>Ga0335082_10002416_pt1 | contig 20084 bp, 17 predicted proteins | sample Lox_Sample_41_FD_206718 | JGI IMG/M metagenome (GOLD analysis project Ga0335082, IMG submission 206718) | Soil microbial communities from Loxahatchee National Wildlife Refuge, Florida, United States - Lox_Sample_4.1 | ecosystem: Environmental > Terrestrial > Soil > Wetlands | place: USA...
TGCTGCACGGCCTCACAGACTCACCGTATAGCCAGCGCCACATCGCACGGGTTTATCGTGATCACGGCTTCGTGGCGATTGTGATCAGACTGCCCGGACACGGCACGGTTCCGGCCGGCTTGACGGACGTGAACTGGGAAGACTGGGTTGCTGCGACGCGATTGGCCGTAAGGGAGGCACGCCGACGCGTCCCGCCCTCAGCACCTCTGCATCTTGTGGGTTTCTCCAACGGTGGCGCTCTTGCAGTCAAATATGCGCTCGACGCGATATCCGACCCCAAGCTGTCTCAACCCGACCGCGTAATTCTGATTTCGCCAATGATCGGCATCACGCGCTTTGCGCGCTTCGCCGGGCTGGCAAGTTTACCGGCTTTGCTACCGGCATTCGCCGAAGCCGCGTGGCTTGGCGTCATACCCGAATTCAATCCATTTAAGTACAATTCATTTCCGGTCAACGGCGCAGTCCAGTCGTATCGATTAACGCAAGTTATTCAGCGGGAAATTGCGCAATATGGTCGTAACGCGGGCCTCTCCAACCTGCCCCCGATCATCACATTCCAGTCCGTCATGGACTTCACGGTCAGCACGCCTGCCATTATTTCGGCGCTCTATGCTCACCTGCCCTCGAACGGAAGCGAGCTCGTCCTTTTTGATGTAAATCGCACCGTCAAGTTCGGCGCGCTTTTGCGGCCGGCGGCGGACACCGCACTCGCTCAGTTGCTGCCCAAAGCTATAAGAACCTATCGAACCACCGTCATTACCAATGCCGACGTCGCCAGCGGAGAAGAAGTCGAACGCACGATTCCGGCCGGTACTGTGGACGAACGCGATCGCGCCCTGGGGCTGGTCTATCCAGCGGGTCTTTATTCGCTTTCACACGTCGCCTTGCCGTTTCCGATGACCGATGCCTTGTACGGATTGACTCCCGATTCTTCGGAAAATTTCGGCCTTAACCTGGGCTCGCTCGCACCACGGGGCGAGCGAAATGTCCTGATCGCGAGCCTGGATTCTTTACTGCGTGCTTCATCCAACCCGTTTTTTTCCTACATGATTGAGAGAATAAGTGAGGGCATTGACGGACGGCCCATCACCGCAAAGAAGGCCGCGGTGACGTCTGCCCTCCCACCCGAAGTCGAGGCCGTCGGTTTCTGGTCGGGTTGGACGTTCAAAGGCGCACTCGCGTCGATCGTGGCATTTATGCAGGGCCGGTCAGAGCCTTCACCCGACGCGCCATAAGTGTGTAACGTCAGGTTTCATTCGAGGGGCCGGGGACGACATGCGTTTAAAACATTGTGTGAATTATCACGATTTTCGCCGACTGGCGCGACAGCGACTTCCCGGACCAATCTTCAATTATATCGATGGCGCGGCCGACGACGAAACGACCTACCGCAGAAATACAGCCGCGTTTGAAGAATGCGACCTCGTGCCGAATGTTCTGACTGGCGTCGCACAGGTCGATTTATCGATCACTGTCATGGGGCAACAGCTTGCTGTGCCCTTTTACTGTTCGCCGACTGCCTTGCAGCGTCTGTTTCACCACCAGGGCGAGCGCGCGGTCGCAAGTGCGGTTGAAAAATTCGGAACGATGTTTGGCGTCTCATCGCTGGGGACGGTCAGCCTCGAAGAGCTTTCGTCCCGTTTCTCGTTCCCGCAAGTGTATCAATTTTATTTCCACAAAGACCGGGGCCTCAACAAAGCCATGATGGAGCGCGCGAAGAGTGCCGGCGTGCGGATCATGATGCTAACGGTGGATTCGATCACTGGCGGCAATCGTGAGCGCGATCTGCGCACCGGGTTTTCCATCCCGCTCCGTCTGACTCTGCAAGGCATGACTCAATTCGCCATCAAGCCGAAATGGGCGATCGACTATCTGACCCATGAACGGTTTCGGTTGCCGCAGCTGGAAGAGCATGTCGACATGGGCGGGGGCGCAACTTCCATCGGCGACTACTTCACCAACATGCTCGACCCTTCGATGAACTGGAACGACGTAGCGGAGATGGTCAAGCACTGGGGCGGTAAATTCTGCCTGAAAGGCATCATGAGCACCGACGATGCCAGAAAGGCCGTCGATATCGGCTGCGCCGGAATCGTCGTTTCGAATCATGGCGGGCGTCAGCTGGACGGCTCGCGCAGTTCTTTTGACCAACTGGCGGAGATCGTCGATGCCGTGGGCGACAAAATCGATGTTCTCCTTGACGGCGGGGTCCATCGTGGAACGCACGTGCTGAAGGCTCTCTCGCTTGGTGCCAAGGCCGTAGGTGTCGGTCGCTATTATCTTTTCGCGCTCGCCGCGGCAGGTCAATCGGGCGTCGAGCACGCGCTCCAATTGATGCGTGCAGAGATTGAACGAGACATGCGGTTAATGGGCTGCGCGTCCATCGGCCAGTTGTCGCGGCGCAATCTCAGATTCCGCAACTAGCTGCGAGCTGAGACGCTCGTCTTGCGTCCGTTAATGAAAATTGAACGTTTAATAACCACTGATTTCATAACGCGTGCTCGCGCGCGGCCAGACAGCCGGATAAAGATAGTCGGGCGGCCGTGAAGGGCGGTCGCCGTCACGGGCTATTTGGGTCAATCTGTAGAGGCAATCGTCGTGAGGCGGGAGGCCGCACTGTGCATTTCGGTCACAATCACCGCAGCTGAACCCGGGGGAAGACCGTCGCACCAGGAAGCTTCCTACTGTCGCAAAAAGCTTTCCGATTTCGTCGATACCGCGCATATCTGCACCTGATAAGTTATTTCATTTATAAGAATTCAGATTTCATCGACATTGATTCATATCAAAACCTTGGCGCAGTGCGCTTTTTTTGCAAATCAACGCGAATCGATCCGGCAACATTAAACCGCTACGGTGGGACCGTTTCCGCCGCGAGCAATCCTGTAACAGCAGGACCGATATGAGCGCGATTGGTGCGACGAAAGGGCGCCGGCAAACTGAAGGCTTTTTGATCTGTATCAAAGATTGATCGGAGACGATTGCAGTCAATTCACGCTGTCTCAGGATTCAATTGAATTGGGGATGAAAGCCCATGAAATTAGAATCGTTTGTGCAGGAATTTGAAGCCTTGCTGCCATTCGTTGAAGATGGATTTGTGCGGATTGACGGCAAATGTATCACTGTCGATGAGAGCGGACGCCCGTACTTGCGCCTCATCGCCGCGACATTTGATAATTATTTGGCGAATTCTCATGCCTTCGGTCGCTGTATAGTTGCCGAAAAGCCGCCGCCAAAATTGCCCTTGCGCGTGACCCGATTGCTGTCCTCTAATCTCAAATTTCGAAATTCTTGTGCGAAAGAGGTATAAGCCGACATGCGGCAATGCCGCTCAATGCCGGTCCTGGCCATCTTTTTCGAGCAATCCGAGTGCACGACGCAGCGCATCCGCCGCCGCCCTGCGCTCATCATCTGACATGCGGTCGACTTCGAGTTCGAGCCGTAAATGCGCTGTGCCGGCCTGTTCCGGACCCTGATTCAGCCCGATCACCGCATATGTTGCGACCGGCTCCGCGATGCCTTTGACCTGCACATGGCCGCGTTCCTCACAACGCACGTTTTCCTTCACGAGTGCGTAGGTCTCGAATGAGATCAGCACCCCTCCCGGTGGTGCTTCATGCTCCAGCCGCGACGCAAGGTTCACCGTGCCGCCGACCATCGTATAATCCATGCGGTCGTCGCTTCCAAAATTGCCGACCGTACAATAGCCGGTGTGAATGCCAATCCGGCACTGCAGCGGCGTCGCGATACCGTTCCTGCTCCATTCATGCGCCAGTTCACCGACTCGCTTCTGCATGGCGATCGCCATCTGGACGCAGGCGAGCGCATCCTCCTTCACGCCGAGTGTCGCCGGATCGCCGAAGAACATGACAATGGCGTCCCCGACATATTTGTCGATAGTCGCGCCGTATTGCAGCGCGATTTTCGACATTTCGGTCAGGTAGTGATTGAGGAGCTGAGTGAGGTCCTCGGATTCCATCTTGTCGGTAATCTCGGTGAACCCGACGAGGTCGGAAAAGCAAACCGTCAGCTTCTTGCGTTTGCTGACAATCTTGACGTCCTGCTGGCCGGTGAAGATCGAGTCGTAGACCTGCGGCGCCAGGTATTTTGCGAGCTTGGACGACAGCGCGGCCAAGGCACTGGACTTCTCGGTGAGATCTTGCTCGCGCTGTTTTAGCTCGGTGATATCGGAATAGACCGACACGGTGCCCCCATCCTCGGTACGGCGCTCGCTGACCATCAGCCAGCGGCCATTGCCGCGCTGTTGCACCTGCGGTTCACCCGGATTGCGGTGCTGCCGCAGCCTTTCCGCAATCCATTCCTCAACGCGACCTTCCGCGTCCTTGATGTAGCCGCGCTCGGCGGCCCGGCGGATGATGCTTTCAAAGGTCGTGCCGGCGCTCAGGTCGATGTCCAGGCCGGGATAGAGCAGGTTGCGATAGCATGAGTTGCAGATCACAAGCTGATCCTCTCCATCATAGCAGACGAAGCCTTCAGAAATGCTTTCGATCGCCTCAGCGAGCCGCCGTTCACTGCGCAGGCGGGCCTGTTCGGCGCGACGCAGCGGCGTAATGTCATAGAGCCAATAAAGCCGCTTGCCTCCGGCAACCGCGACGTGGCCGCCGTGGTAGACGACCTGGACATAGGAGATTAATAAATTGAGCAACTCGCCGTTCTTGGTCTTCCAGATCACTTCCTCGTTCAGCAGTTGGCCGCCACGCGTGCGCAGCAGCTCGACCACGCGGGCGCGGTGATCAAGGTCATGCCAGAATCGTTTGGTGTCGAATAGTTCGAGTTCCTCTTTCGCGTAGCCGGTCAATTCGCGCAGGCGCCAATTGTGGAACAGGAGCCGCCCATCCTCGTCGACAACGCTGACAGCAGCGGGGCTATAGTCGAGAATTTCGCGAAGCTGGCGTTCCTGCTCGACGACTTGTGCCTCGTGGGTCGTCAATGCGGTGATGTCGTAAACCCACAGCACACGTTTGCCACCGACGAAGCTGACATGTCCTCCCTGGTACGCGACCTGCACATAGGACAGCAGGAGATGAACCAGCGTGCCCTTCTTGGTCCGCCAGATCACCTTTTCATTCAGAATCTGGCCGCCCCGCTCCCTTAATTGATTGATGATCCGCGTGCGCTGGTCGAGGTCATGCCAATGCATCCGCGTGTCGCAAAGATCGAGCTCATTTTTGCTGTAGCCCAGAATCTCGCGCAGCCGGGCGTTGTGATATAGCAACCGGCCATCCTCATCCATGACCAGCAGCGCCGCGGGACATAACTCCAATATTTCGCGGAATTGACGCTCGTGCTCAGCCGCCTCGACTCCAAGAGCGATGCCGCCATTGGTTGCCGCCGATTGATCTGCTCTCGTGTCAGAAGACATTCGGTTTCCGCTGGACTGGCCGGGAAACCCTAACATCGGACCCGGCAAAGTTCGAGGCCCCGCAATTTGGGTCAAAGGCGGGTATTTAGCGCCCCGCTTGATGTGTTTGCGTCAGACCCAGACAATTTTCAATGTCCACCGATGTGCACGCGCCTTTCGATTGGAGTGTATTTCAAGGAAGTTCGCGCGCGCTGTGTCACGAACCGGCAGAGCATGTCCGCATCTCCTGGCAGGACGCAATTCGCCGACGCGATCCAGTGGTCTTTTCAACGGCGCGATAGCTGCGGCTCGTAACTTTTGGCTTTCGAACTCAAGCGGGTTGTGTCGGCCGGCATAGGCACTACACTCCCCCTTGAACACTCAATTGATCACTCACTTGGAGCAAGCTTGGTCGGCCTCAAAAGGAAGGACCTTATGCGCCTCATTATACCGGCAATTTTTTTGCCTCTTGCAGTTGCGCTGCCGGCACAAGGGCAACAACCCGCCCCAACCGCAGTCCCCGTGGGCACCGTCGTTGCCGAAAAAAAATCAATCACACCGTCACTTGAATTCGTTGGCCGCGTTGACGCGATCAATCGGGTCGAAATCAAAGCGCGCGTGACAGGATTTCTCGATGAAGTTGTTTTTACGGAAGGTGGAGCAGTCAAAGACGGCGCACCTCTATACCGCATTGAAAGAGGATTGTTCGAAGCCGCCGTCAAACAGGCGGAAGGCGCGCTCGAGCGTGCCAAGTCGGCAAAAGTTCTGGCGGAAATTCAACTCAAGCGCGCAGAAGACCTGCTCAAAACCAATTCGGGCACTATCGTGGCGAGGGACCAGGCATTGGCGGCAGATCAACAAGCCAACGGATCTATTCTGGAAGCCCAGGCAAACCTGCAAACCGCGCAGATTAATCTCGGTTACACCGACATTACTTCACCCATTACGGGAAAGATTGGCCGCACCAGCATTACAAAGGGCAATGTCGTCAGTCCGAGCACAGGCACGCTGACGACAATTGTAAGCCAGGATCCAATGTACGTGACATTCCCCGTCAGCCAGCGCGATTTTCTGCGCGCGCAGCAGACCGGCAAAGGGCCCGACGTAAAGAGCCTGAAGGTCAAACTTCGTTATCCGGACGGCACATTCTATGACCAGGTTGGCGACATGAACTTTGTCGATGTTACCGTTGACCGCGCGACCGACACGATCACAGCGCGAGCGACTATGCCCAATCCGAAGGACAGTCTCATCGACGGCCAACTGCTGACAGTCGTGATCGAAGCCGGCAGCCCCCAGCAGAAAATCGTGATTCCCCAATCGGCACTGCTCGCGGATCAGGGCGGCGTCTATGTGTTCGTGGTGGAAGACGGAAAGGCAGCGACAAGGCGCGTCAAGCCGGGAGGCGCGAGCGGTACGGGCATCGTGATCGAATCGGGCCTTACGGGAGGAGAATTGGTCATCGTTGAGGGTCTACAAAGCATTCGGCCCGGCGCTGCGGTGCGCGCCAGTCCAGTGACTCCGGCGGGTTGATCGGAGCGGCTCGGTGCTGTCTTCAGTTTTTGTTGATCGGCCGCGGCTTGCGATCGTCATTGCCATCGTGACGACGATCGCTGGCGCGTTGGCGCTGCTATCGATCCCGATCGCGCAATACCCGGATATCGTTCCGCCGCAGGTCTCCGTTACGGCAGTCTATCCCGGCGCTTCCGGCGCCATTGTGGACGCAACCGTTGCCCAGCCCATCGAGGCTCAGGTTGTTGGCGTCGACAAGGCGATTTACATGAAGAGTATCAGCGGCGACGACGGAAGCTATTCGCTCGTTGTGTCTTTTGAACTTGGCACCAATCCGGATATCAATGCCGTCAACGTCAACAATCGGGTTCAAATAGCCCTCTCGAGCCTGCCGCCGGAGGTCCAACGCCAAGGCGTTACGGTCAAGAAAAAATCATCGGCGTTGCTCGGCGTTATTGCGCTTTATTCGCCCAAGCATACGCATGATCCGCTGTTTCTTTCGAATTACGTCACCATCAATCTTCTTGACCAGATCAAGAGCACTCCGGGGGTCGGCGATGCAACTCTCTGGGGGCCGCAAGATTATTCCATGCGTGCCTGGGTGCGGACTGACCGGCTGACGGGTCTCAATCTGACGACAGCCGATATTATCAGCGCGATCCAGTCGCAGAATATTCAGGCCGCGGTTGGGCGCATTGGCGCCCGGCCGATATCAAACGAGCAACAGCTCCAGCTAAATATCCAGACCAAAGGCAGGCTCAGCACAGTTCCAGATTTCGAAAATATCGTCATTCGCACAAACCCTGACGGTTCGGTGTTGCGGCTTCGGGACGTTGCGAGGGTCGATTTGGGCGCAGCGAATCTCGACCGGGAGACGCGGCTCAATGGAGGGCCCGCAGCAGCAATCGCGATTTATCAGACGCCCGGTGCCAACGCCATCGAAACCCTGAAAGCGGTTCGCGGGCGCATCGAGGAATTGCAAAGGAACTTCCCTGACGATCTGGCCTGGAAGATTACGTACGATCCGACGGTCTTCGTTAAAGACACGATTCATGAGGTGCAAAAGACGCTCGTCGAAGCCTTCATCCTTGTGGTGATCGTTGTTTTCCTTTTCCTCGGCAGCGTGCGCGCCACTCTTATTCCGACCTTGGCCGTACCCGTCAGCCTCATCGGCACATTCATCGCGCTCCTGGCCGTCGGTTATTCTGCCAATTCCGTGTCCCTGTTGGCCATTGTGCTGGCCATCGGAATTGTTGTCGACGATGCCATCGTCGTCGTCGAAAACGTCGAAAGGGTGATGGAAGAGCATCCCGAGCTGTCGCCGGCAGAGGCGACCAAGAAGGCCATGGGAGAAATCACCGCCCCCATCATCGCGATTACGCTGGTGCTGCTTTCGGTGTTCGTGCCGGTTGCGTTTATACCTGGCATTTCCGGAGAACTATTCCGGCAATTTGCCGTAACGGTCGCGGTTTCAATGTTTCTCTCGGCGATCAACGCGCTCACGCTTTCTCCCGCGCTCTGCGGCGTCTTGCTGCGGCCCCATCATGGGCCACGCCGCGGCATCATGGGAAAGGTGATGGGTTCGATCGATTATGTTCGTGACCGCTATGGCGCTGTCGTGGCGCGTCTCGTTCGAATATCGATCATCGGCCTTGTGCTGGTCGGAATCAGCGGTGTTGGAATCGTCGGACTGTCGAAAATTACTCCGACAGGATTTCTGCCGGAGGACGACCAGGGCGCTTTCTTCGTCGTCGTTCAAATGCCAGGAGGCGCCGCCGTTGCCCGCACGACCGACGTCATCGAGCAAGCTGAGGCCATCTTGCGCGAGGAAAAGGCGGTTGAGGATGTCACCTCCGTTGTCGGCTTGAATTTTATCGATAACTTCTCCCAGCCGAATGCCGGTTTCCAGGTTGTCACGCTCAAGCCGTTTGAAGAACGCAAAGACCGTGCGTTGGGTGTCCGCGAAGTAATGGCCAGACTCAATGCGAAGTTTCGCCAAATCCAGGGCGGCATGGTTACGCCGCTCGCACCACCGCCGATCCTCGGCCTTGGTACCGGAGGCGGTTTTACCTACGTGCTGCAGGATCTTCGTGGTGGCGACCCGAAGGAACTGGCGCAAGCCTTGCGCGGTCTCATCGTCGCGGCGAACGAAAATCCGCAATTAAGTCGCGTATTCTCAACTTACTCAGCGACGAATCCGTCAATCTTCCTGGATATAAATCGCGACAAGGTGCAAATTCTGGGCGTCTCATTGAGCTCCGTGTTTCAGGCCTTGCAGGCCTCGCTCGGCGGCTACTTCGTCAACAACATGAATTTGTTCGGCCGAACCTGGCAGGTTCAGGTTCAGGCGGAAGCCAGCGACCGCGAAAGTATTGACGATATTTATCGCATCAACGTCAGGAGCGCAGACGGCAAAATGATCCCAATGCGAAGCCTGGCGGAAGCACGGGTCGTTGTCGGACCGCCGGGGCTGATTCGTTACAACAATCGGCGGGCTGTGACCGTTCAAGGCGGCCCAGCACCCGGCATTTCGTCAGGCCAGGCGCTAAACGCAATGGAAGAGGTGGCCGCGCGCACTCTTCCGCAGGGCTACGCCGGAGAATGGACCGATACCGCCTTTCAGGAAAAACGCGCTGAGGGCAAAACCGCCATCATTCTCGGCTTTGCCATTTTGTTTGCGTACCTTTTTCTTGTCGCGCTTTACGAAAGCTGGACGATACCAGTGCCCGTTCTGTTGTCGGTTGCGGTGGGCATCCTTGGCTCATTTGCTGCCGTTGTCATTGGCGGACTCACACTCGATCTTTACGGACAAATCGGCATGGTGGTGCTAATCGGCCTCGCCGCAAAAAATGGAATTCTTATTGTCGAATTCGCGAAGGAGCAGAGGGAAAAAGGCGTTCCCTTGCTGGAGGCGGCAACCGAAGGCGCACGACTGAGATTCAGGCCGGTAATGATGACATCGTTTGCATTTATCCTCGGTCTCTTGCCGCTCGTCATAGCAACCGGCGCGTCGGAGCTTGCGCGGCGAAATGTTGGCACGCCGGTATTCGGCGGCATGATTTTAGCGTCCTTTATCGGAATTTTTGCGATACCGCCGCTATACGTCATGTTCCAGGCCATCCGCGAAAGACTGCGACCGGGGGCGCGGCCAGCGACCGAACGCACTGAAGACGTTCGTCGTGGGTCCGCTCCAAAAAATCATTAAGAGTGATGAACTACAGTTAAAAAAAACGCGCACCGTGGGTGGTGCGCGCAACGACGATCGGGAAACGAGATACCCGCAGCGATCACTCCGAACGGGTGAGCTGGTGTTCTTCGGCAATCCGCTCAAATGACTCGGCGGTGCTCTTGATCCGATAGGACAGCCGCCGGTCGCGTTCGATCGGCAGCTGGCGAACGATCTTGTATTTTCCGCGCGCGGCGTTGTTTCCAAACTGCGGATCGAAATAAACGTCCTGGCCAGCCGAATATTTATGGTTCACGACCATTCTCATGAGCTGGCTTCGGTGTTTTACGACCGAAGCGGATTTCTGGGCGCCGGTAAAACTCCGGTTGCTGGTGGCCGTTTGTCCTACCAGCGATCAGGCATTCTGCAGATCGGACGCAGCCTGCTTTCCACGCTCCGTCACCAGCTCGTAGGTCAGACGCTGACCCTCGTTGAGGGTGCTCATGCCGGCGCGCTCGACTGCACTGATGTGCACGAACACGTCGCGCGAGCCGTCGCTCGGCGTAATAAACCCAAAACCTTTTTGGGTGTTGAAGAACTTGACGACACCTGTAGCCATGCTGGCGTTCCTTGCGTTAGATGCTGCTTCGAATTGTGGTGCACACGTGTGTTCATCGCACCGTGCGATCGAAACATCCGAGTTTTTGGGTGACTTGATAAGCGCCCAAGTCGGGGCAGCGCAGCAAGGCAGTACCGAAAAAACCTAGTTTCAACAGAGGCCACGTACACTATTTGGTCGAAAAGGTCCACTTATTTGCATTTTGGCAAACGCCGCCGGTATCGAGGGGTAGCCCTTCGCCGATCGTTGGTGATTTTATGCGCCGCAAGCGTTTGAAATTGATATTTAGACGGTCATTTTCGGTCAAGGGCATCGATCGTCTGTTGTCGCCGGGAGATTATGAGCTGTGCCCGACCGCGAATTGATGAGCGAATTCCGCTTTCCAGTATACCGCCAGGTCGTGTCGTTACTCTTTGTTCCGCCCCAGGCGCACGGGCGTTCGTCCATCGTGAAGGCGAGCGTCAACCTTGCGGACATCCTTGCCTCGCATCAGCGCGACCAATGCGGCGATTGACGATAACTTCGCTTCATTAAGTCATTTCTTCTTAGCGGCGGCGCGGCGAATGCTCTTGATGGGTAGCGCTGGTCGTCCCGATTTCTCGGCGATTTCCCGATCCTGCTCTTCTATAAAACCACGCGCGGGGGCGTCTTTATCGATACCGCCGAGCAGTTCAGCCGGGACACGACGGTTGGAGCGTTGTGAACCGTCCTCATAGATCACGTCAAAAAAGACGTACTCGCCCTTCGGATTGGTGCCCGGTTTCTTCGGCATAGTGCGGTCCTTTTATCAAAAAAATGCCGGCGCTCACGCGCCGGCGTGTAATGCCCGCGCGCGCCCGCCCGGGCGGTCTATTGAGCTGCCAGTTCGTCCACCGCTGTTTTCACGCGGGCGCGAATCTTGTCGTCGCGATACTTGCGCGCCAGCGCGGCCTCGCCACCGCTCGTCGCGTGATAAAGATCAAGCGCGTCGAATTCGTCTGATTTCGGCGGCGCGATCGCCAGATCGCTGTAGGACCAGCGATCGCTTGCCGCCAGGCTCTCCTTAAGCATCTTCTTGGTGCTTCGGTACACGCGCAAATAGCCCCACGCTTTCGTCGCGGTCTGCCAAATGTAGCGCGGATAAAACGTGAGGCGATTTTCAAGTGGCATGCCGTGTCGCCGGTCACGGCGGAATTTGCGGCGCAGTGCGCCGCCTTCGAGCGGATGCACGCCTTCGTACAAGATCATCAGATAGAACCACAGGATTGTCGACAGAGTTGTGCCGGGGCGTCCGATCGGATTGGCGCAGGTGCGGCGGAGGATCGTGCGGATGTGCTCCGGTGTATAAAACGCGTACCAGGCTGCGCGATAGGCTTCTTCCCAGTCCGCGTCCGACATCGTGCCGTGATGCGAGACCCGGTGGTTGAGGTCATATTTATTCATGTCGGCGTCCATCCAGACATGCTTGGTCCAGAGGTTTTTGTGATCTTCCGAGCCCGGCAGCGGCGTCAGGAAGAAAAATTCGAGAATGTCGAGCGGCAATTCGCGCTTGATGATCTCGATATCGCGCGCGATCGATTCCTTGGTATCGGCAGGAAACCCGAGGATATAGCCGGCATAGGTTATGGCGCCGTGGTTGCGCCACATCTGGAGCATCTCGCGATATTCCGTGATCTTGTTCTGCCGCTTATTTGCGGCGATGAGATTATCGGGGTTGATATTCTCCAACCCAATAAAGACGCGGCGTACACCTGCCTTGGTCGCTTTCTCGATGAAGTTCGGTATCTTGTGGCAAAGCGTATCAACCTGGATGGTGAAGCCGATATTCATGCCTTCGCCGACCCGCAACTGGATCATGCGGTCGAAAAGCGGCTCCCAGTCGCGATTGCGCGCGAAATTATCGTCAGTGATGAAAAACCGCTTGATTCCCTGGGCGACATTCTCGCGAATGATTTTCTCGAGATCATCAGCCGAGCGAATGCGGCTCTTCTTTCCTTGAACATTGATGATTGTGCAAAAAGAGCATTGATAGGGACAGCCGCGGCCAAGATCGATGCTCGACAACGAACCCGATGTGCGCGAGACGTGCTTGCGTGGCAAGAATGGCGGTGGCTCCCCTGCCAGCGTGGGTAAGTCCTTCATGTGATCGTAGATCGGCTTCAGCTGGCCGTTCCACGCGTCGCGTAAAACAGAATCGAGTCGCCCCTCTTCAGCTTCGCCGGCAAAAAATGAAATTCCGATGTCGCGCGCCGCGCGGATATCCGGCGGCAGTTCAGGCAACATCGCGATACAGCCCGAGATATGAAATCCGCCGATGCAGACCGGCAACCCGACCGAAATAAATCGCCGTGCCAGATCGACGGCACGCGGAAACTGATTTGACTGCACCCCGACAAGGCCAATGAGCGCGCGGCCGCCAGCCCGTCGAATCATGCCGATGATCTGATCCGGGCGCACCCGACGATTGGTCTCGTCATAGGTGTGGAGACGAATCTCGACGCCTGGCCCGAGCACCTCACGCCGCGCCGCATCCTCGGCAAGCGCGTTTAGACAAGCCAACGTGTTGGAGGGAATTGCGGATCGAAACCAGGTGATTGGATAGCCGTCATCATCGTAATGCGTCGGCTTTATCATCACGAAATGGAAGATGGCGGGATTTGTGGCGTCGGTCTGCTTCAACATACTCTCTATCCGAACGTCCATCCCCGGTCGAAACAAGTGCCCGTTTGCCGCGCGCTGCGCCGGATTGGCGAACAAATCGAATAGTACATACTAATCGACCGTATTACAGCACTTCTTCGGAAGAACTCTCCCCTCGCCGTTGCCACCCCGTCGACGCCCGAGCCTCACGGAACGACACTAGGCGCCGCTGCGCCTCGTCCCAGAGCACAAGCCGCACGCAGCGAAAACTTTCGAGCAACGTTACACGGCCGACGTCGCGCAACTCAGGGTAGTCGCGCAACACGCACGGCAGCCGGTAATATGGGATACGGCTACAAAGGTGATGCACGTGGTGAACGCCGATATTGGCTGTGAACCAACGCAGCATCACCGGCAGATCATAGTGTGAGCTGCCGTGCAGCGCGGCATCATGCAGGCACCATTTCGCGTCGCGTTCCCACACTGTGTATTCAAATTGATGCTGCACATAGAAAAGCCAAACACCGGCTGTCGCCGCAAATATCGTGATCGGAAGGTGTACGACGATAAATGCTTTGATACCGATCAACCACGTGAGTGCGGCGACGATCAAAGCTACCGCAAGGTTGGTGAGCATTGTGCTGGCCCAAGGTTGCCAGCCATTGCGCATCAACCCCAGCGGTATGCGGTGCCTTAGAAGAAACAGGTAGGTTGGCCCAATGCCGAACATGACTACCGGATGGCGGTAGAGCCGATATTTCAGGCGGCCCCAGAACGAACGCGCCAGATATTCATTCACAGTCAATGTATCGACATCGCCAAAGCCACGCCGATCCAGGTTGCCGGCGGTCGCATGATGGATGGCATGGGAGCGACGCCAAAAATCATAAGGGGTCAGCGTGAGCGCGCCGATAAGGCGGCCGACCCAGTCATTCGCCTGGCGATGCGTAAAGAACGTGCCGTGGCCGCAGTCGTGCTGGATCATAAACAGGCGGACGAGAAAGCCCGCGGCTGGAATTGCGATGAACAGGCAGGCCCAACCATAGCCCAGCGAGAAAATAAACCAGGCCGTCGTCCACAAAATCGCCAGCGGTACAAACGTGATCGCCAGCTCGGCAATGCTACGTGCCTGATTAGGCTGGCGATAATTGGCAAGAATTCGCGTCCAAGAGCGCGCATCTATTGCGTCAACAGTTGAATTGTGTCCGAGGCTCAAGTTGTTTTCCGTGACCGGCCGCGCACCCGAATCGCGGCTCTCTTTTTACCAAGTCGTGGCACCGTTGTCGCCGACGCGTAACCGGCTTTGGTTAGCGCTTCGCTATACACTCTCGCTCTTTGATCTTTGTTGTTGCGCGGAGGTCTGTTGACGAATGAACAGATGCCACGTGCGATGAAGCACCAGGCAACTCTGCTGCTCTGTCGTCTTGGTCTCGACAAAGCGCATGTTGGCTCTGGCGACGGCTTCGCAGATCGCCTCGGCGTCGGCAGCATCGTTCTTTTGCCGCTTGACGTAAGGTCTGACGTAGGCTGGCGGCATCAAGCGCACCCGATGCCCAAGCGCCTGCAGCTCCCGTGACCAATGATGCGATGTCGCGCAGGCCTCCATGCCGATAAGGCACGATGGCACCTTCTGAAAGAACGCCAGCACATAGCGCCGCTTCAGCTTGCGGCGAATGACCACCTGGCCATCGGCATCAACACCATGCACCTGAAAAATCGACTTCGCAATGTCCAGACCGATTGTCTTAACTGCCTGCATGATTGGCTCCTCTGAATCGTGGGCGCCTTAACAGCACCCACTTTCATGGCACTCACGTGCCGGTGAAGGAGCCGTCCACAGCATCAAAAGCGGACATTCGGTGTATTTCGTTGGTAACGACTACTAGTATTTTGAACTATTGCCGACGTGCTGAATTGCTTCCCGTCCAACTCCGCAAGAGGTGCTTATGCCGCGCAAACCTCCTAAGTTGCCCGTACCCTTTCGCCAAACGCTGGACCTTTACGAAGTGATCTATTCGGTCGTGTACGGCGCTATCTTTAGTGCACTGTTTCCTGACTACTTGAAATCCGCACACATATTTGGTGTTCCCGAAGCGGTGGCAGTGCTTATTGCACCTGCTCTCGTGGTCACGCTTGGCGGGCTGTCTTACAACGCCCGTCTGCGAACAGGCGCTTTTGAGTTCAAGCGAGAGGTTCTTACAGTTCTCGGCCCCATTCTTGCGGCTGCGACACTCACCTGTACGCTCTATGCAATCGACGAACGGCCCCTGCTCATATTATTGGGATTATGGACTGTGCCATATCTCGCGGTGATTGTTTTCGGTCCCGCCCTTCGTAGAGGAGGTTGGTTCGTTCGAGTAACCGTTAAGGGATCTAGCAAATAACAAAAAATGCGGCACCCTAGACCGTTGCCTATTTGTCTTGATTTTCAGGCGTGTCGTTTCAGCCGGAGTGCTAGGCCAATATAGAGAACACCGGCAATGATGGCGTACGTGGCAATCACCCAGACGAGGCCGAGTGCACCCGCACCCGGGTTGTACACAATGGCGAGACCGAAAAGCACCGAGATGGCGCCGCTCAGGATCAGGAGCCACTCGTTGTCGATCTCCTTGCGCAGCCGGATCGCGCCAATGATCTGAAAGACGCCGATCGCAACCGCCCAGCCAGCAATGGTGTACAGCAAAATCAGCGCTGTCATGCCGGGCAACATGAAGGTAAAGGCGCCGACCGCGATGCCGAGAACGCCGACGATTGCCAGCCACCATCGCCCTTTGGGCGCATTACCCGTGATGGCCGCGATGATCGCAATCACGCCATCGGCCAATGCGTAGGCACCGTATAAGAGGATGAGCGTGAGAAGTGTCAGTCCCGGCCAAGCAAAAGCAAGGGCGCCAAAAACGATGCCGGCAATGCCGCGCAACAGCAGTAACCACCAGTTCTTTGCGAGCGCGTGCAACACAGGACGGTCGGATAGCATGACGGATGTTGTGGACTGCATGACACTCATCTCCCGAGTAGCTTTAGAGCCCTATCGCCCTTAATCAAAGACCTGTTCGTTCTTTCAAACAGCCGGCAAGACTAGAAAGACTCTCACATTCGCAGGCAGTTGCATCTGACCCATGTCAAACGGGGCAAGTAAAAAATTCAACGGGAAATCGCATTCAAAAAGAGAACGCCGCCAAATACCACTATTATGGTCAATGCGAATACCTGAGCCGTATGGCGATCAATAAACATCGTTTTATGAAGGGATCACATCAAACAGAAACGATTTTGATCTATATCAAGGAAATGGAATTAGAAGTCCTGAGCCGAACTCGTAGAAAAAATCTCATTTTGTGCGCTGAAACTCCATGATGCGGCCGCTCGAGCGCAACTCATCCAAGGTCTTGCCGTAGCAGTCGAGGCCGGCTGGCCGATTGGTAGGCGCGGCCACGACACCTTTGGCATCGACCGTCGCGCTTAGCCTTCCATCGGGCGAAGTGTAAATCGTATCGCCGTTCTTGTTGATCCTGAAGAGATATCCAACCCGCCAACTTTGGTCCGCTTTCGCGTAGCATATGATGGCTGCTGGAAGGTTGGGAGGAACTGTTTGGGCGGCGGCTCCCGCCGCGAGGGCGACGAGTATTGAAGTGACGGCGGTGACCGCCAACGGAAGCTTGGGCATGTGGGAGACGTTTGCCATTGCAGCACCCCTTTTTGGGTTACAGTTTCAAACCGCCACGCGTCTAGTCTCGAGAGAGCGCGCGGGCCGCTTCCTTTTCGAGGTCAACATACTGGATCTTTTCGACAGTGACCCCGACGGCAAATATCGTCCCGCCTTTGAACTTACCGGGAGACTTGTATTCTCCACTGACCGCGTCACCGCTGTCATAGCCAACGCAGAGCCCGTCGCCTGACAGCGTGAATTTGCCGGGCTGCGTACGCATCGGACCTTCGGCCACGACCTTGTCGTTAACATAGAGTTTTGTCTTGCCGAGAGACTCGCCGTGCTTACCCGCGCTCTCTCTGATGAACTCCATACCGAGCGTGTACTTTCCCGGTTTTAGTTCAGCCGAAACGAATTTCTGTTCCGGCTTGATCCCAAGGAAGTTGTACACGTAATACAACTTTTTGTTCTTGATGAAGAGCGAGTGGCCGCCGAAGCGCGAGCCGTGGGCAAAAATGACCCCCGACGCATTCGGATCGGTGATCTCGATATTGGCGAGAATCTTGTACGAACGGCCGCGCACGTTGACGGCAACGCCCTCCGGGACCGGCGAGGTGCCCGGATAGTAGACGTACCTTTCGCGAGCCTTTTCTTCGGTAGGGCGCTCAACGCCCAGCTGCTCCATTGCACTCCGGTCATCGATCGGCAGCACCATATTTTGGTCTGCCTCTTCGAACCACGCATTGATGAGCGCTTGAAGCTTTTCAGGATTTTCCTTGGCCAGGTCCTTCGACTCGGAACGGTCAACATCGACGTGATAGAGTTCCCACTTGTCCTTCTCGAAATTGCCTTTGCCTGTGAAGGGCGCGTGGACAGCAGACGCTTTCCAGCCATCCTCCCAGATCCCGCGCGTTCCGAGCATTGCGTAATACTGACGTTTTTTTCTCGTCGGAGCATTGGGTGCTGCGTCGAAAGTGTAGCGCATCGAGACGCCGGCGAGCGGATACTGCTCAACACCCTTGTATACCTTCGGCATCTCGAGGCCGATGATCTCCAGCAGCGTCGGAACGATATCGGTAGCATGGTGATACTGATCGCGAATTTCTCCGCGTGCCTTGATGCCCTTCGGCCACGAGATCACCAGCGGATCGCTAGTACCACCTGAATATTGCGAATAGCGCTTGAACATCTTGAAGGGCGTTGAGAAGGCGGCAGCCCATCCCGTCGGGTAGTGCGGATAGGAGTTCGGCCCGCCAAGATCATTCAGGGCCTTCATATTCTCAGCGAGATCGTCGGGGTAATTGTTGAAGAACTTGTTCTCGTTAACAGACCCGTTCGGCGTACCTTCTCCGGACGCGCCATTGTCCGCGGCGTAGAGCACGATGGTGTTTTCGAGTTGGCCGGATTCCTTCAAATAATCGATGATGCGGCCGGTCTGAACGTCTGTATATTCCGAAAAGCCCGCAAAAACTTCCGCCATATGGGAGAAGAGCTTCTTCTCGTCTGCGCTGAGTGAATTCCAGGGACGCACGTTGTCTGCCGGGTTGGCCTGGTCTTCGGGTATGGGGTTGAACGGTGTGAGCTGCGTTCCTTTCGGGAGGACGCCTTTGTCGATCATCCGTGCAAGAACCCACGTCCGGTACGCATCGTAACCGTCGTCGAACTTGCCCTTGTACTTGGCAATGTATTCTTGCGGCGCATGATGGGGAGCGTGGTTGGCCCCCGGGTTGTACCACATGTACCAGGGCCTCGAAGGATTGGTCGCTTTCTGGTCGCGGATCATTGTGATGGCCTGATCAGCGAGATCTTTCGAGAGGTGATAGCCCTGTTCAGGGCTGTATGGCGGCTCGATGAAATGATTGTCTTCAACGAGATCCGGATACCATTGATTGGTCTCGCCACCGATGAAGCCGTAGAAGCGATCGAAACCTTTCTGCAGTGGCCATAATTTGCGGCTGGCGCCCGAGGCGACATCCTGTTCCGCCACGTTGTGGTTCTTGCCGAGCCAGAACGTGCTGTAGCCGTTGTCCTGCAGAATCTCTGCAAGAGTGGCGGCTTGATCCGGCATTCGGCCGTGTGCTCCAGGAAACCCGTTGGCGCCTTCCGTGATGGAGGCCATGCCATTCACGTGATGGTTACGCCCGGTCTGGATTATGGACCGGGTCGGGGAACACAGCGCTGCGGTATGAAACTGCGTATAGGTCAGCCCCCCGGCGGCAAGCTTATCCAGCGTCGGCATGTTGATCCGGCCGCCATAAGGCGACCACGCGGCAAGGCCGGTATCATCGTAAAGAATGAAAAGAACATTCGGCGCGCCCTCGGGTGCTTTCTTTGGGATATACGGCGTCCAGTCGGGCGTGGATTTGCGAACGTCGAGGTCAATGACGCCCTTGAAGGTCGGCGGAGATGGCTGCCCGCTCTGGGCTATTGCCATTGAAGAAAGCATCCCACTCAGCGCGAGGCTGATGACCGGGAGCATCACGAACATGCGGGCATGAGTTTTCACGAGGCCGTCCTATTTTGCTGTAGTCGCAACAGCGCATTTGGGACGGTCTAAGAACCATGTTTTGGGGATGCGACACTTGATTCAAATCAAGATTCGCCCTGTCGAATGCCCGCTCCTTGATGTCCGCTTCGTTCGCACGAGTGCCAAAAGCGCATGGTGGATGGATTTGTCGAGCAGGTGTAAGCGCGCAACCGTGCTACCCTTCCCGACATGCTGAAACGCGAGACCTTCCCGGTCGCCAACATCTACGTACCGACCGCGCGGCGTAAAACGCTCGACTTGAAGCGCGTCGATGCAATCGCGCACAGCATGCTCTCGGAAGGCCAGCAGACGCCGATCCTGGTGCGCGCGGACGGAGCGCGCTTCGTGCTGGTCGAGGGCTTGCACCGGCTTGAGGCCGCCAAGGCGCTGGGCGAGGCCACCATCGTCGGGTACCGCGTCGACGCCCGGAAGCATTAGGTCTCTCAGCGGACGCTTTATCCCCGAAAGCCGACATTTGCGGTGCAACAGCCCATGTCTGCTAGGGGTCTTGGTCGTGTGAAAACGATTTTCGATAGGGGTCTGGCGCAACATTAATGTGAGTAAGCTCTCTAGGGCGCATCATAAATTCACCCGAGTGGCGCGTTCGATTCTTTTGTTACGCGCGGGTAA
>Ga0335082_10002417_pt1 | contig 20081 bp, 20 predicted proteins | sample Lox_Sample_41_FD_206718 | JGI IMG/M metagenome (GOLD analysis project Ga0335082, IMG submission 206718) | Soil microbial communities from Loxahatchee National Wildlife Refuge, Florida, United States - Lox_Sample_4.1 | ecosystem: Environmental > Terrestrial > Soil > Wetlands | place: USA...
ACACGATCCACTCGTCCGAGGTATTGACCCGGGCTGCGAGCTCGTGATTGGTCACGACCCGCGGCGGCAGGTAGCTGCCGGTGCCGACGATGCGCGAGTACCTCATGACGCCGCTTCGGCGAGAGCCGCCGCCCCGGCGACTGCGAGTCGCTCGGTGATGCGCTCGAGGACACCGCCGCGCACCTCCTCCGCCGCCCGCTCGATCGCACGGCAGAAGGCGCGCCGGTCGGCGGAGCCGTGGCTCTTCACCACCACGCCCTTCAGGCCGAGCAGCGTCGCTCCGTTGTAGCCGCGCGGGTCGACGCGGTGCCGGAACGCCGTGAGCGCGGGCCACGCGAACAACGCCGCGAGCCGGCGGAGCGGGTTGCGGGTGAACTCCTCGCGCAGGAACGTGCCGATCATCCGTGCCAGGCCCTCGGACGTCTTGAGGGCGACGTTCCCGACGAATCCGTCGCAGACGACGACGTCGACTTCGCCGCGGAAGATGCCGTCGCCCTCGACGTTGCCGGCGAAATTCAGCTCGCTCGCGCGGAGGAGATCGCCCGCCTGCTTCACGATCTGGTTGCCCTTGATCGCCTCGGCACCGATGTTGAGCAGGCCCACGCTCGGCCGCTCGCGGTGCTCGACGGCGGACACCAGGATCGACCCCATCACGGCGAACTGCACCAGGTGCTCGGGTTTGCAGTCCGGGCTCGCGCCGAGATCGAGCATGTACGTCTGCCCCTTCATCGTCGGCAGCACCGAGACGAGCGCCGGGCGGTCGATCCCCGGCAGGGTCCGGAGCACGAAGTGCGCGGTCGCCATCAGCGCCCCGGTGTTGCCCGCGCTCACCGCCGCATGCGCTTCGCCGTTCTTCACGAGATCGATGGCGACGCGCATCGACGAGTCCTTCTTCCGCTTGACCGCCGTCGCCGGCGACTCGTCCATGGCCACGACCTGAGCCGCGTGCTGCACCCGGACCTGATCCGACGGCACGGCGCCACGGCGCCGCAGCTCCGCACCGATCGCGTCGCGCAACCCGACCAGGATCACATGCGCGTCAGGATTCGACTCGAGAAAACGCAACGCGCCCGGCACGGTTACCGCCGGGCCGTGGTCGCCGCCCATGCAATCGATCGCCAGGGTAACGTCGTTCGCCACGATCGACCGGCCCCGCGGGAACACCGGGCAGCTCGGCCGCCTCCTCCCTTTCGCGCGCCGTATCCACACCGGCGCCGGAACAGCCTTACTCGCTCTCGCTCTTGGTCTTGACGACTTTCTTGCCGCGGTAGAAGCCGCTCGGGCTGACGTGATGCCGCAGGTGGACCTCGCCGGTCGAAGGCTCGACGGCGAGCGGCGGATTCGTGAGCGCGTCGTGCGCGCGATGCATCCCGCGCTTCGACGCGGACTTCTTGTTCTGCTGGACGGCCATGCTGGCTCCTTCAAGTGTTCGATTTCCGGTCCGGGCCACGGGGGCCCGCACCGCTCTCCTGCAATCGGGCGAGCGCCGCGAACGGCGAGCGCCTGTCTCCTGCGTTGCGCCCGGCCGCGGTCTCGCAACTCGCGTGCATCGGGACCATCGGCAGGGCGAGGATCGCTTCGTCTTCGACCAGCGCCGCGACGTCCATCGACCTCGATGCGAGCACGCGATCGCGCTCGTCGTCGGCCGCGTCGATCTCCGCCTCCGAATCGGCGAGCTCGAGCAGGCTCGTCACTGCCAGCGGCAGCTCCAGCGCGCCGAGGCACCGCTGACAGGCGAGCCGCACTTCCCCGCTCGCTTCGACCGTGAGCGCCGCGCGTCCGTCCGCATCCTCGCCGCCGCGTACCGCGTACTCGAGCCTCGCCGCCTCGCAACCCAGCTGCGCGAGACGCGGCAGATCCGTGATTGCGAGGACGCCGGTGACGACCTCGCGCGCCTTCGCAAACCGCCGGCCGTCGATCGTCCCGGCGCGAGACATAGGGCGCGAATAATAGTATTTTTCGCCACTACCGTCAAAGAAATCAGGGAGCTAGCTCGCCTTTCCGGCGCGCGCGACTCGCGGCGATGGCCGTTCCCCGTCTCATCCTTGCATCGACCTCGCCCTACCGGCGCGAGCTGCTCGGGCGCCTCCGACTGCCCTTCGAGGCGATCAGCCCCGGGGTGGACGAGACCCCGCGCGCAGGCGAACAGCCCCCCGCGCTCGCGGTGCGTCTCGCCGAGGAGAAGGCGCACGCGGTCGCGGTGCATCACCCGGACGCGATCGTGATCGGCGGCGACCAGGTCGCCGTGCTCGATGGCCGCGCGCTCTCGAAGCCGGAGACGCACGAGAACGCGGTCGCCCAGCTACGCGCAATGCGCGGTCGATCCGTTAGCTTCCTGACGGCGGTCGCGGTCGAGCGCGCCGCGAGCGGTGAGAAGCGCGCCCGCCTCGTGCCCTGCGAGGTCCAGTTCCGTACGTTCTCCGACGACGTCATCGAGCCCTATCTGCGCGCCGACCGGCCTTACGACTGCGCCGGCAGCGCAAAAATCGACAGCCTTGGTATCGCGCTCGTCGAGCGGCTCGACGGCGACGATCCGACGGCGCTCGTCGGCCTGCCGCTGATCGCGCTGGTGACGATGCTCGGCGAGCTCGGCCTGGACGTGCTGCGGCCCGCGTGAGCGCCGGCACGCTCTACCTCGTTCCCACGCCGCTCGCCGCGGATGCGACGGAGGCGTCCACCCCGGCCCCGGTTCGCAATCGCATCCGCGAGATCGGCTACTTCGTGGTCGAGGAGCCGAAAAGCGCCCGCGCATTTCTGAAGGCGCTCGGGCACCCGCGCCCGCTCGCATCGCTCGGGGTCGCGCGGCTGCCCGAGAAAGCGAGCGACGCCGCGCTGCTGGACGGTCTGCTCGCGCCCCTGTTTGCCGGCAACGACGCCGCGCTCCTGTCGGAGGCCGGCGCGCCCGCGGTGGCGGACCCCGGTGCGGCGCTGGTACGGCGGGCGCACCACCTCGGGATTCGCGTCGTGCCGCTCGTCGGCCCGTCCGCAATCCTCATGGCGTTAATGGCATCGGGACTGGAAGGACAGCGGTTCGCATTCCACGGCTATCTGCCCGTCGAGGAGATGGCGCTCGCGAAGCGCCTCCGGGCGCTCGAGGCGGACTCGCGCCGCGAGCGCCGCACCGAGATCTTCATCGAAACACCCTACCGGAACGACCGCCTGCTGCGCCTGATCGCCGCGACCTGCGCCCCGGCCACCCTGCTTTCGGTCGCGGCCGACCTGACTGCGCCGACCGAGACGATCGACACGCAGCCGATCGCGGTGTGGCGGAGCAGGCCGAAGGCGATCGGCAAGCGTCCCGCGGTGTTCCTGCTGCAGGCTTAGCGCAGGCCGGGAGCGCCGCTGCCGACGCCGAGCGCAGCGGCAACACCCGCGCCGAAACGCTTGGCAACGCGCTCGGCGATGTTTTCCTTCTGCGTGTAATCGACGATCTGCTCGGCCTTGACCACCTCGCGCGCGACGTAGTCGAGACTGCCGAGGCCGTCGGCCAGCCCGAGCTCGATCGACTTCGACCCGGTCCAGATCAGCCCGCTGAAGAGCTCCGGCGAGTCCTTCAGGCGCGCGCCGCGCCCTTTGCGGACGACGTCGATGAACTGCTGGTGGATCTCGGCGAGCAGGGCCTTCGCGAACTCGACCTGGCGCGGCTCGAGCGGCGAGAACGGATCGAGGAACGCCTTGTTCTCGCCGGCGGTGAGCACCCGGCGCTCGACGCCGATCTTTTGCATTGCGTCGACGAAGCCGAAATTGTCCATCAGCACGCCGATCGAGCCGACGAGGCTCGCCTTGTCGACGTAGATCTTGTCCGCGGCGGAGGCGATGTAGTACCCGCCGGAGGCGCAGATGTCCTCGACCACCGCGTACATCGGAATGTCCGGGTGCAACCCGCGGAGGCGCCGGATCTCGTCGTAGATGATGCCCGCCTGCACCGGGCTGCCGCCCGGGGAGTTGATCCGCAGGACCACCCCTTGCGTCTTCTTGTCCTTGAACGCGCCCTGCAGCGCGGCGGTCACGTTGTCCGCGCTCGCGTTACCCTTCGCGTCGATGACGCCGGCGACCTCGATGAGCGCGGTGTGCTTCTCGCTCAGCCGCTCGGTCCGGCCCCAGTCGAAGAGCATAACGATGAGGAAGGTGAGATAGGCGAAGCCGAGCAGCTTGAAGAAGATGCCCCAGCGCCGCCCGCGCCGCTGCTCCTTCAGCGCCTCGAGCGCGAGCTTCTCGAGCACGCCGCGCTCCCAGTTGGTCTCGCTTGTGTTGCCGGTATCAGCCATGGCTCCGGACCTGCTCTTTCAGTATCGCTACCACTGCACCATCGATTTCCTCGACCGGTATCGGGATCAGCCCGCCGCCGCGACACGGCCCGCCCAGGCATCCGCCAGTCGTCGGGTCGTACAGCGCACCGTGCGTCGAGCATAGCAAAACGATGCCATCGGCATCGAAGAACCGCCCCGCCTCCCAGTCGAGCTCGACGCCAACATGGGCGCACCGGTTCACGTAGGCATATACCCGGCCTTCATACCGGATCGCGAACGCCGGTGCGGTCTCGCGGCCACGCTGCACCTCGAAGCGCACGCCCTCGCCGCCCTCGGCAAGGGCGGCGCTGGCACACACGACTAGGCGTTCGTCGCCAGCCATCGGGCGAGCTCCGCGGTCGAATGCACGAGCTCGAGCGGGGCGAGCCCGGCGAGCGTGGCGGCGTCGTGCGCGCCGTAGCTCACGCCTACGGCGGCGACCCCCGCATGCGCCGCCATCTGCAGGTCATGCGACGTGTCGCCGACCATCAGCGCGCGCTCCGGCTCGACGGCGAGCATCGCCATCAGATCGTGCAGCATGTCCGGTGCGGGCTTGGGCGCGCACTGGTCGGCGCAGCGGGTCGCATCGAAGAGGTCCGCGAGCCCGGTGTGCCCGAGCGCGCGCACGAGGCCCGCATGGCTCTTGCCGGTGGCGATCGCGAGCTGGTGTCCGTTGTCGCGCAGGGCCTCCAGCATCTCCCGAGTGCCCGGAAAGAGCGGGAGACTCGCGTCCCGGGCGAGGAAATGGTGGCGATAGCGCTCGGCCACGCGGGGGTACTCCGACGGCGCCAGCCCGGGCACGACGTGCGCGAGCGAGTCGGCGAGGCCGAGCCCGATCACGTGGCGCGCGCGCGCCTCGTCGGGCACCGGCAGGCCGAGATCCCGGCAGGCCGCCTGGATGCACGTGGCGATCGCCGCGGCCGAGTCGATGAGGGTCCCGTCCCAGTCAAAGACGAGCAGGTCAAACCGCTTCGGCATCGATTTTCCGCGCGACCTGGGCGAGGAAGCGATCCAGCTCGTCCGGCAGCGGGGCCTCGAGCTCGACCCGCCGCGCGCCGAGCGGATGGTCGAAACCGAGCGCGCAGGCATGCAGGAACATCCGCTTCAAGCCGCGCTTCGCGAGCACCTTGTTCAGCTCGAAGTCGCCATATCGATCGTCGCCCAGGATCGGGAAGCCGAGGTGGGCCAGGTGGACGCGGATCTGGTGCGTCCGCCCGGTGGCGAGCGTCGCTTCGACGAGCGAGAACTCGCCGCAGCGCTCGACGAGCCGGAACTCGGTCCGCGAGGGCTGCCCGCCCTCCCCGACGCTCACGTGGCGCGCCCCGGACGGAGTGAGGCGTTTCCGGAGCGGCAGCTCGACCGACCTTGCCGCCCGGGTCCAGGCGCCCCGGACGAGCGCGAGGTAGCGCTTGACGACCCGCCCCTCCCGCAGCGCTGCGTGCATGGCCACGAGCGCCGCACGCTTCTTGGCGAGAATCAGGAGGCCCGAAGTCTCGCGGTCGAGCCGATGGACGAGCTCGAGGAACCGGCTGTCGGGGCGCGCGGCACGCAGCTGCTCGATGACCCCGAAGCTCACGCCGCTTCCGCCATGGACCGCCACGCCGGCGGGTTTGTCGATGATCAGCAGCACATCGTCCTCGAAGAGGACCGGAAATCCGGGGTCTCGGGGCGCCGGGGGCCGCCGCGCCGCCGCCGCGCTCGTTCGGACGGGCGGGATCCGGATCCGGTCCCCCGCTTGCAGCCGATAGGCGGCCTCAACCCGCCGGCTGTTCACCCGCACCTCGCCTGCCCGCAGGAGCCGGTAGACGTGGCTGCGGGGCACCCCCTTCAGCTCGCGCAGCAGGAAATTGTCGACGCGCTGTGCCGCCCGGCCTTCATCGACCACGACCACCGCCGCTCCCGCGTTGCCTAAACCCTTCATTCTTCATATACTCCAGCCGCTGTCTTCGCTCGCGGGACAGCGGCTGAGGGCTTCCCACCGATCCCGGCCGCCAGCACGTCCCCGGCCTGTAGGGCCGCGAAGTGGGCCCGACCCGGCTTCCGCGCGGATTTCCGCGCAAGGGTCAGGGGCACGCCCGTCAGCGGGTTTTGATCGCTCACCAGAAGCAGCGATGTTAAATGAGTAGCGCGCCGGAATCCGTTACCGATTCCTCCAGCCCGGCACGGGGAGACCAGACCGGGCATGCACACGTCCGACACCGACTGACCCAGCCCACTTTCGAGAGCAGCGCACATCACACGATGCTTCGTTAACGGCACCCACCAGTTAGACGGCGTGGTTTGCAGCGGCGCGCGAGGAGAAGAACTACATGAAGCGCATGCTGTTCAACGCGACACAGGCCGAGGAACTCCGTGTCGCGATCGTCGATGGTCAGAAGCTGATCGACCTCGACATCGAATCGGCCAGCAAGGAACAACGTAAAGGCAACATCTACAAAGGCGTCATTACCCGGGTAGAGCCCAGCCTCGAAGCGGCGTTCGTCGACTACGGCACGGAACGCCACGGGTTCCTGCCGTTCAAGGAGATTTCCCGCAGCTATTTCCGGCCGGAGGCCGAGCCGGGGCGCGCCCGCATCCAGGACGCGGTGTCCGAGGGCACCGAGGTCATCGTCCAGGTCGAGAAGGACGAGCGCGGCAACAAGGGTGCCGCGCTGACGAGCTTCATCAGCCTCGCCGGCCGGTATCTCGTCCTGATGCCCAACAACCCGCGCGGCGGCGGCGTGTCCCGCCGCGTCGAGGGTGAGGACCGCAACGAGCTCCGGGAGACGATGGAGAAGCTCCCGGTCCCGCAGGGGATGAGCGTCATCGCGCGGACCGCCGGCATCGGCCGTTCGCTGGAGGAGCTCGAGTGGGATCTCAAGTACCTCCTCAAGCTGTGGGAGAAGATCGGCGAGGCGGCCGAGACCCAGCGCGACGAGGGCGGCCAGATTGCCAACCCGGCGCCCTACCTGATCTACCAGGAATCGAGCCTGGTCATCCGCGCGATCCGGGACTACTACCAGCCCGACATCGGCGAGATCCTGATCGACACCGACTCGATCTACGAGCAGACGGTGGCGTTCATGGGCAACGTGATGCCCGACAACGTCCAGCGCGTGAAGCGCTACCGCGACGACGTCCCGCTCTTCTCGCGCTTCCAGATCGAGCACCAGATCGAAAGCGCGTACTCGCGGCAGGTCAGCCTGCCCTCCGGCGGCGCGGTCGTGATCGACCACACCGAGGCGCTGGTTGCGATCGACGTCAACTCGGCGCGCGCCACCAAGGGCGGCGACATCGAGGAAACGGCGCTCCGCACCAACCTCGAGGCCGCCGACGAGCTCGCGCGGCAGCTGCGGCTGCGCGACCTCGGCGGGCTGATCGTCATCGACTTCATCGACATGGAGATCGCGCGCAGCCAGCGCGAGGTCGAGAATCGCCTCCGCGAGGCGCTGCGGTACGACCGCGCGCGGGTGCAGATGGGCAAGATCTCGCGCTTCGGGCTGATGGAGCTCTCTCGGCAGCGGCTGCGCCCGTCGCTCGAGGAGACCGCGCACCAGCAGTGCCCGCGCTGCAACGGGATCGGCTTCATCCGCGGCATCGAGTCGACCGCGCTCCACATCCTGCGCATCATGCAGGAGGAGGCGATGAAGGAAAACAGCGCGGCGATCCACGTGCAGGTTCCGGTGGACGTCGCGACCTACCTCCTCAACGAGAAGCGCGCGGACATCCACGCCGTCGAGGCGCGGCTCAAGGTGAACGTCGTCCTCATCCCGAACATCCACCTCGAGACGCCGCATTACAAGGTCGAGCGCCTGCGTCACGACGACCTGAACCAGGAAGGCGTGCTGCCGCCGAGTTACAACCTCGTGGAAGCCCCGGCCGAGGAGCAGGCCTACGCCTCGCCGCAGGAGGCGCGGCCGCCTCGGCCGCAAGCGGCGGTGCAGGGAGTCACCCCCGAGGAGCCGGCTCCGATCGCCCCGCCCAGGCCCGTTGTCACCCCACCACCTCCGCCCGCCCCGGCGGTCCGGCCGGAATCGCACTCGCCGCATCGGCCCGGGATCATGAGCCGCCTCTTCGGCTGGCTGCGCAGCCCGGAGCCGGCACCTGCGACGCCGACACCTGCCGCAGCACCGGCACGTCCCGAGCCGCAGCAGCGCCGTGACCGCGGAGACCGGTCCGAGCGCCGGGATCACGGCGGCGAGCGGCCGCAGCGCGGCGACGGCCGCGATCGCGGACGCGACGAGCGGCCGCCGCGCCACGAGCGCGCGCAAGGTCAGGGTCGCGGCCGCGACGGTGAGCGGCAGTCGCGCGGCGACCAGCAGGGGCAACGCGATCGCCGTGATCGGCGCGATCACCGCGATCAACCCCGGGATCAGCAGCGCGGCCCGAGACCGGAGGAGCGCCAGCGTCATGGCGAACAACGGTCAGGCGAGCCGCGTCAGGAACGCCAGGGCGAGCCACGCCAAGCGGAACAACGTCCGACCGAGCAGCGCCAAGCCGAACCACGCCAGGGGGAGCAGCGCCAACCCGAACCACGTCAAGGCGAACGCCCCCAGCAGGAGCCGCGCATGCAGCCGATAGGCGGTGGGCCGGCGCACGCTGATGCCGGCGGCGAGCAGGACGCCGAGCGGCGGCGCGGCCGCCGCAATCGGCGCGATCGAGGTGATCGCGGCGAGCGCGCGGATCGCGGCGAACGCGGCGGACGCGGTGAGCGTGGAGATCGCGGTGAGCGCCAGGAGGCGCACTCGCGCGAAGTGCGGCTCCGCGAGGATCAGCTCCGCGAGGATCAGCTGCGGGAGGGTCGGCTGCGCGAAGCCCGGCTGAGCGAGGAACGGACGGCCGCGGGTGAATCACGTCCGGAGCCGATGCCGGCTGCAGAGCCGGCGTTTACGGCGCCAGTCGCTCCCGTCGCAGCCCCGATCTTCGAATCACCCCGCGAGATCCCGGTCGCCGTCACCCCGGCAGCGCCGGCGCGCGCACCCGAGGTGCGGGGCCCGGTTTCGCCCCCGCCGCCGCCGATCGACGTTGACCGTGCGCTGCGCGACAGCGGGCTGGTGATGATCGAGACGAGCCGGGACAAGGTGCAGGCCGCCGCGGCCCCCGTCGACGAGCTCCAGGCACCGCGCGCCCGGAGGGAACGCCGACCGCCACCGGCCGACCTGAATACACCGCTCCAGCAGGTCGAGACGCGCAAGAGCGACGGCGAATCCCCGCCATCGCACTGAGCCGCGGGGGCTAGCGGGCGAGCTCGGCCTTCAGGTGGTCGAGCAGGCCCTCGGCCGCGTCCTCGATGAGGTCGAGCACCAGCTCGAACCCGTCCGGGCCGCCGTAGTACGGGTCCGGGACCTCGTCGCCACCCGGGCGGCGGGCGAACTCGAGCATCATCCGCAGCTTCTCCGCGGCGAACGGCGGCGCCAGCCGCGCGAGCATGGCGTGATGCTCGCGATCCATCGCCAGGATGAGATCGAAGGTGTGGAAATCCTCCCCGGCGAAGCGCCGGGCCCGCTGCCTGGAGAGGTCGTAGCCGCGCCGCCGCGCGTGTGCCTGCGCCCGCGCATCGGGTGCTTCGCCGACGTGGTAGCCGTGCGTCCCCGCCGAAGCGACCGCGATCACGTCGGCGAGTCCCGCGTCCGCGACCAGCTTCCGGAGCACGCCCTCCGCAGTCGGTGAGCGGCAGATGTTGCCGGTGCAGACGAACAGGACTCGCTTCACCCGGAGGCCTGCCTCGGCGCCGGCTCTTCCTCGACTGCGACGCCGAACACTTTCTTCCTGACGTCGGCGAGCTGATCGCGCACGCGCGCCGCCTGCTCGAACTCGAGGTTGCGGGCGTGGTCGAGCATCTGCTTCTCGAGCCGCTTGATCTCGCGTCCGATCTCCTTCTCGGTCATCGCCTCGTAGCGCGCCTGCTCCTCGGCGGCTTTCAGCTCGGCACGCGCGCCTTCTGGGTCGTAGACGCCGTCGATGATGTCCTTGATCCGCTTCGACACGCCCTTGGGCGTGATGCCGCGCGCCTCGTTAAAGGTGACCTGCTTCACCCGCCGTCGCTCGGTCTCCCCGATCGCGCGCCGCATGGAATCGGTCATCGCATCGGCGTACAGGATCGCCGTGCCGTGGAGATGCCGCGCGGCGCGGCCGATCGTCTGGATGAGCGAGCGCTCCGACCGGAGGAACCCCTCCTTGTCGGCGTCGAGGATCGCGACGAGCGACACCTCCGGGAGATCAAGCCCCTCGCGCAGCAGGTTAATGCCGACGAGCACGTCGAACTCGCCGAGCCGCAGGTCGCGGATGATCTCCACCCGCTCCACCGTCTCGACCTCCGAATGCAGGTACCGGACCTTCACGCCGTGCTCGCGGAGGTACTCGGTCAGATCCTCCGCCATACGCTTCGTGAGGGTCGTCACGAGGACCCGTTCGTCGCGGGCGACGCGCAGCGTGATCTCCGACAACAGGTCGTCGACCTGCGTCGAGGCCGGGCGCACTTCCACCTGCGGATCGACGAGCCCGGTCGGCCGCACCAGCTGCTCCACGACCTGTCCGGAGCGGGTCATTTCGTAGTCCGCGGGCGTCGCCGAGACGAAGATCGTCTGGCGCATCATCGCCTCGAACTCCTCGAACTTGAGCGGCCGGTTGTCGAGCGCCGAGGGCAGTCGGAAGCCGTAGTTGACCAGGTTCTCCTTGCGCGATCGATCGCCACGGTACATCCCCCCGAGCTGCGGGATGGTGACGTGACTCTCGTCGATGAACATCAGCGCCTGCGGCGGCAGGTAGTCGATCAGCGTCGGCGGCGGCTCGCCCGCCTTCCGCCCGGACAGGTGCCGCGAGTAGTTCTCGATGCCCTTGCAGAAGCCCATCTCGTTCAACATCTCGAGGTCGAACCGAGTCCGCTGCTCGATCCGCTGCGCCTCGACCAGCTTCGCCTCCCGCTGGAAGAACTCGATCCGCTCGGCGAGTTCGAGCTTGATCGCCTCGATCGCCCGGAGCGTCGTCGCCCGCGGCGTGACGTAATGGCTCGACGGATACACGGTGAAGCGGGACACCCGCTGCACCGTCCGGCCGGTCAGCGGATCGAACAGCATCAGGCTGTCGACCTCGTCGTCGAACAGGGTCACCCGCACCGCCGTCTCGGAGTGCTCGGCCGGGAAAACGTCGATGACGTCACCGCGGACGCGGAACGTCCCGCGGCGGAAGTCGAGCTCGGAACGCTCGTACTGCATTGCGACCAGCCGCGCGATGACCTCGCGCTGATTCGCGTGCTCGCGCTCGCGCAGGTGCAGGATCATCCCGTGGTAGTCGACCGGGTCGCCGATGCCGTAGATGCACGACACGGTCGCGACGATCACCGCGTCCTCGCGCTCGAGCAGTGACTTCGTCGCAGAGAGGCGCATCTGCTCGATGTGCTCGTTGATGCTCGAGTCCTTCTCGATATAGAGGTCGCGCGAGGGGACGTAGGCCTCGGGCTGGTAGTAGTCGTAGTAGGAGACGAAGTACTCGACCGCGTTCTCGGGGAAGAACTCGCGGAACTCCGAGTAGAGCTGCGCTGCCAGGGTCTTGTTTGGCGCGAGCACGAGCGCGGGCCGTCCGATGCGCGCGATGACGTTCGCCATCGTGTAGGTCTTGCCCGAACCGGTCACGCCGAGGAGCGTCTGCGTGGCGAGCCCGTCGCGGAGCCCCTCGGTGAGCTTGTCGATCGCTTCCGGCTGGTCGCCCGCCGGCGGGAACGGCTGGTGGAGGCGAAACGCGCTCCCCGGGAACGTAAGGACCTTGCCCTGCTCCGGCTTTCGGGCGGCAGTGGAGACCTGGGACACGCGCGGGACGGGACTGGACGACACGGCAGCCTGTGATTCTCTCATAGCAGGGTCACCCTTCGACACCGCGCGGCGCTGCAGACGGGTAGAATTTGCCGTCGATCCCACTCGCGCCCCCGGACATGACCGCATCGATCCTCGCCCGCGTCGAACTGGCGCCTGGCGATCCAATCCTCGGCGTCACCGAGGCCTACAACGCCGACCAGAATCCGAAGAAGGTCAACCTCGGAGTCGGCGTTTACTACGACGACCAGGGCAAGGTCCCGGTGCTCGAGTGCGTCCGCCGCGTCGAGCGCGACATGCTCGAGACGGTCACCCCGAAGGGTTATCTGCCGATCGACGGCATCCCGGCGTACGACCGGGCAGTCCAGCACCTCGCGTTCGGCGCCGACTCGGCGGTCGTCAAAGAAGGTCGCGCAGTCACCGTACAGGGGCTCGGCGGCACCGGCGCGCTGAAGATCGCTGCCGACTTCCTCCGCCGGGTGAATCCGGGTGCCCAGGTGTGGATCAGCGATCCGAGCTGGGAGAACCACCGGGCGCTGTTCGAAGGCGCGGGGTTCACCGTCAATGCCTATCCCTACTACGACGCCGCGACCCATGGTCTCGACTTCTCCGGGATGACCGGAGCGCTCGAAAAGCTCGCCCCCGGGGCGATCGTCGTGCTGCACGCGTGCTGCCATAACCCGACCGGCGTCGATCTCACGCGCGACCGGTGGACGCGCGTGCTCGAAATCGTGAAGACCCGCGAGCTCGTGCCGATCCTCGACATCGCCTATCAGGGGTTCGCCGACGGCGTGGACGCCGACGGGGAGGTCGTGCGACGGTTCGCGCAGGCGATGAGCCCGGTTTTCGTGGCCAACTCGTTCTCGAAATCGTTCTCTCTCTACGGCGAGCGGGTCGGCGGACTGAGCGTGGCGACGGCGAGCGCGGACGAGGCGAAGCGCGTGCTGAGCCAGCTCAAGCGCGTCGTGCGTGCCAACTACTCCAATCCGCCGACGTTCGGCGCCAAGGCGGTGGCGACGGTGCTGAATACCCCGGAGCTACGCGCGCTGTGGGATCGCGAGCTCGGGCAGATGCGCGACCGGATCAAGGCGATGCGGCGCGCGCTCGTCGAGAAGGTCGCGGCGCGGGCGCCGGGATTCGAGCTCGGCTTCGTGATGCAGCAGCGCGGGATGTTCTCCTACTCCGGCCTCTCGAAGGAGCAGGTTCATCGGCTCCGCAAGGAGTTCTCCGTCTACGCCATCGACAGCGGCCGCATCTGCGTCGCGGCGCTCAACACGCAGAACGTGGACTACGTGGCCGACGCGATCGCCACGGTAGTGAAGTAACGCTCGGGAAGGGGCGACGCACTTCCCTTTTTCGCGACGCTCCCCGCGCGCAGGCGACAGCATTCACTCCAGCGGCTCGAGCGGATTCTTCTGTCCGGCCGGTACCGGGACCTCGGCGACGTTGAGGGTCATCGATACTGCGGTGTAGTAGCCGCTAACGCCGATTAGATCCATCACCCCCTTCTCGCCGAAAAGGGCGACGGCGCGCCTGTAGGCGGCGTCGCTGACGTTTCTCGCGCGGTGGAGCTGGGTGCAGAAATCGTAGACCGCGGCCTCGTCTTCCTTCATGCCCGCCGGGCGCTTCTTGAGCGCGAGATCGGCGGCGACCTTTGGATCGAGACCGGCCTTCAGCGCGAGCGGCAGATGTGCGTACCACTCGTACTGCGAGGTCCAGTGGCGAGCGGTGATAAGGATCGCGAACTCGTTCAGTCGCTGCGGGAGCGACGTGTCGAAGCGGATGTACTCCCCCAGCTTCTGTAACCGCTCGCCGAGCTCCGGGCTGCGCATGAAGGCGTTGAACGGGCCGCGCTTCAGCATCGCAGCCACCGCCTCGGTGGTCGGCTCGCCGCCGCCGCCGCGCGGGCCGGCGAGGAGCGACAGCGCGAGCTTCCGCTGCTCGGGGGTCAGCTCCTCCGGGGCCAGGAGCGGGAAACGATCACCCGCCCGCGCGACGGAAGCTTGGGCCATCAAAGTTACCGCCAGAAGCAAAGGCGCGAGTCTCATGTTCACTTCTCCTTCGAGTGCCTGCTCAACTGCCGCGGGCCGACCTCGCCGCCATAGACGTTGCCGATGGCGTCCGCCGCCACGCCCTCGGCCGCGCTCGTGCCCTTGAGCTCGAGCAGGTCGGGAATCAGGTACAGGACCTTGCCGCCGTCGAGCTCGCCCACGCGGATGCCGCGCCGCCAGCCCGGGTTCGGCGCGACGCCGTTCGATTCGGAGTCGGCGACGAAGATGAGGCCGTCGCGTAAGTAGACGCCGCTCGGCCGGCCGAATTGCTTCCACTCGGCGATGAAGCCGCCGTCCTGGCCGAGAATCTGGATCCGGTGGTTGCCGCGGTCGGCGACGTAGAGCCGCCCTTCGGCGTCCATGGCGATGTCGTGCGGGGTCCTGAATTCCACCGGCCCGGAGCCCAGTTTGCCGAAGGACCGGATGAACTTGCCGTCCGCCGTGAAGTGCGAAACGCGCGCGACCGTTTCGGGGGCCGCGCCGGGTTGCTGGCCGGAATGCCCTTCGGTGATGAAGAGGTCGCCGTTGGGCGCCACGACGATGCTGCATGGCTCGGTCAGCGCGTCCGGGGGATTCCCGGCAACGCCCGGCTTGCCGATGATCAGGAGCACTTTACCGTTCGGATCGAACTTGACCACCGTATGGCCCGCGGGCCTCGCATCGGGAAACTTCGCCCGCTCGCGCGTGTTCATGCCACGCATGTCGACGACCCACACGTTGCCGTCGCGATCGATATAGATCTTGTGCGGGAAGACGAACAGGCCTGCGCCGAAGCTCTTCAGGATGTTCCCCGACGGGTCGAGCTTGTGCACCGGCGCCCAGGTCGAGCCGGCACAGGTGTCGAACTGGACGGGCGACTGGCTAGGCGGGACGTCGGGATTCGCGCCGCAGCGGTCCACCACCCATACCGAGCGGCCGTCGTTGTCGATCGCTACGCCGTTCAGCGCACCCCACTTGCCGTGGTCGGCGGGCAGCTTGCCCCACGGCGCGACGGTCCGGTACGGGTTCGGCAGGTCGTTGGTTGGGGTCGTATCGAGATTCGAAGTGATGCCGGCGCATCCGACGGCCGCTGCCACCGCCGCAGCAAGAACTCCCGCTTTCCATGCGATGCGGTGCATGATGAGTCCTCCGTCACGCAATACTATCGCTAGCGGGAGCGGCGCGACCGCGCAGCTGAAGAGCCGCCTGCAGGGCAACCGCCGCCTCGACAACGTCATCGGCTATCTAATCGAGACCACGATTGTGCTCTCGCATCTCATTTTCGACGCGACGCTCGACCGCTTCCGCGCGTCGAGATCATCGCCGCGCACGGCGGCGCTCGTACGCCGGGCGCTCGGACGGTGGCCGCCCGACGCTGCCCACGCAAAGGTGGCGATCCTGGAAGGCAATGCCGCGAGGGTTCTCCGCGTCGACGTCCAGGCGTAGCGGCGTGCTGCCTAATCGCAAAGGTGGACACGTGACGATTGGACGGACCGACCGCGTCGGCTATAATTCGCGCCCGGCAAATCCCCGATAGCTCAGCCGGTAGAGCGACGGACTGTTAATCCGCAGGTCGTAGGTTCGATCCCTACTCGGGGAGCCAGGCTCCTGATCTGGCAGCGCTTCTCGGCCCGACCAGTACCCACGCTGTCCGTGGGTTGTAGGTCAGAGGACGAGGCGATGAACGACACGACGGTAGGGCCGGCGGTGACTTCCCGCACCGCGCGGCAGATAACGGTAGGCGAGGTAATCGACGCCGTCATGGCGCAATACAGCGGCCGGGACGGCACCCTGCCCTCCCGGCTCCACTGGTGGAAGGCACGGCTCGGCGCGCGCGACTTCGTCACGCTGGACCCCGACACGATCGACCAGGCGATGCACGCGCTCGCCGAGGAAGACGCGACCTACTACGCAGGCAAGACCCGCGACGGTAGGCCGATCTTCCGTAGCCGCGGCAAGCGAAGCGGCGCCACCATCAACCGCTACAAGGCCGCGTTCGCGAGCGTGATCAAGTTCGCGAGGCGAAAGCGCATCGTCCCCCGCGGCTGGACCTCTCCCCTGGTCGGCATCGAGCGCGAGCCGGAATCGGCCGGGAAGCTCCGCTACCTCTCCCCCGACGAGTACAAGCGGCTCCTCGCCGCGGCGAAGGTGAGCCGCTGGCCGATGCTCTACATCCTCATCAAGCTCGCGGTCGAGTCCGGCGCACGCAAAGGTGCGCTCATGGGCCTGCGCTGGGGTGACGTCGACCTCGACGGCGGCCGGGCCATGATCGAGCGGACGAAGAACGGCACGCCGTTTGTGATCACGATACTGCCGGACACCGTGGCGGAGCCCCGGCGCTTCGCCCGCGGCGCACGCAACGTCGCGCATCCTCCCGAGCGGCTCGTTTTCGCCGCCGCCCGCAACCCGGCGAAGCCGCACAACTTCGGCTCCGCGTTCGACTTCGCACTCGCCGGCGCCCGGATCGAGGGCACAACCTTTCATACGTTGCGGCACACGCACGCGAGCTGGCTCGCCCGGCAAGGCGCCTCACTGCTGCAGATCGCCGAGTCGATGAACCACCGAACCTTGAGCATGGTTCGGCGCTACGCGCATCTCGCGGTCGACGACCGGGCGCGGCTCCTACAGCGGGTGTTCGGCGGATGAGTGTGAGAAAACCTCCCGCGTCAAAGAAGCAGCCGATTGTCTGGAAGCCCGGCGAAGCGGAAGAGCTGGCCCGCCAGTTGAACGCGATCGAGGCAAGGCGCGACAAAGATCCGTGCCGGCGCGACGCTACCCTGCTCGACATGTTGGGCTTTCCGCCCGACGATGAGGATCTCCGTTTACTAGTCTCCGTCGCTGGCGAAGAAGCGGTCGCGAGAGCTGAGGAGCGCCGCCTCGAGCCACTTCGCGAGCGCCTCAAGCTGGCTCGCGCCAAGAAGCCGAAGAGGCCCCTTGGAGGAAAGCTCAACGAACTGACGAAGACGTATCGATGGTTACGCAAGACCGAAACGGTCAGCGTCGCGCGGGCGATGATCTCCGAAGAACACGGGATCAAGGCCAACGTCCTCCGTAGGTACTTAAAAGGCTGAACTGAAAAAAGGTTTGCGCAGTCTCTTTCAGACTGCGCAGGTTCGCTCTTATCGTGGTGGCTCTTGAGTCGTGCGCCGGGAAGCGCCGACCAGATAAAGGAGCTACCGATGAAACGGAAGTCGAAGCACGGCAGCGGAAAGCACGCGCCGCCACCCGCAACGCCCCTACCAACTACTTCGCCGCTCGGGGGATTCCTCACCCTTGAGGAGTATCAAGTGGCGCGGTCGATCATCATGCCGACGCTCAATCCCGGCGATCGCTTTGATGTAGTGCTCGCCAACCCGCCGTTCGGTAAGAAGAGCAGCACGATGATTGTCGGTGAGGACGGAAAGACCTCCACCGAGAAAGACATAATCGAGCGCGACGACTTCTGGGCCACTACCTCCAACAGGCAACTGAACTTCGTGCAGCACATCAAGACGCTTCTCAAGCCCCACGGGCGCGCCGCGGTGGTGGTGCCCGACAACGTGCTGTTCGAAGGCGGCGCCGGCGAGACCATCCGCCGCAAGCTGCTGCATGAGTGCGACGTGCACACCCTGCTGCGCCTGCCCACGGGGCTGTTTTACGCGCAGGGCGTGAAGGCGAACGTGCTGTCTTCGACAAGAAGCCGGCCAGCGAGACGCCCTGGACCAAGAAGCTCTGGATCTACGACCTGCGCACCAACAAGCACTTCACGCTCAAAACCAATTCGCTCAAGCGTGAGGATCTGAGCGAGTTCGTGCGGCTCTATAACCCTGCGAATCGGCACGACCGTGCGCCGACTTGGAGGGCCGAGCAGCCGGAGGGGCGCTGGCGCGTGTACGAGTACGACGACCTGATAGCCCGTGACAAGGCGAGTCTCGACATCTTCTGGGTAAAGGACGACAGCCTCGCTGATAGCGACAACCTTCCGCCACCGGGCGTGATCGCGCAGGAGATTGTCGAGGACCTTGAAGCGGCATTGGAACAATTTCGGCTGGTCGCTACCGATCTGAACGGTGGTAGCAACGGGGAGGAGCCCGCAACAGCGGCGTGAGGGGAAAGTGCGGCTCGAGATCCCGGTTCCGTCGGGCGCGGGCTTTGCAAAATAGCGGGGTCGCCGCCGAGCTGCCGCGAGAGGTTCGAGGAGTCGACACGGGACTGAAGCAACGCGCTCACCGCCGGGTAGGAGGTAGGCAGCGGCAATCCCGGCTCCGACAAGCTTCTAGTCAGAAGGTTACGGTCGCTCTTCGATTCCAGGCTGCGCGAGCTCCGCCAACATCCACCCTCTCTCCGGCAGCCTGCTCCCAACTTAGGGGGAAAGCCGGCGGAGGGTTTTTGACCCACGGACTTGAGATCCGTCGGTCGAATAGCTGCGTTCGACCGAGGCTGTGTAGACACAAGTACGCTTTTCGAACGTAGGAAGAAGCGCGTCGAACGGGCGCTTCTCCGTGTGCAAGTGAAGCTGCAACGAGGGACTGGGCTTCGGTGGGGAAAAAAATCCGAGCCCCTCGTTTTCTCGAGTTTTACACAGCCTCGGCCGACTCCCGCCGGTGGCGTTCCCCGATAGCGGACTTTTCGGTGTGTGTGCTTTTGGGATCAGCGACCGGCCGAGATCGACCCACTGCTGTCCTTCAGCCTGGCGGCGCGGACGTCAGCATTGCAGCGGTTCCGGCCGTTCGCGGCAACAGCGTGAACTCACGTTCTCGGCCACATTCCGGTCATCCAGGCGCCAGAGAGATCGTGACGCCGATGACCGCTCTCAAGGTAGTGCAGACGTAGCCCGCCGCATGTGCGTGGCGAGGTGGTTTCCACACGCGCAGGCGCACGCACTCCATCAGGCGCAGGCCGGTGCCGTAGAGCAACGCCGCCATCAGCGCCGGAAGGCCATCGAGTTGCGCCAGCAGCGCGCGGACTTCGTCCCGCGAAAGGACGACCGGCAATCGGCGAGGACGCTTCGGTCGCTCGATCTCGCCGAGCCAGGGCAATTCGATTCCGAGCACGTCGCCGTGGAGAAACAGCAGTGCTGACAGTGCCTGATTGTGCGTCGACGCGGCAACGTTTCGTTCGTTGGCGAGGTGGTGGAGGAACGATTCGATCTCGGGCGCGCCCATCTCCCGCGGATGGCGCCGGCGACCCGATTCTGCGGCGTAGCATAATCGCATACATATCCTCCGAACGACCTACATTCCGTTAGGCCGCTCTGATCGTGCGCATCGTCGCGTCCGATCTTGAGCTCGTTGACGGTGCCCAATGCGAGCACAGGTCATCCGCATGTCGCGTTGACTTCCGACGCGATTCGCCGCCGCCAGTGGCCAGGGTAACTTTTAATGCTTGGCGTTCGCCGAATCCTTGCGCTAGCCTTCGTCCCAGCCGTCCGCGGCACCTCGTCGGCGCGAGCGTTCAAATCCGGTTCATGGCCTGCGGGGGCACAATGAATCAGGTCAAGCGCACATCGTCGTCTCGGCATGAGTGAGTTGCGGCCTAACCACGCGGTCAACCGGACGCCGGCCGGCGGCGCTGGTCGTGGCGAGCATCTCGTCGGCGCCGGTTACCTTACTCGTTGGGCGGCTAGAATTCCCCGGAAGGAAACGAACATGAAACAGAAACTCCTTTACCACCACTTGCGACTGCTCGCATGCGTGAGCCTGATAATTATTTTCGGCTATGCCACCGCGCAGGCTCAAGAAGGCCGACCCGTTCGCACGAATGCCAGCGGCAAGCCGCCCTACAACATCATCTTCGTGATTAGTGACCAAAGGTCCCATCGGCTGTTCGCCGGTGCCGATTATTCCCTGCCGGCCCTCGACGCGATTGCTCGCCGCGGCGTCACGTTCCGCAACCATTACATCGCCTCGGCCATGTGCTCGCCGTCCCGTGCGGCGTTCCTCACAGGCCAACCACCTCAGGTCAACGGTGTCACCGATCAAATGCTGTACGACTTC
>Ga0335082_10002418_pt1 | contig 20080 bp, 11 predicted proteins | sample Lox_Sample_41_FD_206718 | JGI IMG/M metagenome (GOLD analysis project Ga0335082, IMG submission 206718) | Soil microbial communities from Loxahatchee National Wildlife Refuge, Florida, United States - Lox_Sample_4.1 | ecosystem: Environmental > Terrestrial > Soil > Wetlands | place: USA...
GTCCCGCAGCTGCGCGACCTTCTGCGGCGTTCTGGCTACGAGCGCCGTGCCGTCCAATACGAGAAGTGGTAGCCCTCAGGCAGGGCCAAGCCTCTGACCCCAGTGGTCGACGAATGTCACCTCGGCAACCGGCTTGCGTTTCGTCACACGGAACGGGCGCCGCGGGTACCCCAGCGGTACGAGAGCGGCGATGTGCACGTGCGGCGGGATGCCGGCGGCGGCGCGCAGCTCGTTCTCCACACTCGAGAACACGGTCGTCAGCGTTGAACCCACGCCCAGCCCGCGCGCGGCCAGCATGAGGTTCTGCACCGCGGGAAAGATCGAGGCATAGGCCGACTGCGGTGCCAGTATGGTACCGTTCCCGTCGGCCATCGGCCCCAGTTGCGTGGTATCGAGCAGCGCCAACACAATCACCGGGGCGCTGTCCAAGTGCGTCGCCAACGCGTCCACGCTACGCATCAGGCGCTGGTAACCGGGCTGGCCCTTGATGTCCGCGTCCGCGTCGGCGGTAGCGGTGTAGCGTTGCGCCTGCTGCCAGGCCGTCAGGTACAAGGACGCGATCGTGCGCTTGAGCTCTGGAGCACGCACCACCAGAAAGTACCAGGGCTGCGCATTGCGCGCGCTGGGGGCGCGCGTTGCCGCCTCGATGATGGCGCGCAGAACGGAGTCGGGGATGGCGTCGGGACGGAAGCTGCGTACGCTGCGCAGCGTGTGCAGTGCCTCGAACACATCGCCGCCGCTGAGGTCGAAGCCGCCTTCGAGAGCGTGACGCATGCCGGCGAACGCATCGGTCTGCAGGATGTCCCTGTAGATTTCGAGGCCGCGACCCGCCGCGAGGGCCTGCCGCAGCGTTTCGGAGTTGGGCTCGACGCCGCGAAACTCATAGCGTACCCGCGTCGCGTCGCCGCGCTGAACGAACTCCCAGGTCACCGGACCCAGCAGGTCGCCGGCGATGCAGCGTAGATCGATGCGGCGCCACGGCCTCGTGCCGACAACCTGGACGGTGCCGCGCAGCTGCTCGCCCGTGAAGCGGTAGCGGCTGCCAATCCGCAGCGTCGCCTCGGGACCGAGGGGTTCGAAGTGCATCCCCCGCCACCATTGAGCGTAGCGGCGGATGGCAAGGACCAACTCGTAGCAACAGCGCGCCGGCGCCCGCAGCACGGTCTCTTCCGTGTGGAAATAGGTGTCGCTCATCGCAGAGATGCCTCACCGCACAGAGACCACAGAACACCTCGGCAACTCAAGAGCAGTGCGTTGGCAACTCCTGCAGTGAGCGAATCGTCGGCGAGCACCCTTCACACGGGGACTCAACTATGCCAAGTTGTCGCCGTGCAGATGACCATTTCGTATTCCGCGCTCGATGGGCCCAGTGGCCGCGTCACCGCGGCACACATCGGGCCCGCCAAGACAAACGGCGCGCCGGCAGTCGCGCGCGGACAGCGCGTGGCACAGCGACAACGGGTCACACGCCGTGCCGTTTGGTGGCGCTAGCAGTGATGCCGGTCACTTAAGCGGCGTCGTGCCAAGATCGCATCCTTCGAGACGGCGCCTGAAGGGACGGCGCCTCCTCAGGATGAGCGGAAAATCATTGTCGCATCACAAGATACCGCTCACCCTAAGGCGGCCGCATCTTCTCAGCGGCCGTCTCGAAGCCTGTCCTGAGCGCAGTCGAAGGGGGTGCCCGCCAGCTCGGAGGCTTCTTAAGTGACCGGCATCGGCCCTAGCCGCAACTCCCGCCAGCGATTTCCGTGGATCGGCGCGCTGCTGGCGTTCGCCGTCGTCACGGCGTTGCGCCTCTATCGCCTCGACGATTGGCCGCCGCATTTCCATCACGACTGCGGGCTCTTCTCGTGGTACGCGTGGCGTCTGCTGGCGGGCAGCTACGGTTCGATCCTCGACAGTGGCTACGCCGGGATTCCACTCATCGGCCATGCTTGGACAGCGCTGTGGGCATGGCTCGTCGGCACCGGCAGTCTCGCCGCAATCCGTGCACCGGGTGTCGCCGCGAGCCTGGTGGCCATCGCCGCCGCCGCATCGATCGCGTGGCAGCTCGCCCCCACACCGCTGGCGCCGTTGGTCACCATCATCGTGTTGGGAACGAACCTTGCGTTCATGGCCTTTTCTCGGATGACCGCGTACATGGATCCGGTGGCGTTCCAGGCGCTCGCGGTGGCGGCCCTCCTGGCTGCGGAGCGGCGCGCTCTGTGGACCATCGTCGTCGGAGCAGCGTGCGCCTTCTCGACGCTGTCGTACTTTTCGGGCCGCCTCACGCCGCTCGTGTGTGCCGGCGTTGGACTGGCCCTGGTCGCCCAGCGTCGCCTCTCCATGAAGCGCCTCATCGCAGCGGGGCTCCTGGCGGCGGCGTTCCTGGCACCGCAGGTGTGGGCGATCTTCCACGGGTGGGACTGGCGCGGACGCATCGGTGTGTTTTGTTTTCTGACCGAACCGTCGCCGCACTGCCCCGGAACTTGGGAAGCCACAGGACGCGTCGTGGCAGCATTCTGGAAGCGGGGGGATGGCGGCACACAATACGGGGGTGGGTCGCCGCTCTTCATGCCGGTAGAAGCAGGCGCGCTCGTCATCGCCGGCGTGTTGTCGTTCGCCGATGCCGGGTTGGCGACGCTCATGGGATGGGGTATCGGCGTGCTCTTCATCGGCGCCGCGCTCACCGTCGACCCGCCGTTTTTCCCGCGCATCGTCGCCGCGCTGGTCCCGTTGTCTGCCGCCATCGGCATTGTGGCGGCCCGCGTCGCGAACCGCCACCTCTTGGCAACGCTGGCGGTTGCATGCGGACTCACGCTGGCGGTGGGGCAGCAGCTTCTCGCGTCCGTCCGTTACTGCCATCAGCCGGAGCATTTCCTGCTCACCATGGGGCACGACATACTGGCGCTGCCAGCGCAAGCACCGATCGCGGTCGCGTCGCCGCACCCAAGCACTCTCACCTGCGACCACCCGTTCCTTCTCGCCTTTATTCAAAAACATCCCTGTTGGGCGTTCACCCAGTTCCCACCCCCTCCACTCCCTTCTGGCACGATACTCTACGTTCACAGCTCCGCGGGGGAAAAGGAGCCAGACGTCGGTCCGCTGCAGGGCGGGCAGACTATCTCCACGAACCAGTACGACCGCCTCGTGCGCTACCGTGTCCCGTAACCGCCCAGCGGCGCGCGACACGTCGCGAGCGACCTGTCGCGCCCACCTTGTAGCCGGGCGCGTCGTTATGGTATGCGCCCCGCGATGTGTCGTGCTCGACCTGATCCGCCGCGTAACCCTTTGAGGCGCGATTAATTCCGTCGCAAACCGCACCCGCTCTTCTTGTGCATCCAACAACCTGTGCGCATCCGTTGAGCCAATCCTCCCCTGAAACGACTGGCACGGCCGCTTCTCTCCGTCGCGCCGACTGGATGGCCCTCTCCTGCGTGCTCGGCGTGACGCTGGCAGCGCGCGTGCTTCCCGCCGTCTATCGCGGCGTCGAGGTCAGCGACCTGAGCATCTACCGGCACATGGCGCTGATCGTTCTGCGTCAGGAAGACATCTACGAGGTGCGAAACATCTTCCCGTACACGCCGCTGTCGCTGTACCTTCCGGCCTTTGCGTTGCAACTCGCGGACTGGCTGCACCAGCCGTTTCATCTCGTGATGAAGGTCTACCCCCTGCTGGGCGATCTGGGGACGACCGCGGCAATCTTTCTGCTCGGGCAGCGCCGCGGGAACACCCGCCGCGCCTGCCTGCTGGCCCTTGCCTTCGCGCTCAATCCGGTCTCGATCCTGATCACCGCCCTGCACGGCAACATCATGCCCCTGAGCGTGTTCTTCGCCTTCTGGGCCTACTACCTCCTCGACCACCCGCAGCGCGAGCGTACGTACGTGCTCTCGGCCCTGGCGTTGGGAATGGGTATTGGCCTGCGCAGCTGGCCGGTGTTGCTGCTGCCCTTCCTGCTGCGTCCCGGGCAGCTCAAGTGGCGCCAACGCGTGCTCTATCTGTTGGTTGCCAGCCTACCTTCCGTGCTCACCCTCGCGCCCTACCTCATGGTCAACTTCACCGACATCCGGCGCGAGGTGTTCGAGTACAAGTCGGTTGCCGACCTTGGGTGGGTGGGCGCGTCACGCGCCTACTACTTCCTGCAGACGGGGAGCAGGGAAGCTCCACGGTGGGGCGTGTGGTTGTCAAACAGTCGCTTCTATTTTCTCGAAGCCTACGGCGTCGTGGTGTTGGCCGCCTGGCTGGTGCCCGCGTTGCTCGATACCGCGGGTTGGATCGCGACGGTGTTGCTGCTGAACTACACCGTGATGGGCGGCATGGCCGCGCAGTACTACTCCTGGGTGTTGCCGTTTCTGATCGGCCACCCAGTCTACTACGGGGTGTTCTCCCTGGTGGCGACCGGAGCCCTGATCACCTTCTACCTGGCCCTGCATCCGGGAATCGTGCTCGGACCGTTCCCGCCGCCCTTCAGCTACACGCAGCCGCAGGTCTTCGCCTGGAACTTGGGTTTCCTGATCGCGACGTGGCTGGTGGGAGCAGGATGGCTGCTGTGGGTCGTGCGGCAGCTCGTCGGCGGGCGGCGGGTAGCGGCGTTGCCGCCGATTGCCGGGTTGCAGCCGGCGCGCTTGCAATGGGTGAGGTGGTGCACGCTGGCGTTGACGGGTGCACTGGCCGGCGCGCTGGCTCTCGAACTTCCCTTCATCGCGGACAGTCGGCCACCAACCGAGCTGTCAGTCGAGGTCGAGTGGTCGGCTGCGGGACGTGGTCCGGAGCCCGGGCATTTCGAGGGGCCGATCGGCCTCGCGGTGCATCCATCCGGCGACATCTACGTGGTCGATCTCGGTTACCGCCGGGTGCAGCGGTTCGATAGCAGCGGCAAGTTTCTCTCGATGTGGGAAACAGAGGCGGACGCGCCCCTCAAGTTTTGGCAGCCCTCGGATGTCGCCATCGGCTCCGATGGAACGGTCTATGTACTGGACGCCAGTGCAAAGATGTATCGGTTGACACCGGACGGCAGCCTGCAGTTGGCGGTCGATCTGGTCCCACACGGTGCGTCGACCCCGCGCGCGTTGACGATAGACGAGTCACGGCACCGGTTCTACATCGCCGACGCGGGTCGCGGGCGAGTGTTGGTGTTGGGAACTGACGGGAGTTTCATCGACGCATGGGGTGGCCCCGACACCGCTCTCAGCTTTTATGAGCCGGCCGGCATCGCGCTCGACAGCCACGGCAACGTCTTCGTCGCGGAGCCCGCGAATTCCCGCATTCGCAAGCTCGGACCTGACGGCAAGCTGCTGGCGGAATGGAAAGCCAAGGGAGTCCTCTTCGACCTCGCCGTCGGACCTGATGACCGCGTATACGTTTCTTCGGCCGATCGCGGCCGCGTGTGGATCTACGACAACGACGGGAAGGTCTTGGGCCAGGCGTACGATAGCCTCAGCGCAGCCCACGTGCCGCAGGCGCGTGCCCTCGCGGTCCCCGGCGACATCGTGTTGGCCACTGAATCTTCACTCGTGAGATTCTCTGTGCACCTGGATGACCACCCCACGCAGCATCTCCGAGCCGAGGCAACTCCTTAATGCGATCGCTTTCCATTCCGACGGCACCCGTTGAACCCAAGCACGAGCGGGCATCAACGGCTTTCGATCTCTCCGACGTTGCGTGCCTTGGCATCGTGCTGGCGGTCACGCTGGCCGCGCGCCTCATCCCGGCTGTGTACCTCGGTAACGAGGTCAGCGACCTCAGCATCTATCGATACATGGCGCTCATCGTCCTGCGCGGCCAGGACATCTACGAGATCCCCAACGTATTCCCGTACACGCCGATGTCGCTCTTCTTGCCGGCGTTCGGCTTGCAACTCTCCGGGTGGTTGCACCAGCCCTTCCATCTCGTGATGAAAATCTACCCCGTGCTCGGCGATCTGGGCACGGCCACGGTGATCTTCCTGCTCGGGCACCGCCGCGGGCGCGTCGGTCTCGCCGTCCCGCTCGCCCTCGCCTTCGCGCTCAATCCGGTCTCGATCCTCATCACCGCCTTGCACGGCAACATCATGCCCCTCAGCGTGTTCTTCGCCTTCTGGGCCTACTACCTCCTCGACCACCCGAAGCGCGAGCGCACGTATGTGCTCTCTGCCCTGGCGTTGGGAATGGGCATCGGCCTGCGCAGTTGGCCCGTGTTGCTGGTCCCGCTCCTCTTGCGGCCCGGGCAGCTCAAATGGCGCCAACGGCTGGTGTATCTCGTGGTGGCCGGTCTGCCCACGGTACTCACGCTCGGGCCGTACATGCTGGCGAACTTCGACGGCATCAGACACGAGGTGTTCGAGTACAAGTCGGTCGCCGACCTGGGTTGGGTTGGCGCATGGCGCGCCTACTACTTCCTGCAAACGGGGAGCAGGGAGGCGCCGCAGGCAGGCGTGTGGCTATCAAGCAGTCGCTTTTACTTCCTGGAGGCCTACGGCGTCCTGGTGTTGGCCGCTTGGGTGGTGCCCGCGTTGCTCGACACCGCAGGCTGGATCGCGACGGCGTTGCTGCTGAACTACACGGTGATGGGCGGCATGGCGGCGCAGTACTACTCCTGGGTGCTGCCCTTCCTGATCGTTTACCCAACTTACTACGCGGCATTCTCGCTCGTCGTCACCGGGGCCTTGATCACCTTCTACCTGGCGCTGCATCCGGGAATTGTGCTCGGACCGTTTCCCCCGCCCTTCAGTTACACGCAGCCGCAGATCTTCGCCTGGAACCTGGGCTTCCTGATCGCGACCTGGGCGGTGGGAGCAGGATGGCTGCTGTGGGTCGTGCGACGGCTCATCGGCAGGCAGCGCGTTGCAACGTGGCCGCCGGTCACCGAGTTGCAGCCGGCGCGCTTGCGCTGGGTGAGGTGGTGCACGCTGGCGCTGACGGGTGCGCTGGCCGGCGCACTGGCTCTCGAGCTTCCGTTCATCGCGCACAGTCGGCCGCCCAAGGAGATACCGGCGACAATCGAGTGGATCGAAGCCGGGCGCGGCGCAGAGCCTGGCCGCTTTGAGGCGCCGATGGCCGTCGCTGTTGACCCAGCAGGCAACATCTACGTTGCCGATCTCGGCAATCGCCGGGTGGATCGCTTTGACAGCACCGGCAAGTTCCTCAATGCGTGGCACACCAACGAGGGGGCCGCGACACCGCTGGTAGAGCCTGGGGGCATTGCCGCCGTTCCTTCAGGCGAGGTGTTTGTCCTCGACACCGCTGGCAGGATCGTCCGGCTCAAACCTGACGGCGCTGTCGTCCCCCATATTGACCTTGTCCGCTTGGGCTCCTACTCGCCGCGCGGTTTGGCTTTCGACAGCGCCCGCCAGCGCTTCTACGTGACCGACGCCGGCAAGAGCCGGATTCTCGTGTTGGCCGTCGATGGCACGCTCATCGAAGCGTGGGGTGGGGAAAACACCAAGCTCAGTTTCGACATCGGCTGGGGATTGGCCATCGACAGTCACGGCAACGTATTCGTGACGGAACGCGGAAACTCGCGAGTTCGCAAGCTCAGTCCGGCCGGGGTACTACTGGCCGAGTGGACCGTGAGGGACGGCATCTTCGACGTCGCCGTCGGCGCTGATGATCGTGTGTACGTCTCGTCGTCCGACCGCGCGCAGCTTTGGGTTTACGACAACGACGGCCATCTGCTCGGGCAAATTCGTGCCCCGATGGCGGCGCGCGCTCAGCCCCAGGGTCGCGCCGTCACCGCCGTGCCGCCGCACGACCTTGTGTTCACCACGGAAGCGTCGTTGATCCGATTGAACGTCCAGCCGTAGCCGTCCTACTTGGCGGCCACGACTGGCTGCTCGGTGGGCATGGCGTCGGGATTCCCGAGCGCCTCGAAAGGCACCGGCGGTGCGACGCCGGCACCCGGTGGCGGCGACAACGCGGAGCGCGGCACGATCGACCGCTGACCCCCGGGTGGGGTCCAGGTCCATTCGAGAGCGCCGGAACCGTTGCTCAGCGCGTACACCACCTCCACCGCATGTGGTCCAGGTTCAAGGTTGACTCGACCCTCAATAGGCTCGTCGCGCGGGCCGTCGCTGTGCAGCACCGGCTGGCCATCGATGCGCAGATCCACTTTGCCTTGCGTGAAGAACCCCATTCCGTAGGTTCCGCTTACAGGCGCTTGCAAGGTACCGGTCCACCTTACGGTGTAGAGGTGGCCGTCGATCCTGGTTTGCGCCGACATCGATCCGGTCGCGAGGCTGCCGTCGAGCCGGTGCTGTTCGGGGCGGCCCTCGCTGGTGACCACGCCGAACAGTCCGTCGGGCCCCTGGCGCGCCGGACGCAAGTGCGACGTGGGAATGGACTCCCACGTCGGTTGTCGCGCCGGCTGCCCCGCCTCGGTCCGCGCAAGCGTTGACCATTCGAGCACCGCATTCTTGCCGGGCGCCGTCAATGTACCATCGTACTCGACAAAGTGATCGCCAATGGCCAAGGACACCTCGGTGCTGTGCATATCTTCACCGGCAGGCACGTCCAGAACGGTCTTCCCATCGATGGCAAGCCGCGCCGGTCCGGGACCAATGCGCAGCGCATAGTTCCAGTAGCGCGGCACCCGCCACATCGCCGTCCAGCGCATCGGGCTCGGGTAGACGGACCAGTTTGGCGGCGCTTCGCCCAGATGTTCGAGCCGCACCGGGTCGCCGTGCGGCGGGATTGCCAGCACGCCGAGCGACGCCGCCCGCTGCTCTTTGGAGATGCGGTACATTGTACACACCAGTTGGCCGTGGTCGAGCACCGGCCTCTCCGAGGCGCCGGGATACATGTCGCGCAGGTACGACAAGTAGTGCGGCTGCTGCGGCGTGACCATGATCGTCAGGTTGTGTTTGGACTCGACGGCAATCGGCAGTTGGGAACCGGGGAACGGCAGTCCACCGCGCGGCGTGTCGATCGCCAGGAGGCGCACCCATCCTTGGTTGACGATGTGATCCTGGCGCCCCATGCTGAAGACCTCCGTGTCCTCGCCCTCTTCACTCACGGATGTGCCGAGCCGCGTCGGATTGGACCACTCATCCATCGCTCCGTAGGTCACGAAGTAGAACCGCCACTCCCGTCGCATGAGCAGTGCCATGAGGAGGACCGCCGCGGCGGTAGTCACCATGGCCAGCCGCCGCTGCGCCGGCGGCATCTTGAACGGCAGCGCGGCTTCGATGCGCCGCGCCACGTCGTCGAGCACGAGCGCCGGTAGGAACGCCAGCACCGGAATGGCCGTCGCCATGCGTTGAACGTTCGGCGTCTCGACCGTAACGATCACGCCCGAGATACCCACGCTGTACCAGATCGCCAGCAGCGCGAAACGCGGGTCCCGCGGCCGCAGGTAGATCCAACCCATGCCCATCATGGTAAGCATGGCCAACGCGCCAGCCATCAGGGGCTGGTTGGTCGGCCAGAAACCATTGCGGTCGTTGTAGCGATTGATGATGCCTACGGTGCGCTGCACCTGCTCCTGCAGGAGCCGCCAGATACTCCACTCGGGACGGTAGTATGAGAGTCGCGTCGGATTGTTGTTCACGAAGATTGAGGTCTGCTGCGCGCGAATGGTGAACGTATACCAATTGTTCTCGGACGCTCGCAGGAAATATGGTGCGCTGATGATCAGCGCGGCCACCGCCGCGAGCGCCGCGCCGCGCAGGATGCGCCAGCGTTGCCCGCCCAGGCCGTGGACCAGAAGGTACAGGCAGAACAGACCGGCGACCGCTCCCCACATCCGGCCGGTCGGATAAAAGTAGATCGAGAAGCCGCCGCTGAGTCCGGCGAGGATCCACGCGAGACTACGGCCGCGCCGCGCCGCCTCGAGAAACGCGGCAGCACTCAGCGTCCACAGCAGCGCGGTGGGTGTGGCCTCGGTGGTCTCACGCGCGAACTGCAAGGCGATGCCGAGCACCGCCAGCAGGCCGCCGGCGAGCACGCCGACGCGATAGCCGAAATGGCGGATACCCATCCAGGTCACGGCGGCTACCGTGAGGATGCCGGATACCGCCCCGAGCACGCGTGCACCGACGAAACTCATCCCCGCCACTTTCATCACCTGAGCGAGGATCCAGAAGTACATCATGCCGATGAAATACCAGCCGTAGTCGAAGATCCCGTTGTGCAGCGTGCCGCGGATCATCTGGATGGAAGTGGCCGCACGGTCGCCCTCGTCCGGATTGATGCCGCGGGGCACCTGGTCCAGCCAGAGGAGTCGGCCAGCCGTCGCCAAGCACATGATCGCCAGCACGGCCACCACCAGCAACGTGCGACCCGTCTTCGTCGTGGGCCACACGCGCGTGCCCCAGAGAGGAGGCCACTCCTGCCAGCGGCCCAACAGGAGGCCGGTGAGCAGGATGAGCACAACGCTGGCACCCCACACCGTCGTACCGGTCACCGAGTCCCACCGCCCGCGGAGCTGACCCAATGCCATGAAGCCGAGAACGATGGCCGAACCCACCCCGACGCAGAGGATCAGCCAGTCGTGCCACCGCGTGGCGCGCGGCGCAGCGGCAGGCGGCGCGGGCGATTCCACCGCCGGGCCGTATGGGAGATCACTCAAGGCAAACAGCGCAATGCTGGCCAGGAACAACAGTGCCGCCAACCACGTCGGATCGCCAGCCTCCGTCCGCACTTCAGCCCACCACCCCAACGCGAGGGCACTGGCTGCACCCGTCACCGACAGCAGGCGCGAGCGGACTAGCGCTGGGCTGCGACCGGACACGTCGGTCTCAACCGCGTGCCGCGCCTCCGTGCCGGCGTCAGATGAAGTTGCTGATCGAATCACAAGCCTCTCGACGAGAGGAAAATTGGCGGAGTTCTTAGCATCGGCGCCGGCAAGGCGTCAAACTGATCTGTTTGATCAGTTCTATCCTGATTGCCCGTTCGTGACGGCTGGAGTGTGGCAAGACGTCTTCGGCTTTGGTAAAAGCTCCACGTCATGAGCGTCGAACCGGCTGGCGGACAGGCGGTCGCCTCCATACCTGGCGTGTCCAGCGCTGCGCCCAAGCCGCGGGTGGTGGTGGTCATGCCCGCCTATAACGCCGCGCGCACCCTCCACTTGACCTACGCCGACCTGCCACACGACACGGTGGATCTGGTCATCCTGGTCGACGACGGCAGCACGGACGATACGGTGGCCATCGCGCGGCAGCTCAACCTGCGGCTGTTTCTTCATGACAAGAACTACGGCTACGGGGCAAACCAGAAGACGTGTTATGCGGAAGCCCTGAACGCGGGAGCCGATATTGTAGTGATGGTGCATCCGGACTACCAGTACGACCCGCGGCTGCTGCCCGAAATCGTTCGGCCAATTCAAGACGGGCAGGCCGATGTCGTGCTAGGCTCCCGTCTGAAGAGCGGGACAGCGCTGAGTGGAGGTATGCCGTGGTGGAAGTACATTGCAAACCGTTTCTTGACGCACGCCGAAAACTGGGCGTTCGGGCTGCACCTCTCGGAGTACCACACCGGCTACCGAGCGTACCGCCGCGACGTGTTGGAGGCCGTCAACTTTGCGCTGAACTCCGACAAGTTCATCTTCGACCAGGAAATCATCGCACAGGTCGTCGAGTTGGGATTCAAGATCACCGAGGTTCCGGTGCCCACACGCTACTTTGCCGAAGCGTCTTCGATCAGTCTCGTTGGAAGCACGCGATACGGGTTTGGAATTCTGTGGCTGATATTGCGCTACAAGCTACACCAATCGGGCCTGTGGGCGCAGAAGCAATTCCAGAGTTTGCGTGGCCGCTATCGTGCCGTGGCCTAGGGCCTGCGGCCGGCGTCCTCGTCTCGGCGTAGGAACGATGCCGCCGCACGCACCGCAGCTGTAGTGAGAGCGTCCCGATGTGGCCGGTACTACGTGTGCTGTTGGCCCTGGCGGCGCTGGGTGTGGCGTACCGCGGGCAGTTGCTGCTCGAAGGTCGGGCATACATCAGCCTGGGCGTGCGCTACTTCGCGGTCGCCGCGCTCATGCTTATCGTTGCCGATCTGGGGCGGCGTCGGTCTCGCGCCACCGAACCCCCGCCCGGTGCCGCGGCACGGCAAAACCTGGCGTGGTGGGCTTTGCTGCTCGTGGCCTTCGGCCTGGGCTGCTTCTACCGGTTTCATCAACTCGGCTTGATCGGCGACACCGTGGCGCCGTGGGGCGTGTGGTTCGACGAAGCGCAAAACGGCCTGGTCGCTCAGCGCATCCTGAATGATCCGAGTTACCGTCCCGTTTTTATCGGCGAGCTGTCGCAACTGCCGGCGCTCTTCTTCTACGTCTTCGCCGTCTTCATCAAGTTCTTCGGTGCCAACATCGTCGCCATTCGCCTGGTGCCCACCGTCTCTGGCCTGCTGACGCTGGTTTTCGTCTACCTCCTGGCGCGCGAGCTGTTCGACCTGCGGATCGCGGTCCTGGCGACCTTCTTCCTCGCGGTCATGCGCTGGCACGTCAACTTCAGCCGCTTCGGCATGCATGGGATCTTCATGCCGTTGTTCATGACTGCGACCTTCTACTTCCTGGTCCGGGCACTGAAGGGCAAAGGGTTCCTCAACTTCGTCGCCGCCGGCATCATGGTAGGCATCGGCCTGCAGGGGTACTACTCCTTCCTTCTCGTGCCCGGTGTCGTCGGGCTCTTCCTGCTGCACTACGCCCTTTTCCGGCGGGCGATCACGTGGGGACGGCTCTCCATTGGGGTCATCGCTTTCGGGCTTGCCGCTGCAGCCGTCTACGCGCCGGTGGCAATCTATGCGCTACGCAATCCGCAGCAGTTCAGTCAACGTCTCGGAACTGTCTCCATCACCCGGGACCGCACCCCGCGCGAGGTCGCTGAAGTCCTGTGGCGCACCACGAGTCGCCACCTGTTGATGTTCAACTCGAGCGGTGACGGCAACGGTCGCCACAATCTCCCCGGCGCCCCGATGGTCGACACGTACACCGGCATCCTCTTCGTTCTCGGCATCGGCTACGCGCTGTGGCGCTGGCGGCATTCGGGCTATTTTCTGCTGCTCGCGTGGATGGCCATCGTCATCCAGGGCGGCATCTGGAGTTTGGAGTTCGAAGCGCCGCAGGGATACCGGACGGTGGGGCTGACACCGGCGGTCGCGATGCTGGCGGCGGTGCCGCTCGGCTTGTTGTGGGATCTGGTTGCTGACTGCAGCGCGGCCGCCCTCTCTGGCGGGGCGCTGCGCCGCGGTGTCAACTACGGCGTCACCGCTGTGGTTCTGGCGCTCACGTTCTTCGTCCTAGCGGAAACGGCACGGACGAACTTCGAGATGTACTTCGACAAGCAGCTGCGCCGCTCCGATGCGTGGGCCTCCTATTCAACCGACGCCACCTTTGTCGGTAAAGAAGTCGCGCGCCTCGGCCCCGACTACGTGGTCTACTGTTCGCCGTTTCTGGCCGGCTTACCGACGATCACCTTCCTCGCGCCACATGTCCCTGACCCGCGTCGTTTCGAAGCCGCACGCGACCTGCCGGTGACCGACACCAAGCCGGCAGCCTTCTTGTTGTCGTATTCCGAGAGGCCCGTCTTCGATCTACTCAAGACGTACTATCCGCACGGGCAGTTCGTCGAGTTCGGGCCCCCCGATGGCGGCAGCCCGATCGCCCTCGAAGCGGTGCTCTCGAAGGATGACATCGCGGCGACGCGCGGGCTCGTCTTTCGCTACAACGGAAAGGGCGGTACTCCAGAAGGGCGCACGGACACACTTGATCTCGATTGGACAGCTGCACCGCCGATGCCGCCGCCATTCCAGGCGGAGTGGACCGGAATCCTCAAGGTTCCGAACTACGGCTCGTACACCTTGGAAGCGCGCGTCCCGGGCTCCACACAGGTTTTACTGGACGGCAAGCTGGTAGCGAGCGGCGACCAGACGGCGCGCACGGAGAGCCTGGTGCTGGCGCAGGGCCTGCACGACATCAAGATCCGCTCGCAGGTGCGCTCCACAGGCATGGTTCAGCTGCTGTGGCAGGCCGAGGGCTCAGCGCTGCGCCCGATACCGGGGACGAATCTATTCTCCGCGCCGGTGCGACGCCAAGGTCTCGAAGGCAGCTACATCAACGACTCACCGCCCACGGGCTTGAGCTTCGTGCGCATCGATCCGTTCCCGGGTGGACACATGCACATCCTGCCGCTGAATGTTCCGTTCTCGATCCGCTGGCTGGGGCAAATCCAATTGCCATCCACCGCCGAGTACCGGTTCATCCTGCAAGCCGTCGATGAGGGCAGCTTGAGCATCGACGGCAAGCATCTGATCACGACGCCGGCCCCCAACCAGGCAGCCGACGCCATGGTCGAACTGTCGCAGGGCCCTCATGACGTGGTGATCGACTATCACCAGCGTGGCGGCAGCCCGACGTACATCAACATCATGTGGCAGCCGCCGCGCGGTGGGGTGGAAACGATTCCCGCCGGGATGTTTTCGCCGCCCTCGTGAACCGCGTTCAACGCTTGCGGGCGGCGAAAATCAGCTGATACCCGAAGAGCGTCTTCCACAACCGCGCCAGCTTGAACCCCAGCGTGTGCAAGAAGAACAGCGGCCGGCCCGGCGCCGTGCTCGCCCACACCAACGGCAGCGGCGGTGGCGTTGTTTCGATGGCCTGGACGGTAAAGCCAGCGTCTTCCAGGAACCGGCGCGCTGTGCGCAGCGTGAAGAAGCGGACGTGCGTGCGGTCGAGGATGCCGCGGTCGGTGTATTCGAAGCGCCCGCGCAGCAAGCTCAGACGCACATACCAGTGTGCCACGTTCGGTACCGACACGATCACCAGGCCGTCGGGCGCCAGCAACTCGGTGAAATGCGCGAAGACGGCCGCCGGATTGGTCAGGTGCTCGAGGATGTCGGCGAAGATGATGACGTTGAAGGGGCCCTCGGGTAGCGGCAGCTCGCTCTCGATGTCGGCGAGAATGGTCTGCTGGTAGTAGCGCGCCGCCTTTCTCAAGGTCACGGGATTCCGATCGATGCCCCACACCTGAAATCCGTCCTTGAGTAAGTCGCGCCCGGCAAAGCCGTCATCGCAGCCGACATCCAATACCCGCCCGGGCGGACTCAAGCGCCGCACCAACTGCGGAATGAGGTGGTGGCTGCTGTAGGGATCGTCCTTGAAACTATACACGCTCACTAGCGGCGGGCGCCTGCCGGGCCCGACGCTGGGCGAGGGGGTGCTCAACGAAGCACTGGCGAGAGGGTTATGGACCAAGCGCTGCCCCCTATGCGCACCCTGACGCGACGATCACAATATCCGGCGGTTTCACCTGTGCCGGGGCTTATACCAGCGCGCCTCCGACTGCGCAACGCGAGGCCAGCGTCAATCGGGCAGGCGCCGGGCCACCGCGATCAGCGACGCGCCCTGCCAGGGAAGGATGCGATCGAGCCGGCGTAGCAACCAGGTCAGCAGGTTCACGGCCTTGAGTTGCACCTTGCTGAAGTGGCGGCGCTTGAGGATCTGCCCATTGAGCTTCCAGCCCGGAGTGGTGGCGCGATTGAAATCGAAGACCTGTTCCACCTCGAATCCCTGCGCCTCGATCGTCGCCTGCAGCCCGGCGCGCGTGTAGCGCCGCTTGTGACCGAGCACCTCGTCCAACGTGCCATACAGCGATGGATCCTGCGGGACCAGAATGATCGCGCGGCCGCCCGGCTGCAACGCCAGGCGGATGTTCTGCAACGCCCCCGCCTCGTCGTCGACGTGTTCGAGCACGTTGAGACAGATCGCCGTGTCATAGTGGCTCGCCAACGGCACGAAGTCATCACGACAGGTGAGGTCGACGCGCCGCACATCCATGTACGGCTTGCCGTCGGCGAAGTTCCGCAGGAAGTCCAGGTAGTGCGGGTTCACGTCGGAGACGGTGTAGTAGTCGCGCGGCAGCAGCGTGCGTGTGAGGTTACCGATCCCGGCACCGACTTCGAGGACGCGCGCACCAACGTAGGGCCGCACCGTGTCCGCCATCCACCGATTGAAGTGCGGCACCGCCGACATGCCGACGAGGATGTTCGATCCGTATTCGTCCGGCTTGTAGATATCGTCGATCAGCCACCAGTGCAGCATGGCACCCAACGCCAGCAGCGCATCCTTGAAGCCGATCTTCTTGCCCTCCTCGTACGTGCGGCCTGCATAGGAGATCGGCACCTCGAAGATGCGCGCGCCGCGCTTTGCCAGCTTGAAGGTCAGCTCGGGCTCGATGCGGAAATCTCGACTGCGAATCGGGATCGACTGCAGCAAGCGGGTACGCACCGCTTTGTAGCAGGTCTCCATGTCGGTGAGATTCATGTCGGTCAATAGGTTGCAGATGCCGGTGAGCAGGCGGTTGCCGATCGAATGGCGGTAGTAGAGGACGCGGCGGTAGCTGGCGGCGAGGAAGCGTGAACCGTACACGGCGTCGGCAGCGTCATGAATGAATGGCATCATGAGCTTCGGCAGGTCCCGCGAGTCGTATTCGAGATCGGCATCGTGGATGACGGTGACCGAACCTTGTGCGTGGGCGATGCCGGTGTTCACCGCGGCACCCTTGCCGCCGTTGCGCTCGTGCTCGATGTACGTGATCCGACCGGCATATTCGGCCGCCAGCTTGCGCAGGATGTCGCGGGTGCCATCGGTGGAGCCATCGTCGACGATGATGAGATCCAGACGCGAGATGAGCGGACTCTGTACTGCCAGAACCCGACGGACGGATTCCGCCACCAGGTAGCGCTCGTTGTACACCGGCATGACCACGGAAAGGTGCTCGGGCATGGTGTCGCCCCTTAGCGGGCGTGGCGCGATGACGCAAGCAGAGCGGCGCAGCCGAGCGGCGCGCTGCGGAACTGCGAGCAGCGCAGCTGCGAGTCCGCTGCGCGCACCGCCACTCGGCTTGACTCACGCGTGCTTATCTTCTACCCCACGGCGGTGTTTGTCCGGCCTAGGCCCTCCTCGTGAACCAGCACGACCCGTCTTCACCGCCGTCCAAACCTCCTCGCAACGGGGTAACGCTCCTCCTCAAGCTCGTTGCCGTGGGCGCTGCGGGTGCCGCGCAAGCATACGTCGCCGATCAACCGTGGCGCAGCATCGCCGGTTTCGCGTTCGGTGGCCTGTTGTTTCTGGTAGCGGAGTGGCGCACGCCGGCGCCGCCAGACCCGCCTGAGCGGCACACGCCGCCGGCATTCACAGGTCTCTGGACGCTGCTCGCGCTCGGCTGCGCGCTGTGCCTTGCTGCCGGCATCCTCGTGTACCGCCGCGCCGAGCCGGCGCTGACGCATTCGATCTGGTTGCTCGGGTTGCTGTGCTTTGCCGGCGGCGTACTGTGCTCGTGGTGGCGCAGCCGTTCGGCGCAGCGGCCGTCGCTGAAGACGCTCGCGGCAGTTCTGTTCCTGCTGCTCCTCGCCGGCGGGTTCTTCGGTTGGCGTGTGAGCAGCATCCCGCTGGAGGTGCACGGCGACGAAGGTGAGGAGGGCATGGACGCCGTCGAGCTCCTCACCGAGAAGCCGTTCAACCTGTTCACCGTGGGTTGGTACTGGCTGCCGCGTCTTCATGTGCTGCGCCAGGCGGCGGGGCTCGAGCTCTTCGGCGTCAATCTCCTGGGGCTGCGCAGCAGCAGTGTCGTGTTGGGCGCTGCGGGCGTCGTCCTCGTCTTCGCCGTCGGCGCGCAATTCTGGGGGTTTGAGGTCGGGCTACTAGCGGGGCTCGTGCTGGTCTCCGCACGCTTCTTCATCCATCTGAGTCGCACCGGCTTCGAGTACCTGGATACACCCGTCCTCAGCATCTTGGTCGTGTGGTTGGCGTGGTGGGCGTGGCGCGACTTGCGGCTCGACGCGGCGGTGCTGTGTGGCCTCGCGCTCGGCCTCGGCGTTCAGACCTACTACGCGTCACGACTGGTTCCGGTGCTGCTCACCGTGACGTGGGTTCTGTGGCTGACCGGTAGCGAGCGTCGCCTGCAGGCCGCCCGTGTCACGCGCTTCGTGGTGATTGCCGTGGTGGCGCTGGCCACCGTCGCGCCGATGGCCGGCTACTTCTGCAAGCGCCCCTACGACCTGTGGTGGCGCACCCTCGAGACGAGTGCGTTCACGCAGAGCGCTCTCAACCACCTCTCATACAGCTACCGCACGCGCGACCTCAGCTACATCCTGCTCGTACAGTTGGAGCATGCCGTGACCTTGTTCAACTACACGTCGGACTCGTCACTGCAGTACGGCTTCCGCCCCGGCGGCCTCTTCGAGCCGGTCGCTGCGGTGCTCTTCGTGTTGGGCCTTGCCGGGACCTGCGCCCGGCCGTTGCGCGACCGCAACCTGTTGCTGCTGCTGTGGATCATCGTTCCGGTGATCGTCGGCGGGGCGCTGACAATCGACACGCCCTTCTACCCGCGCATCGGCGGCGTCGTGCCGTTCGCGGCGCTGGTGGTGGCGCTGGCGTTGCATAGCCTGCTGGTCAGCCTGCGCGCCACCTTGCCACGCCGCGCCGCCCGCATCGCCGCACCGCTCGTCGCGGCAAGTGTATGCGCCGTCATCTTCGCCCACACCATCCACGACTACTTCGTCGAGTATGCCCCGCACCACCGCCACGGACCCGGTGTGGAGATCGCCGCCTGGGTGCGCGCACATGGCGCCGGCAAGACGACGTACATGGTGGGCGGAAAGGGGTTCTACATCAGGCACGGGACGATCCGCTTTCTGTCCTACGGTTTCGCCATCGAGGACGTTCTCGATCTGGACAGTTACCTGCGGCACAATCGCTTCGATCCGGCGACGAGTCAGTTCATCATCATGCCACAGGGCAAGGAGTTGATTCCGAAGCTGCAGAACGCCGTCGGTCCACTGGACATCCAGCCGCAGCGCTTCCGCGACGACCCGGCCGCCTTCTACACCGCCGTGCCGCTGCGGCGGCCGCCAGCACCGGCGATGGAGCGGCCTTGATGCCCGACTGGCCGGGAAGTGCGCCAGCGACTATAACTGCCGGCGATGACGCGCAGCTTCCGGCCCAGTAAACGTCACCGTCCCGGTACGGCGAAGCCGGACGTGAACGAAGTCGTGCGCGCCGCCCGTAGCGCCGCCATGACGCGGCAGCAGAGCTACCGTGCCCGCTCGCTGGCCATTCACGGCTGGATTTGCGCCAAGTGCGCTCGCGAGTTCGACGAGACGAATCTGCAGTTGCTCACCGTGCATCACAAAGACGGCAACCACAACAACAACCCGCCCGATGGCAGCAACTGGGAGAACCTCTGCGTCTACTGTCACGACGACGAGCACAGCCGCGGCATTCTCGCGGATTACCTGTCCGGCAAGGAGTGAGCGCGGCGAGGAACGAGAGACGAACGACGAGATACGGGGCACGGCCCGAGTCGTGCCATTCACTCCCCTGCCAGGCGCTCGCAGACGCGCAGCTTGGCACTCGCCGCCCGCGGGTTGGCGGAGATCTCGGCGTCGGTAGGCCGCAACGGCTTTCTGGTGATGATGCGCACGCGGCCAGCGTGCTGCTGGGCGACGAAGAACTGCTTGACGATCCGGTCTTCGAGCGAATGAAAGGCCAACACCGCCAGTCGCCCGCCGGGGGCCAGCAGCGACAGCGCCTGCGGCAGCACCTCGGCGATCGCGTCGAGCTCGTCGTTCACGGCGATGCGCAGCGCCTGGAACACGCGCGCCGCCGAGCGTGCCGCGCGCCAGCGCACCTTGCCGGGCAGCGCCACCGCGATCAGCTCGAGCAGCTGTCGTGTGGTCTGCAGCGGCACGCGCTGACGCTGCGCAACGACGGCACGCGCAATGCGGCCGGCGTAGCGCTCCTCACCGAACCCCCTGAAAATGGCCTCGAGTTCCGCGACGCTGCGTGTGCGCAAGATCGCCGCCGCCGTTTCGACCGACGGGTCTGCGGAGTCGAAGCGCATATCGAGCGGCTCGTCCCGCATGAAGCTGAAGCCGCGGCTGCTGACGTCGAGATGAAATGAGCTGAGGCCGAGATCGAGCACAATCGCGTGCACCGGCGCAAAGTGACGGACGGTGGCGATCCGCGTCAGCTCGCGGAAGTTGCCGCTCGCCAGATGCAGACGTCCGATATCGACGGCAGCGGCTAGACGGCAGCGTACCGCAGTGAGCAGTTCCGGGTCGCGGTCGATGCCGAGGACCACACCGTCCGGGGCCGTGCGCTCCAAGATCGCCGCGGTGTGACCACCGCCGTCGAT
>Ga0335082_10002421_pt1 | contig 20074 bp, 17 predicted proteins | sample Lox_Sample_41_FD_206718 | JGI IMG/M metagenome (GOLD analysis project Ga0335082, IMG submission 206718) | Soil microbial communities from Loxahatchee National Wildlife Refuge, Florida, United States - Lox_Sample_4.1 | ecosystem: Environmental > Terrestrial > Soil > Wetlands | place: USA...
AAAATCGCTGGACCCGTCAGTAGGGAGGCCGCAATCGGGTAGGCCCCGCGCCTGGCAAATTCCACGGCCTGAGGGGAGACATCCACCGCATTCAGGATCAGCTCCAAGTCAGGCCGGGCCGACAGCACCCTCCAAGCTACCGAATAGGCTTCAGCTCCGAAGCTGCAACCGAGAACCGCTACTCTCAGTGTCGTGCCCTTTTCTTTCGGTGCTAGAAGTCGCCGGATAAGTTCAAGTTGCGGCCGGTTGCGAAGAAAATAGGTGCTCAAAGCTTGCGTGCGAACGCCGTAGGTCCGGGCCAACGCGTGAACACAGTTACCGTATGCGCGGACCGGACCGAGACTCGAGACTCCGGAGGGTAGTTGTCGCCACAGCCACCCATTAAACCGCAGGAATGCTCCAGCGGGAGATTTCCCCGCAATTCGGAATCTAAGTAATCGTGCCAGCTGAGACTCACAACCGGGCAAACATCTGGAGTCCCGGCAAGTCACATCAGGGTTCCACCTTGTGTGTGTATCGTTACCTCTGAACCAGCGCGGCATCGCGAACCCTAATAGCTCCATTTTCCCTGAATAGGAATACTCCACCTTCGGTGGGACCTCGACCAACGTGCCTGGGCCGACGTCATATCTATGATTGTCAATGGTGAAATAACCGCCTCCGCCCAGGACGTAGTAAATACGGCTGATTTGCGTGCTCACCATGAACGTATCGTGGCCCTTCTCTGACTTGATGTAATAAATATCAAGATCCTGGCCAAGAGGTCCGAAGGCGTATCCTTCCATGCCTAGGCCGGCGAACGAGATTGACGCTGGAAGTGTGTATACGTAAGGCACAGGCCGTGGAGCTCCCTTTTCGACCAACTCTCGATTCGCCCGTCCCGCGTGTTGTCGAATCGTCTCCGGTGCTCGCTGCACACTCAGAAGTGAGCGTCGAACTCGGAGTCATTATCCTAAGTGAACGACTTTGCTGACCTGGGTTTCCTGGGTCGTCGGCGGCCCATTGGCGGGGATAGCTGAATAGCGGCGTCGAGAAAATCACGCTTGCAGGCAAAAGTCAAGCACAAACACGCATGTACAGATTACGAAGGTAACCTTAAGCCAAAGACTACAAGGGTACCTTGTTCACTTGACTTTGCAGAATCTACTTGCAGTGCGTGGGGAGCAGAGCTACGCTCGAAACGATTACTGATGTGTCGAATGTACGACGAGGATCGAGGCAGATGGAGACTAAGAAACTCATTATCGCAATTGCAGTCCTCATGTATGTAGCCGTTGCTCCGGCTGCGCAACCCCTTCTAGCGCAGAGCCCGTACGACCTCCCGAATGACAATAACGGTTGTCCCGCGAACTGCCGCCAGATTCCGTGGAGTGTAGGCTCCGATCAGTGGAACGGTGGAAGCCTTCCCAGTTACACACAGTCCAGTTGCTCGGGACTGGCTGGTGACGGCAAGACCGACGACGGTCCCGCTATCCAAAACTGCATCAATAAGGCCAGTTCCAATACAGCCGTTTTTGTTCCAGCAGGGACGTACTTGATTAACAGCGCGGTTCGACTGAAGAACAACGTGGTTCTGCGCGGTGCGAAGCCTTCTGGATTGCCGTTCCTGCCAACCGCGGATTCCGCAGCCACGACTTTTAATCTTGGGGCCAGCGGATGGCTCACCACGCAGAACTTTTCGGCGTCGAGCAATCTCACGCCGCCTACAACTTACGGCTGCAATCCTGCCTCCGGGTGTGTTCCTTATCATCTCAGCGGTACACCGCAGAAAGGAAACACGACAGTTACGATTTCTTCCGGATCTGTAAGTTCTGGGCAATGGATTGCGATCACTTCGGACGATGATCCGACATTGGTTAGTTCAACCGGCGAGGACGGCTTCTGTCAGTGGTGCGGTGCCAACAACGGTTATCAGACAATGCAGCAAATCGTCCAGGTAACCGGGGTTAACGGTTCCATTCTTTCCCTTACTAGACCTCTTTACTACAAGCTATACAACAACCCGTCGTATCGGATCATTACTTTTCCAACACAGAAAGCCGGCTTTGAGAATTTCAGGGTAAACGTAACAGGCGACATCGGAGCGGGTCAGATCATTACCCTACAGGGATGTCTCTATTGCTGGGTCAAGGGCGTGGAAACTTACAACACGGGCAGTTCGAGCGGTTCAGCCCACATCGAACTTGACTACTCATACGGAGCCGAAATCAGGGACAATTACGTACATGATGGCCGATCTTCGGCTAGCGGAGCCAACTACGGAATCTACTTCCAATTCATCAACAGCGATCATAAACTGGAAAACAATATCATGCGTCACAACCGGCACAGCGTCGTCTATCAGGGGGGTGGCTCAGGTACGGCTGTTCTTTACAACTATATTGATGACGACTATACCGACGATTTGACCTATCTTGGCTCAGCCAGAACGTCGCACGGAGCGCACCCGTACATGAACCTCTGGGAGGGGAATGTAGCTTCGCACGTCGCCGCCGACGACTTCTGGGGAACTTCGTCACATTTTGTGTTCTTCAGGAACTGGTTGTGGGGCGACGAAACGGGAAACGGCGTTCCCGGCTCCCCCCCCTCCAGCGGATTCGACGCCATCGATATTTATCCGATGCAAACGTATTACAGTTTTGTAGGCAATGTCCTCGGGATAACCGGCATGCATACCAACTGGTCGGCCGCCACCTTGAGAGGATTTAACGAATACGCCAGCCCGAGTGCTCCTATTGTTTATAGCTACGGAGGCGCGAGCGGGAGCATCCCAAGCGCAAACACGACATCACTCAATCATGGCAATTACGATTTCAAGACTAACGGGGTTGCGTACTGGGAAGGGGGTTCGAACCACACACTGAAGAACTCGATGTATTACAGCTCCAAACCCGCCTTCTTTGGAAATTGCGTATGGCCAGCCTTCGGACCGGACCTTTCACCGATTACGAACAAACTACCTGCGAAAGCACGGTATGAGGGCGATCCATCCTGCAGCGGCGGCTCGGGTGCTCCGGCTCCCCCAACGAATCTTCACGCAACCCCGCACTAACGCTGCGCTGAGCCCGTTTCGCCGTAGCCGAGCGCGACAGTTGCTTCCAAAGCTGAATCCTGCCAACATGGCTAATTCGGGCGGCTCGGCACCGCCGAGGATGACAAACGCGGACGTAGCCGGAAGTACATGGCACGTGCGAATTGGTGTGCCAGAATCTGCGCAGCAGGAGCCGACGTCTTCTCCATTCTCACGCGTTCAATGTTCCGCGGGTGAAAGTGCGCAACGAGACCCGCTGTTCCGAATGTGATGTCAAGCATCAGCCCTGAAAAGACTTCTGTGAAGAATGCTTCCTCAACCCCGCTGTCCGTATGAGGAAAGGCAAACGCTCGCGGCCTCATGTCGAATCGAGTTTCGAGCAGCCTCACACTCGTCCGCGTTTGGGCCAGTTGTTGCGCTAGCGGGATGTCCGCGTATAAGGGGTGGTCGTGACTGTGTGCGCCGAGGCTGAAGCCCTTGCTAAGTAGCGTGGCTATTTGCTCGGCAGAAAGGTACGGTTGTACTTTCCCAACGTAGTCATCGAAATCGACGTCTAAGCTTTCAGCCAGAGCACCCACGAGTGACTTTTGTGCATAAGGGATCGACAAAATCCTCACTCGCAGCGGCTCACGGGTGGCATTTGTTGGCGGCAGTAGAGACTCCACACGCCGAATCCTTGCTGCACCCAGACGCGAGTGAGGCGACTGAAGCTTATCGAGCAAGACGCTGAGAGCATTGTGATGCGGGAGACCACCGCCGTCAACAACTCCCGTAATGAGAAAGAAGGTAGCAGGGACTCCAGCGCGCAGCAGAATCGGCGCAACGATGTCGTGCATCTCGCGGAATCCATCGTCGAACGTCAGGTGGAAGCAAGGGCGGCTTAAGGTCCGCGTGCCGTTCAAGGCGTCCACAATGTCGCTAAGTGCTACGGGTTCGAAATGTCGGAGTAAATATTCCACATCGGACTTAAATTCGGCGATTGTTCTGAAGCGATAGAGATGGCTAACGTGCGGCACGCTGGTATCGCACACCATGTGGTAGTAAGGAACCACAAGGGTAACTCCAGACAGCGGGCGTACATACTCCATCGGCAACCTTGCCGCCCCTTTCGACAAGAGGTGACGGGCGGCCGTTCTGGCAGAGGAACCTGGCAGAGTCATATTAGAGGCTTCCTCCTGAAGCCGAATGTTCGGTGGCGGACAAACGAAGGATTAGATGGGCAAGTCCCTTAAACATCGTAGCTTGTCCCCAATGTAGCATCGGCGTCCGAGCAGTTACATCCAGAGGGTACTTGCGGTAGTAGAAGAAGCCGGCGCGATCCTGCATATTACTGATGGTCCAGTCGGCGACTTTGACGGCGAGAGACAGCGATTGGGGATCATCCGAACCAAAGTATGCCAGGGTGTCGATTGCCTGTGACGCACACTGAATGTCAATGGGATAGGCGCGATTGTGGTAATACTTCGGACGTCCCGACGACTCGAAGAAATGGCCCTTGAAGAATTGTAGCCCTTTCACCAGGTCGGACGAGAACTCGGTGTCACCGGTGTTGTCGATGTAACACTTCACGCTGTCCAGGTTGTACCCGGTGTGGAAGTTGTCAATCCAGTGATATTGGTCGTCTTCAGCATACCACCACGCGCCATTGGGGAGCATCCGTGAGCAACTGTAATGTATGGCGGCCCTGGCCGCGTCTACATATTCTGGGCGCCCAGAGTGTCGGGCTGCCCGTGCCAGCGCCGCAGCACCTAGCAGGTTTGCGTTATGGATGGATTCCTGTCCGTGTGCGAAGTAACTGAGGCAGTCGCCTCGATCCGTCCGCTCACGCGGCAACGACATGATCCAATCGCACCCGCTCAAGGCGATATCAAGAAACCATTGGTCCTGTGACTGCTCGAAGGCTTCGAGGTATGCCTGCGCGATCAGACTCGTCCATACGATGATACTGTCGTCCTTGTGGTATGCCCCGCCTCGACTTGAGAAGTCGAAGTAGTTCGCCCAGCTATGCTTTACGAACTTCGGTGAGCGATGAATATCGAGCCAGCGCAGGCACTCGACGGCTTTCGTCCAGTACTCGGCAACACCTGTTGTACGGTGGAGAAGGAGGTAGCCCCAGGCCATCATTCCGCGCCCCTTAGTGGAGTCAAGGGGTTTGATCCCAATCAACGGTCGGATGTTGATGGGCGATTGCCGAACGGCCTGTTGCAAAATACGTTCGGCCAGGAGGTTTCCGAACGTAAATGCCCTCAGAGGACTCGACAGGCCGTCGAACGGCTCGTAGCCTCGGTATCCGTTCGCCTCGACCCAGCGCTGCACAGCAGCAGCGCTTTCCCACAGACGTCGCATACTCGATTCTGAGGCTGCTGTCTGTAAGACTCGGAGACCATCAATCGTTTCCGGAATGTCCGTCATAGCAGCCATAAGTCAAGAAAGCTTATTACTCCCTCCTCCCTGCCGCAGGCGATCTGCCCGAGATGTATTGCACGCAACTGAGGAACCCGTCGAACATTCCCTCGATGGAGGCGTGCTTAAAAATGTCCCAGCGTGCGTTCGCAGACATTCGCTGTCGCTCCTGGTCGTTGTCGAGCAGGAATAACAAACGATCACGGAGTGCCTGCCGATCGTCCTCTTCCACGATGAACCCGTTCTCGCCGTCCCGCAGGTACTCGATCTCCGGGGGTTGTTTTCCACGCTCGGTGACCATTGGCAACCCCCAGAAAAACGCCTGGTTCAAACCTAAGCCGACGTGCCCAGGAATCGAACAGACATCGGCCATTTTGAAGATCCGGCTGATCTGACGGTTCTCCGGGTCGTGAACCTCGCCGAGATAGCGGGTATTCACCGTGTTCATACGGCCACGTAGTTCATCGCCGAGCCCGGATCCAACGATTATCAGCCCAATATCCGAGCGATCGAGTTCGCGAAAAATGTCGATGAGATGATCCACCTTCTTCCGGTTCCGCTCCTCTCCAATTCGTCCGGCGAACAAGACCACCTTGTCGAATGGAATGCCGAGATCGCGCTTGATGTCTTCCTTCGACTCATCAATCTGGGGAAAATCCTCGAAGTTGATGGTGTTGTTTGCGATGAACACTTTGCTTTGCTGCCGCGCGGGGATGAACCGCCGCAGCGACGACGTGTAGAGAATCAGGCCGTCGCTGATGACATGGAGGTAGTCGAAGAACCCATTGCGCAAGCGGTTATCCAGGTCATCCAGATTTCGTGCCTTCGTCCAGAGCGCTACGGGGACACCAGAAAGCTTCAACCAGTGAATCAGCGGCCAAAGGATCCCGTCCTTCAAGTGCAGGAAGAGAATCACCGCATCGGGATTGATCCGCTGGACTATCTCCCGGTACCTCCAGAAGTCGAACGGACACTCGATTAGCTCGAAACGGCACGCGTTCTGGTTCAGCCGCTGTAGCTCATTTGACAGCACGATAAACTCCCATCCGTTCTCTCGGAAATGCCGCCAGAAATAGTTGTAGACCGACACCCGATAGTGCATGACCCGGTTCGAGATCAGAAGCACCCGCTTCGACGGCTCTACCGGAGCATCACAGGACGCCGCGACTGGCGCTACCTGGGTTTCAATAACAGCGGATGTCATAACGGTGACTCTCGCTCTGCGAACTTTACTTTGGCGATGAGGAAAGAGACACTTTGCCCTTGATCGAACGTGGCAGTTGCTTCGTCAAACCCAAACAGCCCAAGATTTTTGTGAACCTAATGCGCTACAGCGCGAAGCGACCGGTCAAAGACGGCATCCATTAGTGAGGCCCTCAGGCATAGGTGGCCTCTAGAACGCAGGGCGTAACTGTGGTTTCGGGACTGGTTTTTAACTGGCTGAAGATACGATCCATAATGTTGGCGGTCAAAAGAATCTCTCGATAAGGTATGGGAGGTGGAGTATTTCGACGGATGGACTCGTAGAACGTCTCAATAAGATATTTCATCCCGGACTTCATGTGGAAATCCGCTTTTAGGAAACGCCGCACATTAGTAATCGTGTTGGAGACGTTCTGCTCGGCCGTCCTGATCGGGGGCACGAACTTCTCGATGTAGCTCACATATCTTTGTCCGCGCAACTTAACAACCGTTTCCTGGTCCTGATCCAGAACCAGGCCATTCTTGCTGCCGTACACCCGAAACTGATGCAGGGACGGATGCATCTGCGAGGAGAACGTAAAATATGCGGTAGTTCCCTGCTCTTCGGAAATAATTACTCTCAATTCATCAATCAGGTCGGTTTCTCCCATGCTCCGAAGAAAGGGACTGATGAATCCATGTGCCATCACGACGGGGCTGTCGCTTGTAAGATACTCCGATATGCGGGCGATGCCATGGCTAATGATGTTCTGGAGCAGTCCACCGGGCAACTTGCGAACCCAGTGGTTCTTATCGCTAAATAACGCGCTCGCGTATCCGGCACGCCCCAGCTCATAGCAGTGATAGCTCTCCATATGAACCGGAGGCCCACCCAGAAAACCATCCCGGATGAGCGCCCGCACTAGCCTCGCTGAGTGCCGGAATTGATCGTCGTGGCCGGCCGTCACCTTCAATCCCCGGGCATCGGCGAGCATTAAGAGTTCGCGGGCTTCGTCCTCGCAGAGGGTGAACGGCTTCTCCACATAAACGTGGCAACCGGCTTCGAGGCAAGTTTTAGCGATGCTGAAGTGGCTTTGGGGTGGAGTAGTGATATGTACTACATCCGGCTTCTCTTCATTCAGTAGATCGTTCAGATCATGGAAGTGTCGTTTGATGGGAAAGCGTTGTTGAAGCTGGCGCGCCATAAGCGGCTCACGCAGACACCGACGATCCGGCAGCCTTCGATCCGCTGGATCTGCTCGGCATGATCGTCGGCTATCTTCCCGCAGCCTACAATCGCAATGTTAAGCATACGACTCTCCTGCTCGGCAACTTTCAAAATGGCGCCGAAGTCCTTCGCTCGTAGGCACTGACGGCCGCCATCCAATTCGTATCTTTAGCTTGCGGTTGCTGTACCGTGTTTTTTTCCACGAGGCATGCCACGCCTTGCGGTTATACACCGGCGGCAACTGGCCCTTCGACCGATTCGAATACCATTCCCACAGGGAACAAAGGGAATAGGTCAGGGCGTGAGGGAGATAAATGGAGCTGAAGCGCCTGACATTGTGTTTATAGAGTCGGAGAAACTTTCTACTTGAAGGCAGATCGTCATCGACGACATTGAAGACTTCGCCGTCGACGCCCGGCGTTAAGCCAGCCAGCACTGTAGCTTCAGCGCAGTTGTCCACATAGGTCAGGGGCATGGTATTCCCGCCGCCGAGATGAAGAAAGACTCCGAATGTGCCGATGCCCACCCGGCCGTGTATCCCAGGGTTTCCGGGACCGTAAACCCACCCGGGTCTGATGAGCACATATGGGATTCCAAATCGCCGGCCGTAGTCTGCTACAAGCTTGTCCTGTTCGGCTTTGGCAAAGCAATACGCGTTGCCACGGAGTTCCGGATGGTCCTCGACCGGCGCTGATTCGTCCAGCAGTCGCCACTTCGGATTCCCGCTGTTCCTATAGACCGCAAAAGAACTCATATTGACGAACCGGCGTACACACCCTTCAGCAACGCATGCATCCAATAAGTTACGGGTCGTTACAACCGAGTTAAGAAATGCATCCGGAAACGACTTCTCACCCCTGCCGGCCGCCAAGTGAAACACTACTGCCACACCCTTCGCTGCAGCAGCACAGTCCTTGACGGACAAGAGATTGCCAGTCATGACCTCTACTCCCGCGGCCTGTTCATGCGCGTGCAGCGCCGTCTGGAATCCGGCTATTTTGCTGGATGGCCTTACTAAGCAACGCACGTTCCAGAAACCTCGGTTTAGGAGAGCATTCACGACCCTGCGACCGATAAAGCCTGTCGCGCCGGTTACTAGTATCAGATCGTCAGACCCGATGATCGGCGAGGGTGTTGTTTCTGTGTTCATGAGCAACCGGTCCTTCTACGTTGTAACGTATGGTTCTCTTACTGGATTGATACCTACAAACGCAAGCAGCCTGCCTAGGTGATCGAACAGCCTTACCAGCAAGCTCATAAACCTGCCTTGACCGAACGCCAGGGCGAAGGGTAACGCCAAGGCATAAACCGGAGCGGCAACAGCGGATGTAAGAATTTCGCGCATGGCAGACGTTGGATGGGCTAAAGACGTGTATCCCCTGAGAAGCGCCCGTTTCAGCATGAAGACTCGGTTCCAGCGTATTGGCGTGACAACTTCGAACACTGCGGCCTCGTCACACCATGTGAAAACCTTTCCTTTCTCGATCATTCTCCGGAAGAAGTCCTGGTCCTCACCAGTTCGAAACTCCGGCCTAAATGGCGGCGCTATTCCCGTGAAGATCTCCCTTCTAAGCAACGTGTTGCCTGTGCGCCCCTTCCGCCAATCGATCACGAGACCTGTCGGGTATGTGGGACGGTCGTAGAACTTGCCGGCGATCACCCATGCGGGAGGCGTTTCGACGTAGCGCGGGTGTACGGGTCCGAGAACGCCGTCTACGTTGTGCTTGTTGCACGCCTCAAACAATGTGAGCAGCCACCGCTTGCCTGGAGACTCGTCGTCATCAATAAAGGCCACAAAGTTTCCGGTCGCATATTCGATCGCCATGTTTCGCGCCAGAGCGATGTTCTGCTTCGGTTCTACATGGTATTCGACAGGAATGGCCATCTTGGTTCTGAACTCGGATACAACCCTTTCCGATGAACGCTCTCGGTCATTATCGACAATAATGATCGAGAAGCTGAACATGCCGTCGGTCTCCTGCAGCTCTAGCTCCCTCAACAAGCTCTTCAGAAGCTCCGAACGCCGATAGGTGCATACACAAACCGAAATATGCTTCACGTCAGACATCCTCGTCGTAGTAGGCAAAACACTACGTTTAGATACAAACCACCCTGAAGAACTCCAGGAGAGTGCTGTTTGCACTAGGCTGCAATCGGAATAGTGACGCGGTATTGGCTTTCGCGAGGCTTTCGCCGTGGAAGATTCACTGCTACCAGGAGAAACACGAACCACAGACTGTGTGTGCCTTTGAGAAGGCTCGACTCGGCCACATTGTTAATGACAATGCTCACCAGGAGGGCGAGGCGTAGCCTTCCAAGCTCGAAGTCGTTCTGGAGGTCATCCAAGGCACCGGCGAATGCCAACCCGATGACGACAAGCACAAGCGCCAGACCGATCATGCCTAGATCAACGTAGACGTCGAGGTAGCCGTTGTGACCTTCACCAGGCCGCCATCCTGGCGTTTTCTGGGACCAATTGTCGAGAGGATACAGGTCATATCCAATGTGCCCAACCCAGAACGCGCCAAACCCCACACCCAATACTGGCGTGTTTGCGGCGTTCTGGAGAAGATCAGCCCACAAAAGCGTGCGGTCCGTGAGCGTCAAATCGCGGCCTGTGGCATCAAGCACCAGCGTGACCGGCGTTGTATCGAAGGCTTCGAAAGCCACGTATACCATCGGCGCCAGCAAAACGAACGCTATGGTTCCCACCAGAATAATACGTTTGGCACGGGCCGCTCTCTTGCGAATGTAATGTAGCCCGAACAGGACGGCGGCCCCGGCAACGAATCCAAGAATGGCGGTGCTGCTGTGCGAATTCTTTGACCCTCGCAAGACCCAGAGCGTAAGAACGAGGAGCAGCAGATCCAGGGTCGGCTTTTTTCTTGCCCAGCTCTGCATCACCGCCCAAGCAGAAACCAAACCACTGCACATTGCGACCTGCCCCAGGTTGTTCTTGTGCATGGCAAGCCCGGTCCACATTTCCTCTTTGCCGCTCCAGTCATACATCACGCCGATGTTCCTGAAATACTTAATTGCGAGAATCGAGAACGGAATAACTACCAGGTACATGCGCCGGAGCAGGGTTCGAATCGCTGCAAGCGGATCGTCCTCCGTAAGCACAAGCAGCACCATTACAAATGTGCCTATCGACCGGATACATCTGCGGAAGGAAATGGCGGGGAAGTTCGACCATAAGACGCTTACCGCCATGTAAACGAACAAGACGATCAACCATTTGTTGCGACGCAGAATTCCCTTAGTTTGTTTCGCCCGTGAGCCAAGGACAGCCAGCCCGGTCATCATCAAGACCATCAGCCACACGCTGTCTATTGGGGAGCCCGACAAGTCCGGGTCGACCGGCGTCCCGCTTTGCCCAGCTACACTCAGCCAGGTGGAGAGGCTTCTTGTGCTGGCGAGAAACAACCAGATGTATGAAATCCAGAGCCACTGGGATGGTGGAATTGATTTGACGAGAGGAGCCGATACCGCAACGGACGGAGCGTCGATCCGGGAACCTGGTGTTGACTGGATCACGCCTGCAGTCCTGCCCGAGCGTGCAGGCCGACACCCGATGCTGTCATCAGATCCAGATAACGGTCGGCTTGGGCACGGGCATTGTGTTTCTCATAGAAGGTGGAGGCTGCTCGCGCGCGACGTTCACGTTCCTTCTTGTCGTGAAACAATTCCACGATGCAGTCCGCCATTTGCTCTACGTTTTCCGGTTCATAATACCTAACCATCGTATCGTCGAAGTAGCGCATGATTACGCTGAGACGTGGAGCGATAACTGGGATGCCCAGGTAAACATACTCGAGTAGCTTTACGGGAAGCATATACTTGTCACACGCGAGGTTGCGCCGATTACCGATGATCCCTAGATCCATACCGCAGACCATCTCCGGGATTTGCTCCACCGGAAAGAATTTCCCGTTGAAATGCACCGTATCTTCAAGATGTAGCTGCGACGTCAACGCGATTGCTTCAGGAAGATAGTCGCCAGCGCCATAGAGCCACATCTCTGCTGGAATGCGCTCGATGACTCTGGCCATGGCCCGCACAATTAAGTCGATGCCCAGCCGGTGTGCAATCGTACCGTGATAAACGATGCGAAACTTCTCACTCCTTTTCTCAGTCGCCGCAGGCTTGAACAGCTCCTCGTTGGGGAGGTTCATCAGAACGGTGACTTTCTTTCGCGGAACCCCGCAGCGTTCGACAAGATAGTCCTGCTGATTGTCGTCCGCGCAGAACACCTGATCGGCGAACCGCGCCGACAACCACTGCTCGAATTTCAGAACGCGTACCGGCAGATTGCTTTCCCTGACCTTGAACTTCGCCATATAGTTGACGGTCATGAGATCGTGCACGTCCAACATCAACCTGGCGCCAAGGATCTTTGGAATCGCTGCAGCAAACACCAAAGCGTTGGGCATGTTGTGCACATGAATCACCTCGTATCCCGGACGGAATGAGCGGCGTGCCAGCAGGACGGAAGCCTTCAAGAAAAACACCAGATACGACCAGATATACATGAGGGTATTCTGGCCTTGATACTTGCTCATTATGCGAAAAATGGTGCCGGTCGCCGCATTTTCGACCTCAGGCTCGCCGTCTGCCCGCAGGGCGATGATATCGACATGATGCCCCTGCCCTTCGAGTGTCTTGACATAACACTTGATCCGGGCGTCGTTGATGTAGTGGGCGTATGCCAACATGCAAACGTTCATTTGTGTACCGGCGAATTACTGGTGGATTCCGCTAGCGTTAAACACTGCGATGAGCACGATCAGCCAACGTGACGATATAGAATTCTTCCTGTCGCTTTTAGAACGGCGTCCGGCATAATCGAGAACAACTGCTTAACGGCACGGGATGAATGACGCCGTGCAACATCGGGGACCTGCTTTCGTGACCAGCGCAGGTAAGTAAGCTTCGAGGCCTTGGCGCCCCAACGATCTTTGAACGCTATAAGTCCGGGATTATCGGCGTCCGAGCGTCCGAAATCCATCCAGCTCAAGCCTGCCTCCTTCGCTTCAATAATCGTTTTCCAGAAGAGAAACTGGGTTCCTCCTAGATTCTGGAACGCCTCATCCGAACAACCATATTTGTAAACCACGACGTGTTTGTTTTGTAAAGTCAAAATGCTGGCAATCGCCCTGCCATCTTTGTATGCCACCCGAATCTGCACCCGATCCCCCAGGCAGTCGGTCAAATTCTTGAACCACTGTATCGGTTGTGGCGGCAACTGGTGCCGGCGGCGTGTCCGCACCATCAGATGGTAAAACGCATTCAGCGACTGCTCGGAGGTGCCGCTTTCGTAGACAAGTCCTTCACGTTCCGCGCGCCGGACTTTGCGCTGCACGCAGTCCTTGTGAAAGTTCCGAGCAAGTTCCTCCCAACTCGGGCGCAGATCGAGCATATGCAGGTAGCAGGGAGGAGACTGGACTGCGCCATCGAGTGCCGCTAGGTCGCTGATCGGCCTGAGCTCCACATACTTCCACTTGCCCTCCTCCACTACATTCCTCAACTCCCCTGCGATCGCGACGGCGGAAATGGGGCTGTCCAGCAATGGTTCGCAATGATCAGAGAATGGAACGGATACCATGCGTCGACCGGTCAGCCAGCTATCAATCTGGCACAGGACGATTCCATTTGACAGCGGTGAAGATGGCGGTGAAGTCGTATACACGACCGGCACGTATCCGTAGGTCCGTCGCACGGCCTCCAGCCATTGTGGGCTGTGAAAAACAGACGCGGCGTCGTGGCAGCCGATGAATTCACTCCACCGCGGATCGTGGAGCGGGTCAATGACATAAACCATTACAGTACGTTCTCCACGAGCGCGTCCGTCTCCCGTGCAGGGTGTGAGCGTACTGCCTGCTTAACAAATCGAGCGATGTCGCCTGGTAGCGCAAACCAGGCATCGGACCCGTACCGCGCAGAGACGTGTTCAAGGAAATTCTTGTAAAGCATCGCCGGGTATTCCGCCCGCTTGACGCATTCTCCAAAAGCCATATAATCCGGATGCACGTTCACGAGCGCCAGTCCACCGTGTTCTGCCAGCCAATCGAGCTTCCGCTTCCAAATTTCATTGGTTCTTTCACCGAGAGTGAGGAAAAGCGTCGAATCCTGGGCAAGGGTGTATGGCAACTCGACGTAGCCGCTTCGATCCGCTCGTGCGACCCAGAACGGAAAAATCGTGTTGACACCATCTGGCTGGGGCTCGAAGGGATCCGTGTCGAACGTTGACCCGTCGTACAACACGTCGAGCTCTTTCAGCCATTCAAGGTTGTGGAGCATAAACGCCGAGCGAAATCCGACCGCTTGCCATTGATTCAGGTAATCGTTTATGCGCCGGGCTGCAGCGCTGAAACCGGCTTTCGACCGGTACAACTTTCCGTCGTGATGCAGGTCGTGTACACCAACCTCGAAGCCGTGCTCGACCAGAAAAGACCGCAGTGAAGACGGTGTGTTGTACTGACCTTCTGGAACAAAGTTGAAGCTTGAGCGGAAACCCAGGTCCATTTCCATTTCGGCCAATGCCCGGCAGCGCTTCATTCCTTTCGTGCCTTCGACGTCGTGTGTCAGAACGAAAGCAAGCGCCTTCCCTTCAGGCCATCCGCACCACCATTCGGGCCTTTGCGCTGCCGACTCGCAGATCGGCCAAACTTTTTCGGTGCGCCGGCGCTGGCGAGCAGCGACGTATGCTCTGAGGATAAGGCGCACCTCATGCGGGATCGCTGGCTTGGCCCAGTAATATAGGTCGAGGAGCTTCAAGAGAATGCTTTGTGGTGGGTTGGAACCAGGCCGAGGTTCTCGACGTGAAACAAACTTCTGTCCCAAAGGCTCTGCAGCGACCACCGAATATTTCCCCGCAAGAGTCGAAGGCGCCTCGCTCCACTGCCTCCGATTGCTGATTTGATCAAGGACTGCATCCACGACAACCGCGGGACCTCCAGTTGTCCACCTAGGCCGCCGGCTAGCCGCGCCGCCTGCCTTACGATGTCGAGCCTCTCCGGATAGAAGTAGCAGAGCCAGGTTTGCAAAAACTTTACGCTCGCAGCCCGAGTTCTTTCGCTATCCTCCAGCGAGCTCAGGTAGCGAATATGAAGATTTATGCTGAGCCACTGGGCGTCAAGCTTTCGCCGTGATCGACCTATGTAGCTTAGACTGCTGGGACCGGATGCACGATAATACACCTTTGCGTCCGGCACAAACCGCGTGCCTTTGCTCTCCAGAAGCACGCGGCAGAAGTACTCGCAGTCATCGTCTGCTAACAACCTGCTGTCCCACGACCCTGCAGCCTCAGTCAACTCACGACTGACCAGCCATGTAGCTGTTTGCATGTACAGGTTTTGGTCCATTCTCAGCAGCAGCCATTCAACAGGCGAGAGGTCGCGCCACAATGCAGTCGGGATGAACTCAGCGCGATAGTATCGGTGCAGGAACCGCCCCCACGCGCAAGAGAACAGCGTGCGAGGGCATTGACATTGGTCCACTGCCTTCATCTGGCTGGCAATTTTGTCAGGCGCCAGAAGGTCATCCGCATCCAACCACTGAATGTAGTCCCCTTGACTAAGCGACAAGGCCCTGTTTCTGGCCGCCGCCGCGCCTTGGTGCCTTTGTTTGACAACGCAGACGCGATTGCTTTCAAACCGCCCTGCAATTGTCATCGTCTGGTCGGTGGAACCGTCGTCGACGACGATGATTTCTTTTCGCGGCCACGCCTGCCCTACCGCTGACTCGAGTGCCGGGCCAATCCACTCCTCAGCATTGAAGGCAGGCATAAGGATGGATACGAGAGGTTTCATCGTCAATGGTGAGCGTGCGATCCCGGATAATGTTGGGGGGGCGCCAGAATCACTCGGGCTCAGACGTGCGATGCAAGGGAGATGGGTTCGAGAGTTGTTCTGCAAGAAACAAAACCCGACAACTCCTGGACGACTCGCTTCTGCTGTTCATATGTTATGCCCGGGTACATTGGCAATGAGAGTATTTTAGCGGCAGTTCTCTCGGAGACTGGAAAGTCACCATTGGTATAGCCAAGGCTGTTGTAGGCGTGCTGCAAGTGAAGCGGGATAGGGTAGTGAATGCCAGTGTCAATGCCCGCTTCCTTCAAACACCTCTGCAAACCTTCGCGGTCGTGCACTCTTACCACGTAGAGGTGATACACGGCCCGAACCCACGCTGGTTCGAATGGAAGGATCACACCGTCCAGGCTTAAAAGCAACTCCCGGTAAGCCTCGGCCTTCTCCCGACGCTGCCTGTTCCATTCGGACAGGTGGCCGAGCTTCAATCGCAGAATTCCCGCCTGAATCGCGTCAAGTCTGCCATTGTAGCCCTCGACTTCGTGATAATACTTCTCCGCCTGACCATGGTCTCGCAGCATTCGCACCTTCTGTGCCAGCTCAGGATCATTGCTCGTTACCGCGCCTGCCTCGCCGCAGGCACCCAGGTTCTTGCCAGGATAAAAGCTGAAGGCCGCAGCCCTCCCCATGGACCCAGCCTTTTTCCAGCTGTTCTCTTTTGTGGAGAAATACTCGGCTCCGTGAGCCTGGCATGCGTCTTCTACCACTATGAGATTCCAAGCTTCAGCCAGCCCGAGAATCCGATCCATGTCTACCGGCTGTCCATACAGATGTACTGGAACGAGTGCCGCGATTACCCTGCCTGTCCTGCGAGAAACCGGCCGTCCGCTGAGTTGATCCCGGTCGCACTTCGTCTCCAAGTATTCCCGGAGCCATTCAGGATCCATATTGTAGGTCCGCTCATCGATATCCACGAACTCCGGATGGGCTCCAGCCTGCGAGATCGCCTCGGTGGTAGCAATAAACGTGTTTGGAACCGTGAGCACGCTGTCGCCTGGCTCGACACCAGCGGCCATCAGCGCGAAACGTACCGCGTCGGTTCCGCTGCCCACACCGACGCATTGTTTAACACCGCAGAACTTCGCGAATTCGGTTTCGAAGTCCTGTACCGCTTTTCCCCCTATAAAGGCGGCTGCGCGCAACGCTGCCCGGAAAGTCTCGATTAATTCGCCCTCCATCTCTAGGTGAGGAGTAATCAGGTCCAGAAACGGTATCTTAGTGCTGCTCATTGTTAGCGCTCCCTGTCAATTCCATTTGCAGTGTCCGGTGTGTGTTTTGTTGATTAGACCTACCCCACTGCGTCACGTCGGCTAGGCACTTGGGCAAGTGAACCGTATACGCCGGCAGCTATACTCCGGCATTTGCCCTGCTTGCTGCCGACTCGTCCCGCTCCTCCTCGATCAGATATCGCAAGATCTTCGCCGGATTACCTGCAACAATGGCATTATTGGGTACATCCTTCGTAACCATGCTCCCCGCACCGACGATCGCGTCCTCGCCTATCGTGACTCTGGAGAGAATAGTCGCACCGGAACCGATCGACGCTCCTTTCCTCACCACCGTCGGCTCGACTCGCCAGTCGGCCTCCGTTTGCAATTTACCGTTTGCATTCGTAGCTCGCGGGTAACTGTCGTTGATGAATGTCACCCCGTGTCCGACGAACACGTGGTCTTCAATGGTCACACCTTCACAGACAAACGTGTGGCTCGAGATCTTGCAATGATTGCCGATCTTGGCATTCTTCTGCACTTCAACAAACGCCCCGATCTTCGTCTCGTCACCGATTTCACAGCCATACAAGTTAATAAACTTGGACAGCTTTACGTCCTGCCCTAGTTTGACGTCTGCAGCTATACACAAATAAGACTCAGTCAACATTACCAGCACCTCCCAGTGATACCTCTATGGAACTACACCCGTCCCGAAACGTGCGCCAAGACCTTGCCATCACACTCAAGCATCTTGCTCGCCTTATAGCTGCACCGCTACGCCCCGCTCGCGCAGGGAGTGGTTTGCGGCCTCCAGCATCTTCACAACCCGCAGGCCAGCTATTCCGTCATTGAAAGGCGTTTGGCCTTGCATGATGCAGTCGACGAAGTATTCCAGCTCCACACGCAGCGCCTCCACCTGTTCCAGCTTCGGGGCCCACATGTCGCCGGAGCGGTAGTTCACGAGCAGGTTATACAGTCCCTCGCGGCTCGTGACTTGCACACCCTTGTCGTAGATTTTGATCTTCTCGTCCGCTTCCAAGTCATTCCAAACCAGCATCTTCTTTGCTCCTCCGACCAGGGTCGTGCGAATTTTCACTGGGGACAGCCAGTTTACGTTAATGTGGGCAATTACTTCGTCGGGGAAGTACAGGGTTATGAAAGCCATGTCTTCGAATCCGTTGAGATGGGTTTGGCCGGTTGCGACGATTTCGTCGGGCTCCTGCCCGATCAGATAATCCATGATCGACAGGTCATGGGGAGCCAGGTCCCAAACAACATTTACGTCATGCTGAAACAGGCCCAGGTTGACCCGTGTCGAATCGTAGTAATAGAGCTTACCGAGTGTCCCGTCTTGCAATAGTTGCTTGATCTTCTTGACGGCCGCAGTAAACAGGAAGGTATGATCAACCATGAGGCGCAGGTTGTTCTTGGCGGCGAGGTTGACCAATTCCTCTGCCTGAGAGGCATTGCTTGTGAAGGGCTTCTCGACAAATGCGTGCTTGCCGTTCTCGAGCGTTGCTTTCGCAAGCTCGAAATGTGTCCATACAGGAGTTATGATCGCGACCGCGTCAACGTCGGTGGATGATATTACTTCGGCTGGATCTGCGGTTATGGGAATATTAGGGTATGCCTTCTGGGCTCGTGCCCTTGCGGCTGCGCTCGTATCAGCTATGCCCAGGACACAGGCGCCGTCAAGGCTGTCGAGATTTCTGACGACGTTAGGGCCCCAGTATCCGTAGCCGATTACACCAAAATTAATCATATTTGTGCCGCCTTTCGATGTCGCTGACATTCTCGAAGCAGGATAGGTGGGCTAGTGACCATGAGGTCGCCGCCACGGAAACAAGTTATGCAAGATACGTGGCCTGACGAAAGCGAGTTGCGGTCTAGCTGTCAATAGGCTCCCTCGCCCGACCATACGGCTTGCGGCGTGCGCAGGAGAATCTTAAGGTCAAGCCACAGGGACCAGGTCTTGGCGTATTTCAAATCTAACCGGACGGCGTCATCGAACTTGAGACGGCAACGCCCGCTGACCTGCCACAGCCCGGTAATTCCCGGTTTGACCTCCAGAACTCTCCTACGATGCCACGTCTGATAGGCAGCCACTTCGTATGGAAGCGCAGGGCGCGGCCCAACAAGCGACATCTCTCCCCTGAGAACATTCCAGAGCTGCGGCAGTTCGTCCAGGCTAGTCCGCCGCAGGAATGCCCCGACTGGCGTAACTCTAGGATCACCGGTGAGCTTATAAACGCCCGAACCATCGCCGTTGCCATTCGAAGGATGTAGTTGGGCTTGTCCGGCGATCAGCTGTGTTACGTACTCCTGGTGAATACTAGGATCATTGTCCGCATACATCGACCTGAACTTTAGGAATGTGAAAGGTCTGCCATACTGTCCTACCCGTCGTTGCCTGAAAAAGACGGGCCCCCTCGACGACAGCCTGACCGCCAACGAGATGGCTAGTAAAACGGGAGAACACAGGATGAGGATGATCGCGCCGCCGACGATATCCATGACCCGCTTGGTGGCCTGAAAGAGTCTCGTAGAATTTTCGCGACTTGACAGGTCAGGATACAGCGTCGGATTACTTGGGCCCTGCGGCACATCTACATCCCATTGATCGGGGAAAAAGTGGAAGGAGATGCTGATCTGGCTGAATTGCTCAAACGTAAGCTTCCCTTTCAGGATACCGCTCACCCTAGACAGCATCGTGCTGAGGATCGAGTTTTTGTCTTCGGCAACAAGGTCTGTAAACATCACTCCCGCGGTGGCCTGGTCCTTATACCATCCAACGACATCGGTTTCCCGGGTCAACTCCAGGAGCGCGGGCAGAACGTGGTCGATCACTCTTCCATTCCTCCCGGCGGCGTGGTGTTTTCCCATTTCCAGCAGCATGAGAAGGAACGGATTTCGCGAACGCTCTGTTCTCTTACGCTCGATGGCCATCATTCGCCTGAACGCCTGTTCCTGCAAGACCTCACGTTCTCCGACGAGCACTGAGCTCGATGGATGACGGTCCGGGCTCGAGCCGTTTCCCGAATTTTGTCGATTCACGACATCCTCCGCATCCTTGGCCACGTCATAAGGCGCCTGACCTAAGTCTGATTTACGAGGGGGTTCCTATTGAGCTTTGCATAATATAGTTACAGTG
>Ga0335082_10002422_pt1 | contig 20071 bp, 17 predicted proteins | sample Lox_Sample_41_FD_206718 | JGI IMG/M metagenome (GOLD analysis project Ga0335082, IMG submission 206718) | Soil microbial communities from Loxahatchee National Wildlife Refuge, Florida, United States - Lox_Sample_4.1 | ecosystem: Environmental > Terrestrial > Soil > Wetlands | place: USA...
CAACGTCGCCGCCCTGGATGACGACCCGAAGAAGCATCGGTTGGCGTGTTTGGCCAAGATCAAGGGGCCGGTGAAGATCACCATCCCCAGCTAGCGAAAAAGAGGAAGCGCGGGCCGTGTCCATGTGTACACCATTCGAGTTCCGAGCCGCTCCATCGCACCGTACGCCGCTGCGCCTCGCGGTCGTCGCCCTGTGCCTGAGCCTGGCCGGGTGCGGTGGAGCACCAGGTCAACGGGCGGATCCCCAGGCGGACGAAACCAACCCGCAGTTGCTGACCGCTACCGATGTCACCAACATCATGCAGCAGGCGGCGCGCGCCCTCAACCGGGACATGGCGGTGGCGGTGACGGATCGGCGCGGCGTGGTTCTCGGCGTGGGCACGAGCGGCACGTTCGCCCTCAATTACGCGGCCGACTGCACGCTGTGCCCGTCGACCCAGATTACACCCGATGATCCGACGAAGTGCGGCGACTGCTCCACCGTCAACCTGGCGCTGCAGCTTGCGCGCACCGTGTCGTTCTTCAGCGCTGACCAGACGCCGCTCACCTCGCGCTCGGTGCGCTTCATAAGCGGCGAGCACTTCCCGCCGGGAATCAAGAATACCGGCGCGGCGGCGCTGTTCGGCATCGAGAACACCAACCGCGGTTGCTCGTTCGATGCGGGGTTTTCGCAGGGCGCAGACTTTCTTGTGAACAAGTTCGTGCCCCGGGCTCGCAACCTGGACTCGACGTTGCTCGAGCGCAGCGGCGGCGAGGCCCTGCTCTGTCAGAACGGCGTGCAGAGCGCCCCAGATTCTGGCCTGTTCGTCGAGAGCCCCTTGGCGCGTGAGGGCTGCACCACCGGTATCGCCACCGTGCCCGGCGGCGTCCCGATCTACAAGAACGGGCGCATGGCCGGCGGCATCGGCGTCGCGTTGCGCGGCGTGCGCCTCACCCCCGATCCGGTGGCCGCCTTCGACAGCGCGCAGATCCTGCGCCGCACCGACACCAATCCCGAGTTGCAGCTGGCGGAGTTCGCGGCACGCGCCTTCGCGGGCGACAATCCGGGCTTTCCCACCGTCATCCCCAAGGGGCTGCCGGGTGTGTGCCCGACATCGAGTTGCTTCAACAGCGGACAATTCCTCGGTATCCTGCCGGTGCCGGCGGCGAAGTTACCGTTCGACCCCGTCATCTTCATCGACGGCATCGAGGTCCCCGAGGTGAACGGCAATCCGCCGGTCTCCGGAGTGGGCTCAGGACAACCCATCACCAACTTCATCGTCAATCCGGCAAGCTTGGAGCCGCCGGACCCGAACGGCAAGTGTCCTCTCCCCATGAACCAGCCATGTCCGGTGTCTTCGGGGTGGCTGGTGGGTCCGAACCCGTCGACCGCCGGCGCGCAGCCGCTGAGCCAGGCCGAAGTCAACGCCATCATCAGCGGCGGCTTGGTCTCCGCCGGAAAGACGCGGGCCGCCATCCGCTTGCCTCTCGAGGCGCGCACCGCCATGGTGCTCGCGGTCTCGGACACCAACGGTGCCCTCATCGGTCTCTATCGCATGCCCGACGCCACGGTATTCTCCATCGACGTCGCGGTCGCCAAGTCGCGCAACGTCATTTACTTCAGCGATCGGAACATCAACCCGATGGACACCTTGGATTGCCCCGGTGAGGGTGACTGCCGCGAGCGGGCCTTCCCGCCGGGAACGGCGATCACCAACCGCACGTTGAGCTTCGGCTCACAGCCGTTCTTCCCGTCGGGCATCGAGGCGACCGACGACACCAAGCTGGCAGGCTTCCCGGTGCCCTATGCGCCGGGCCCCTTCCGCCGCATTTTCATCGATGACTCGGCGACGCCGTGCGTCAACGGCGGGTTGCCGGAGGAGGGCGGGCAGCCCACCAACGGACGTCAGAACGGCATCGTGTTCTTCCCCGGCAGCGCGCCCCTGTATCGCGACGGCGTGCTGATCGGCGGCTTCGGCGTGAGCGGCGACGGCGTCGAGCAAGACGACATCGTCACCATCGCCGGCACCACGGTGCAGAGCCCGGATACCGGCAAGACGTTCGAGCCACCGGAGTCCATTCGCGCCGACCAGGTGTTCGTGCGCGACGTCAGGCTGCCGTACGTGAAGTTCAACCGGCAACCCGAGCAATAGACCAACGCGATCGATCAGGGGGGCACAGGGACGGTATTCGGAATGGCTGCTGAGAACGACTCGGACGACAAGACACACGTAGGGCCGCCACCGCAACCGAAACTGCCGGTCGGCAAGCCGCCGGCGAAACCGGCGGCGGACGAGCACACGCAGATTGGCGGCGCTCCCCCGCCGCCGCCGCGCCCTCTGGGCAGCCCGCCGCCTGCCGCCGCCCCTGCAGCGCCGCCACGTGGCAGCGACGAGCACACGCAGATCGGCGCGGCGCCACCGCCGCCGCCAAAGGTACCGGCAGCGCCCCCGAGCCCACCCCAGCCGGCAGCGGCGCCGCCACCGGCTACATCGCGACCCGCGGCACCGCCAACCGCGCCGCCCACCGCACCGGCCGCACCGGATGCCGACGAGGGCGAAGCCACCCTGCTGATGCCGCAACGGGTCACCGCCACGGTGCGGCTGCAACGCATGCAGCCGGCGGGCCGCTCCGAGACGGTGGCGCTGGACCGCTCCAGCTATCTGCTGGGACGGTCGCAGACGTGCGACATCCGGCTCTTCTCGCCGACCGCATCGCGCGAGCACGCGCGCCTCATCAACCGCGACGGCGGCTGGTACATCGAACCGGTGGAGGATCGGCCGGTGCTGGCGAACGGCGCCACCATCAAGGGCGCCACCCGGTTGGTGCACAAGACTCGCATCCAGCTGGGCGGTGACGAGCTGATGTTCCTCGACGATTCGGCCCCGCGCCAGAGCAGTGCGGCACCGGCTGCGGGCGGGCGCAAGACGTCGCTGATTGCAGTGATCGTGGGAGCGATCGCGGTGCTCGCTGCAGCCGCGGTCTGGTGGTTCATGAGTCGATGAACCGGTGACCCGCAGCGCGACTGGGTGACATGACCGTACGCTTGATTGGCCTACTCGCTCTCTGCTTGGTGTTCGTCAGCAGTCCGGCCCGTGCCGACGATGCTGCGGCCGATGCTGGCACCGCCCCGCCGGCCGCCGCCGAGACGGACAAGGGTGCCGCCGCGGAACCGAAGAGCCCGGATTTCGAACCGCTCGAGGATCGCTGGCACATCACGCCGCCGCCGTACGACTTGAACGTCAAAGGGCACTGGTGGGACCCCTACAATCAGAACATGCTCAAGGGGGACTACCCCATCATCGGTGACGACATCTTCCTGAAGTTGACGGGCATTTCGAAGAGCGTCGTCGAAGGTCGCTCGGCCCCGACGCCGAGCGGCGTCAGCGCCAAGAGCCCCGGGAGCTTCTCCTTCTTCGGCCAGAACGACGCCCTCATCTACGACCAGAAGTTCCTCGGCCGCATCGAGCTGCAGAAGGGCGCGACGTCCTTCAAACCCTTCGAGTGGCAGGCCGTCATCGAAGGCGCCGTCGACCTCAATAATTTCGACGTCTACGAAAACGCCGTCAGCCCCGACGTCCGCGACGGCACCTCACGCCTCACCAATGACGCAGCCCTGGAAGAAGCGTCGCTCGAGGTCCATCTCAAGGATCTCTCCACCAACTACGACTTCATCTCGAGCAAGGTCGGCCGCCAGCCGTTCAATGCCGACTTCCGCAGCTTGCTGTTCACCGACATCAACCAGGGCGTGCGGCTCTTCGGCTCCGCCAACGGCAACCGCTACCAGTACAACCTGATCTACTTCTACATGGCGGAGAAGGACACCAACAGCGGCTTCAACACCTTCGACCTGCGCGACCAGCAGGTGGCCGTCGCCAACGTGTATGTGCAGGACTTCCTGGTGCTTGGCGACACCCACCAATTCAGTCTGAGCTACGACAAGGACAACGGACACCAGGCCGGGTTCACCTTCGACCGTCAGGGCTTCCTGGTCCGACCCGACCCGGTGGGCGCGGCGCAACCCCACAACGTCGAAGTCTACTATCTGGGGTGGACCAGCGAAGGGCACATCGGCTTCCTGAACGTCAGCCACGCCTTCTATCAGGCCCTCGGCTACGACACCCTCAACCCGATCGCCGGACGCGGCACCGACATCGACGGCCAGATGGCCTTCCTCGAGCTGTCGGTGGACCGCGATTGGATGCGCTATCAAGCCTCCGCCTTCTTCTCCTCGGGCGACGACAATCCGCGTGACCGCCACGCTCATGGCTTCGACAGCATCATGGACGAGCCCAAGATCCTCGGTGGTCAGATCAGCTACTGGAACCATCAGAGCATCCGCATCGCCGACCGCGGCGGCGTGGCGTTGATGCAGCCCGACAGTGTGATTCCCGACCTGCGCAGCAGCAAGACTCAGGGGCAGGCCAACTTCGTGAACCCCGGCATCGCGATCTTCAATCTGCAAGCATCCGCCGAGGTCACGCCGCAGCTCAAGCTCATCGGTAACGCCAACTATCTACGTTTCGTCACCACCGCGCCACTGGAGCTGCTGCTGAAGCAACCGAACATCCGCGAAGACATCGGCTTCGAGTTCGGCCTCGGTCTCGAGTACCGGCCGCTGCTCAACAACAACATCATCGTCAAGGCATTCGGCGGCTTCTTGCAGCCGGTCGGCGGCTTCCGCGACATCTTCCAGGGGTCGACGTTGTACCAGGGCGGAACCGCGCTGGTGTTTGTGTTCTAGGTCGTCGCGCGAGGACAAGATGGGGATGAATGACGCAACTTCCGGCAGCCCAGCCATCATGAGCTCTGCAGCCTCGGCTGGCGGCCCCGTGGCGCGGCGTTGGGCGTCCGGGCTGGCCGCGCTGCTCGCACTTGGAGTGTTCCTGGCCAGCGGCCGCGCCGTCGCCGATGAAGGCACCGAAGGCGAACCCAGTCCATTGCTCAGACAGACCCAAGCCGAGGCGGATGCCAAGAGCGCCGGCTGCCTGTCGTGTCACACCGGCATCGAGCCGATGCATGCGCAGGAAGAGGTGAAGCTGGGATGCACCGACTGCCACGGCGGCAACGTCGACGTCAACGCCGGCGCCGCCGCACCGGGGAGCCCGGAGTACCTGGCGGCCATGAACAAGGCCCACGTGCTGCCGCGCTTCCCGGAGAAATGGAGTGATCCGAAGCACCCCGATCGCATCAGCTCGGCGCACCCCGAGCGCACCTACACGCTACTCAACCACGAATCGCCGGAGTTCATCCGCTTCATGAACCCCGGTGACTTGCGCGTCGCCCCCGAAGCCTGCGGCCAGTGCCACATGAAAGAGGTCGTGCAAGTGCCGAAGAGCATCATGACGACCTCGGCATTGTTGTGGGGCGGTGCCGCCTACAACAACGGCATCGTGTCGGTGAAGAACTACATCTTCGGCGAGTCCTACAGCCGCGACGGCGTGCCGCAGAAGATCAACACCGTCCCCGCACCGAGCGAGGCGGAGTTGAAACGCGGGGTGTTACCGTTCCTCGTGCCGCTGCCGCCGTGGAACGTGGTGCAGCCGGGCGATCCGTTCCGCTCCTTCGAGCGCGGCGGCAAGATCGATCGCTCCAATGTCTCCGAGGTGGGTAACCCCAACCTCGGCCCGTTCCTCGACGAACCGGGGCGGCCCGACATGAAGCTGGGCACGCGCGGCCTCGGCACCGACCTGCGCGTCAGCGCCGGCGTGCTCAACATCCACAAGACCCGTCTCAACGACCCGCACTTGTCGTTCCTCGGCACCAATGACCATCCCGGCGACTACCGTTCCAGTGGCTGTACCGCGTGTCACGTCGTCTACGCCAACGACGGCGATCCGGTGAACGCCGGTCCGTACGCCAAGTTCGGCCACTCCGGCACCTATGTCGGCAAGGATCCAACCATCCCGCGTGACGAGCCCGGCCATCCGCTCCAGCACCGCTTGACCCGTGGCATCCCGTCGAGTCAGTGCATGGTTTGCCACATGCACCAACCCAACTCGTTCGTGAATACCTACCTCGGCTATCAGATGTGGGACTACGAAACCGATGGAGATCTGCTGTGGCCGGCGGCGCAACGCTATGCCACCGTCGATGCCCCCACGCCCTTCAACAACCGCGATGCGCAGCAGATGCACGACCGGTTGCTCGGCGATCCCGAGGAGGCCGGCATTCGCGGCCTGTGGACCGACCCGGGCTTCCTCGACAAGGTCAGCAGCCTGCCGACCAAGGAAACCAAGTTCGCCGACTATCACGGCCACGGCTGGATCTTCCGCGCCGTCTATTCGCAAGATCGCAAGGGCAACATGCTCGACAAAGACGGCAAGAAGATCGACTGGGACGATCCCGACAAGCTCAAGAAGGCGGTGCACCTGAAGGACATCCACCTCGAGAAGGGCATGCACTGCGTCGACTGCCATTTCGAGCAGGACGTGCACAGCAACGGCAAGATCTACGGTGAGTATCCGAACACCTTGGAGATCGGCTGCATCGACTGTCACGGCACGATCAACCATCGCGCCAGCCTCAGCACCAGCGGCCCGGCGGCGCCGGAGGGCGGGACGAATCTGCTCAACGGCCTGACGCCGTTCGGAACCCGCCGCTTCGAGTGGGTGGGCGACAAGCTCATGCAACGTTCCATGCTCGAGGAGAACAAAGAGTGGGAGGTCAAGCAGGTCCTCGACATCATCGACCCGGCCTCCCCCGTCTACAACGAGAAGGCGCGCCTGGCGAAGACCATTCAGAAGGACGGCACAACGTGGGGGGCGCTGCCGGAGGACGAAAAGAGCTTGGCGCACAGCAACAGCAACATGGCCTGCTTCACCTGCCACACCTCGTGGGTGACCAGCTGCTTCGGCTGCCACCTGCCGCAGCAGGCCAATTGGAAGAAGGACTCGCAACACTTCGAAGGTGGCGTGACGCGCAACTGGACCTCGTACAATCCGCAGGTGCTGCGCCACGACATCTTCATGCTGGGGCGCCACAGCACGGTGAAGGGGAATGAGATCGCCCCGGTCCGTTCCTCGAGCGCGCTCATCCTGAGCTCGGTCAACGCCAACCGCGAACGTGTGTACATGCAACAGGCGCCGGTCTCCGCCGAGGGCTACGGCAGCCAGGCCTTCAATGCGCACTTCGCGCATACTGTTCGCAGCAGAGAGACCCGCACGTGCGACGACTGCCACGTCTCCAGGGACAACAACAACAACGCCTGGTTGGCGCAGGTGCTCACCCTCGGGACCAACTTCGTCAACTTCATGGGTCGTTACGTGTGGGTGGGTGAAGCCGAGGAAGGCCTCGAGGGCGTCGCGGTCACCGAGTGGGACGAGCCGCAAGCGGTCATCGGCAGCAACCTGCATCGCCTCGCCTACCCCGCCAACTACGAGCGTCACCTCGGAAACGGCCGCGAGCTGCGCGAAGCGTATCACCACCACGGCGACGACATCCAAAGCTTGCAACTCCGCGGCGAGTATCTCTACACCGCCAACGGCGCGGACGGCTTGCGCGTCTTCGACGTCTCCAACATCGACAACAAGGGCTTCTCCGAGCGCATCATCTCGGCGCCGGTGTCGCCGCTCGGCCAGCGCGCCTATGTGAAAACCAAGTACGCCACCTCGGTGGCGCTGCCGACCAACGTCCCCATTTCCTACTCCCGCAGCCACAACCCCGCCAACCAAGAGCAGCTGATGCACCCGAGCTATCGCTACGCGTACGTCGCCGACCGCGAGGAGGGCTTGGTGGTCGTCGACGTCGATGTGCTGGGTGACGGCGACCCGACGAACAACTTCCTCGAGCGCAAAGCCACCTTCAACCCCGACGGCGCGCTCGATGGTGCGAGCTACATCACCATCGCCGGCAACTACGCCTACATCCTGTGCAAGCGCGGCCTCGAGGTGGTCAGCATCGACGATCCGCTGAACCCCAAGATCGTCGCCGAGCTCGGCAGCCCCGACGTCGTCGAGCCGCGCGCCATCGCCATCCAGTTCCGCTACGCCTTCATCACCGACGCGCGCGGCCTCATGGTCATCGACATCACCGACCCCGAGCACCCGAAGTTCGCGGCGTCGCTGGACATCGCCGAGACCCACGACCTCTACGTCGCCCGCACCTTTGCCTACGTCGCCGCCGGCAGCCAGGGCCTGGCCATCGTCGACATCGAGAAGCCGACGCAACCCGTCCTCTTCCAGATGTACAACGCCGACGGCCAGCTCAATGACACGCGCTCGGTGCGCGTCGGCGCGACGGTGGGCAGCGTCTTCGCCTACGTCGCGGACGGGAAGAACGGTCTGCGCGTCATCCAGCTGATCTCGCCGAACGAAACGCCGGGCGACTCCGGATTCAGCCCCAATCCGACACCGCGCCTCATCGCCACATACCGCACGCACGGCCCTGCAGTCGCGCTGTCGAAGGGCCTCGACCGCGACCGCGCCGTCGACGAGAGCGGCAACCAGGTGAACGTCTTCGGCCGCCTCGGCGCGCGGCCCTTCACGCGTGACGAGATGGACCGGCTCTTCGAGCGGAACGGCAAGGTCTTTACCGTCAGCAACACACCGCCGGGACCCGCCAGCGTGTTCGTGCGCCCCATCGAGGCGATGGCGCCCGTCGAGGGCCCGGTGGTGCAGCCGGCCGCGCCGCACGAAGAACGCTTGCTGCCCGGTCGGCGGTAGAAGTACAGGGAGACGACGAACAGCACGGTGAGGTAAACAATACACCGAGCGACGCCTGTGGCAGGCGCCGGCTCTGGTGTTGGAAGCGGGGGTTCCTCTATGCGTCGAGTGCCCGGGATTGGGACAGTCGTGTGTCGAATGGTCGCGATGCTGTGCGTGTACTCCGCCGGGGCGCGGGCCGACACCGTTCCGATTCCAATCCAGGACTTCGCGCCGGTCAACGTTGGCGCCGCGGTCGCGCGCGAGAACACGCGCACCATCTCGCAATTGCCGCCGGTCACCAACCTGGCGTTCGCGTATCGCTTCGACCCGACGGTGAACACCTACGTCGGCGAGCGCGACGACCTCGGCAGCGGCATGGTCGTGTCGCCGCGCTTCAACCGCGCCGGCGGCCTGGCCCTGATGTATTCGTTCGCCTACTATCGTCTCGACGAGTTCAACGGCGACAACTCGGCCGCCGTCATCGTCAACGTCCCCACCGACCGCTTCAACCCCAATAGCCCACGGGTGAACCTCGGCGTCGGTACCCAAGCGGCGGCGGACGTTACCGTCAGCCGGTTCGCCGGACGTTACACCATCCTGGACCGTTGGGACGCCGGTATCGCGGTGCCGTTGGTCTCGGTCGACATGAAGAGCACCTACGCGGTCCAGGTGCTCAACGGGCAAGCCGAGATCGACAACTTCGCCGCCAACGGCGTGCACACCGCCGACGTCGGCAATACGCTGTTGAACACGCCGTTGAACCGGCTCGCCATCCCGGGCGGATTCAGCGAAGGAAACAACGTCGACGTCGGCAACATCGAGCTCGACTCGAAGTACGGCTTCGATTCGGACATCGAAAACCTCGACCTCGGCGTGCAGGGCACGTTGCGCCTGCCGTGCACCTCCGACGCCGAGGATCACTTCGCCGGCCGCAACTCGACGAGCGTCAAAGGCCTGCTGCTCGCCGACTACCGCGTGCGCCGCTTCGGCTTCTACTTCAACGGCGGCTACGAGTACGACTTCAACGACGAGTTCATGTCGAACGCGGTCCTCGCCGTCAGTGCCACGGTGAAGCCGCACCCGCGCTGGATCCTCGAAGTCGGCATGCGCGCCAACTTCTACGACAAGAACGTCGACCTCTTCGATTCGCAGCAGTTCTCCCAGGTGCTGCCGGGCACGCAGGTCGTGGTCAACAACGCGGTGCTCGGCAAGGACGAGATCAACATCGGCGGCGGCGTGCGCGTCAACCCGTACGGCGACCTCAGCGTCAGCTTCTACATCAGCGCCCCGGCGACCAACGACGGCTTCCGAGCCGACGGCATCTTCTCGCTGTCGCTCGACTATCCCATTTGACGGGGCAGGCACACGGAGACCCGACCATGACGTATGCAAAGTGTCGCAGCTGGATCGTCAGCACAATCTTGGCCGCCACCCTGGTCGCGTGTGGCGGCGACAGTGTCGACCGCAGCCAGACCATTGTGAGCGGGCTCATCGTGTTGCCGAGCTCCGATCATTGCAGCGACTGCAACAACAGCGGGGTCAACGTCGTCGTGCTCGGGCTGCAGCAGAACGGCAGCCCGCAGGTGCTCGCCTCGCTGCAGACCAACAGCCATGGCATCTACAAAACGCAGGACCTGACCCCGGCTTTGAATGCGACGAACGCGTCGGCGGACTCGAGTGGCGACGGCAAGCGCTCAATCATCGTCGTGGCCAGCGTGAACAGCAACGGGGCGCAGATCGGCGGCGTCATCTCCGCCCCTGTCGGCGCCATCGGCACCAAGGACTTCAACCCGACGACGCACGTGGCCTGCCTGGCCTCGGTGTTCCTGACCGCAGGGACGGCCAGCTTCAACCCCGTCGGTTGCACGGTGGCGCCGACGTGCGCGCCGACCGCCCCCAACTGCCTGGTCACCGTGAACCCCGACGATCTCACCTCGGCGCATATCAACAACCTGGAGCAGGCGGCGTCCTTCGTCTCCGACCAGATCGATTTTCCGAACGGCGTGCCGGCGGCATCCTGTGCCATCCTGGTCTGCACCAACGGCGGCGTGCAGTCGACCGACGCGAACTGTGTCACTGCCGCTCTCGCCGCGGCGATGCAATCGTCCTCCTGAGTGCCGCGGCAGGCGGACCATTTCCCGGCGCCTCCGTGGCGCGATAGGTTTGTCCCATGAGGCTCGATGCCTACGCCGCCTCCGATGTCGGGCTGGTGCGCAAGTCGAATCAGGACGCCATCGGCAGTTTCCCCGACCTGCAACTGTTCGTTGTCGCCGACGGTATGGGCGGCCACGCCGATGGGGAAGTGGCCAGCCGCTTGGCCGTGGAAGCCGTGCACGGGTTCTTCGCCGACGGCAGCGCCGCGCCGGCGGCAGCCTCCGATCTGGAGCGACTGAAGCTCGCCGTCGAGCGCGCCCACGGTCGCATCCAGGACGAGGCCCAGCGCTGCCACCAGTCACCCGGGGCGCGCTCACTCGGCACCACGGTCGTCGCTCTGAAGCTCACACCGGCCGACCAGCTGGCCTCGTGGGTCCACGTCGGCGACAGTCGCTTGTACCGTCTGCGCGGCGGCGAGCTGGCGCTGCTCACCGCCGACCATACCTACTTCGGGCACGAGTACCTCAACCAGGAGGTCATCCCCACGAGCCTGCCACACACCAACCAGCTGGTGCAGGCGCTCGGCATCGAGGGAGCGGTGGACGTCGCCGCTGCCGCCAGTCCATGGCAAGTCGGCGACCTCTTCTTGCTGTGCAGCGACGGCATCTCCGGGCAGCTGGACGTGGCGACGCTGCAGGCGCAGCTGGCGGCACGCGGCGACCTGCAGAGCATCGGTGACGCGCTGCTGCGCGCGGCCCGCGACGCCGGCGGCAAGGACAACGCCAGCGGCATCCTCGTGCGCGTGAGCGATGCGTAACCGCCGGGCTCACTGCGCCCGATAGATCACCTGCTCGCCCGGCTCCTCGCGCGCGACCTTCCCGGTGGCGCGCATCAACTCCAGGTGTGCCAGGGTTTCGAAGGTGGCGGGGAACTGCACGGTGAGCGGGCTATCGATGTCGAAGCCGAACGCCTGGGTGGCGACCTCGTACGCGGTGCACGCCCGGTGGCGCACGATGTCGAGCATCTCCTGCAGGCGGTAGGCGTGGTGTTGGATGATCTGGTTGGCGCGGTGGCGGTGATCGGCGAAGACGCCGCCGTGCGCCGGCAGCACGAGCCCGACGTCGAAGCGCTGCACCTTGCGCTGCGAGTCGATGAAGTCGGCCAACGGATTGGCCGGGCCGCCCGGAAAGACGCCGACGTGCGGGGTGATCTTCGGCAGCAGATGGTCGCCGACGATCATCAACCGCTGCTGCCGCAGGTAGAAGACGCAGTGGCCCGGCGTGTGACCCGGCGTGCTGATGACCTCGAGCTCGAAGTCGCCGACGCGCACCACGTCGCCGTCGTTGATGAAGTGGTCGGGCACCGTCGGCGCGTACAGCTGCGCCCAGAACTCGCCCGGCGAGGGCACCTTGACGAAGCGGTGCAACGGGATGCCGTGCTGCAGGAAGAAGTGCACGGCCTCCTCGCTGCGCGTGCCCGGGGCGTAGTGCGTCGACGCCTCGTACTCGGCCGCATGCAAGTACACGGCGGCGCCGGTGAGCTCCTGATAGCGCTTCGAGCTGCCGAAATGATCGGGATGATGATGCGTGCAGATGAGCTTGCGGATCTTCTCCGGCGCGCAGCCCACTTGCTGCAACGCCGCGACGAACACCGCCATGCTGTCCGCGGTGTTCACCCCGGTGTCCAGCAGCGCCCACTCGTCGCGACTGTGCAGCAGCGTGACGTTGACGATCGTCGGCCGCATCGGCAGCGGCAGGTGGACGACGAACACGCCGGGAGAGACTTCGCGAACCTTGGCGTCAGGCATGAGCGGACCGTCGCAGGCGCAACCGTGATGATCGTCGGACGGCGCGCCGGTTACTCATGCAAGCGATCCTGCACCGCGAAGGACAGATCGACCTTGACCCGCCACTGCGCCACGGCACCCTTGTCGATGACGGCGCTGATCTCAACGACCCGCACCTGGCGGATGCTCTCGATGGTCACCGCCGCACGCGACACCGCGATGCTGACGGCGTCCTCGATGCTGTTGGCCGACGTCCCGGTCAGCTGAATCGTCTTCTCCACCATGGCAAGCCTCCGACTTGCCGGCACCGTATGGGAGGGCCTCCGACCAGTCAACCGGGGCCGCACGCCAGCGGCGAGGGACCTCGTGGTCGCGCCCAACACCCTGCCGCACTGTCATATGTCAGCTCGCTTGGCGATGACGCTCATAAGGGCCGCGCCGGCGCGGCGCTATGCGGTGAGGTGCCGCGCCCGCGCGTGGCGGAGGAGAGGAACATGGCCATGAGCTGGAGGCGGAGGATCGCGAGTGGTGGACTGTTGCTGGCGCTGCTGCTCATCGCCGGCTGCGGCGGCGACAATACGCAAACCACCGATCAGCAGCTCCATGAGATGATGAGCACCGCCGGCATTCACGTCATGGACCCCGGCCCGCAGGTCGCTCCGGCGGTGGTCGAGCTCGGTCGGGCGCTGATGTTCGACAAGGAGCTCAGCGGCAACCGCGATGTCGCGTGCGCCACCTGCCACCACCCGCTGCTGCATACCGCGGACGCGCTCTCGGTGTCGATTGGAACCGGAGGCCAGGGTCTCGGGCCAACGCGTCGGCGCGGCAGTGGCCGCAGCTTCATTCCACGCAACGCGCCCGACGTGTTCAATCGGCGCGTGCCGGCGTGGCGGACGATGTTCTGGGACCTGCGCGTCTCGGGAACCGCGCAGACCGGCTTCATCACGCCGGCGGGTGATCGGCTCCCGCCCGGGCTGGAAGACGTGCTGGCAGCGCAGGCGATGTTTCCGGTCACCTCGCAAGACGAGATGCGCGGCGCGCCGGGCGATCATGACGTGTTCGGCCATCCCAATGAGCTCGCAGCGATCGACAGCCAGGATTTCCCGGCGATCTGGAACGCACTCATGGCACGCCTGCTGGCGATCCCCGAGTACGTGACCCTGTTCAACGCGGCGTTCCCCGACATCCCCACCGAGTCGCTCGGCTTTCAGGACGCGGCGAACGCGATCGCCGCCTTCGAGGGCATGGCGTGGACGTTTCTCGACAGCCCCTGGGATCGCTACGTCGCGGGCGACGAGACCGCCCTGTCGGCGGAGGCCAAGCGCGGCGCGATGCTGTTCTTCGATGACGCCGGCTGCGCCCGCTGCCACGCCGGCAATCTGTTCACCGACCAGCTGGCGCACGATATCGGCGTGCCGCAAGTGGGCCCCGGCAAAGGGGCCGAGGCTCCGCAGGACTTCGGGTACGGGCGCGTGACCGGGAACGCCGGCGACCGTTTCGCCTTTCGCACACCATCGCTCCGCAACGTGACGTTGACCGGCCCGTGGATGCACGACGGCGCCTTTGCGACGCTCGAGGCCGCGGTGCGTCACGTCCTCGATCCGGTCGGCTCGCTGCGCACCTACGACGTCGGCCAGCTCGCCCCGGAGCTGCGCAGTACCTTCCAGGGCGACGCGGCGACCATCACCGCCATCCTCGCCAACCTCGATCCCACGGTCGCGACACCGCGCCATCTGTCCGAGCGAGACGTCAGCGCCCTCCTCAGCTTCCTGGAAGCGCTGACCGACCCGGCCGCGAGCGACCTGAGGGCGGATATTCCGGACGCGGTGCCCAGCGGCCTGCCGGTCTTCGACTGAGGCGCACCGTCGCCTTCGACCACACCGCCGCCGCGCGCCGCTGGGCGCTCGCCCACGCGTGGTCGGCGATCCGGTTCGCCTGAGTGCGCCGCGGTCGCTGTGGTGGTTGCGGCGTGAAATCACGGATTATATAGTCTCGCCCACTCCAACAAGGATCGAGACCCCTATGGCTGAAATTCATGGTGGCCGCGTGGTGGCGAAAGCCCTCAAGGCCGAAGAGGTTCCCTACGTCTTTACGCTGTGCGGCGGCCACGTCATGCCGATCTACGACGGATGCATCGACGAAGGCATCCGGGTCATCGACGTGCGCCACGAGCAGACGGCGGCGCACGCCGCCGACGGCTGGGCGCGCGTCACCGGCCGCCCCGGCGTTGCCGTGGTCACCGCCGGCCCCGGCCTGACCGATGCCGTCACCGGCGTCGCCAGCGCGCACCGCGCCAACATCCCGATGCTGATCTTCGGCGGCCAGGGGCCGCGTCCGTTCGCCGACATGGGCTCGCTGCAGGACATGAATCACGTCGAGCTGATGCGGCCGATCACCAAGTGGGCGGTATCGGTCCCCGAAGGCCAGCGCCTTGCCGAGTACGTCAGCATGGCCTTCCGCATCGCCACCACCGGCCTGCCCGGTCCGGTGTACCTGGAGATGCCGATCGATCAGCTGTTCAACACCTACGACGAATCGCGCCTCACCTTTCCGACCCAGTATCGCACCGAGGCCGGCATCGCCGGCGACCCGCGCTACATCGAGCGCGCCGTCGAAGCGTTGCGCAAAGCCCGCCGCCCCGTCGCGCTGGTCGGCAGCCAGCTGCGCTGGTCGAAGCGCCGCGAAGCCTACCCGGTGTTTGCGCAGACCTTCGGCATGCCCATCTACGTCAACGGCCTGGGGCGTGGCTCGTTGCCGCCCGACAACCCGTACTTCTTCTCGCAGACCCGCAAGGACGCGCTGAAGCAAGCCGACGTCGTGCTCATCTTCGGAACGCCGCTCGATTTCCGTCTCGGCTATGGGCGCGAGTCGCACTTCAATCCGTCGGCACAGATCATCCAGGTGGACCTCGACGGCGCGGAGATCGGGCGCAATCGGCCGATCGACATCGGCATCGTCGGCGACACCGGCATCGTCATGGAGCAGCTCGCCGGCCTGGCCAAGGCGGACGGCTTCAGCGCCACCATGGTCAAGCCATGGCTCGACGAGATGCGCCAGCGCGAGCAGCAGAAGTGGGAACGCATGCGCGCCGAGATGGCCTCCGACGCCGTGCCGATCAATCCGCTGCGCGCGTGCAAGGAGATCGCCGACGTGCTCGGCCCGGACGCCATCACCATCGGCGACGGCGGCGACTTCGTGGCCACGGCGGCGTCGATCCTGCGCATCCACGAGCAAGGGCATTGGCTGGATCCGGGTCCGCTCGGCACCCTCGGCGTCGGTCCGGGGTACGCCATCGCCGCCAAGCTGGCCAAGCCGCAGAGCCCCGTGGTCATCGTCTACGGTGACGGCTCGTTCGGCCTGCACGGCTTGGAGTTCGAGGCCATGGTGCGCCAGAAGATCAACGTCGTCGGCGTCGTCGGCAACGACGCGGCGTGGCAGCAGATCCGCCGCGGCCAGGTGCAGCTCTACGGCGCCGAGCGCGCCGTCGCCACCGGCTTGAGCTTCACCCACTACGAGCGCGTCGTCGAGGCCCTGGGCGGCCACGGCGAGTACGTCGAGCGGCCCGAGCAGATCCGCCCCGCTCTGGAGCGCGCCCTCGGCGCCGGCAAACCGGCGCTGGTGAACATTCGGCTGGGCAGCAGCGACTTCCGCAAGGATGCCATCTCGATCTGACCGGACATGCGCGACAAGACCGCCGCCATCATCGTCATCGGCAACGAGATCCTCTCCGGCAAGGTGGTGGACACCAACGCCGCCTTCCTGACGCAGGAGCTCCGCGGTCTCGGCGTGACCCTGCAACGCATCTTGGTGATCCCCGACGACGTGGAGATCATCGCCGACGCGGTGCGGGACTACCAGCCGCGCTTCGACGTCGTCTTCACCTCGGGCGGCGTCGGCCCGACGCACGACGACGTCACCATGGAAGGCGTCGCCCGCGGCCTCGGCCGGCAGGTCATCCGCCACCCGGTGCTGGAAACAAAGATCCGTGAGTGGTCGGGCGATCGGATCAACGACGCACGCCTCAAACTGGCGGAGGTCCCGGAAGGCACCGAGCTGGTGTTCGAGGGCAACCTGCCGTTCCCGACGATCCTCGTCGAGAACCTCTACATTCTGCCCGGCATCCCGGAGATCTTTCGCGAGAAGTTCCTCGCCATCAAGGCCCGCTTCGCCGTCGATCCGTACTTCCTGCGCGTCGTGTACACGCGCGCCATGGAGAGCGCGATCGCCGAACACCTCAACGCCACGCTCGCCGCCTTTCCGCAGGTGCAGATCGGCTCGTACCCGAAGCTGAGCGACCCGGAGTATCGCGTGCGGCTGACGTTGGAGTCGAAGGACGAGGCCACCGTCAATCGGGCCTTCGAGGATCTGGTGGGCCGACTCCCAGCTGATATAATCGTGCGCACGGAATAACCGGAGGCGGAAGCGAGGAGGGTATGATGCGGAAGATGGTCGCGGTGGCAGGGCTGCTGGCGGTGTTGTCACAGGCTGCGTGGGCGGCGGGTACGGCGAAGGAGTCGAGCTATTGGAGCGACGCCGGGTACGGCTCGTTGGCGGTACTGACCAATGTGCTGTATATGCCGACGAAGGTCGTGTACGCCACGCTGGGTACGATCACCGGCGGACTGGCGTATCTGTTGACGGTGGGGGACACGGAGACGGCGGAGCGCATCTGGAGCCCGTCGCTAGGGGGGTCGTACGTCGTCACGCCGGCGATGCTGCGCGGCGACGAGCCGATCCTGTTCAACGGGGAAAGCTACTCGGGTTCGAACGACTAGACGGGGCGCGCTGACCGCCCGCGGAGGAAGTGATGAACAAGAACGTATTGGCGGGCATCGGCGTGGTCGCGGTTCTCGTGGTCGGCTTCGTCGGCTACAAGGCCATGAGCCTGCGCTCCGAGGCCGCGAAGTGGTCCGGGCCGATGAAGGAAGTCGCGGAAGAGAGCATCACGCACGACAACAACGTCACCACCAGCCGCTTCGTGTCGATCATCGATGCCCCGGTCGACAAGGTGCAGAAGGTCATGTGGGACGTCGAGAGCCTGCAGACCATGGTCCCCAACTTCAAGCTCTCCAAGCTGATCGAGAACAAGGGCAACACCAAGCTGCTGGAGATCAACATCCAGGCGCTCACCCTGCCGACCCTGGCCTACACCATGGAGTTCACGCTGCATCCGGAAACCCACAGCGTCACCTTCAAGACGATCAAGTCGCAGGCGCAGGACATCGAGGGTGAATACAAGCTGGAGCCGTCGCCCGACGGCGCCAAGACGCGCCTCATCTACACGACAACGGCGAAGGACAAGGTGGCCGTGCCGTTCCCGCAGTCGGTGCTCGACAGCGCCGGCCGCGAGACCTTCGTGAACACCGTGCGCGGCCTGCAGAAGGTCGTGAAGCAGGGCTGAGCGGCCGACGTTCCAACTCGAATCGCAGCGCACGTCAGGCTAGCCACTTTGGACTTTGCACTTTCGACTTTAGACTTCTTCGCATGCACACCGCCCGTTTCCTCGCCGGGGCCGCCGAGGCGACGCGGCTGCCGGCCTTGCACCAACCGGAGATCGCCTTCGCCGGCCGCTCCAACGTCGGCAAGTCGTCGTTGCTCAACCGGCTCGTCGGGCAGCGCCATCTGGCGCGCGTCAGCAAGACGCCGGGGCGGACGCAGCAGATCAACTTCTTCCTGATCGACGAGCGCGTCGTCTTCGTCGATCTCCCGGGCTACGGTTTCGCGCGCGTGCCGCTCAGCGTGAAGGCGCAATGGAAGCAGCTGGTCGAGAGCTACCTCAACCAGCGCGCCAACCTACGCGCCGTCGTCGTGCTGCTCGACCTGCGTCGCGGTCTGCTCGAAGACGACGCGGAGCTGCTCGAGTATCTCGATGGCCACGGCATCCACGCCATCGTCGTCGCCACCAAGGCCGACAAGCTGGCGCGCGGCGAGCGCTTGCGGCACGCGCGCGCGCTCGTCAGCGCGCTGCCGGCCGGGGTGCCGCTGGTGGTCACCTCCGCCAGTAGCGGCGACGGCATCGCGGAGCTGTGGGCGGTGATTCGATCCCGCGTCGAGACGCGCTGAGCGCCGGCGAATCCCCGGCGGCAAGCGGGCGAGCTGTCGCGCGGGAGCTAGGCCGACGTCTCCGGCCGCTCGAGCGCGCGAACGACGGCACCCGCAAAGGCTTCGAGATCGGAGAGCCGCTCGCCGACGATGCGCTTGAGAATCGCGATGTCGAGGGCTTCATAGTCGTCGATCGCAATGTTGCGGAACCCGACCATGGCTTCGAGCTTGGTACAGAGCTCCGGATCGATCACGCCCTCGCGCGCTAGGATGGTGAAGTGTGCTTTGATCGAGTCGGGGAGCCCCCAGCCACGTTGGGAGATGACGTGCGCCGCGAGATCGATGGCCGCCTGAATCGCCCGCTGCAGATTGAGCACGACAATGTCCTGAACATCGATGTCCTCGACCAGAGCCGGGTCTGCCCCGGCGACATCACGAATGCGCCGGGGGCACCGGGTGATGGTCGCGAGCGTCGCGAGGGCAACGTCGGTCATGAGCGCGCAGTCTGCCGCAGGATGGCCTCTTCGATCGGTCGACGTACCTGCTTCAGATCGAAGTAAGCACCGAGCGTCTTCACAACGAAATCTTCGAGGACCTGTGGGCGGTGGTTGACCATCGATCAAGGCGATCGCCTCCTGCAGCTGTGAGTCCGAGAGCGTGCCGGCGTGTTCCATGACGTGCACGACCGTATCACCGCCCTGCCGGGCGGGCAAAGCATGGGCGGTTGCGAGGTTGACGGAGACGTCGGTTGTGCAAGCGGCCCCCACCCTAACCCTCCCCCGTGCCAGAGGTGGCACAGGGGAGGGGAGCTTCCTTCCCATTGTCTTCGGGCGAGCGCGGCTCATGAGCACTCTGTGGTCTGAACGTCTGGCGTCTGTTGTCTCGCCGGGTTCTATCCCCGGCTTCCACATCCGGTGGCGCCGGCGTCCCTGCCGGCGCGCGGCCGCCGGTTGCCAAGGGCGCCGGCAATTGAGTAGAGTGCGCGCCTCACAAGTGGTGTGTGGGGGCGATCCAAAATGTGGACGAACTGCGGCGAGTTTTTCGAAGCGGCGACGGGTAAGGAGCCGTACGACTACCAGCAGCGGCTGGCAGATGAAGGGCGTCGCAAGTGTTGGCCGTGGCGGTTCGTGTACTGCCTGCCGATGCAGGTGGTGTTGGAGCACACGCAGCTGGAGGTTGCGGGGTGATTCAGCAGTTCGTGACTCTCGGCAAGTACTTCATGCGCCGCGACGGGGTGGGCAGCGCAGGCGGTGCGGCTGAGCAGTATGCGCAGGACCCATCGCAGAAGTTTCGGTCGAAGACGGTCTACGTGCTTGTCTTCACCGAGGCCGGGTTCAAGGGTGTTCAGGTTGAGGAATACTCCGCGGACAGACGAAGCTGGTATCTCTACAGGTCGGGGCCACCTAACGGGTTCGACGCCACGCCGACAACGGGCCTTCCGACCTGGAAGAGTGACGAGGAGTTCCAGAATGTTGAGAAGCGATTGAAGCGCCTTGCGCGGTCGCTACTGGCAGCACTCGCGTCG
>Ga0335082_10002423_pt1 | contig 20069 bp, 20 predicted proteins | sample Lox_Sample_41_FD_206718 | JGI IMG/M metagenome (GOLD analysis project Ga0335082, IMG submission 206718) | Soil microbial communities from Loxahatchee National Wildlife Refuge, Florida, United States - Lox_Sample_4.1 | ecosystem: Environmental > Terrestrial > Soil > Wetlands | place: USA...
TGCTGCAGGGCAACCCTGCGCTCAGAGGACCCTTCACAGTGCGCGTAAAGTTCCCCTCGAACTATCGGGGATTGCCGCACAGCCATTCCGACGACCGGATACTCACGGTGCTCTCGGGGACCTGGTTCGAAGGCTTTGGGACGGAGCTCGATCCGGAGAAGGCCACAGCCATGCCGCCCGGCACCTTCCTGTTCGTGCCGGCGGATCAGATGCATTTCGATCTGGTCGGCGCCGAGCAGGCGATCGTGCAGATCTCTGGCACCGGGCCGAGCACGACGACCTACTTCAACCCGGCCGACGATCCTGCCAACAAGCAGAAGCAATAGCATCAAGCGTTAGCTGCACCATCCTTAGACAATCGGCTGGCCGATCGCTGGCGCTGAATCTCCTCTGTTGACGCCAGCGGCGATGATGGTGGTGCCACACTCGCTGCGCTCGCGGCCAGTCGCTGAGCTGTGCGTGGACCATCACACGGAATCGCGATGCAGATCGCAAATGACAGGAGGTGCCATGATAAATCGTACGCTTGCGCTCTTAGCAATTGGATTCGCGCTAGTTGGTCCGACCGAGGTGCAAAGGGCCGTTGCAGGGGAGGAAAGCGCGTTGGAGCGGGAAGCGTTGTCAGTACTTACCGAATACCTGCGCATAGACACCACCAACCCACCCGGAAACGAAATCAGAGCGGCCGAGTTCTTCAAAGCTATCTTCGACCGTGAAGGCATCGAGGCGCACATCTTCGAATCGGCCCCCGGACGAGGGAATATCTATGCGCGCCTCAAAGGAGATGGCTCGAAGAAGGCCATCGTCCTTTTAAATCACATGGACGTGGTGCCGGCGTACAGGCAGCTTTGGTCCGTGGATCCCTTCGAAGGTGCGGTCAAGGATGGCTACCTATGGGGCCGCGGGACTCTCGACATGAAAGGCACGGGGATTGTGGAGCTGATGGCCATGCTGACGCTGAAGCGCCAAGGGACCCCGTTGAAAGCCGACATCATCTTTCTCGGGGTTGCGGATGAGGAAGCAGGAGGCGCGATGGGCGCGGGGTTCATGGTCAAGGAACACCTCGACCTGCTGGAAGGTGCGGGGACCGTTTTGAATGAAGGCGGCCACATCCATGTCAGCACCGACGGCAAAGTGCTCCACTACGATGTCGGCACCGCTGAAAAGACGCCGTTCTGGCTCAAACTCACGGTGATAGGCAAACCTGGTCATGGCTCGGTACCGCGTCCAGACACCGCAGTGACCAGGTTGATCGAGGCACTGCATCGCATTGCGAGCTACCAGACGCCGTTGAAGACGGAGCCTGTTGCTCAAAAGTTCTATGCCGACACCGCCGATCTTGATCCGAATCCGGAAAGGAGAGAACAGCTTAGGGACTTGAACCGGTCTCTCAGCGACCCAGCTTTCGCGGCCGAGTTCACGAACAATCCTTTCGCAAACGCCAGAGTCCGAAACACCATTGCCATCACCATGCTCGAGGGTTCCAACAAAGTCAACGTGATTCCGGCAGTGGCCTCGGCCCAGCTCGATGTCAGGCTGCTCCCCAGCGAGGACCCGCAGAAGTTTCTGGATCAACTGCGCGCGGTCATCGCTGACGACTCGGTACAGATTGAGCCCGTGCTGTCTTTTGTCCCTAGCAGTTCGCCTGCTGATGCAGAGTTCCTGGATGTCTTGAAGGGGCTCGCGAACAACTTAGATCCTGGAGTCCAAGTAACAACACCACTCTTAACCGGCTTCACCGATTGCCATTATTTCCGAGAAAAGGAAATCCCGTGCTATGGGTTCATGCCGTTCAAGCTAAGTGACGGTGACTTAGGCGGTTTCCATGGCCACGATGAGCGGATCTCGGTGGAGAACCTGAAGCTGGGCATTCGCATGATGTACGAGATTGTGCACAGGATGGGTACTGAGTGAGGCCCAGTGCGAACGAAGATGACGGCTAACCAACCGGTATCGACGCGGACGCAGAAGCGACAGCACTTCGCCTCCTGTTCTTGTGCCCATCATGCGCGTGGCGTCTTGCACGTTTGCATTCCAACTGAGTTTGGTGCAGCATCCGCGTGTATGAGCTGCGAGGGCATAAATCCCAATGCTTACAACCACGTAAGCATCCGCGTCCCCACGCACGGAACAGCGGATGGCTAGATATCTGAGTTACGGGAAGCACCGTTGGCGCACGGTCATAATCCAGATCGCGCTGCTGTGCCTGCTCGTTCTTCACGCCCTCGAACTGTTTCACAAGCACGACACCGTCGCGGAGGAGAACGCGTGCGTTACTTGCCAGCTCGTCAATCATCAGGCGGCGCTGGACCTACCTGAGGCGGGCTCCGGCTCGCTGCTGCCTGCTCTCGTCTTATTGTTCCCCGTCATCCGCTGGCACCGGGGTGTAGTGCCCGGTGCTCCCCTGTTTACGCGCCCTCGTTCCCGGGCGCCTCCCGATTCCTTCAACTCCTAAGCGGCTGTCAGCGCTCGTGGTGCGTCGGCTCAATCGCCGATGCCCGTTCGTCTTCGGCTTGCCGGAGCGCAGACGTGCCCTGCTCAAGGGGTGCTCCTTCCTTGATTAATTGCCCCAGGCGGTTGTACTGGGGTCCAAGGCGATGAAAAGGAGTGAGGGAGATGAAGGTCAGTTTTCCCCTGGTCACAGGGGCAATGATGCTGGCTGTGGGAGCGTTCGCGGCCCGCGCTCAGGAGGTCCAGTCTCAGACCGTGGAGATTATTTCCAAGCAACTCAACGAGGCGCGCAACGATATTCTGCCGGAAACCGGAGGCAGCATTTATCGGATTACCAAGGATGACATCACCGATTTGCCGCTCGGCGCTGCCACGCCGTTCAACAGCCTGCTGTTGCAGGCTCCCGGCGTCGTACAGGATTCCTTTGGCCAGGTTCATGTCCGAGGAGAGCACGCCAATCTGCAGTACCGCATCAACGGCGTGATCATTCCCGAATCCATCTCCGGGTTCGGCCAGACACTGGATTCTCGATTCTTCTCCGACGTGAATTTGCTGACTGGAGCGCTGCCGGCCGAATACGGTTACCGGACTGCCGGCATTGTCGACATCCATACCAAGAGCGGAGCATTGGATCCCGGCGGCACGGCGGGCATCCTCGGCGGCAGCTACAAGACGGTCAACCCTTTCTTCCAGTACGGCGGTACGAGCGGCAAGGTCGACTACTACATCACGGGGCAGTACCTGTATAACCAGATCGGTATCGAAAATCCCACCTCCTCCTACAACCCGATCCACGACAACACCAATCAGGTTAAGGGGTTTGCGTATGCCTCCTACCTGCTCAACGACACGTCGCGCATCAGCCTGATGATGGGATCGGCCCTGAGCTACTTTGAGATCCCGAATACCCCCTCACAAACACCGCAGTTCTCGCTCGACGGGGGCCCCACCCCGACTCCTTTCGAGTCGGCCAACTTGAACGAGAAACAACGAGAGGCGACCAACTACGGTGCGCTCGCCTTCCAGGGCAAGACTGGTGGCTGGGACTACCAGGTCGCTTTTTTCAGTCGCTACACGCAGACCTATTTCACACCCGATCCGAGCGGGGGCGACCTGATCTTCAACGGGGTTTCGTCTACCGTTTACCAAAGCGGTTATGCCAATGGTCTGCAAGGCGACGGAGCATGCCGGCTCAACGACACCAATACATTGCGCACAGGCTTTACTTTCAGCGCCGAACGGGCGGTTGCGAACACCACCTCGCAAGCGTTTCCAACCGACCCCTCGGGTAATCAGGTGCCGGGCGCCGGACCCCTCACCATCGTCGACAACCACAGCAAGACGGGATACCTGTCCGGGGTCTATGTACAAGACGAATGGCGCCCCACTCAGGTGCTCACGATCAACTACGGCGTTCGATTCGATTCCCTGGATGCGTACGTCAACGAGCACCAATGGAGTCCCCGCATCGGCATGGTGTACGAGCTCTCGCCGCGGACGACGGTGCACGCCGCATATGCGCGCTACTTCACCCCACCGCCCTTGGAGCTGGTGGCTCCCACGGACATCGCTTTGTTCGCGAACACCACCAACGCCCCTGAGGTCACGACGGACAGTCCGGTGAAGTCCGAGCGCGCGAACTACTACGACGTGGGCGTGAACACTTCGCCGGTCCCCGGCTGGACGGTCGGACTCGACGCCTACTATAAGCACTCGCAGAATGTGCTCGACGAGGGCCAGTTCGGTGCGGCGGTGATCTTCGAACCGTTCAACTACGCCAAGGGCTATGCCGCCGGAGTTGAGCTGACCAACAGTTATCGCAAAGGCCCATTCGGCGCCTACCTCAACATCGCCTGGGCCCAGGCGGAGGGGACGAACATCAACTCGGCGCAGTTCAACTTCGGTGCGGACGAGCTGAAGTACATCGCCACGCACTATATCTATCTGGACCACAACCAGACATGGACTGCTTCGGGCGGCATGTCGTATTTGTTTGGCAAGACGACTGTCACTGGGGATTTCCTGTTCGGCAGCGGGCTGCGCCAAGACAGCGCCAGTGGCGTACCCAATGGCGACACCGTGGGAGCCTATACCACGGTGAACCTGGGCGCATTTCGTACGTTGAACTTGGGGGCGGGGCTCGGCGACGTCAGAGGCAGAATTGCCCTGATCAACGTCTTCGACAGGACGTATCTTCTGCGCAGCGGTAGCGGCGTCGGGGTCGGGGCGCCACAGTACGGACTGCGCCGGGCGTTCTTCGTGGAGATCAGCAAGGCGTTCAAGTAAACGGGAAGACGCGTGAACGCTTCGCAAAAAATGACGGCGTGGCTGCGGTTCCGGACGTACGCGACGGCGGTTGAGGACTAGACAATGAAGAGGTCGAAGGCGAAAACGAAGCTGACGGTGCGCGAGTGGTTGCGTTTCGGCGCGCTTGGAATCGGCGGTGCGCTGGCTATAGTAGGTACCGCGATCCTCGGCGCCAGGCCGCCCAAGCCCGACCACCCGATTAGCTGGCTGCAGGCGCCGGGCGTTGTTCCCTGGGACACGTTGAGCAAGGTGAGCTTCGTTCTACGCGATGGAAAGCTCACGCTCCAATTCGCTGAAGGTATTCACGCCCTCGACGGCAAGGAGGTGCAGCTGCGGGGCTATGTCACGCCTCTGCAACTGGGCACCAGTCAGAAGCATTTCCTGCTGAGTACCAAGCCACCTTCGTGCGCGTTCTGCATCCCGTCCGGACCCGACGAAACGGTGGAGGTGTTCTGCAAGACGCCGGTCAAGTATTCGAGCGAACCGGTCACCATCGCCGGCACGTTCGCTGTGCTCGCTAACGCTCCAGGCGGCCTGTTCTACCGAATGGCCGATGCAGTGCCAGTCGTCGTCAGCCGGCTATAGCTCAGCGAAGCTCCAACAGATCGAACTCAGAGACATCATGCGTCGAGGTACGGTATGGCGGCACTAACACCGCAATCGATCAATCCAGGGGGCCGCAGTGTTGCTATCGCCCTGGTGGTCCTCCTGCACATCGTCATCATCTATGCGCTTGTGACCGGTCTCGCACGCAGGATGGTGCAGATCGTGCGCCACCCGATCGAGACGAAGATCATCGAGGAAGTCAAGCCATCGGCGCCGGAGGTTCCTCCGCCGGCGCCGTTGCCGACGCCCAAGTTCGACGTCCCGCCGCCACCCTATATCCCGCCCCCGGAGGTCCGCATCCAGCAGCCGCCTCCGCTGCAGGCCCCACTCGTCATGACGACACCGGTGAAACCGGTAGCACCAACGGCGCCGCCGGTTGTGCGCGCCGCCCAGGCGCCGCCCCATGCGCCCGTGCATGCCCCGCCGGTGATCGACGCAGCGAAGTGCGAGAAGCCCGAGTATCCCCCGGCCGCACGCCGTTTTCGGGAGACTGGCATCGTCGTGCTGCGCATCCTCGTCGACGTGGACGGCAGCGTGATCTCGAGCGAGGTACAGACGTCGAGCGGGTCCAAGCGGCTCGATGAGGCCGCGCGTGCAGCTCTCAGCCTGTGCAGATTCAAGCCTGGCAGGGTCGACGGCAAGCCGGAGCAGGCGTGGTCCACCTTGCGATACGCCTGGAAGCTGGAAGATTGAAATTCGAACTCAGAGACCCTGCAATGACAAAATCATCAAGATACTTACCTGCTGCCGGACTAGGCGTGCTGCTCGCGCCGCTGGTCATTGGCGCTGCCCTGATCATAACGCTTCTGGTCATGCCGCAGCTGGCTGAGGCGCAAGCGACAACGACGCCCGCGGCGGGCGACCAGCCAGCCCCTAGCGTTCCCACCGTGCCGCCACCGCTCGCGACAACAGAGGTCGTCGAGAATCCATATGGCCTGGATTCCTTGTGGAGGCAAGGTGACTACGTCGCGCGCGGCACGCTCATCGTGCTGCTGATCATGTCCATCGGCAGCTGGTACATCATCGTGAGCAAACTGTTCCAGAACGTTCGGCTGATGCGACAGGCCGGGGCCGCTGCCAAGATACTCCCTGCGGTCGGGTCTGTGCCTGAGGCGGCCGAAGAGATCAAGGATGACAACCCGTTTCGTTTCATCGCCGACAGCGGCGCGCAAGCGGTGGTGGATCACGAGCACCTGCTCGACGAAGTGGACTTGCATACCTGGGTCACGATCGCGATCCAGCGCGCGGTGGAAACGGTGCAAAGCGGCCTGCAAGGCGGCCTCGCTTTCCTGGCGACGGTCGGTTCGACGGCGCCGTTTGTCGGGCTGTTTGGGACGGTATGGGGGATCTACCACGCATTGACGGCGATCGGCATCGCGGGGCAAGCCTCGATTGACAAGGTTGCCGGTCCCGTTGGCGAGGCGCTGATCATGACCGCGTTCGGGCTGGCGGTGGCTGTTCCCGCGGTCCTGGGCTACAACTGGCTGGTTCGGCGCAACAAGCTGGCCATGGAGAAGGTGAGAAGCTTCGGCGCCGAAACGTACGCGATGCTCATGAGTCGCGCGCGCATCAGCGGCCAGGTACGCGGGATCGCCAACGTCGGCCGTATGAGCCATGGCATACGCTAGCACGCCCGAGGGCGAGGACGAAGACGAACTCTCCTCGGCCATAAATACCACCCCGCTGGTCGATGTCATGCTGGTGTTGCTGATCATCTTCCTGATCACCATTCCGGTGGTCACACACTCCGTGCCGCTCGAGCTGCCCAAGGATGTAACGCAACCGAGGCAAACCAGGCCAGAGAACGTGAGCATAGCGATTACCAAGGATGGCGACGTGTTCTGGAATCAACAGCTGGTGCAAGGCAATCGGGCCTTGCTCGAGAAACTGAAAAAGGTTTCCGTGCTCACTCCCCAGCCGGCAGTGGAGCTACGCGCTGACCAAGACGCACGCTATGAGTTTATCGGCAGAGTAGTGCTGGCCTGCCAACGCGCCGGCATCATCAAGATCGGGTTCATCGTCGAACCGCCACCGCGTGGTGGCTGAACTTCTCAGCGAGAGGAACTTACCTTATGACTATGAGCTGGCCATCCGGCAGCGGATCCAGTGATCCCGAAGTGATGGTGGATATCAATACCACACCGCTCATCGACGTGATGCTGGTGCTTTTGATCATGTTGATCATCACCATCCCGATTCAGCTCGATTCGGTCAATCTGCAGATGCCGGTCGCCAATCCTCCTCCGCCGGAGACGCCACCGACGGTGGTGACGATCGACGTCGACTTCGACGGCACGGTCCTGTGGAACGACCAAGTGATTCCGGATCGATCCAGGTTGGAGGAGAAGCTCCAAGCGAGCGCACAAATGTCACCGCAGCCCGAGATCCATGTACGCCCCAATAAGCTGGTCGCATACAAATACGTCTCCGCGGTGCTGGCCGCTGCGCAGCGGCGTGGGGTCACCAATATCGGCCTGGTCGGCAACGAGCAATTCATCGAATGACGCCGTTGCACCTGCTCCAACCCCGACACCACATTGCTCGAGCTCCGGTGTCCCGACAGTTGACGCGCTTGCGACACATTTGCCTGGGCCTCGTCTGCGTCGCCACTGCCGTTTGCGCCGTCATCCCTGCGGTGTTGACAGGTGCGTCCATCGCGTTGGCCGCAGACCAGAACCCGGCTGGCGAGAGCGTGCGCCCGGAAGTGGGCACCCCTCTCCAAGCAGCGCAGGAACTCATCAAAGCGCAAAAGTACAAGCAGGCTCTGGCGAAGATCCAGGAGGCCGATGCTGCCAAGGACAAGACCGCCTACGAAATCTACGTCATTGACCGGCTGCGTGGCGCGGCGGCAGCGGCAGCCGGGGACACCGAGATGGCGATCAAGTCGTTCACGTCGGCGATTAATTCCGGTCGGCTGTCATCCCCTGAGAAGCTCAAGATGATGGAAGCGCTGGCCGGCATGTCTTATCGGCGCAAGGACTACGCGAGTGCGATCGCTTGGATCGCACGCTTCGGCGACGAAGGGGGCACTGGCGAAGACATGCATCGCCTGCTGATCCAGGCCTACTACCTCAACAACGACTTCCCCGATGCGGAAAAGGAGCTGCGATCCGAACTGGAAGCCGATGAAAGGGCGGGACGGGTGCCGCCGGAGGACCGACTTCAGCTGCTGGCGAGCTGCTATCTCAAGCAGAAGAACGCGCAAGGCTATGCAACGACGCTTGAGAAACTCGTCAGTTATTACCCGAAGAAAGACTACTGGGCGGATCTTGTGTACCGGACCGAGACCAGGGCCGGATTCGCGCCGCGTCTAGTTCTTGACCTCTACCGGCTGAAGCTCGCTCTCAACATTCCCATTACCGCCGGTCAGTACATGGAGATGGCACAGCTTGCTTTGCAAGAAGGTTTCCCCGCCGAAGCCAAGAGCTTTGTTGACCGGGGATTCGCCACCGGCGCGCTGGGCTCGGGGGCAGAGATTGATCGCGAGAAGCGATTGCGGGATCTCACGACGAAGCGTGCCGCCGAAGATCAGAAGACGCTGTCGCGGGACGAAGCTGAAGCCGCGGCCGCGAAGGATGGAACCGCTTTGGTCAACACCGGCTTCGCCTTTGTCGTCGGCGGCCAGATCGAAAAGGGGATCGACATGATGGAGCAGGGCATACGCAAAGGCGGGCTCAAGCATCCGGACGACGCGCGGTTGCATCTTGGCATCGCTTACCTTCGAGCAGGCCAGAAAGAGAAGGCGGTCCAGACCTTCAAGGGCGTGCAGGGAACAGACGGCGCTGCCGATCTCGCGCGCCTCTGGACTCTTTATGCTCGCCGACCTGCCTGATCGTGTTCGACGCGAAGCCGACTCAATACGAGGAGACGAACAAATGAAGAGCTCTGTATGGCTGGCTCTGAGTCTGGCGTGTGCCGCCGATTTCATGTTGACCGCATGTGTCCCGACCGTTCGGCCCACCGCTCCGAATCTGCCCAGCACCCCGGTCGGCGAACCCCCGCCGGCAACAATCGGCCTGACCATCTCCGTGCCCCTCAAGCCGCTGTTGGATGCCGCCGAGACTAACATCCCGCGTTCGCTGAGCGCTCGTGAGTATGTCGAGTTCTTTGGGACGGGCGGCCCAAATCGTCCCGCCTGCGGGCTTGGTTGCGGCTATGACGTGAGTCGATCTCCTTTGTCATTCGAAGCGCACGCAAACGAGATTACGACGAGCTTGTCTCTTGCGTACTGGCTGAGTTGCACTAAGCGCATACCCTGCCGCGGGCGGCTGGTGTCCGGCTCATGCGGCAAGAGCGAACCTCGGCGACGCACTACCCAGTCCGTGACAACGCAGATCAACCTGATGCCGAATTGGACCACAATCGCGACAACCAGGGATCGCGGCGTGGTCGCTCAAGACGAATGCGTGATGGGCCGCCTCGGCGTGGTCAATCTGGCCGACAAGCTTGCCGCTCGTTTCAGCGGGGTGGCTCAGGCTCTGGACTCCAAGCTCAATGCGGGGTTGTCAGGCTTGAGGCCGAGGGCGGAAAGTGCCTGGAATCTGCTGTCGAGCCCGATTCAAATCGAAGCGGATACCTGGCTGGAGGTCAGGCCCGAAAAAGTCTCGGTCTCTGCGGTCCAAGTGTCCGGCGATACACTGCAACTGTCTGGTGTTCTGCTCGCGCATCCCAGGGTGGAAATTAGCGGTCGACCTCCTGTGACCAGAACCCCGCTGCCCGAAGCCGCTCTCAGCGAGATGCCGGGCGGGGCTTTCGATGTCTACATCCCGGTCAAGGTAGGCTATTCCAATGTCGAGGCGGCTCTGAAACAAAAGCTGAAGATAGGCGGCGGGAGCCTGCACTACCCGTCCAGCGGGAAACATTACCTGACACCCACCGACGTTACGCTCTACGGATACGGGCAAAAGGCGGTCTTCAAAGTGACCTTTAATGGAATCGCCGAGGGATATGCTTACTTCATTGGCACGCCTTCGTTCGATACCGACACCAACTTGCTTTCGTTTCCGGACCTGGATTATTCCCCGGACACCAAGAGGTTGGCTCTCGAATCCATTCAGTGGGTTGATCACGATGCGTTCATCCGTGATCTCAGAAACCGTTTGGTGGTTGACTTGGCCGGCCCCCTGAATCAGGCGAAGTCGAAGCTGTCCGACGCACTGAATCGTCGCTACGGCGATATTCAACTCGCCGGCTCGATTCCAAATATAATCCTGATCTCCGTCTACGCGGATCCGAAACAGGGATCGTTGGTCGCGTACTTCAACATGAGCGGCACCGTCACAGCTGCCGTCCGATAGCGATTTCGTTCGCCAGGACCCGGTGGCTCACAACCAATGCGCCGATCACGATTGTGCATCGTATCGAATCCCTGTACAAGAAGTACCCACCACCAAAGCGAGCACTCAGAGGACGCTCATCAACAAGCAATGCGAGAACGGATAGGGCTCAAATTGAGCAGTGGTGAAGTCAGGCCATCGACACAGCGGAGAGCAAGATGGAAAGGTTGCGACGAGCAGTTCCCAGCGTTCTACGCTATTTGTTGTCCCATGCCGGATGGATTATCGTCGGTATGCTCCTGGCGTCTGCTCCGGCGTTGGCCGCGGAGGTGATGGTGGCCACCCCAGACGAGATCGTCTGGGTCGATGTACCGGGACTTTCCGGCGTCAAGCGCGCGATGCTGCAGGGCAACCCTGCGCTCAGAGGACCCTTCACAGTGCGCGTAAAGTTCCCCTCGAACTATCGGGGAATGCCGCACAGCCATTCCGACGACCGGATACTCACGGTACTCTCGGGAACCTGGTTCGAAGGCTTTGGGACGGAGTTCGATCCGCAGAAGGCCACAGCTATGCCGCCGGGCACCTTCCTGATCGTGCCGGCGGATCAGATGCATTTCGATCTGGTCGGCGCCGAGCAGGCGATCGTGCAGATCTCTGGCACCGGGCCGAGCACGACGACCTACTTCAACCCGGCCGACGATCCTGCCAACAAGCACAAGCAATAGCATCAAGCGTGTTGCACTCGCTGCGCTCGTGGCCGGTCGCTGAGCTTGTGCGTGGACCATCGCAGGCAACCGGGATGCGGATCGCAAATGACAGGAGGTGCCATGATAAATCGTAGGCTCGCGCTCTTAGCAATTGGGTTCGCGCTAGGTGGGCTGAGCGAGGTGCAAAGGGCCGTTGCACAAGAGGAAAGCCCCCTGGAGCGGGAAGCGTTGTCAGTACTTACCGAATACCTGCGCATAGACACCACCAACCCGCCCGGAAACGAAATCAAAGCGGCCGAGTTCTTCAAAGCTATCTTCGACCGGGAAGGCATTGAGGCGCACATCTTCGAGTCGGCCCCCGGACGAGGGAATATCTATGCGCGACTCAAAGGAAATGGCTCGAAGAAGGCCATCGTCCTTTTGAATCACCTGGACGTGGTCCCGGCGTACAGGCAGCTGTGGTCGGTGGGCCCGTTCCAAGGTCTGGCCAAGGATGGCTACCTCTGGGGCCGCGGGACTCTCGACATGAAAGGCATGGGGGTCGTGCAGCTGATGGCCATGCTTACGCTGAAGCGCCAACGGACACCGTTGAAGGCCGACATCATCTTTCTTGGAGTTGCGGATGAGGAGGCAGGAGGCGCGATGGGCGCTGGGTTTATGGTCAAGGAACACTTCGACCTGCTAGAAGGTGCAGGGGCCGTTTTGAATGAAGGCGGCCACATCTATGTCAGCCCCAGCGGCATAGTGCTCCACTACAATGTCGGCACCGCTGAGAAGACGCCGTTCTGGCTCAAACTCACGGTGATAGGCAAACCCGGGCATGGCTCGGTGCCCCGTCCAGACTCTGCAGTGACCAGGTTGATCGCGGCACTGTATCGCATTGCGAGCTACCAAACGCCGTTGAAGGTGGAGCCCGTTGTCCAAAAGTTCTACGCCGACACCGCCGATCTTGAGCCGAATCCGGAGACAAGAGAACAGCTGAGGGACTTAAACAAGTCTCTCAGCGATCCAGCCTTCGCGGCTGAGTTCACGAAGAACCCCTTCGCAAACGCCAGAGTTCGAAATACCATTTCCATCACCATGCTCGAGGGTTCCAACAAGGTCAACGTGATTCCGGCGGTGGCCTCGGCCCAGCTCGATGTGCGGCTGCTCCCCAGCCAGGACCCGCAAAGGTTTCTGGATCAACTGCGCGCGGTCATCGCTGACGACTCGGTACAGATTGAGCCCGTGCTGTCCTTTGTCCCTAGCAGTTCACCTGTTGATGCGGAGTTCCTGGATGTCTTAAAGGGGCTCGCGAACAACCTAGATCCTGGAGTCCACGTAACAACACCCCTCTTAGCCGGCTTCACCGATTGCCATTATTTCCGAGAAAAGGCAATCCCGTGCTATGGGTTCATGCCGTTCAAGTTGAGCGACAGTGATTTGGGTGGTTTCCATGGCCACGACGAGCGGATCTCACTGGAGAACATGAGGCTCGGCACCCGGATGATGTACGAGATTGTGCACAGGATGGGTACTCAATGAGGACCAGTGCGAACGAGGATGACGGCTAACCAGTCCGTATCGACACGGACCTGGAAGCAACAGCACTTCACTGAGTCTTGGATTGCCTCGCTAGCGGCTCGTGGTGCGCCGCAGAGCAGTGCGGCTGCGCCCGGCGTTTGATCTACGTGGCCGGCAGTACGCACACTCGCCTTTGACGGTCAGTTCCACCTCGTCGCCCCGAAAGCCCGCCGGCAGGACAACGGTAGGCAGTTCGAAGGTCCCTCGCAAACAGATGACGTTGCCGCAGGTATTGCACTCAAAGTGCGGGTGCACACCCGAATGCTCCGGGGCTTTGGCGGTAAAACGCCAAACGCCGTCATCACCCGAGATGCGATGCGCGATTCCACTATGCGTAAGCCACTCGAGGATCCTGTATAGCGTTACGCGGTCAACCCGGTGTGGGCGGCCGATACGCGCCTGCACTTCACCGTGCGTCAGTGCACGATTGGCGTCGAGCAGCGACGCGAGCACGATCACCCGGCCGCGGGTGACCCGGCTACCCGCTTGACGCAGAAGGCCTTCGGCGGTGTTTTGGTGCTGAGAAAGAGACATGATTCGGCGAAGACCCTGTCCACCGTGAATGCCGAAGGCGGTCAAAAAGCTCTCGAAGCTGATCGCAAACTAAATTCCAGCCCGTCTTTGATTTCGGCACGTCTTTGTAAAGTACTCATTTTAGCAAGGAAATCCGCTTGACGTGAGCATTGGTGGTCTGGGCCGAACAGCCGAGGGGTATTCGTTTGGCTCACATGAAAATCTTGAACTTGAGCGGTCCAATGAATGGAAATTTTGGACCGCGACCACCCTGCTTGGTCCTCGCGGTTCTCGTGCGACAGCGTAGCTTATGCAACAATGTAGCTTGTCGAGCGGTGGCCGATTCGTCATGTCTGTCGCTCACATCCACAAGACCCTTTAAACCCGCCGGAGGTACTCAAATGAAACTGTTGACCTTGCTTGCAGCGATCGGGCTCTTCGCCAGCGGTAGCGCGGCGTTCGCCGAACAGACGCTGAGCCACGAGGAGATGAAGGCAGCCCACCAGAAGATGGTCGAAGAGCACAAAGCCATGGAGGAAGCCGAGGCTCGGATGGAGGCCGAACACGAGAAGATGGTGGCTGATCACCGGGCCGCGACTAAGGGCAAGGACGACCCGGCGCACCTGAAGCTAGAAATGCAGCATGAAGCGATCGTGAAGAAGCACCGGGCGATCGTGAATAGGCATGCGAAACTCGAGGCGCAGCACGCGAAGCTGGAGAAAGCGCATGAAAGCGGCAAGGTCCCTCCAGAGAAAGTGGCAGCCGATCATCAGAAGATGCTAGCTGACCATGAGAAGATGAAGGCCGAGCACGAAGCCATGCTGAAGGAGCACGAGCAGATCAAAGCCGACCACGACAAGATGATGTCGGAGCACGCCGTCAAATAGCGGCTGCCTCCAAAAAAACGAGGCCGGGAATAACCCGGCCAAAAGGGATTGCGAGAGGTAACTACAGGAGTAGCGTAGCTCAACTCAACCTAAAATGCAACATTGTGGCATTACGGCACACTGGAAGGGCGATTGAGAGTCCCCAAATTGCCGGCCTCCGGTCGAACCTTACGGAGCCCTTCCTGCAGTCGCGCGTAAGCGAATAGGCGTTGTCGATGGCGAAAGAGCCGTCGATCAGGTAGAGCGACTTCCTGATTGCGGCAGCTGCCATGCGCCCGGTCACCCACACCGGAGGAACAGGCTGCTGAATTCGAACGGTTGGTCGGCTTTCGCGCGGGCACGATCTGATGCCCGAGAACTCCAGTAGGCTGCAGATACTGTCAGATTCTGATGGTCATTCCATCAGCAAGCGAATACCGGTAGATCCGATACGCGGGAATCAAGCCGATCAGCATGCCGGCGATGCCGACGAGCACGATGAGCCAAAGCTCGTATGGGGAGGGCCAGCTCACGCTGATCATCAATCCGAGCTGCGACTCCAGCCAGGGGCCACACGCGAGCAGCGCCGCATAAAGGGCTGCGATCCCAAGCGCCACGCCGCACAGGGTGAGGAACGTGGCCTCACCCAGGATGAGGCTGAAGATGTGCACCGGCCGGGCCCCTACCGAGCGCAGAATCGCCATCTCGCGGCGGCGCTCGCTCAAGCTGGTGAGCAGCGCCACCAGCATGCCGGTGAGACCGACGACGACCACCAGCGCCGATACCGCGAGCAAAGTCTTCTCGGCTACGCCCACCATATCCCACACTTCCTGCAGCGTGGGACCGGGCAGGATGGCGGTCAGCGGTTCGCCGGAATAGTCATTCACCATACGCTGCATGGACAATGCAGCGCTCCGCGATTTGAGTCCAAGTAGAAAGGCGCTGATCTTACGGTGCGATTCGAGGTCGCCATGCTTCTCGGTCGCGTCGTGATCGTCTTCGTCGTGGTCTTCGTCGTGCGCGTGCTGGTCCTTCGCCTCCAGAGCGGCGGCCAGCGGATCGACCACCTCGCCTTCGTCGTGGTGGTGGGCGTGCACCGCGTCCAGCCCTTGCAAGCTTACGTGCACGGTACGGTCAACCGGTGTGCCGGTTCGCGCCAGCACGCCCACAACCCGAAACGGGTGGTCCTTGTGCAAGGCGAAGCTTACATCTCCCGTGCCATGTGCGATGACGATGTCGCGGCCGATGCCGTAACCGAGCTTCTCAGCGACTTCGGCGCCGAGCACAGCATCATGCGTATCCTGGAACGGCTTACCGCTCGCGAACTGCAGCTTGCGATCGCGCGCGAAGCGATAGTGATCGAAGTAGTCTTGGGTCGTGCCTAGCACCCGAAAACCGCGATGCGAGTCGCCGAGCGAGATTGGTATCGTCCACGCCACTTCGGGGCGCTGCGCGAAAGCGCGATAGCTGTCCCAGCGCACGTTGTTGGTGGGGTTGCCGATTCGAAACACGGCGTAGAGCAGCAGATGCACCGGGCTGCTGCGCGCACCGACGATCAAATCGGTTCCGGAAATCGTGCTCGCGAAGCTCTCGCGCGCCTCGTGGCGGATGCGCTCGACCCCCAGCAGCAGCACCACAGCGAGTGCGATCGAAAGCACCGTGAGCGCCGCGGTGAACTTGCGATTGCGCAGACTCTTGATGGCGAGCGCGACGATCAAGGTATGGGCACTTCGGTGGACTGACAGCAGTGAACAGCAAAGTCAGACGCGGTCAATTGCATTCGATCTTCGGCCCCTTCTCGATCTGGACGTACAGATGAACCGTCGGCTGCGAATGAATTACTCCCTTTGACTCTGGCGCAACGTGCACCATCTCGCTCACCGTTTCGGTTCTGGTCGTCCTGTAGTCTTCGTGAGACCAAACGTACCAAATAGAGCAGTCGTAAGCACGAGCTTCAGGGTTGTCCGCGTAGACCACTATGGCATCCGGCTTCACCTCGTACCGAGTGGTGGGCGCGGCTTCACACGCGGTGGGGACGCTCAAGAGAGAAGAGATTAGAGCGATCGCCCCGTACGAGCGCTGACGTATCTTCATGGCAAGTCAACCGCGGGCTTTAACCTCATCTCACATCGTACCTTGAGCCGCGGATAAGTGCATGAAGCTGGGAGTCTGCGCGGTAGGGGATTACGCTCCCAGCTCCTGTGCGATGCAGTCCAGAGCTTCGTCGGTCTTGACTCGGTCCAGACACGGGTAGCCCAGCAGCAGGATGCGATCCCAACCGTCGAAGGGCTGCAGCATAAGCGCGGGACCGTCCATGAGGGAGTAGACGCCGACTCCCTTGCTCAACAGCGTGCGCTGCAGCGTGTGCGCAGGAGGAGCAGCACGCGGCAGATACCACGTCAGGTGCATCCCGCCTTCGACGCCCAGCACGCTCGCCTCTCCGAAGCGGCGTCTCAGGCCGGCGATCAGATGATCGCGCCGCTCGAGATAGACCACGCGTATTCTGCGCAACTGCGAGTCGAAGGCACCCGATTGGAGGAAGTCGGCGAGGACGGCTTGTTCCAGCCACGCATGCCCGTGGTTGAACAGGTCCTTCACCATCTTCGCCTTGGGCACGAGGCTCGGCGGGACGATCGCATAGCCCAGGCGCAGACCCGCTCCCAGCGATTTGGAGAAGGTGGCGAGGTAGATCACCCGCTCGGAGCGATCGAGAGCCGCGAGCGCCATCAGCGGCGAGCCCTGATAGCGGAAGTCGCCGTCGTAGTCGTCCTCCACGATGAAGCTGCCGGTACGGCGTGCCCATTCCAGCAGGGCGATACGGCTCTCCAGGCTCATGGTAGGCCCCAGCGGGAACTGGTGTGACGGCGTCACGTAGGCCAGGCGCGCGCCAGCGCGCGGCAGCGCCCGCGGGTTCAGTCCTTCTTCGGCCACCTCGCATCCAATCAGGGTCGCACCGTAGCTCGCGAACACGTACGCGGCACTTGCATAGGTGGGGTTCTCTACGACCGCCGAAGATCCGGGCTGCAGGAGCAGGCGCGAGACGAGATTCAACCCTTCTTGAACCCCTGCGACGATGAGCACCTGATCGGGGGAGCATAGGATGCCGCGACTGGCGCGAACGTGCTCGGCGATCGCGCGACGCAGCTCGCGCAGGCCGAGTGGGTCGCCGTACTCCGTCAGTGCGAGCGGCGCCCCGTGCAGCCGCTGCTCCACCAGGCGCTTCCAGATGCGATGGGGGAATAGCGTACGGTCCGGCCGCCCCACGCGGAAGTCCAGGCGGAGGTGATTGCGGGAGGGGTCGTAAAGGGACGAGTTGCGCCACTGCTCGAGATGGGTCGGCTCGGGGATGCGCTCTGGCACATCGGCCGGCTGGTATGTCCGCCGCCGTGCGTTGAGATATGCGCGCGGCAGGGTCGAGCCGACCCGAGTGCCTCCCCTTCCGAAGGTCTCGAGGAAGCCCTCGCGCCCAAGCGCCTGATAAGCCAGGACCACAGTGTTGCGCGCCACGCCAAGCTGAGCGCTGAGCTGGCGCGTGGCGGGAAGGGAATCTCCGGCCCTCAGTATCCCGTTTTCGATCAGCGTGGCAATCTGCCGCACGATCTGCTGCTGCAGATGGTCGGCGCCGCCCAACCTGACGGAGATCGGCAGTTGCATGTATCAAACCACCTCGTTCGAGCAACGATACCAGGTCATTGCCGCTGCAGCCGTTTTGGACCCATAACTCGAGCAGCCACTGGAACCATCTACGGCGCGACAGCAAGCCTATGATCCTCCGATAGAGCGGTGCCGGTTCGGTGACCGGCGCCCTCGACAACCGGGAGAACTGCTATGGCGATCTATCTCAGCATGCAGCGCGTTCGATTTTCCAGCGATGACGGGTATGACAAATTCAAGATGGTGTTCGCGGACACGCGCAATCACCTGAAGCCCTTGCCAGGGTTCTTGCATCTGACATGGTGGGTGCATCCGGAAGACCCGAAGTGGTTCAACGAGATCAGCTTGTGGACCAGCAAGCAGGCGCTGAACGACTGGCACCAGGCAACGTACCATAAGTATGCGAAGGAATGGGCCGCCCGAGGCGCAATCATGGAGGACATCATCACCAACTTCGAGCTGGCCAGCACGCGTCTGCTGCGGGTGTGCCCGTGCTGCGGTGAGTTTCAGGACAAGCCCTATGACCTGCATCACGAGCAGGCGACCCTGTCAGCACCCTGTCCGAAATGCGGCTTCCACTTTCCGATGATGCCGGAGACGGCGAGCAGCATGGCGGTTTTCAAGGACGTTGCGGGCTAGTTTCCGATAACGGCGGAATCGGTAGCGCGAGCTCCCTCCCTTGCGCAGCGGGGGAGGGTCAGGGAGGGGGCGCCCCGCCGAGCCTCGTTACGCTATCCGCTCACCCGAGCCACAACAAAGATGAAAGCCGCGCCCAGACACGTGAGCGCGATGAGGCTACCGCCAATGGCCGGTCGGTTCTGAGAATGCGCTTCGGGCAGGATGTCGGAAGCCGCGATATACAAAAGGAACCCAGCGAAGAACCCTAAATAAACTATCAGAATCGTAGCAGGAACCCGAAACATCAAAGTAGACGCCGCACCCAGAACCGGAGCAAACGCGTCCAGCACGAGCATCCCGAAGGAACGGCGAATCGTGTTGTGAGTGGCGAGCATCAAGCTGACGGTGTTGAGACCATCGCTGAAATCATGTGCAATCACGGCAATGGCGACGACGATGCCGACCTCGTTCGAGACTTGAAACGCCAGACCGATCGCGACGCCGTCCATGAAGCTGTGCCCGGACAGGGCAAGGGCGGAGAGAAGGCCGACGTGCGGGTGATGATGCACGGCGTACTCGGCCTCGTGGGCATGATGGACCAGTACAAACTTTTCGAGGCTATGAAAGACAAGAAAGCCGACAACCAGCGCAACCATGGCCCCGGTGGCATCAATCCCCTGCTCGGAGGCCAGCCGAAAGATCTCAGGCAATATATCAAAGCTCACCACGCCCAAGAGCACGCCGGTTGTGAAGCTGAGAATAAAGTGCAGCTTGTCGCGGAACTTGAGTGCAAAGAGTCCGCCGGCGAGGGTCGAAAAGAATGTCGCAAGCGATAGCAATATAGCGCTCATAATCCCACGTCGCCCTGTCTGGCTGCAGAGTCAGCAACTGCCGGTGTGCGCATGGAGATTGGCATTAATTCCAGTTGACCGTTGGTTTTTGCCCCGCCCGCGCGCCAAGTTGCATTGTCCATAAGTTTGATGCAACATGGGAAATCTTGACACTTCGCGGCACTGCAGGGTGGAGATCTCCCCCTCGACCATGAGCATAACGCACCGACAGAAGAGCCGGCGCAAACTGGCGTGGCTCGGCTGGCTGGTCCAGTGCGTGCTGCTGTGCGCGCTCTTTTTGCACGCTGCGGGCGTGCTGGATAGGCATTCGACGCCGGCGGACCAGAAAGCCTGCGTTGCCTGCCAGGTCGCTGACAACCAGGCGCTGGACTTGCCTGTTACCGGTGCCGGCTCGCTGTTCCTCTTAGTCCTTTTGTTCCTGATCGTTCTCCGGCCGCGCGATGTTGCATCGCGCCCGGAGCTGTTCCGTCTTCCTCACTCTCGAGCGCCTCCCGTCTTCCCTTGAGCGCAGTCCGCGCGGCTGGTGAGTCGATCGTTTCCGTCGACCGCCAGCGTATCTGAATTTTTCCAGCGCGGACGCCACCCCGTCCGGGGTTCTCCATTTTTTCTTGATTTGTCCTCGTGCGCGGCTCATGCAGCGGGGGACAGCGACGAAGA
>Ga0335082_10002424_pt1 | contig 20059 bp, 18 predicted proteins | sample Lox_Sample_41_FD_206718 | JGI IMG/M metagenome (GOLD analysis project Ga0335082, IMG submission 206718) | Soil microbial communities from Loxahatchee National Wildlife Refuge, Florida, United States - Lox_Sample_4.1 | ecosystem: Environmental > Terrestrial > Soil > Wetlands | place: USA...
ACACTGAACCGACGTTGAGCATGAAATCGACCACGCCGGTCTTTCCGACTTCCAGCGTAATTTTGTCCTTGAGAACCGTGGTGAATCCCGCAGCCGCGGCTTTCACGCTGTACTCACCGGGCTTGAGATAGGGAACGGTATAGACGCCGCTTTGGTTGGTCTTCGTTGTGATCTCTTCATTGGTGAGCAGGTTGTGGACCGTGATGGCCGCTTTCGTCACTGCAGCGCCAGACTGATCCGAGACCCGCCCGGTGAACTCCTGGCCGATTGCGGTCTTCGCGCAGAAGCTCACCAGCAACAAAAGCATCAAGCCTCGCAAATTCATGAATGTCCCTTCCGTCGTAATAAGCGTTCCATTGCTTCCCCAAGGCAGCGGCGCAAATCTTCGACCCCACGATGTGTCGCTCGTGGGACAGAAGCGATCCCCGTTTCTCTTGCGCTGCGGTTTGGAGGGGAGCCTTATGAATACGTATACATTTCCAATGTAATCGTATTCATTCAGCCGACGACCACCCTACTCCCCCACCAAATTGCTTGTCAAGAAAAATGAGAATCCCTGCGGTGCGCTGGCGCTCCACGGCGTGTAGAGTGCCCGGCTGCAGCCGGGCCTGACCCCGCATTCTGCCTGCAAGTGATTGTTGTCATGTTACTTGTTACGCAAGGAGACTTCTGGCGCCACGAGACTCGGAGGACGCGGTTTCCATCGGCCGGTTCTGGAACCGCCTCAGCGGCAGGACTCAGGCATGTCCGCCAGGCAATGCTTGTATACGTGTTCATCGTTAGGCATAATAGCTTCCATGTCCATGCCGCCGGCGGGAAGCGAAGTGCTTGTCTCTCCCCCAGGTGCTCTCCCGTGAGAATCAATCAGGAAACCCCCGCGATGAATATGCGCGCTGTTGCCAGGCACGCGGGCGTGTCCAGCGCCACGGTGTCGCGGGTCATCAACGGGGTAGGCTGCGTCCGCGAAGAAACCGCGCAGCGGGTGCGCCAGGCTCTCGAGGAACTCAACTTTGTCCCCAACCCGGTTGCGACAACGCTGAAGTATGGACGCAGCAGGACCTACGGACTCATCGTTCCCGACCTGATGAACCCCTTCTTCTGTGAGGTTCTGCGTGAATTTGAATCGGCTCTGGTCGACAACGACCAGGAACTGCTGCTGGCGTGCACCGAATCCATCGAGTCGAAACTCATCGGTTCGGTCCGCCGCATGTTGATGCGCCACGTTGAAGGTGTCGTGCTGCTCGGATCCGAGTTTGACACCCGGGCGATTGAGCCGCTGTTCAAGCGAAGAATACCGGTGGTTACCGTAGATCGCCGCCGTGTTCAGGTGGGCTCCAGTGATGTTGCCATCGATTTTGAGAGCGGATACCGGCAGGCTGTGCAACACCTGAAGGAACTAGGACACCGGCGAATTGGCTTTATCGGTGGCAGCAATGGCATTGTCACCTCGCAGATCCGTCACGGGGCCTTCCGGCAAGCGATGCAAGCTGCCGGGCTTACTTACGATGAGAGACTCGTGCGCTCTGGAGATTACCGAATTCCGGGTGGAATCGCAGGCATACGCTCTCTGCTCAAAGAGCCTCGCCGTCCGACAGCGGTGATCACGGCCAACGATCTCACCGCGTTTGGCGTGATGCGAGGCCTGCATACAAGCGGCATACGCGTACCTGATAAAATGTCCGTCGTCGGCTTCGACGGGATTGCTCTTAGCGACGCCGTTAACCTATCGTTGACCACAATTCAAATCTCAACGCGAGAGATGGTGCAGGCCTGTTTCAAGGCGCTCGACCACACTAAAGCCAATCTGACCAAGCGCGGCCTTGAGATCTCGATACGCGGGTCACTCGTGGTGCGGGACTCGACGGGGATTGCCCGTACGCGCCAGCGAGCATAGGTGAGTATTCGCCGAGTCTCCATCTGGCAAGAGACTCCGAACTGCCAACGTCTTCGAGAGGTGAGGCAAGCTGGTCATGCGAAGCAGACCTGGGCGCAGGGTAGTCGAACACCGGGGCAGGCCCTTCGGGCCTTGTTCCCTATGACTCCAGGTCGCTGTCCCCGGGGCTGAGTCGCTGACAATTTGCCGTAAAGAATCTGTCGGTTGTGTTTTCTACGAATCCAGGTCCTGCTCGCGAGGCGAAAAGGACGGCTCGGCGCGGAACGTTGGAATCAAGTGGCCCGCGGCAATTATTCCTTCTCCTGAATCTTCACCACAAAGTAGGTGACGGTGCTGCCTTCAGGCACCAGCATCTGGTGCGGCATGCCGGCTGGAATGTGGACGACGTCGCCGGCCTTCACTTCTTCGCGCGAGCCGCCATTGACGGCTGAACCGCGGATCTCGCCGGGCGCCGTGGACTTGCGATCCGCGAGCTCGCCGCCGGTCACCACCGTCGCATGGCCATCCAGGATGTAGAACAGGTCGGCGTAGTTTTCGTGCAGCTCGCCGCCGCCGTCGCGGCTGCGAAACGCGAGCATCGTGTAATGGTGAGGATACTTGTCGAGCGTTTCGCTGGCGGAGCCGTCGCCCTGTGCGGCCTGCTGGCGAAGGTGCCGCGCCCGTTCGAGGAGCTGTGAGGGAGTCAAGTGATCGAACTTCATGGTCTGCGCGGGCACTCCTAAGCTGAGAAGCAGAGCGGCTGCGGGTAGAAATCTAGTGAATGTCATGATGGCCTCGTTGCCAAAGCAGAGTCACAGCAGGTCAGCGACGGCGAGCGGGTCCATATCGCTGTACATCTGGTTTTCTCCGCCCATGCCCCAGCAGAACGTGTAACTCGCGGTACCCACGCCGGCGTGAATCGACCAGCCGGGCGAAATGACCACCTGCTTGTTGGCTACGACGAGATGACGCGTCTGGTGTGCGGGGCCCATCAAGTGTACAACGCGCTCGCTCGCCGGCAGGTCGAAGTAGAGATACACCTCTGACCTGCGCATGTGCGTGTGCGGCGGCATGGTGTTCCACACGCTGCCGGAACTCAGTTCGGTGAATCCCATCACGAGCTGGCAACTGCGCGCACCATCGAGGTGAATGAGGCGGCGGATCGTGCGATGGTTCGCGGTCTCGGCTGATCCCAGGACGGTGGAGTCGGCCTTCGCGGCTTCGATTTGTGCGACCGGGCGGGCGGCGTGCGCAGGGTAGCTGAGGAGATAGAACTCGGCTGGATGGGCGGCATCGGCGCTCGAGAGGGCGATATGTTCGTTGCCGCGACCGATGTAGAGGGCGTCGCGCGGGGCGAGGTCATGGGGTTCGCCGTTGACGTGGACAGAGCCGGGGCCGCCGATATTAAGCACGCCGATTTCGCGACGCTCGGTGAAGTAGCCGGCGCGGAGATCAGGATCGGTTTTGAGGAGCAAAGGGTCCGAGAGTGGAACGGCGGAGCCGACGATGGTGCGGTCGAGATCGATGTAGGCGAGATCAATCTGACCGGGGTTGAATAGGCCATCGACAAGAAATGCGGAGCGCAGTTCCTCGGTGGTCATTCGCGGATAACGTGCGGCGTCGGCAACCTGGATGAGTCTCATAGGCTTCTGGCTTTCTTCGCCGATGGGTTCGGCTTCGCGCGGGGCGCGGCTTTCTTCTCAGTGGAGTTTGCGAGGACTCTCGCGCGTTTAAAGACGGAGAGAAACATCGGCCTGGTGAGCTTGCCAGTATTGGTGTTCTGCAGCGACGGATGGTAGCTTGCGATGACGTTGAGGCCGTTGGGCAGCGTGCATTCGGCGCCGTGAGCAAAACTGTATCCGGAGCGCGAGTCGACGATGCCGGTGCGTCTGGCCCAGGCGAGCAGGCCCTCGAAGGCGATGCGGCCAAGGCAGACGACCACGCGCAGATTCGCCAGCAGGCTCATCTCTTCATCGAGCCAGGGCGCGCAGTTGCGGATCTCTTCGGGCGTGGGCTTGTTGCCCGGCGGCGCGCAGCGCACAACGGAGCAGATCCAGAGGTCGTCGAGGCGCATGCCGTCGTCTCGCGAGGTGGCGGTGGGCTGTGAGGCAAAGCCGGCTTCGTGCAGCACGGGGTACAGGAAGTCACCCGATCCGTCGCCGGTGAAAGGCCTTCCGGTGCGGTTGGAGCCGTGGGCTCCGGGTGCGAGGCCGAGGATGAGGACGCGCGCGAGCGGATCGCCAAACGACGGCACCGGCCGGCCCCAGTACTCCCAGTCCGCATAGGCGCGACGGCGCACAGCAGCGACGTGGCTGCAGTGTTCGCGCAGACGCGTGCAGCGCTCGCACCCGAACATGCGGGCGTTGAATTCGTCGAGCGCGGTGGGGAACGAGGACATGAATCGATTCTAGGGGATGCGCGGAGTTGCAGTGCGCTCGCACGCGAAGCCGGCGCTTGCATCGTTGAATCGGAGGCGCGAGAATGGCATCCCATAGTTGTTTGCGAAGCGCCGCCCGGTTTGCGTGAACTCGAATGCGTGGCGGTTTTCCTCAATCCGAATTCACCTATCCGGAGGTTGCGATGAAAGCTGCAAAGCTGCTGTTGCTGGCAGGCGATTTTGTTGAGGATTACGAGATCATGGTGCCTTTCCAGGCGCTGCAGATGGTGGGGCACACCGTGGATGCCGTTTGCCCGGGGAAGAAAAAGGGCGAGCAGGTGCGGACCGCGATTCACGACTTTGAGGGCGACCAGACGTACACGGAGAAGCGCGGGCACAATTTCACTCTGAATGCGACGTTCGACGAAATCGAAGTTGCGGAGTATGACGGGCTGGTGGTTCCGGGCGGGCGCGCGCCGGAGTATCTGCGGCTGAACGAGAAGGTGCTGGACATCGTGCGGCACTTCGCCAAGGCCGGCAAGCCGATTGCGGCGCTGTGCCATGGGCCGCAGTTGCTGGCCGCCGCCGGCGTGCTGAAGGGGCGCAAGCTGAATGCCTATCCGGCCTGCGCGCCGGAGGTGGAACTGGCGGGCGGCACGTTTGTGAAGCTGGATTTCAGCGAAGCGTATGTCGACGGAAACCTGGTGACCGGCCCGGCGTGGACAGCGCATCCAGCGTGGCTGGCGAAGTTTCTGGAAGTGGTGGAGGCGCATCTCGCTGCGAGCGTGGCATAGGACTACCTCAACTTAGGCATGGGGCAACGCTTGCCTGTCTGGATTTGGGCGCCGATCCGTGATAGTGTTTTTGCTTCCCGAGAGACGAGGATTCGATGGGCGCTCTAATTGCATTGTCAAGAGAAGCTGTGGGTTGCCGCTTCCGGCGGGGATATCTTCTCGCACTCATTTTGAGCATTTCAACAACTCCGATGCGGGCCGCGACTTGCAAGGTCATTCCAGCTCACGCTCCGAGCGAAGTTGAGGTTGCCTTTCAAAAGGGCGACCATGCGCAGGCCGCCAAATTACTGGAAGCCGACCTCGCGAAGACGCCCGGCGACCCGGACAAGACAGCTCTCCTGGTGCGCGCCTTGCTTTGGCAGCAAAAGAACGCTGAGGCCTCGGATGCACTGAACAAGGCGCTTGTGGTGCATCCTGATTCCGCAACGCTGCTGACCGAAAAGGCCGAGGTCCTGTATCGCCTGGGCAAGCCGTGGGATGTGGGAAGCGCTGTTGCCGCGGCGCTCAAGGCCGATCCATGCTTTCCACGCGCTTTCTACGTGTATGCATGGTTGTTAGGCGCCCAATCGAACCGCGCATCGCAACGCAAGGCGATCCAGTCCGCGCATCAGCTTGATCCGAACGATGACGAATTCAGCAGTTACTGGATCAACTCGCTGCCCCTTACCGAGCGGATTGCTGCCGTGCAGGCGGATATCGATTCAGGGAGGATTACCGACAGCGCGAAGCTGGAGGCGAGGAAGAAGTACCTCGACGCGCTGAAGAAACTGGCAGCCGAGCCTCCGAAGCAGTGCCGGCTGGCGTCTCACGAGGAAACCGCCGAAGTGCCGATGCTTGCCATCATTGCACAGCAGTACGGCGGAGCTCAGCACGGATCTCTGGCGGCGAAAGCGTACGGGCTGGGAGTCAGGATCAACGGGCATGATGCAATGCTGCAGATCGACACGGGAGCGAGCGGGCTGATCATTTCGAAATCGGCGGCTGAGCACGCGGGATTGAAGCTGACCCAGGCGTTGAAAGTGAGTGGAATTGGCGACGAAGGCCCCGCAAATGGGCACTTGGCGTATGCGGACTCGATTCAGATGGGAGGGCTGGAGTTCAAAGACTGCGCAGTGACGGTGATGGACAAGCTGGCCATTGGCGAACAGGATGGGATCATCGGGACGGACGTATTCGCAGCGTACCTCGTGACCCTTGATTACCCGATGCACAAGCTGCTGCTGTCGCAGCTTCCGCCGCGGCCTGGCGAGCCGCAGGAGACAGAGACGCGGCTGGCAACCTCAGGCAGCGACATTCCCGAGAGCAAGCCGGCGGACAGCGGCGCAGCGGGCGCGGCAGGCAAGGCGACCGAATCGCAAATCAAGTTCTACGACCGATATATTGCGCCGGAGATGAAGGACTATATTCCCATCTACCGCGTGGGCCACGATCTGATCACGCCAGGTTCCCTGCATAAGCCAGATCTGAGCCTGTTTCTCATCGATACCGGAGCGTGGGCGACAGAAGTGACTCCGGATGCCGCACGGCCCTTCACCAAGGTCGACGAAAACAGAAGCCAGACCATTATAGGAGTGAACGGAAAGGTCGAGCATCCCTACGTGGCGGAGGCAGTGGACGTGAGCTTTGGCGGGATATCGAAGCGGCTCCTGGGAGTTCCTGCGCTTTCGCTGAACAGAGGGTTTTTCCCCGGAATGGAAGTTGCGGGACTCATCGGGGCCGACATCCTTCAGGAACTGACGATCCACATCGATTACCGGGATGGGCTCGTGAAGTTCGAGTACGATCCGAAGCGCGGATTTCATCCTCTGAACCGGGATACCGCTTATTAGCCTCAGCGGCAGGCGATCTCGGATTTGGAGCCGCGAACGATACGCAACGGAAGCGCGGACGATGCGGTCAGCGACTTCTGAATCTCGGCGAGGATCGAGAGCGCGATGGTGGCGGGAGTTTCCGCGCCGAGATCGAGGCCGGTAGGGCCGTGAATTTCGTCGAGCCATTCTTCGATCAGCTTCGAAGCGGGCGCAAGATCAAGCAGGCGCGCGGCGTCGGCGAGGGCTTCGCGCGTGCGGCGCTGAGGCCCGAGAACGCCGATGTAGGCGGGGCGCTGGTGCGGTGCGCGCCCCAGCAGCAAAGCGAGAATACGCGTGTCCTGCTCGTAGCTGTGCGTGGCCAGCACGGCTGCGTCGCCGGGGTGAATGTCCAGTTGGCCGGGCGCTGACTGCGGCAGGGCAGTGATCTGCAGGGGGATGACCGCGTCGGCGGCAGGGAATCGTGCCGCAGTGGCCAGGTGCGAACGGCCATCGGCGATGGCGACGAACCAGCCGAGTTCGCGCGCGAGCTTTTGCAGGGGCTTGGCATCATCGCCCGCGCCGAAGATCCATAGACCCGGGCGAGCGGAGCGGTAGTCGACCCAGACACGAGTTTGCGCGCCTTCGATGTCGATGTTTTCATCGCGGGATTTGCGCTCGTCGAGTGCCGCGAAAGCCAACTGCTGAAGGTCGACCTGCCAGGAGGCCGGGCCAGGCGAGGCAGGTTCAGGTTCACCGTTGGGCCTGCCCCCGCCGGCAAACATGCGCCGCCCGGCCTGCGGGCCCGCGAGCACGGTGGCGATGGCCAGGGGTTCACGTGCGTTGAACGCGGCGTGCAGGGCTTCCAGCAAAGGGCCAGCGGTCGTGCTGTGCTCGAGCAGGATGAACACCACGCCCCCGCATCCGGAGCCGTAGGGCAGATCGCCGTCGTCATCGAGCGTTGAGTAGCGTTCGACGACCGGACCCTTCTCGGTGAGCCACCAGGCTTTCTTTGCGACTTCCGCTTCAAGGCATCCGCCGCTGACAGTGCCGGCGCGCCGGCCGTCCTGCGCGAGGAGCATGCGCGCGCCGGGGCGGCGGTAGCTCGAGCCCTCCACCGCGACAACGGTGGCGAGTACGTACTCAGTTCCGGCGCCTTGCAATTCGCGCCACAGGGGGAGGATGTGTTCGAAATCCGTCATGCAAACCTGCGACTATTAAACCATTGTCGATGGCAACAGGTTTTCGATGCGCACGGGCAGTTCGCGTACCCGCACGCCGGTGGCGTGATAGACGGCGGCGGTGATGGCCGGAGCCACGCCGGCGAGTCCGATCTCCGCGATGCCGCGCGCGCCGTACCCGCCCATGACGGGATCGGGGTAGTCGAGGAAGGTGACGTCGATGTCGGGCGCGTCGGCGCAGGTCGCGACGAGGTAGTCGGCCATGCTGCCGTTGATGGGCTGCCCGGTGCGCTGGTCGTAGACGGTCTCTTCGAGCAGCCCCATGCCCACGCCCATGACGACGGCGCCGGCAATCTGATTGGCGGCGGCTTTGGGATTGATGATGCGGCCGCCGTCGATGACTGTAACCACGCGGCTGACGCGCAGGCGGGCAATCTCCGGGTCCCACTCCACTTCGACAAACTGCGCTCCGAATGAGTGCATGGAGAATTCCTTCGATTTCGGATCGTCCCAGCTCGCCACGGTTTTGCCTTCAGCGCTCACGCGGGCCAGCCTGGCGGCGCTGAGAAGGTCGGCGAAGTGCGCGCCATCGGTGTAAGACTGGTCTTTTGTGTGGACGCGGCCACCGGTGAAGGCAATGGTTTCCAGCTCTGCGCCGTGGAAAGGCGAGCCGTCAGTTGAGATGGCGACCTGCTGCAGCCGCTTGATGGCGTTGTCGGCGCCGTCGGCGATGGCGTTGAGCACCGAGCCCGTCACCATGGAGCCGCCGGACATGGGGCCGCTGGGCAGGCTGCTGTCGCCCAGGATCACGTCGATGCGATCGAGGGGAACGCCGGTCTTTTCATGCAGCACCTGGGCGAAGATGGTGTAGGTGCCGGTGCCGATGTCCTGTGTTCCGCAGCGCACGCAGAGGCGGCCGTTGGCGCAGAATTCCACTGTGGCGGTGCAGGGAAGTCGCAGCGCGACCCAGCTTGCGCCGGCCATCCCCCAGCCGAGAATCTTCCCTTCGCGGCGCATGGAGCCGATGGCGGAGTTGCGGCGGTCCCAGCCGAATTTCTTCGCGCCCGTTTCGTAGCACTCGCGCAGATGCCGTGACGAGAACGGCAGGTTCTTGTTGCTCTCGTCCTTCTCGGCTTCGTTGAGAAGCCGAAGCTGCAACGGGTCCATCTTCAACTCGTCGGCCAACTCGTTCATTGCGGACTCGAGCGCGTAGAGGCCAGGAACCGCGCCGGGGCCGCGCATCCACATGGGCGCGCCCATATTGCGCCGCGGCTGCGCGCCCGTGACTTCGAGGTTGGCGACGCTGTAAAGATGGGGCGTTGCTTCGCCGCAGCCTTCGTCGAACTCGTCGAGCATCGAGGTGTTGTTCAGGTAGTCGTGGCGCAGCGCGAGGAGCTTACCCTCCTTCGTCGCGCCCAGCTTCACGTGCTGCTCAGTGCGCGGACGATAGCCGGCGCAGGAAAACATCATGCGCCGCGTGAGGCTGAGCTTTACCGGACGATCGAGCCTGCGCGCGGCCACGGCTGCCATGGCTGCGTGCGGCCAGGGAAACAGCTTGCCACCGAATCCCGAGCCGAGAAAGCGCGTAACCACGCGGACGTTTTCGAGGGGCAAACCGAGCGTCTGCGCCATAACGGCGCGATGATTCACGACCCCTTGCGACGTTTCGTACAGCGTGACGTTTTCGCCCTCCCAGACCACGACCGACGCATGCATCTCGATGGGATTGTGCGTTTCGACCGGCGTGATATAAGTCGCGTCGACTTTAAAGGGCGCGGAGGTGAAGGCCGCATCCGGGTCTCCGCGCTTCGAAACGGATTTGCGCTCGCCGGTGTAGTCGTCGAGGCTGGTGCGCACGTTGGGCGTCTGCGCTTCGTATTCGACCTTGACTGCGGCGGCCGCAGCAGTAGCTTGTTCCAGCGTCTCAGCGATGACGACCGCGACGTGCTGGCCCCAGTGGCGAACGACCTCGTCTTCAAACGCGGAACGCACCTCGCTGTTGGTGGCGTTGTCGTCGCCGGGAACGGTGCGGTAGAGCGGGCCAATGTTGCCGTGATGCAGGACGAGCAGGACGCCGGGCATGCTCTCGGCCGCGGAGGTATCGAGCTTTGTGATGCGCCCGTTGGCAATGCTCGAGATCACCGGCATGGCGTGCGCCATGCGATCGAAGTGAAAGTCGGCGGAGTACTTCGCCGCGCCCGTGGTCTTGAGCGGGCCGTCAATGCGGGCAGTGGGTTTGCCGATGATCGAATCTGCAGCGGTTGCCGGTGTCGTGCTCATGAGTGCTTTCCTTGTCATGCTTCGCGGAACTTCGATTCGAGAAGGTCTTCAATGCGGATGGGCAGTTCGCGGACGCGGACGCCGGTGGCGTGATAGACGGCGGCGGTGATGGCCGGAGCTACGCCGGCCATTCCGATTTCGCCCACGCCGCGCGCGCCGTACTCATTCACGATGGGGTCGGGGTAATCGAGGTAGGTGACGTCGAGATCGGGCAGATCGGCGCAGGTGGCGACGAGGTAATCGGCGAAGCTGCCGTTGATGGGCTGGCCGGTGCGCGGGTCGTAGACGGTCTCTTCAAGCAATGCCATGCCCACGCCCATGACGGCTGCGCCGAGGAGCTGGTTCTTTGCGGGGCCCTGGTTGATGATGCGTCCGCAGTCGAAGACAGAGACGATGCGGCTGACGCGCAGGCGCGCGATCTCGGGTTCCCATTCGACTTCAGCGAAGTGCGCGCCGAACGAATGCATCGAATACTGCTTTGCCTTCGGGTCTTCGAACGAAGGGAACGTGCGGCCAGTGGCGACGATGCCGCTGATGCGCGCCAGGCTGATGAGTTCTTCGAAGGCCACGCCATTGGCGGGCGGATGAGCCGCAGGAACGTCGTCGGAACGAAGCGCAACGCCTTTGAGGCTTGCGTTCTCCTGGCCGGCGTGGACGCGGCCGCCGGAGACGGTGAGGGCCTCGGGCTTCATGCCATAGAACGGCGAGCCGGGTGTGAGCGTAGCGATGTTGAGCAGGCGGTTGACGGCGGTGTTCACCGCATCCGTGGTTGCAGGAAGCACGGCGCTGGTGACCATCGAGCCGCCGGAGGTGGGGCCGTCGGGCAGGGTGGTGTCGCCGAGGAAGACGTCGATGCGATCGAGCGGCACGCCGGTTTTGGCATGCACCACCTGCGCGAAGATCGTATAGGTGCCGGTGCCAATATCCTGCGTGGCGCAGCGAACGCACACGCGGCCGTTGGGGCAGAGCTCAACCGTAGCGGTGCAGGGAATGCGCGCGGCGCCCCACGATGCGGCGCCCATGCCGAGGCCGATGATCTTGCCGTCGCGGCGCATGGAGCCGGCCTCCGGCGTGCGCTTGCTCCAGCCGATTTTTTCCGCGCCGGTGGTGAAGCACTCTTTGAGATGGCGCGAAGAAAACGGCTTGTTCGTGCCTTCGTCGCGCTCGGCGTCATTCTTGAGGCGCAGTTGGAGTGGATCCATCTTGAGCTTGACGGCAAGCTCGTCCATGGCGGACTCGAGGGCGAAGAGGCCGGGCACTGCGCCGGGACCGCGCATGGGCGCGGGTGTGCCCACACCGCGGCGGACCATGCCGGTGGAGACTTCAAGATTCGCGCAAGAGTAGAGGAAGGGCGTCTGCTCGCCGCAGTGTTCCACGAAGTCGTCGAGCAGCGACGTTTCAGAGAAGAAGTCGTGGCGAATGGCGGTGAGCTTGCCGTCCGAAGTCGCGCCCAGGCGGATGCGCTGCTGGGTGCGCGGGCGATGGCCGACGTTGGAGAACATCATGCGGCGGTCAACGCTGAGCTTGACGGGGCGGTTGAGCTGTCGCGCTGCGGCGGCAGCCAGCGTGGATTGCGGCCAGGGTGAGAGCTTGCCGCCAAATCCCGAGCCGATGAAGCGCGAAATCACGCGCAGGTTTTCGCGCGGAATGCCCAGCACCTCCGACATCACGGTGCGAAAACCGACCACAGCCTGCGAGGACTCGTAGAGAGTGAGGTCGTCGCCGTCCCAAACAGCCACGGTGCCGTGCATTTCCATGGGATTGTGGGTTTCGACGGGCGTGACATAGGTCTCGTCGATGACGACCGGGGCTTCAGTCAGCGCATGGTCGGGGTCGCCGCGCTTCCAACTGCTCTGGCGGGGCCCGGTGAAGTCCGCGCTGAGGTCGAGTCGCACGTCGGGCGTTTCCGCGTCATAGTCCACGCGAATGGCCTCAGCCGCGGCGCGCGCCTGCTCCAGTGTCTCGGCCACGACTGCCGCGACATACTGGCCCCAGTAATAGATCCTGTCGTCTTCAAACGGGGGCCGGGTCTCGGCCATGCTGCCGTCCTGCTGGTGAGGAAAGGTGCGATAGACGTTGCGCAGGTTTCCGTGATGGAGAACGAGCAGAACGCCGGGCATCTTCTCCGCGGCACTCACATCGAGCGAACGGATGCGGCCTTTGCCGATGGTGCTCTGCACGGCCACGGCTTGGGCGAGATTGGCAAAGTGATGATCGGCCGCGTAGCGCGCCGTCCCTGTGGTCTTGAGGGGGCCGTCGATGCGGGGCACGGCGGCGCCGATGATCCCGGCGCCCTGGGGAATTTGTGCCGTTGCCATGGTGTTTTCCTCCGTAGCGGGTCAGGCGGTTGCGGTGGCCAACTGGAGCGAGCGCACCACGCAGCGCTTCGCGAGTTCAATCTTGAATGCGTTGTCCTTGTGCGGCTTTGCTCCAGCCAGCGCGGCGTCCGCAGCGTGGCGGAAGTGCTCGGCAGAAGCAGGCTTGCCAAGCAGCGCGGCCTCGGCTTCATGCGACCGCCACGGCCTGGTGCCCACGCCGCCCATCGCCACGCGCACGTAGCGAATAGTGCCGCCTTCCACCTTCGCGATCACCGCGCACGACGCCAGCGCGAACTCGTAGCTGGCGCGATCGCGCAGCTTCAGATACATGGACTTCGCTCCGGGGATCGGTTTGGGCAGATCGACATACGTGACCAGTTCGCCGGGCTCGAGAGCATTCTCGATGTGCGGCGTGTTGCCGGGCAGCTTGTGGAAGTCGGCGAAGGCGATAGTGCGCTTGCCCTTCGGACCCTCGGTGTGGATGACGGCTTCAAGAGCTGCCATGGCCACGCACATGTCTGAAGGATGCGTGGCGATGCATTGATCGCTGGCGCCGAGCACGGCGTGGGTGCGGTTGAAGCCATCCATGGCCGCGCAGCCCGAGCCGGGCGTGCGCTTGTTACAGCCGTAACCGCCGGGCGTGCCGGCGCTGGGCTCGCGGAAGTACGCGCAACGTGTGCGCTGCAGCAGGTTGCCGCCGGTGGTAGCCATGTTGCGCAACTGCGCCGACGCGCCGGAAAGAATCGCCTCCGACAGCACGGCATAGTCTTTCTGCACGTCGGCGTTGTAGGCAAGGTCGGAGTTGCGCACCATGGCGCCGACGCGCAGGCCGCCGTCGGGCAACTTCTCGATCTTGTCGAGCGGGAGAAGGTTGATATCGACGAGACCTGAAGGCTGCTCGACACCCAGCTTCATCAAGTCGACAAGCGTGGTGCCGCCGGCGATGAACCTGGCTCCGCTGGCCGCGGCCAGAGCCTTGTCGATGTTTGCGGCCTTTGTGTATAGAAAGGTCTGCATGATCGCTCCTTTGGGCTGGATTCAGGCCCGCGACTGGCGCACCTGGCGCACGGCCGCAACAATGTTGGAGTATGCGCCGCAGCGGCAGAGGTTGCCGGCCATGGCATGCTTGATGTCCTCGTCGCTGGGGCCGATCGGCTCCTTGAGCAACGCGACGGCGCTCATGATCTGCCCGCTGGTGCAGTAGCCGCACTGGTATCCGTCGTGCTCCACGAAGGCCGCCTGCATGGGGTGCAGATTGTCCGGCTGGCCGACGCCTTCGATGGTGGTGATCTCGTCGCCCTCGTGCATCACGGCGAAGGAGAGGCAGCTGTTTACGCGGCGGCCGTTCACGTGCACCGTGCATGCGCCGCACTGGCCGTGGTCGCAGCCCTTCTTGGTGCCGGTCAGGTGGATGCGCTCGCGAAGCGTATCAAGAAGCGTGGCGCGGGTGTCGAGATTGCGCAGCGCGTACTCCTTGCCGTTGATTCGCAGCGTGACGTTCGCGGTCGCGATACCGGCGGGTGCGGCCTCTTCCTGTGCCGCGGGTTCAATGGCAGGCGCAGCCTGCCCCAGCGGCGCGGCGCCCGCCAGCAGGCCGGTGGCGCCCAGGCCTGACAAGAATGACCGCCGGCTGAAGCTGCCTTTGCCCGGCTCTTCAGGCGCGAGCGGTTCCAAGTCGACGGACTGGCGCTCGTCCGCCATCGCGCCGAGGTCACATGGTTGCGTTTTCGGCGCGAAGCGTGCGCGAAGATGCTTGAAGCGCAAGTTGGGTGAAGCTGTCACAGCGACCTCCTCGGGACAGGGCGAGCGAATTGTGTTCCGCCGGGGTGGTTGGCGGCCCCCGCACGCTGCTTCGGCGCGGGAACAAGGAGAAACCAAACAAACCCCAGCAACGTCGTTTCAGTTCATCGTGAAGCGACGAGCCTAATCGTACCGCTTTCGGAGTGCGGGATGGAACGGCGTCATCGTATTGTCAAAACAAAGAGAGCAGCCCGGGGAAGCAACTCACCTGCAAAACTTGCCGCCGCACGAGCGATTCAGCGTGGAGAGTCCGCCGGCGCCTGATGATTGCCGGCGAAGGCTTTGGGGAAGACTCCTTCGAAGGCGTTTGATCCAATCAACAGGGACTCTGTTGCGGGCGTAATCGTTTCCAGGCATATCCGGCGCCGGGCGTCTTCTCTATGCTTCGTCCGGCGGCGAATGCCTGGCTAAAGGGATTGCACAAGCTCGCGCGTTTCTTCAACCAGCGGTTCGGTTGCCGCAGGCCTGCGCACGCGAATCCGTTCTTCAATGTTGCGGTAGTTTTCGATCTTGTGGGTAAGCAGCGCGTGGGCCTTTTCGAGCGCCTGGATCTGGGCTGCAATGGTGGCCTGGTGCTCTTCGAGGATCTTTCGACGGTCGAGGGACGTGTCGTCTCCGCGTTCGCGCAGCGCCGCATAGCGCTGCATTTCGCGAATGGGCATATTCGTGTCGCGCATGCAATGCAAAAAGTTGAGCCATGCCTCGTCCTGGTCCGAGTACCGGCGGTGACCGTTGCGCGCGCGCCCGACGGGTTGAATGAGTCCAACGCGCTCGTAGTAACGCAGCGTGTGCGCGGTCATGCCGCAACGCTGAGCCATGGTGCGAATCGTGTATCCTGCGTCCCTCATATGACCAACGTACTCCCTGGAGCGCGCTCCAAGTCAAGGCAGAGGTGGGAGGCCGATCTGTGACGGTTAGATTAACATAAATGCCGTGGTTTCAGCGCGATGCGGGAGATGTGAGAACGCTGCGGATGACGCCGTTTACATTTCTTAAGATTGGCGGCCGGACGGACCTTAAGACCGGTTCCACCATGGGATGATTGAGATCAGTTTCAAGCACAGGACGAAAACAATGGATCGAAGCAGCTACGAAGCGATGTTGCACATCGCGCTCGAAGAAGCGCGGCAGGGATCTGCGGAGGGTGGCATTCCGATTGGAGCGGCACTGTTCACCGAGACGGGCGAACTGGTGAGCCGCGGGCACAATCGCCGCGTGCAGGATGGCGATCCCAGCATTCATGGCGAAACAGACGCGTTTCGCCGCGCAGGAAGGCAGCGCAGTTATCGCAGGCTCATCATGGTGACCACGCTGGCTCCGTGCTGGTATTGCAGCGGGCTGGTGCGGCAGTTCCGCATCGGCACGGTGGTGGTGGGCGAGAGCCGCACATTCAGCGGCGGAATCCAGTGGCTGCGCGAGAACGGCGTGAAGGTGATCGACATGGACAGCGCTGCATGCCGTGAACTGCTCGAGAGCTACATCGCGCGGCATCCTGACGTGTGGAACGAAGATATCGGGGAGGAGTAGTAGCTTGCGTGCGATATGCTTCTGGCGGAGGTCGCATTGGATCGTCGACGTTTTCTTTCCGCATCGTTGGTCACATCTGCTGTTGCGTTGACGCATGAGACAAGCGCCCAGGCTGCCGCCGCACCGGCGCGTGAATACTATCAACTGCGCCGGTACCTGCTGCAGAGCGGGCCGCAGAACGGGCTCACTGAACACTACATCGGCGATGCGCTGATTCCTGCTCTGAGTCGCCGCAGCATGGGTCCGGTAGGCGCGTTCCGACTCGATATAGGCCCCGAGACGCCGGCGTATTACGTGCTGATTCCATCGCATTCGGTGGAGGAGCTCGTGACGCTCGACCTCGCGCTCGGGAAGGACGCGGAGTTCTTGAAAGCGGCGGAGCCCTTCTGGAATGCGCCCGCGACCGCTCCGGCGTTTATGCGCACGGAATCAACACTGCTGGCGGCCTTCGCAGGATGGTCGCGCGTGACGCCTCCTCCCATGGCCGCGGGCACGAAACGCGTCTATCAGCTTCGCACCTACGAGAGCCCGAGTTATGGCGATCACGTGCGCAAGGTGGAGATGTTTCACGCGGGCGAGTTCGACATCTTCAAAGCAGCGGGTTTTCACAACGTGTTCTTTGGGGACACGCTGATCGGCGCGCGCATGCCCAGTCTCACTTACATGCTGAGCTTTAACGACCTGGCGGAGTTGAATGCGCACTGGGCCGCGTTCAGCGGCAATCCCGACTGGAAGAAGCTCTCCGCGGACCCGAAGTACGCGTACGAGTCGATCGTCAGCAACATTACCAACCTGATTCTCAGTCCGCTGCCGTCTTCGCAGATCTGAGCGTATGCGAGTTACGAGTTGAGTGCGGGCGCCGCGGCCTTTCTGCGCGCGCCGAGCAGCGCGACGAGCTGCAGTAATGCTGTATCGCTTTCGCGTGCGGCCGCGATCTGCATACCGCCCACTGTACATGGAATGGTGACCGCGGGAACCCCTGCGAGGCTGAAGGCCACGGTGTACCGCAGCAGGCGGCTGCGCGTCTGGCTGTGATCCGCGCCGGCTTGAAGACGCGCCACGGGTGCGGCGGGCAGCATGACGAGATCGTGCTCATGGAAGAGCCGGTCCATGCGGGTTTTGAACGCCTCGTGCCGCTGCCGGAGCACCGCGATTTCGTCCAGCGTGATGCGCGCGCCCCACGCGAGGCGATCGCGAATGGCTCTCTCAAATCGATCGAAGTGGCCGCGGTGGAGGCCGGCAGCCTCCCAGGCCTGCAGGGGCGAGAAGATGTCCTGCGCTTCGCTCCACCAGGAGACGTCGATCTCCGAGGCATGCAGGCCGAGTGACTCGAGTTCGCCGATGGTCCTGCGATAGTTTTCGAGGATGTCCGGCTCGCAGTCGCGCAGATAGTCCTCGGCGACGAATGCGAACTTTCCGTACGGGCGAATGTATGCGGGCTCGCTGTCGGCGAAGAAGCTGCCCAGCAGAGGGGCTTCTTCGAGGTCGGCGAACAGCCAGCCGAATGTGTCAAACGACTGCGCAAGGTGTGCGCCGCCGCGCCAGTTGCCGCGGCCGATGGAGGCGCGATAGCCGGCCAGGCCGCACAGCGCAGCGGGAACGCGCACAGAGCCTCCGGTATCGGTGCCGATGGCCGCGACCGCCGAGCCCTCCATTACGCTGGCGCACGCGCCGGAAGACGAGCCGCCGGTCAGCGCGCCCTCCTTGCCGGGCTGAAGGCAATCGCCGAAGTCGGGGTTCTCGCCGGTGATTCCATAGGCCAGCGGATGCAGGTGCGTCTTGCCGTTGATCACTGCGCCGAGCGAGCGCAGGCGTGCGACGATCCACGAATCGCTTTCGGCGATGCCGTTGTGGTCGCGGTAGAACACAGTCCCGCACGTGGTGGGCGCGCCGGCGAGATCGAAGCAGTCTTTCACTGACACGGGCAAGCCCCAGAGCACACTGCGGCCATCGCCAAACGGACCGTCATCGCCGCGCGGCATCTGTTCGGCGCGTTCCGCTTCGCGGAGCGTCCAGGCAGGATCGCGCCACAGATACGTATTGCGGCCAGGGCTCTGGTTCGCGTTTGCCAGCGCAGCCTGCGCGAGCCGGGTGGGAGTGGTGATGCCGTTTGCCAGCGCGCTGCGAAGGCTGCGGATGGTGCCGAAAGGAACCGTCATGGTTGGCATTTTAGAATCTATCGATACCACTCTGTCGCGGAAGCAGCTGCCCGGCGACCAGGAGAACGCACCAGGTCATGATCACCCGCACCGCGAAGCTGTTGCTGCTTTCGGCCATTGCGCTGTACTACGCGCTGGTTGTGTTCAACAACCTCACCGATTTCGATTCCAACTACCAGTTCGTGCATCATGTGCTGCTGATGGATTCGACGTTTGCGGGGAATCATGGCCACTGGCGCGCCATCACGTCGCCTGCAATCCACCTTGCGTTTTACTGGGGCATCATTGCCTGGGAGATGGCGACCACGATTCTGCTGTGGTGGGGCGGGGTGCGGCTGCTCCGCGCGCTGCGCCGGCCGGCAGTATCGTTCAACGTTGCCAAGCGCGTGGGGCTGTTGGGGCTGGTCACGTCGCTGCTCATGTGGCTGGTCGCGTTCTTGTGTGTCGGGGGTGAATGGTTCCTGATGTGGCAGTCAAGCGCATGGAATGGGCAGCAAGAGGCCTTCCGCATGTTCGTGGTGGTGGGAGTCGTGTTCGTTAGCCTGATGCTGCCTGATGCGGAAATCCAGCCATGAATACCAGCATGCCGATTCCAGCGATCATTCTTGCTGCCGGAGCGAGCCGGCGGCTGGGACTGCCCAAGCAACTGGTGGAGTTTCGCGGAGAGACTCTGCTGGGCCGCGCCATTCGCCTGGCGCTGGAAGCAGGCGCAGCGCCGGTGCTGGTGGTCCTCGGCGCGCAGGCGGAGACGATACGCGCGCAATTGGATTCGCATCCGGATGTGGTGTTGGTGCAGAACCATGAGTGGCAGGAGGGAATTGCCGCCTCGATTCGCGCCGGCCTGCGCGCAGCCGATGCGCAGGCGCAAAACGCGAGCGGCGTTCTGGTGATGGGCTGCGATCAGCCGCGGCTCACCAGCGAGCATCTCCGCCTTGTGCTGCAGACTTTTCAGCAAAACGAGAATGCGGTCATTGTCGCCTCCACGTACGCGGGAATTCGCGGAGTGCCCGCGGTGTTCCCGCGGAGCGTCCTTCCTCTTCTCGAGGCGCTGGAGGGCGACAGCGGCGCGCGCAGGATCCTGATGCAAGCGGCCTGCACCGTGTTTGAGATCGCGTTTGAAGGCGGCGAGATCGACATCGATCTGCCCAGCGACCTGCGGCAACTCGAGTAGGCGCTCTGGACGGCGGCTCCTGCGATTCTCTCTACGGGCGCGCGGCCAGGCCGGCCGGACCACTCCTCGTGCAATACTGTTCTTTGCTTTTATCCCTTGCCGGGACGAGGAACTTGCCGCAGTCAGCCGCACCGAACGCCGAATATCTGCGCCGCGCCATTGCGCTGGCCACTGAAAATGTGACGTCCGGCCGTGGCGGCCCCTTCGGAGCGGTGATTGTTCGCGATGGGCAGATTGTCGGCGAGGGCGCCAACTCCGTGACGGCGACACTCGATGCCACCGCTCATGCCGAGGTGGTCGCCATCCGCGCCGCGTGCAAGACGCTGGGCGCGTTTTCCCTTGCCGGTTGCGAACTCTACACGAGCTGCGAGCCATGCCCCATGTGCCTTGCCGCAAGCTACTGGGCGCACGTGGACCGGATCTATTACGGGGCCGGCGCAGAGGACGCCGCTCAAGCCGGCTTTGCCGATGCGTTTCTTTATGAGCAACTCCGCAAGGATGCGAAGGAACGCTCGTTGCCGTCAACACAACTGCTGCGCGACGAAGCGTGGGCCAGTTTTGCGGCGTGGATCGCATCGTCGTCAAAGATCGAATACTGATGCGCGCGTCGGCGCGCCCATCGGCTTCCTGCAACTGCATTGCTCAACGCGGCGATTTGCGAATTGACGATTCGAGTCGCGGATTAAAGTTGCTTCGCGAACTGAATTCTGCTCCGCTACTTTCTGAGGCCGCATCCAAACTCTGAGTGTCGAATGACACTGTAGATGGAGCAACCGCATGGGATGATGGCAG
>Ga0335082_10002425_pt1 | contig 20048 bp, 7 predicted proteins | sample Lox_Sample_41_FD_206718 | JGI IMG/M metagenome (GOLD analysis project Ga0335082, IMG submission 206718) | Soil microbial communities from Loxahatchee National Wildlife Refuge, Florida, United States - Lox_Sample_4.1 | ecosystem: Environmental > Terrestrial > Soil > Wetlands | place: USA: Florida...
CGACGTCCGCACGCGCACGCTCCAATTGCTCGATCGCTTCCTTGACCGCCATGTGCTCCAGCGCCAGGCCGCCCGCCTTGATCCAAAGGCCGGCTGCGATGAGCGCGTTCCCGGCAAGGGAATGGTGATGCGCCAGGAGCGCGGGAGCAGTGTTCACGGCATCGGCGTCGAGCTGTGCGATGGCCTGCGCAATCTTTCCATGCAGCGTTTGTCTTCGGCTCTTGAGCAGCGAGTCGTAGGCCGCGTCCTGCACCAGCGCATGCTTGAACGTATAACTCGCATCCGGTGGCGTGCCCCTGCGAAAGGCAAGCCCCGAGTCCGTGAGTTGAGCGAGCGCGTCGTCAAGCTGTGCGCGCGTAACGGGCGCTACCGCGGAGATCAACTCATAGTTGAACTCGCGGCCGATCGCGGCTCCGATCTGTGCGATCTCCTTCACGGGCGCGTAGCGATCCAGCCGCGCCATCAAAGAATCCCGCAGCGTCGTCGGAATACTGATCCCGTGTGCCGAGCCGATGTATTCGTAGCGATCGCCCAGATCCTCGAGCTCGCCCGATTCCAGGATAGACCTGGTCAGCTCCTCGACGAACAGCGGCACACCGTCGGTCTTCTCCAGCACTTGCTCGAGAAGATCCTGAGGCAGCGCCCGGCCGCGAATCAGGCGATGGACCAGCGTAGTGCTCTGCGCACGCGTCAGCTTGGACAGGTTGATCGCGGCCACATGCCCGTGCTGCGACCAGCGCGGAACAAACTCGGGACGATGCGTGAGCACGATGAGCAACGGAATGCGCTGTACCCGGTCGATCAGCAGGTCCAGCACCTCGAGCGTCGTCGGATCCGCCCAATGCAGATCCTCGAACAGCATGACGCTGGGTTGCTTGCGTGCAGCGGCCTCGGTGAGATCGACCAACGTGCGCAGCGTCTCGTCCTTGAACTTCTGCCGGGTGATATTGAGCGTCCCGTAGCGCTCCTCTGCGGGAATGGATAACAGGGCGGCGACATACCGGACGTCAGCCAGCGGCCGTCCATATTGCGTGACCATCAGCGCCTCGAGCTTGTCGAGCTTGGACTCAGGCCTCTCGTCGCGCCCCAACCTGAGCGCCCGCTCGAAGTTGTCGATGCTGGGCCACAGCGCGCTGTTCACGTAGTACGGCGAGCACTGAAACCTCAGGGAGCGGGCGCCCTGCGCTTCCAAGCGCTCGCGCAGTGTGTTGAGGATGCGGCTCTTGCCAATGCCCGGTTCGCCTGACAGCAGTACCACCTGACCCTCGCCGTCCTGCGCCCAAGCCCACCGCTCCAGCAGTAGTCCCAGCTCCTGCTCGCGCCCGACCAGCGGTGTCACCTGCGCCCCGGTCGCCGCATCGAACCGAGTTGCGGCTTCGCTCACTCCGAGGATGCGATACGCATGCGTCGGCTGCGCGATGCCCTTCAACGTCTGCTCGCCGAGATCCTCATAGTCGAAAGCTCCGCCCGCAACCCGGCGCACTCGCTCGCTTACGACGAGGGCATTGACCGGCGCGATGCCTTGCAGCCGCGATGCGAGATTCATGGTCTCGCCCACCGCTCCCTTCTCTGCAGAGGACACCACCACCAACCCGGTGGCAATGCCGATGCGCACCCGCAGATACCCGGCCTCCCGCAGCTCCAACTCGGACAACGACTCAATGATCGCGAGGCCCGCACGAATAGCGCGCTCGGCTTCGCCTTCGTGCGCCAAGGGATAACCGAAGAATGCGACGATGCCATCGCCCAGGCGCTGGAACACATACCCTTCGTAGCGTGTGATGCATACCGCGCAAGCATCTTCGTAGCTGCGGATGATCCGCTGCAGAACTTCGGGATCGACTCGCGAAGCTAACTCGGTGAAGCCCACCATGTCGCAGAAGAGCACGGTGAGCTGGCGGCGCTCGCCTGCCTCAGCGCCGCCAGCGGGAGGCGCAACATCTGGAATCGGAACGGTCGCTGGCGGCGATTGCCCGCTTTCCGGATGAGGTGCGTGCACAGCAGCTCGATTCAGCTCGGCGATGGCTTTGAGCAACTTGACACGATGTCCAACGCTGACGACGCCGAGCTCCTTCAGGGCTCCCTCCGTCAGGTCGGGCAGCAGCTCAGCATCGATGTCATTCGCCGCGAACGCCTCGGCATACTGGGGCAGCCCCACTTCTTCGAGCCACTGGCGGATGCTGGAGGTCATCGGGCCAGCTCCTCGAGGAGTGCCTTGGCTTCTTTCAGGTCCTGGGTGTCGAAGCCTTCGGTGAACCAGTTGTAGATAGGCCGAAGAAGTTCGCAAGCGTCGGTGCGCTTTCCTTGCGAAGCCCAGAGACGCGCCAGCGTTGCCCCTGCACGCAACTCCCACCATTTGGCTTTCGCAGCCCGTGCCGCAGAAATGGCGTGTTGATACGCCGCCTCCGCGTCGCCAACTTTGCCCGCTGCCTCCAGGGCGACGCCTTTCACTCGCAGCACTTCCGGATAGACATAGCGCAGGCCTGCGGCTGGCTGAAGGATGATCGCCAAAGCCTCGTCTACCAGGGTGAGAGCACCATCGGGTTCGCAAAGGGTGATGGCACACCGAGCCAGCCAGGTCTTGGCCTCGGGAATCAGCGTCTGTGGCCCGGCCGTCGTCACTATCGGGATCAATTGACCCAGGACCCCACTCGCCTGTTCCGTCGAGCCGTCGATCAGACTTCTGACAGCCCGGGCATAGGGGGCGAGAACGTATTCAAAGGCCAGCAACCGCTGCTCGCGCGCGAGAGGCTCAAGCTCGGCCAGCCGCGCGTCAATGGTGTTTACGTCTCGCTGCGCGCAGTGGAGTTGGGCAATCGCGAAATAATAAGCCCAGGCGAGGTCAAACGCATGGCCCCGAGCCCGGGCATGTCCTGTGGCCTCCTTCATCAGCGCCGTTGCCCGGTCAGCGTATCCGAGCAACCCCGTTGAAGCGGCTTTGAACTGAAGCGCTACCGTCTTCGGGTCGTGATTCAGCGCATCTGCCAGGCCGTGGTGCCGCACGGGATCGTAGCGCTCTAAGATGAGGTCGGCGTACTCAATGCACCTTTCGAACTCTCCAAGCCAGTAGCTGGTAGTAACCACCGCCCATAGCCCCGCCTGCAGCATCTCTTCGTCGCCGCGGGCGCGGCCCTGTGCCAGCAATTCCTCGGCTATCGGGAAAGACTCCTGTGTTTGGGCAGCAGCCAGTCGATACACCCACAGCCCCCAGAGCACGCGCAAGGAATGCTGGCCAGGAGTGAGCGCCTCCTCGAGCGCGTAGGCCGGCCCCAAGTGCTCCGCAACGGAGGGATAGGACCACCCTCGAAACGCGATCCAGGCCATTCCCAGCAGGCCTCGCAGCTCGAGCTCGTGGCGGTCGCGGGTCTGCGATGGCGGTAGCGTCACGACAATGGCCAAGCCTCGTTCGAGATGCGCTATAGCCTCCTCCAAGGCAATGCGGGTATGCGCCAGTTCACCGGCGCGCTTCCAATAGCCCACCGCCTGCTCGATGAGTCCTGCCTCCGTGCAGTGCTGGGCCAGCAGCTCTGGCTCGTTCGCCGCGGTGTCGGGGAAATGCTTTTCAAGTGTTCGCGCAATCCTTCCGTGCACCTCGGCGCGTCTGCTCTTGAGCAGCGAGTCATACGCCGCATCCTGCACCAGCGCATGCTTGAACACATAGATCGTGTCCTTGCCCGCGCCACGCTTGAACACGAGCTCCGAGGCGGTGAGCTGCTCGAGCGCTTTGCTCAGTTCCGATCGCGGCAGCGGCGAGACGAGAGAGAGCAGCTCATCGCTGAACTCCCGCCCGATGCACGCACCGATCTGTGCGGTCTCTTTCACCGGCGCCAATCGATCCAGCCGCGCCATCAGCGAGTCGCGTAGACTGTTGGGGATCGCCAGCGCGGGCAGCGGGCCAGCCAGCTCGTAGTGATCGCCCCTGTCTTCGACGAGCTTTGATTCCAGGATTGTCTTGGTAAGCTCTTCCACAAACAGCGGCACACCGTCGGTCTTGGCCACGATCTGCGCAACGATCTCTTTGGGCAGCGGCTTGCCGTGCGCCACCCGCGTGACCACCGCTTCGATCTGCTCGCGATCCAGCCGGCCTAAGGTGAGCGCGCTCACATGCGGCTCGCCGATCCACGCCGGCTTGAACTCCGGTCGATAGCTCATCACCACCAGCACGCGCAACACGTCGCGCTTGAGGAGCTGATCGATCGCTTCCAACGTGCTGGGATCGGCCCAGTGCACGTCTTCGAACAGCATCAGCATGGGCCGCAATCGGCTGGCTGCTTGCACCAGATCGGCGAGCGTGCGCAGCGTCTCGTCTTTCTGCTTCTGCGGGCTCATGGCCAAGGCACCGTACTTGGCTTCCACCGGCAGGTTGAACAGCCGCCCGATCAGGTTGACGTCAAGCGCTGGACGGCCAAACTCCCCGATGACCATGGCTTCGAGCTTGGCCAGCCGCGCTTGCGGTGTCTCTTCGCGCTCGAACTTGAGCGCCCGCTCCATGTGCGCGGTGATGGGATACAGCGCGCTGTTGACGAAGTAGGGCGAGCATTGGTACTGCCACGCTTGTGCGCCCTCGGCGCTCAGTCGCTCGCGCAGCGCGCGCACGATGCGCGATTTGCCGATCCCCGGTTCTCCGCACAGCAACAGCACCTGCAGCTTGCCCGCGTTCGCCTGCTGCCACGCGCGTAGCGCCAGCTCGAGCTCCATCTCGCGCCCGACCATGGGCGCGGCCAGGCCCCCGGTGGCTGCATCAAAGCGCGTCTCCACAACTCGTTCGCCGCTGACCCGCCAGGCGTGCACCGCCTCGCTGATGCCTTTGAGCTCGTGGGCTCCTAAGTCGTGGTACTCGAAGCTGCCTTGCGCCAGCTCGCGCGTGCGCCCGCTCACCACGATCGTGCCCGGCGTGGCCAGCGCCTGCAGCCGCGCGGCGATGTTAGGCGCGCCACCCACCGCGGTGCGCTCCTGTTCGCTCAGCGCCTCACCCTGACCGATGACTACCAAGCCCGTGTCGATGCCGATGCGCACCTGCAACGGCTGATCGCGTTGCACAGTGAGCTCGCGCACGCGCTCGATCACCGCCAGTCCTGCGCGGATCGCGCGTTCGGCACCGCCTTCCAGCGCCATCGGGTAGCCAAAGTAGGCGAGCACGCCATCGCCTAAGTACTGCGCGACATAGCCTTCGAAGCGACTGATCGCGCCAACGCAGGCATCCTGGTACTGGCGGATGAGACGGCGCAGCTCCTCGGGGTCGAGCTGCTGGGACAACGCGGTGGAGCCCACCAGATCGCAGAACATGACGGTGAGCTGGCGACGCTCGGCATCGACGTTAGTCCCCGCCGACCACGGAGGGGTACTGTCGACTACTGCATTGCTCGCGGGTTGACCGGACTTGAGCTTGGCAATCGCGCTTTTGATGCGGATCCGATGGCCGGCGATCGCTACGCCGATGTCCTTGAGCGTCTGGTCGTCGATCTCGGCGAGCAGCTCGATGTCGATTTCATTGGCCTGAAACGCATCGGTATATTGCCCCAGGCCCAAGCCTTCGAGCCACTCGCCGATCGCGCTCATGCCTTGAGCTCCTCGAGCAGCGCCTTGGCTTCCTTCAAATCCTGCGTGTCGAACCCTTCGGTGAACCAGTCATAGACCGGCTGCAGCAGATCGAGCGCCTGCTTGACCTTTCCTTGCCTCTGCCACAGTCTTGCGAGGCTCATCGACGTGCGCAGCTCCCAGGACTTGGCTTGCTGCTTGCGCGCCCAGTCGAGCGAGTCGAGATAATTCTGTTGAGCAGCATCGACCTCCTGCCTGCGTTCGAGCGCCTTGCCGTGGATGCGCAGGATTTCCGCCAGGTGCAGCCGCTCGCCCCAATCGGGGCGCGCGATCTGCTCCAACGCCTGCGCCACTAACTCCAGCGCCTCGTCTGTTCTGCCCAGCTCAACCAGGCTGTCAGCGCACTGGCTGCGCCAAACCGGCAGGCCGACAGCTCCTCCGATCGATGCCCAAGCGTCCACAGCCCGGCTGCGCCCGCTTAAGTGCTCGCTATGCTGTCCGGAGTGATAGAACGCGTCCGCTCGGACGATGACTACCATCAGATGCTCGAGGATCGGCAATCGCTCTTCACGCGCCATCTTTACAACACGATCCACGAGCGCATTGCATCGACTCACGTCACGGCGGAACCCGAACATGAATCCCCCGAACGTGAGCGAGACGCCGTGATCAAATGCATTACCCATCTGCCGAGCGTGCTCATCATTGCTCTCGTACATACTCAGTGCCCGATCCGGGTAGCCGAGCATCCACAACGCGGTCGTACAATGCATCTGCGCCACGATCTTGGGATCGTGGCTCAGCGTGGCCTGAATGCGCCGGCCGCATTCGACTTCGTAGATCGCCGACAGTTGTTCGGTGTGCTCGACCACAGCACTGAGGTTTCCAAGCCAATAATGCGCACTCACCGCCAGCATGTGGGCTACGAGCTCGAGGTCACGATCGCGGCGTGAACGCGCTTCTTCGAATGCCTCAGCCACCAAGGCCAGGGAAGCCTGCACCGGACCGGGGTTCTCTTTGTTCCAAAACAACCCGGCAAGGATGGGCACAAGCAGATCGGCACGGTTCTGTGCTCGCGCAAGTGGCAGTGCGCTGGAAAGATTCTCACCTACTTCGGCCGCCGGCCAACCTTTCATCGCCATGTACGCAATGCCGCGCGCGGTGAGCAACTCCATCTGCCATCTTTCATGGAGCACGGCATCTTTGATCGCCTCGCAAGTCCCCAGGCCGTGGCTCAGGTGTGCAATTGCGTCCGTCAGCGCCGACTTGCGCAGCGCGATCGAACCCGCCTGATGCCACAGAGGCGTGGCCTCTACCGGCATAGCAGCGCGAGTGTAGTGCTGCGCCAACGCTTCCGGCTCGGTCGCCCTGACATTCGGGAAGCGTTCTTCAATCACCCGCGCGATTCTCGCGTGCAGCTCCTGCCTCCGGCTCTTGAGCAGCGAGTCGTAGGCGGCGTCCTGCACGAGCGCATGCTTGAAGGTGTAAGTTGCAACCGGGGGCGTGCCTCGGCGAAATGCGAGCCCCGAACTGGTGAGTTGAGTCAGGGCGGCGTCGAGCTGTGCTCCAGTCATCGGCGCCACTGCAGAAGTTAACTCGTAGCTGAATTCCCGACCGATCGCTGCCCCGATCTGCGCAATCTCTTTCACGGGTGCGAAGCGGTCCAGCCGCGCCATCAGTGAGTCGCGCAGCGTCGTGGGGATCGCGATGCTGTGAGTGAAGCCGGCATAATCATAACCGCCGGCAACATCCGTTAGCTCACCGGACTCGAGAATCGATTTGGTCAGCTCCTCTACGAACAACGGCACGCCATCAGTCTTGGCGATGATTTCCTCAAGCAATTCGGCGGGCAGGCGCTTGCCCCCGGTGATACGCGAGACCATCGCAGCACTTTGCGCGCGGGTGAGCTTGGACAGATTCACCGCCGCTACATGCCCGTGCTGCGACCAACGCGAGACGAACTCGGGGCGATGCGTCAGCACGATGAACAGGGGAAAGGACCTGACCCGGTCGATCAACAGATCGAGGACTTCCAATGTGGTGGGGTCGGCCCAATGCGCATCCTCGAACAACATGACGCTGGGCTGCTTGCGCGCCGCCGCTTCGGTCAGATCGACCAGCGTGCGCAGCGTCTCGTCCTTAAACCGCTGCGGGGTCATGCTGAGCGCCCCGTAGCGTTCCTCGCAGGGAATGGACAAGATCGAGGCAATGAAGCGAACGTCGCCGAGCGGCCGTCCGTAGTGCTCGACGATCAGTGCTTCGAGTTTGTCGAGCTTCGATTCGGGTGTCTCGTCGCGCGCGAATTTCAGTGCGCGCTCGAAGTTGTCGATGCTCGGCCAGAAGGCGCTGTTCACATAGTACGGCGAGCACTGGAAGCGTAGGGCCTGCGCGCCTTGGCGCTCCAGCCGCTCGCGCAGCGCGCTCAAGATGCGGCTCTTGCCGATGCCGGGCTCACCAGAGAGCAGCACCACCTGGCCTTCGCCATCCTGCGCCAGTTGCCAACGCTCCAACAGCAGGCCCAGCTCCTGCTCGCGCCCGACCAGTGGCGTCAATCCGGCTTCACCATGCGCCGCCTCGAAGCGGCTGCTGGCTTCGCTCACACCCACGATGCGATAGGCATGCGTGGGCTGAGCGATGCCCTTCAGCGTCTGCGCGCCAAGGTCCTGGTACTCGAAGCTGCCGCCGGCCAGGCGCTGCACCCGCTCGCTCACTACGATGCTCCCGGACTGCGCGATGCCTTGCAGCCGCGAGGCGAGATTCATGGTCTCGCCCACCGCGCCTTTCTCGGCCGAGGACACCACCACCAAACCCGTGGCGATGCCGATGCGCACTTGCAGATGCCCCATCTCCTGCACTTCGAGCTTGGACAAGGCCGCGATGATCTCCAGTCCGGCGTGGACCGCCCGTTCGGCCTCGCCTTCATGCGCCAGCGGATAGCCGAAAAAGGCGACGATGCCATCGCCCAATCTCTGGAACACGTAGCCGTCGTAGCGCGTGATGCACACCGCGCAGGCATCCTCGTAGCTGCGGATGATCTTCTGCAAGACTTCGGGATCGACTCGATTGGCCAGCTCGGTGAAGCCCACCATGTCGCAGAAGAGCACGGTAAGCTGGCGGCGTTCGCCCTCTGCCGCTCTACTCGTCGCGGGCTCCGAGGCAAGGCCTGGAACCGTACTTGTCCTTGTCGGCTCCAGTTTGAGCTTCGCGATCGCGGTTCGTATGCGCAGCCGATGTCCCGCGCTCGTGACGCCGACCTCCTTCAGCGTCTGGTCGTCCACCTCGGCAAGCAGGTCAATGTCGATATCATTCGCCTCAAACGCGTCGGCGTACTGGCCGAAGCCCAGATCGTCGAGCCAGCTCCGAATTGGGGTCACGCCGCCAACTCCTCGAGCAGCGCTTTGGCTTCTTTTAGATCCTCGGTGTCGAAGCCCTCGGTGAACCAGGCATAGATCGGGGCGAGCAGGGCGTGGGCTTCGTGGGCCCGGCGCTGCGATTGCAGCAGACGTGCGTAACGGGTGGCTGTACGCAGCTCGTGAGTCCGCGCAAGTTGCGCTCGCGCAGTCTCCAGCGAGTCGCGGTAGGCCGACTCGGCAGCGCCCGGTTCACCCTGCTGTTCGAGCAACCAGCCCTTGACGCGCAAAACCTCGGACGCCGCTGTCCACTCATGCCAGCCGGGCCTGGCAATGTCCGCCAGAGCACGATCCATTTCCACCATGGCCTCTTCCATGCGGCCCAGCATGCCTTGGGACAGCGCTGCGTAGAGCCCCCCCTCAGGGCCATTCAACATCATCCCGATAGACCTCCAAGCGGGGCGGGCGGTCTCGTACCCGCGCAAGCTCGCCTCGTAATCGCCAAGCACGCAATGTGCTTGCGCCCGCAAGTAGGGAACCAATACGAACTCATAAAAGGCAAGGCCGTGCTGACGGGCAAGTGCATCGAGCGCGTCGAGTTCCGCCTGCGCCGCCGCGCCGTCCCAGCGGGCAAGATGGCCGAACGTCGCTAACTGATGCACGTAAGCCATATTGAGCGGAGCGTTGAGACGGGACGCGTGCTCTCGGGCCTGCCGTAGGGTACGAAGTCCAGTTTCACACAAACCCATCCGGACCTCGCAGCACGAGCGATATAAGAGCGCGACCGTGAGCGCGTCGTAGTTCATCATCTCGGCAATAGGGCCATGCACTGCCGGCAGGTAGCGTTCGCAGATCATGTCTGCGTGGCAGCAACAAAGGGCAAAGTCTCCGTAGGAGTAATACGCAATCACCGCACACCAGTGTCCGACGAACCAGAGCTTCTCGTCGTGGCCCTCTTCGGCCTCTTTGATCATGCGATCCACCCACTGCAGTGACCTCTCCACTTCGCCACGGCAGAGCTGGTATGCCCAGATGCCCCACAGCACACGCGCGATATGCTTTCGCGTACGCGACTCCTCGAGAATGGTCCACGCCTGTGTCAGTGTCTCGAACAACTCGTCGGCGGCCCAGCCTTTGAGAAAGGTCCATGTCATGGCCTGCGCAACTCGCAAATCCAGCTCCAGGGACTTGCGTGTGTCGGTATTCCCGAGGCCCGGCAGAATATCCAGTCCGTTTTGCAGCTGGGAAGCCGCTTCGCGAATGGCGCCACGCTCAAGCGACGACTCGCCAGCTTGTAACCAGAACGGGATCGCTTTGTCCGCGAGACCAGCTGCGGTCAGGTGGGTTGCAAGCAGTTCAGGTTCGCTCTGTGCGGTCTCCGGAAAGCGTTGTTCGAGGATCTGGGCGATCGTCGCATGCAACTCGGCCCGCTTGCTCCTGAGCAGCGAGTCGTACGCCGCATCCTGTACGAGCGCATGTTTGAACACGTAGGTAGCGTCCCTGCCCGCACCACGCCTGAACACCAGCTCCGAGGCGGTGAGTTGCTCGAGCGCCTTGGTAAGCTCCGATCGCGGCAGCGGCGAGACCAGTGCAACCAGCTCGTCGGAGAACTCCCGCCCGATGCACGCACCGATCTGGGCAACCTCTTTGACCGGAGCTAAGCGGTCCAGCCGCGCCATCAGCGAATCACGCAGGCTGCTGGGGATCGCCAGGCTCGGCAGCGCGCTGGCGAGCTCGTAGCGCTCGCCCGTGTCGTCGACCAGGTTCGATTCCAGGATCGCCTTGGTCAGCTCCTCCACGAACAGCGGCACCCCGTCGGTCTTGGCCACGATCTGCGCGACCATCTCTTTGGGCAAGGGCTTGCCGCCTGCCACCCGAGTCACCACGGCTTCGATCTGCTCGGGATCCAGGCGTCCTAAGGTGAGGGCGGTGACATGCGGCTGCCCGATCCACGCGGGCTTGAACTCGGGCCGATAGGTAATCACTACCAGCACGCGCGTGTCGACCCGCTTGAGCAGCTGGTCGATGGCGTCCAGTGTGGTGGGATCGGCCCAGTGCACGTCCTCGAACAGCACCAGAATGGGCTGCCTCCGGCTGGCCGCTTGCACCACCTCGGCGAGCGCGCGCAGCGTTTCGTCCTTCTGCTTCTGAGGGCTCATGGCCAGCGCGCCATACTTGGCTTCGACCGGCAGGTTGAACAGCCGCCCGATGAGGTTGACCTCCAGCGCTGGGCGCCCGAGCTCGCCCATGACCCTGGCTTCGAGCTTGGCAAGCCGGACCTCGGGCGATTCATCGCGCTCGAATCTGAGCGCCCGCTCCATGTGGGCAACGATCGGATACAGCGCGCTGTTGATGAAGTACGGGGAGCATTGGTATTGCCAGGGTTGCGCCCCATCGACGCGGAGCTGCTCGCGCAACGCGCGCACTATGCGCGATTTGCCGATCCCCGCCTCCCCGCACAACAGCAGCACTTGCAGCTTGCCGCCGTGAGCCTGCTGCCAGGCGTGCAGGGCCAGGTCGAGTTCCATCTCGCGCCCCACCATGGGCGCAGCGAGCCCGCCAGTGGCTGCATCGAAGCGCGTTTCCGATGCGCGCTCACCAGCGACTTGCCAGGCGTGCACGGCCTCGTTGATGCCCTTGAGCTCGTGCCCTCCGAGGTCGCAGAACTGGAAGCCACCGGCAGCGAGCTGGCGAGTGCGCTCGCTGATGACAACACTGCCCGGCGCGGCCAGACCTTGTAGGCGTGCGGCGATATTGGGCGCATCGCCGATGGCGGTGCGCTCCTGCTCGTTGAGCGCTTCGCCCTGGCCGATGACGATCACTCCGGTGTCGATGCCGATGCGCACTCGCAGGGGCTCGTCGCGTTGCCCCGAGAGCTCGCCCACTCGTTCGATCACCGACAGGCCGGCACGGATAGCGCGCTCGGCACCGCCTTCCAACGCCACCGGATAGCCGAAGTAGGCGAGCACACCGTCGCCCAGATACTGGGCGACATGGCCCTCGAAACGCGTGATCGCGCCGACACATGCGTCTTGATACTGGCGGATGAGCCGGCGTAGATCCTCGGGGTCCAGACGCTGCGACAGCGCGGTCGAGCCCACCAGATCGCAGAACATGACGGTGAGCTGGCGACGCTCGGCTTGCGCGGGCGCCTCGGTGAGATCCGACTTCACACGCTCCGCGCTGGGCTCCGCTATCTTCTCCTGGCAAAGATTCGCCACCGCGGACAGGATCGTCTTCCGCGGACCCAATGGCAGCCCGAGTTCCTTCAGGTCTACGTCGGTGAGATCACGAAGATTGTCGTGCGTAATCTGCTCGCGCTCGAACACTTCAGCGAAGCGCTCCAGGCCCAAGCTTGCGAGCCATTGGCGAACATCGTTCACGCAGAGGCCTCCAGTTCCTGAAGCAGCGCCTTGGCTTCGCTGAGATCCTGTGTCTCGATACCTTCCGTGAACCAGGCATGGATCGGAGCGAGCAATTTACGGGCTTCCTCGGTCTTGCACCGAGAGCGCCACAGCCGCGCGAGTGCGGTCGCCGCACGGAGCTCGAAGGTCTTCGCGCCCATGCTGCAGGCAACCTCGAGCGCCTTGCGGAAGTCCGACTCCGCCTCGCCGCGGCCAGTGAGGAGCGCGATCTCGCCGCGCACACGATGGATCTCCGCCTCCCAGAATCGCTCGCCGGTGTTCGTAATCAGCTGCGCGGCTTCATCGATGGACTTTTGTGCTGCATCCAGGCGCCCAAGCGCAACATGGGCTTCGGCCAAAGACGTGCAACCCCGCGTCCGGTCCATATTTCCACCGGCCGAGGCCCAGAGCCGCGCGCCTTGCTCCATCGCCTGCGCGCCGCGCGCGAAGTCTCTTCCAGCGATGCGCATCAGCCCTTCATGAAAGGCACACACGCACTGTTCTCCGAAATCGAGATGGAGCTTACGACAGAGCGCCTTCGCCTCCTCGATTCCTTGCATCGCACTGTTCAGATCGCCAAGGTACGCGATCACACCGCTGCCGCCGGTGAGGCTCCAAACGAGATTCCACGGATGACCGATCGCGCGGGCGGCGCAAAGCTGCGCTTGACTCGCTGCCAGTCCCTCGCAGTAGCGACCAAGTATCCAATACGCAACTGAGACCCACGACTGCGCCAGGCCGACGGGATCGTGGTTCAAGATCGATATCAGATCGGCATGCTTCTCCCGTTCGTAACGAGCCAACAAACTCTCATAATTCGAGACGGCATCTTGCAGCCGCCCCATCGCCACGGCGACCCATGACTCGAAGGCGTGCCCAACAACAAGCATTCTTGTGTGAGCCCTGGCCGCCCCGACCTGTAGCAAATTTCCTGCTATCGCGTCTCCGCGTTCCAGATCGCCGAGGGCAATCGCGGACATGGCCATTGCCGCTTGCGCCGCAATGATCGTGTGCTCGTCATCCAGCTTCAGAGCCAGGTCATAGGCGCGCCCCAGTGCCTGCGCGATTTCCGGTGCGGCCCAACCCTTGTGCGCGGTGAATGCGCTGCCAAGCGCGATGCGGATGCGTGCCTCGGTTCGGTCGCGCGCTTCGGTCTCGGGCAGCTGCCCCAGCCGTTCGATCGCCTGCGTAAAGTGGTTGACCGCCTCGGCCACGGCCATGGCGGCGAGTGCGCGGTTGCCCGCTGCCTCGTAGTAATGCGCGGCCTTGTCGTGATGGCCCGTTTGCGCGAAGTGGTGGCCGATCAGCTCCGGCTGCCGTTCGACGACGTCGGGACGTCCCTCCAGGGTGTGTGCGATGCGCTCGTGCAGCTGATGCCGGCGGCTTTTCAGCAAACTCGCGTACGCCGCGTCCTGCACCAGCGCGTGCTTGAACAGGTAGCCGCTGCCTCGGCGGTAGATGAGCTCACTGTCGACCAGTCGCTGCAGCGCTTGACTCAGCTCCTTATCACCCAGCGGCGAGACCGCTGCCAGGAGATCATGCGCAAACTCGCGGCCGATGCACGCTCCGATCTGCGCCACTTCGCGCACCTCAGAGAGCCTGTCCAGCCGTGCCATGAGGCTGTCCTGCAGCGTAGAGGGGATGGCGAGCGCGGTCAGCGGGCCGGTTAGCTCGTAGCCCTGTCCGCTCCTCCGCACGATGCCGCTTTCCAGCACCGCCTTGGTCAGCTCCTCGACGAACAGCGGCACGCCATCGGTCTTGGTCACGATCTGTTCCAACACTGCCGCAGGCAGCGTCTTGCCTCCGCTGATGTTGGTCGCCAACTCGGCGCCGAGCTTGCGGTTCAAGCGACTGAGGCCGAGCGCGCTTACGTGCGCCTCGCCGCTCCAGTGCGACGCATACTCGGGGCGGTGGGTGATGAGCAACAGCACGGGCAAGGCCGCGACTCGAGGCACGAGCAGATCGAGCACCTCCTGCGTGGTCGGGTCACTCCAGTGCAGGTCCTCGAACAGCATCAGCACCGGCTGGCGCCGGGCGAGGCCCACGACCTGGCTTACCAGCGCTTCGAGGGTGAGTTCCTTCTGCTTCTGCGGCGAATAGTTGAGCGGCGGATAGCGCTCCGCCGGCAGCGACAGCAGTGCCGCGAAAAGCGGTGCGATGGATCGAATCTCGCTTTCGTCCGCCGCGAGCCGCAACACGGCTTCGAGCTTGTCGAGCTTGTCATCGACGCGGTCCTCTGCACCGAGCCCTGCCGCCCGCTCCAACTGCTCGATCACCGGATACAGTGCGCTTTGCGTGTGGAACGGCGAGCACTGGTAGCGCAGGCGCAGATGCGCCTCTCGTTCGATCGCCTCGCGCAGGGCGTGCGTGATCCGGCTCTTGCCGACTCCCGGCTCACCGCCAAGCAGCACGACCTGACCCTCGCCGGTTTTCGCCTGCTGCCAGCGACGCTGCAGCAGCCCCAGCTCTTCCTCGCGTCCAACCAGAGGGGTGAGGGCGAGCGCGCCGCGCGCAGCCTCGAAGCGCCCTTCGCTGTGCCCCACACCGATCACGCGCCACGCATGCACCGGCTCGACGATGCCCTTGAGGGTGTGGCGACCCAGGTCGGCGTACTCGAAGGCCGCTCCTACCAGGCGCTGAGTACTCGGTGCAATGATTATCTGCTCGGCGCCGGCCAACCCTTGCAAGCGTGCGGCCAAATTGGGCGTTTCACCTACAGCGAGCTTGGGAACTGAGGCGTCGCCCGCGCCGGTCTCGCCTACCACCACAGGCCCGGTAGCGATTCCAATGCGTACTTGCAGCGGTTGCGGCGCCGGCACGTCCTTCACTGCTCCGACGATCTCCAGCGCAGCGCGGACGGCGCGCTCCGCGTCGTCCTCGTGCGCCCGCGGCCAGCCGAAGTACACCATCAGCCCGTCGCCGAGATACTGGGCGACATGGCCGGCGTATTTCTCGATCACCGCGCCACATGCTTGTTGATATGCACGCATCAGCTCGCGAAGGAGTTCAGGGTCGAGCGTCTGCGAGAGTGCGGTGGAGCCCACCAGATCGCAGAACATGACGGTGAGCTGGCGGCGCTCGGCGTCGACACTGCTCGCCGTTCTCGACGGCGAAGCATCGGCGTCTACCGCAGTGCTCGTAGCCCGATCGGATTTGAGCTTGGCAATCGCGCTCTTGATGCGCAGTCGATGGCCGGCGCTCGCTACGCCGATGTCCTTGAGCGTTTGATCGTCGATCTCGGCGAGCAACTCGATGTCGATGTCGTTGGCGTGAAACGCGTCGATGTATCGCTCGAGGCCCAGTGTCTTGAGCCACTCGCCGATCGCGCTCATGCTGCGAGCTCCTCGAGCAGCGCTTTGGCTTCTTTCAAATCCTTCGTGTCGAAGCCCTCGGTGAACCAGTCATAGACCGGCCGCAACAAATCGAGGGCCTCCTTGCGCTTGCCTTGGCTTTGCCACAGACGTGCAAGACTGGTCGAGGTGCGCAGCTCCCACGACTTCGCCTGCTGCTTGCGTGCCCAGTCGAGTGAGGCGAGGTAGTTCTTCTCCGTGCCTTCGAGGTCGCCCTTGAGCGAGAGCATCCAGGCTTTGAGGCGCAGGATCTCAGCGTAGTAAAAGCGCTCCTCCCATCCTGGGCGTTCGACTTGCGCGATCTGCTCGTCGATGAGCCCCAGAGCGCCCTTCACATCTCCCGTCAGCGCCATGGCTTCCGCCAGAATGGACTTGAGACGCGGACTGTCCAGTCTGCCGCCGGTCCCCTCCCAATACGCTATACCCGACTGGAACGGCCCGATACCCTCGGCGGCTTTACCTTCCCGGATGAGAGCCATCGCCTGCCGTTGTGGAGCCATATTGGCCCACACGAACGGGAGGCCATTCTCGCGCCCGACACGCTCCCCCTCCGCGGCGCGCTTGCGCAGCTGTTCGGGCTCGCGCCGGTAGTCAAAGACATCGGCCCCGGCCGTCAACGCGAAGCCCAGGTCGAACGGATGGCCACGCCGGCGCGCGTGTTCATCCTTGGCATCGCTGATCTGCGCAGCCTGGTCCGGGTAGCCCAGGATCCAAAGCACGAATGATCCGAAATGGCCCGCCAGGGTCTTCGGGTCATGATTGAGGATCTCGGCTAGATGGGAATGCTTTTGCTCATCGTACAGGCCGAGCAGCTGGTCGCGATGAGCCAAGGATCTGGCAAATTCGCCCAACCAGAAATTGGTGCCCATGGCGGCCACATGGGCCGCGATCAGCAAATCCGGGTCTCCTGTCGCCGCGTCGAGCATCTCTTCAACCCAGCGCAAGGACTCGGCTGCGCGGCCACGAGAGAGAACGTTGACCCAAATCCCCTCCAGGACACGCAGCAGGTCCGCGGGATCATCTTGCGCCTTCGCCAGCGGCAGGGCGGGATAGCAGGCGTCCCACACCTCGGGCGCGGCCCATCCCTTGAGCATCGTCCACGCGTTGCTCAGCGTCGTGCGCAGCGGCAGTTCAATGGCATCACGCTGCCGGGAAGCAGGCTGCGTTGCAAGGAGCTCCAGCGCGGTTTCGAGATGCAATATCGCCTCTCTGAGCGCCATGCGCCGCAACGCCAGCTCGCCGGCCTTGTGCCATAGCGGGATGGCCGCTTCCGCTTGCCCCGCAGCGCTCAGGTGATGCCCCAGCAACTCGGGCTCGGTCTCTTTGGTTAACGGGAAGCGCTCCTCGAGCACTCGCGCAATCTTCGCGTGCAGTTCTTGTCTGCAGCTCTTGAGCAGCGACTCGTACGCTGCGTCCTGAACCAGCGCGTGCTTGAAAGTGTAGACGGCGTCGGGTGGTGTGCCGCGTCGGAATGCCAAGCCCGAGTCGGTGAGCTGAGTCAAAGCATTGTCGAGTTGCGCGGGAGACATCGGTGCGACCGCAGAGATCAGCTCGTAGCTGAACTCTCGCCCAATTGCCGCGCCGATCTGCGCGATCTCCTTCACCGGTACGAATCGATCCAAGCGCGCCATCAACGAATCTCTGAGCGTGGCCGGGATGGTGATGCCGCGCGCAGAGCCGACGTATTCGAAGCGATCGCCCAGCTCAGTGAGCTCGCCCGATTCCAGAATCGACTTGGTCAGCTCCTCCACGAACAGCGGCACGCCGTCGGTCTTGGCGATCACTTGCTCCAGAAGCTCGGCAGGCAGACTCTTGCCGCCGGTGATGCGCGCGACCATCGCCGTGCTCTGTGCGCGCGTAAGCTTCGAGAGGTTCACCGCCGCCACGTGCCCGTGCTGCGACCAGCGCGACTGAAACTCGGGACGATGGGTGAGGACGATCAGCAGCGGAAAGCCCTTGACCCGATCGATCAGCAGATCCAGCACCTCCAAGGTCGTAGGATCGGCCCAGTGCGCATCTTCGAACAGCATGACGCTGGGTTGCCTGCGCGCCGCCGCTTCGGTGAGATCGACCAACGTGCGCAGCGTCTCGTCCTTGAACTTCTGCGGGGTCATGCTGAGCGCCCCGTAGCGCTTCTCGCATGGAATCGAGAGTATCGAGGCTACGAAGCGCACGTCCGCGCGGGGCCGACCGTAATGCGTGACCATCAGAGCTTCGAGCTTGTCGAGCTTGGACTCGGGGCTCTCGTCGCGCCCGAACTTGAGCGCCCGCTCGAAGTTGTCGATGCTCGGCCAGAACGCGCTGTTGACGTAGTAGGGCGAGCACTGGAATCTCAGCGCCTGCGCGCCTTGGGCTTCCAGGCGCTCGCGCAGCGTGTTGAGGATCCGGCTCTTGCCGATGCCCGGTTCGCCCGACAGCAGCACCACCTGACCCTCGCCGTCTTGTGCCAGCGCCCAGCGCTCAAGTAACAGCCCGAGCTCCTGTTCGCGCCCCACCAGCGGCGTCACCTGTGCTCCGGTGGCCGCGTCAAAACGCGTCGCCGCTTCGCTCACTCCGAGTATGCGATAAGCATGAGTAGGTTGGGCGATGCCCTTGAGCGTCTGCTCGCCGAGATCCTCGTAGTCGAATGCGCCACCGGCAAGCCGTCGCACCCGCTCGCTCACCACGATCGTGTTCACCGCTGCGATGCCTTGCAGGCGCGAGGCCAGATTCATCGTCTCGCCCACCGCGCCCTTCTCTGCAGAGGAGACCACCACCAGCCCGGTGGCAATCCCGACCCGCACTCGCAGATGTCCGACCTCAGGAACCTCTAGCTTGGATAGTGACCCGATGATCTCGAGCCCCGCACGAATCGCGCGCTCCGCCTCGCCCTCATGCGCCAGCGGATAGCCGAAGAACGCAACGATACCGTCGCCCAGGCGTTGGAAGACATAGCCCTCAAAGCGTGTGATGCACACCGCGCACGCATCCTCGTAGCTGTGGATGATCTTCTGCAGCACTTCAGGATCGACGCGGTTGGCCAACTCGGTGAACCCAACCATGTCGCAGAACAAAACGGTGAGCTGACGGCGCTCGCCTTCTACGCTCACCGGTGCTACGTCTTGGCGTGTTGGTCGTGCGGATTGACGTAGATCGTCAACCACGGTCAGGCCCGCGATCGCTTTCAGCAAGCGCTTGCGTGGTCCGAGCGGGATGCCCAGCTTTTCGAGATCTTGCTCGCTTAGCTCGGGCAGATCCTGCATCTCGATCTGTTGCTCGACAAACTGTCGAGCGAACTGCGCGAGCCCGATCTCTTCCAGCCAACCGGCGATTACGCTCTGCGGCATGTATCGACCAAAGTCCTTTAACGCTGCGTTCAACGAGCTCTCGGAGCAGGTTGCAGGGTGGGAAACGAACGATCCTGCAAGCATATCGGCGCTGCGCGCCCGCTCGATCCAATGACGAGGAGCTTTAGCCTATGGTAAAGGAATAATTGCACAACAGAAAGGACAGCGGCAGCACGTGCGCGACTGGAACTGTGATGTCGCGCACGGTCATCGAACGCGCCCAGCGGAGGCGCAGCGCATGGCGACTGCTACATGGATGCATCTGCCATCGCTGCCTGAGCAGCCGACCTGTCAGAGGATCTCAAACACGTCGTACACAGCTGCGCTGGGCTCGCGCCGACCGACGCCGACCCCGACGATCCGGTTCAGCCAATCGTATTTCGCAGACGCGGTTTCGAATACCATTTCGGTGCGCAGATAATACTCATGGGGCGACACCTGTTCGCCTTTCGCGATGCGCTGCATGACCTCCGCCGGCCCGTGTCTCACACCACGATAGACGATCAGCAGCGTCTCGCCGTCGTCCAGCTTCAGCGCGAGCCGCACATCGGGCCGCATGGCCCCATCGGAGCCGCCGAGCAGAAGATCCATCCCGGCGACGATCTCGGCGTCGATCTTCGGACCTTTGAAATGACCTTTCTCGAGGCGGTCGAGGCGGCGCTGCCCAAGCGGGGACGCGCCCAGCATGTAGCTGCCGGTCACTTCGATCCTGAGCTCGCCGATGTAAGTCGACTTTAGTTCTGGCATTCATAGCTCCGTGTTGTGATCTTGATTTCGTGCGCGCAGTGATACGAGGTGACGCTTGATGAGCCAATCGAGCGTCGCACGTGCCGCCTGCAGACCTTCTTCCATGAGCTGCCTGCTATCCGGTAAACAGCTCGGTTAGCGGCTTACCCGCCGGGATTTCGAGTGAGAACTCCCGTGCATCGGCCATCGCGCTCAAGAACGCCGGTCGCTTGGACACCAGGCTGAGATAGCGTTTGAAGATATCCTGTCGACACATCCCGTATCCTCTGGCCCACATCACGCTGTGGGCGACGACGCAGTCCGCGGCGGTGAACATGCTTCCACAAATATAGG
>Ga0335082_10002426_pt1 | contig 20041 bp, 17 predicted proteins | sample Lox_Sample_41_FD_206718 | JGI IMG/M metagenome (GOLD analysis project Ga0335082, IMG submission 206718) | Soil microbial communities from Loxahatchee National Wildlife Refuge, Florida, United States - Lox_Sample_4.1 | ecosystem: Environmental > Terrestrial > Soil > Wetlands | place: USA...
GCTGCGGCAGCACGCGGCGCGCGAGGTGCAGGGTACAGAGGTGATGCGCATCGAACGTCTGGCCGTCGAGCTGCAGCCGCGCGGCGTTGAGAAAGGCGAGATCGAACGCGGCGTTGTGCGCCACCAGCACGCTGTCGGCGGCGAAGTCGACGAAGCGCGGCAGCACCGCGCCGATGCCGGGACGGTCGGCGAGCATGGCGGGGGTGATCCCGGTCAGGTGGGAGATGAAGCGCGGCAGGGGTCGGCCCGGATGCACGAGCTCGTCGAAGCGGTCCACGACGCGGCCACCGACCAGGCGCAGCGCGCCGATCTCGATGATGGTGTCGCCGCGCGCGGGGGCCCCGCCGGTGGTTTCAAGGTCGACGACGACGAACGCACACTCATCGACGCCACGGGCCAGGCGCGCATGCGCGGTCGCGCTCCAGCGCCCGGCGGCGCTGTCGAAGGCAAAGCGCGCGTCGGCGCCGAGTAAGGTCGCGATGAAGCGTGGGCCGAACTCCGCGTCGACACCGGGGCGGGTGAAGACGAGGTCGAGCAGCTCGCGCGGCGTGGCTCCCGCGGGGCGCTCGAGGAGGTAGGCGTGGAGCGTGTCGCGCATCGGCGGGAGGGGCTCATAGCATGGTCCGGCCGATGGCGAAAGTTGGGCGAATCCCGCCGTCGGCGGGGTTCAGGGCGTCGCCGCGGGGCGTCGGTGGTGTGGCTACGCTTCCGCCACCCCGGCGCGCGATCCCTTCAGCCCGTCGCCGGCGGTCTGCTGCAGGTATTCCTCGATGAAGGGATCGATCGCGCCGTCGAGCACGGCGTCGGCGTTGCCGATCTCCTTGCCGGTCCGGTGATCCTTCACCATGCGGTAGGGGTGTAGGACGTAGGAGCGGATCTGGCTGCCGAAGGCGATGTCGCGCTTGGTCTTGTGGAGGGCGTCGATCCGTTCGCGCTGCTTCTGCAGCTCGAGCTCGTAGAGACGGGCGCGCAGGATCTTGAACGCCATCGCCTTGTTTTTGTGCTGCGAGCGCTCGTTCTGGCAGGCGACGACGATGCCGGAGGGCAGGTGCGTGATGCGCACCGCGGAGTCGGTCTTGTTCACGTGCTGGCCGCCGGCCCCGCTCGAGCGGTAGGTATCGATGCGCAGATCCTTTTCGTCGATCTGCACTTCGACGTTGTCGTCGATTTCCGGGAAGACGAACACCGAGGCGAACGAGGTGTGGCGCCGCGCGCTGGCGTCGAAGGGCGAGATCCGCACCAGCCGGTGCACGCCCGCTTCGCAGCGCAGATAGCCGTACGCGTAGGGCCCTTCGACCGTGAACGAGGCGTTCTTGATGCCGGCGCCCTCGCCGGGTTGCACGTCGACGATCTCGGTCTTGAGCCCGCGCCGCTCGCACCAGCGCAGGTACTGGCGGAGTAGCATTTCGGCCCAGTCCTGCGCTTCGGTGCCCCCGGCGCCGGCCTGCAGGGTGACGATGGCGTTGCCGGCGTCGTGCTCGCCGCCGAGCAGACGCTCCAGGTCCATGTGGTGAAGCGCGTCTTCGATGGCGACGAGGGTCTTCTCGGCTTCGCCGGCGGCGTCCGCGTCGCCCTCGCCGGCGAGCTCGAGGTAGAGCTTCGCCTCGTCGATCGCCTCCTGCTGCTTGCGCCAGGCGAGCAGCGGCGCGTTCAGCAGGGCGCGCTCGCGCAGCACGCCCTGCGCCGCTTCACTGTTGTTCCAGAACTCCGGCTCGGCCGCCGTGGCGTCGAGCTCCTGAATCCGCGCTTCCCGTCTGGGGAGGTCAAAGGTACCTCCCGAACGCCGCGAGGCGCTCTTCGAGGGCGCGGCACCGGTCCCGCAGTTGTCCGAGCTCGATGGTCATCGTCGGCGACTCTAGCGGCTTTCGCCGGCGACGCAAACCGGCTGGCGGTTACCGGTCTCCGCGGCTGCGGCCCAGCTCGCGCAGCAGCGTCCGCTGGGTGCGGAACATCCGCCGCGCTTCGACCGCCGAACCGGTGTGATCGTACCCGAGCAGATGCAGCAGACCGTGCGCCAGCAGCCGCCGCACCTCCACCGCCACTGGGTCACCGCGCGCCGCGGCCTGACGGGCGGCGGTCTCGACCGAGATCACGACGTCGCCCAGCACCTCGGGGTGCAGCGTGCGGCCGCTGCCCTCGCGCATGGCGAAGGCCAGCACGTCGGTGGGCCGATCGACCCGGCGGTAGGTCCGGTTGAGGCGCCGCATGCCGGCATCGTCGACCAGCACGACGCTCAGCTCGGTGCTCGGGGCGACCCGGCGCAGCAGCCAGGTCGCGTCGCGCCGCACCGCCTCGATGCGGACGCCCGCCATGCGGCGGTGGGAGATCACCGTGACGGGCATCTGGCTGTACCGCCGGTCCGCTCCTGCGATCCGCGCCACGCCGCGCGGACGCCGACGCTAGGACGACCCGTCCGGCTTCCCGGTGTCGGCGCCGGCCGCGGCATCGACGCGGTCGTACGCGGAGATGATGTCGCGCACCAAGCGGTGCCGCACGACGTCGCGCTCGCTGAAGGAGCAGAAGCGGATCCCGTCGATGCCCTGCAAGATCTGGGCGGCGTGCTTGAGACCGGAGGGCTTGCCGGACGGCAGGTCGATCTGCGTGACGTCGCCGGTGATGACCGCCTTCGAGCCGTAGCCGAGGCGGGTGAGGAACATCTTCATCTGTTCCGGGGTGGTGTTCTGCGCTTCGTCGAGGATGACGAAGGAGTCGTTGAGCGTGCGGCCGCGCATGAAGGCCAGCGGCGCCACTTCGATGACGCCCTTCTCCAGCATCTTGCGGGCGCGGTCGAAGTCGACCATGTCGTGCAGCGCGTCGTACAGCGGCCGCAGGTAGGGGTTCACCTTCTCCGCCAGATCCCCGGGCAGGAAGCCGAGCTTCTCACCCGCTTCCACGGCCGGACGGGTGAGGATCATGCGGGCGAAGCTGTCGCGCATCAGCGCGGCGATGGCCATCGCCATGGCCAGGTAGGTCTTGCCGGTGCCGGCGGGGCCGATGCCGAAGACGATGTCGTCGTTGCGGATGGCATCGATGTACGCCTTTTGCGCCACGCTCTTCGGCGTCACCACCCGCTTGTGTGCGGTGATGTAGATGGCGTCGAGAAAGATCTCGCGCAGCTTGGCATTGCGGTCGCGGCTCAGGATGCGCACCGCGTAGTCGACGTCGCTGGCGTAGATCGGGTAGTCGTGCTCGAGCAGCCCGTAGAGCTCCTTCAGCACGCGGGCGGCGAGCTCGCGCTCGACCTGATCGCCGGCGATCATCAGGGTGCGGTCGCCGAGCCCGATGCGCACCCCGAGCGCGCGCTCGATGGTCTTGATGTGCTCGTCGTGGTGGCCGAGCAGGTCGTGGAAGCGGTGGTGGTCGTCGAACGGCAGCTCGAGCGTGTCGCCCGGATTCGGTGCGGGATGGCTCTTCACTGCGCGACCAACTCCACGGCGCGCGCCAGCGCCGCGCCGATCTTGGAGGGGTCGGTCCCGCCCGCTTGTGCGAGCTCCGGCCGCCCCCCGCCCTTGCCGCCGACGATCGGGGCGATCTGGCTGACCAGCTTGCCGGCGTGGACCTGGCCGGCGAGGTCCTTGGTGACCGCGGCGAGCAGGCGCACCTGGCCGTCCTGATGACTCGCCAAGACGATGACGCCGGAGCCGAGCCGCTCACGCAGCTGGTCGGCCAGCTCGAGTAGGCGCTTGGGATCGGCGGCTTCGACCTCGCCGGCGACCACCGTCTTGCCGTTCACGGTCTTCGCCTGGCTGAGCAGATCGCCGCTCTGGTTGCCGGCGAGCTGGCGCTGCAGCTGCGCGAGCTGCTTCTCGAGCTGCTTGTGCTGGGCGAGCAGGCGCTCGACGCGGGCCGCGAGGTCGTCCTCGTTGCCGCGCAGCAGCTCGCCGAGCTGCTTGAGCGAGTGCTCGGACGCGCGCACCCACTCGAGCGCCCCCGCGCCGGTGATGGCTTCGATGCGGCGGGTACCTGCCGCCACGCCGCTCTCGCCGCGCAGCTTGAACAGGCCGATGTCGCCGGTGCGGCGGACATGCGTGCCGCCGCAGAGCTCGGTCGAGAAGTCGCCCATGCGTACGACGCGGACCCGATCGCCGTACTTGTCGCCGAAGAACGCCAGCGCGCCGGCCTTGATCGCGTCATCGAACGCCATCTCCTCGGTCGAGACCTCGGCGTTCTCGCGGATGCGTGCGTTGACCTCTTCTTCGATGCCCGCCAGCGTCGCCTCGTCGAGGGGCGACGGCTGGCTGAAATCGAAGCGCAGTCGGTCGGGCGCCACCAGCGAGCCGGCCTGACGGACCTGCTCGCCGAGGTGGCGGCGCAGAACGCCATGCAGGATGTGGGTGGCGGAGTGGTTCAGGCGAGCGGCCTCGCGCCGGGCCCGGTCGACCGTGAGCCGCACGCGCTGCCCGGCGCTGAGCGCGCCGCGCACGACGGTGCCGACGTGCACGGTCAGGTCCGGTCGCGGCTTGAGGGTGTCGCTGATCTCGACCAGCGTCCCATCGGTCGTCTCGATCACGCCGCGGTCGCCCACTTGGCCGCCCGACTCCCCGTAAAATGGGGTCTCGGGGGTGACGATGTGCACCGTATCGCCGGCGCGCACCTCGCGCCGCTCCTCGCCGCCCACCGTCAGCGCGGCAATCGTCGATTCGGTCTCGTAGATGCCGTCCCCCACGAAGCGCGACTGCCCTGCGCTGCTGGCTGCACCGCCTTCGCCGCCGGCCTTGCGCGCCTCGCGGCCGCGCTTGCGCTGCGCCTCCATGCACGCCTGGAAGCCGGCCTGATCGACCGCGAGGCCGTCCTCGCGCAGGATGTCTTCCGTCATGTCGACGGGGAAGCCGTACGTATCGTAGAGCTTGAAGGCGACCTCGCCGGACAGCACGGCTCGGTTGGCCTGCTTGAGCGCTGCGCGCTCGTGGGCGAGCAGCGCCAGGCCCTTGTCGAGCGTCTCGGCGAAGCGCTCTTCCTCGCTGCGCACGGTGGTCTCGATGTAGGCCCGGCGCTCGATCAGCTCGGGATAGGCGGCTCCCATCACCGCGCACACCGGCTCGCTCATGCGGCAGAGGAACGGCTCCTCGAAGCCGAGCACGCGAGCGTGCCGCGCGGCGCGGCGCAGGATCCGCCGCAACACATAGCCGCGGCCTTCGTTCGAGGGCACCACGCCATCGGCGATCATGACGTTGAGGGCGCGGCTGTGATCGGCGATGACGCGCATGGCGAGATCGTCCTCGGCGCGCGCCCCGTAGCGGCGCTGCGCGTGCTGCTCGACGAAGCTGATCAGGCGGCGGAACAGATCGGTGTCGTAGTTCGAGGGCACGTCCTGCAGCACCGCGGCGACGCGCTCGAGACCCATCCCCGTATCGACGTGCTTGGCGGTGAGCTCGACCAGCGTGCCGTCGGCCCGGCGGTCATACTGGATGAACACCAGGTTCCACAGCTCGATGTACCGCGCGCAGCCCGCGTTCACGGCGCACTGGTGATCGGCGAGGTGCTGCTTGTCGCACGCCTCCGGGCCGCGATCGATGTGAATCTCCGAGCACGGTCCGCAGGGGCCCACCTCGCCCATCTCCCAGAAGTTGTCCTTCTCGTCGAAGCGCAGGATCTGCGCCGCAGCGATGTCGGTCTCGCTGCGCCACAGCCGGTCCGCCTCGTCGTCGGTGCGGTACACGGTGGCCCAGAGCTTCGCCTTGGGCAGCTTCCACACCGCGGTGAGCAGCTCCCACGCCCAGCCGATGGCCTCGCGCTTGTAGTACTCGCCGAACGACCAGTTGCCGAGCATCTCGAAGAACGTGTGGTGGTAGGTGTCGCGGCCGACCTCTTCCAGGTCGTTGTGCTTGCCGCTCAGGCGCAGGCACTTTTGCGCGCTGGCCGCGCGGGGGTTGGCCCGCTGCTCCTGGCCCAGGAAGACGTTCTTGAACTGGACCATGCCGGCGTTGGTGAACAGCAGCGTCGGGTCGTCGGGCGGCACGATCGACGAGCTGCGCACGATCTCGTGCCCGCGGGCCCGGAAGAACTCCAGAAAACTGCTGCGAACGTCGGCGCCGGTCACCGTTGGACCCTAAAAGATGGGGCACCGCGGTTCAAGCAACCGCGCGGCCACTGCGGTGCGGCGCGTGCCGGCGCCGGACGCACGATCGCCTACGGGCTCGCGAAGGTTTGAAAGACCAGGTCCTCCGGATCGCCCGCGGATTCGAGCGGCACGCCGAAGAAGATCGGCCGCCCGGCGGAGTACGCGCAAGCGCCCACTGGCGACGCCCGCACCCAACTCAGCCCCGGATTCTGGGTCGTGAGCTGCAGGACGTACCGCACGCCGGGAACGACGCTCACCGGCGGGTCGAGCACGAAGAGTTGCGCACCGCCGCGGGGCACCGCGGTGGTGGCCTCGCCGAGGACCGGTCCGTCAATCGAGCCCTGGCGGATCCGCGCCGTGAGCGGCGCGTCGGCGGGGTCGACGGCAACCTGCGTGTCGACCCGCACCGCGACACCGGTGAGCGCCGGGCGGCCGGGGGTGAACTCCTGGCCGATGGGCTCCGCATAGTTGATGTTGATGTTGCCCCCGGTTGCGCCGCATCCGATCCAGATCTGATCCACGGCTCCCGGCCCTTCGATGGTGCAGTCGACGCTGCAGCCATCGCCGCCGACCGTGTTCCCATCGTCGCACTGCTCCGCTCCGGAGATGGCCCCATCGCCACAGGTTGGCGTCGGCTGCGCAGCGACCGGGCAGCCGTTCAGAGATTGGTGAACCCCCGTGAGCAGCTCGTCGATCGTTACTCGGCCATCGCCGTTCGGGTCCCAGGTGGGACAATAGGCTACCGGGTAGCTCCCGAGCATGATGTTCAACCCGATGACGAGGTCGACGAGCTCCACCATCTGTGTCCCGTTGCAGTCGCCGACGCATTGCGCCGCGGCGGGCTCTGGATCGACACCGCGCCGTACATCTCCCGCGAACACGCTGGCGAGAGTGGAAAGGGCCGCAAGTACGGGCACCTGAGCTGACCGACGGAACATGGTCGCCTCCCCGGTTGTGTCGATAGGCAACCCTGCCGTCCGAACAGGGCCTGAGTCAATGAGGCAATTTTCGTGTGGGGCATGACGCTGGTTGTAGCCGTGCGGAGCGCCGAGCGGAGGCCGTCGAGTTGCTGTCGGCGCCGAGCGACGGAGCGTGCCGAAAGTCACAGCGTTTGCCGTTGGGCGAGCGGACGCGTAGGGGCTGCTGCCGATGGTGTCCCACCGCCGCATCGGCCAGCCCGCGCGTGTCCCAGCGCTGCGCGCGACGCGGGTACGCTACGGGGTGCTCGCCTTTACCTTGGTGCTGACGGCGGTCGCCTATCTCGACCGAGTCTGCATCTCGACCGCCGCGCCGGCGATGAAGGACGAGCTCGGCATCACCGACGTCGAGATGGGCTGGGTGTTCAGCGCCTTCACCTTCGCCTACGCGCTGTTCGAGGTACCGAGCGGCTGGCTGGCCGACCGCTTCGGCGCGCGGTGGACGCTGACCCGCATCGTGTTGTGGTGGTCGGTGATGACCGCGGCGACGGGGCTGGTCTCGGGGTTCGCGTCGCTGCTCGCCGTCCGCTTCCTGTTCGGCGTCGGTGAAGCCGGCGCGTTCCCGAGCATGGCGCGCGCCTACTCGCGCTGGCTGCCGGCGAGCGAGCGCGGGCGGGCCTTCGGCCTGGCGTTGATGACGGCCGCCCTCGGCGGTGCGGCGACGCAGCCGCTGGTGGTGGCGCTGCTGACCCGTATTCACTGGCGCTCCACCTTCATGGTGTTCGGGCTGGTCGGCGTCGCGTGGGTGGCGGGTTGGTTCTGGTGGTTCCGCGACGATCCCCACTCGCACCCAGGCGTGAACCGCGCCGAGCTGCGTATCATCGGACACGAGCCGCCGCCGCCGCACGGCCGCGTGCCGTGGGCGGCGCTACTGCGGTCGCGCAGCCTGGTGGCGCTCTGGCTCATGTACGGCTTCGCGATCTACGGATGGTACTTCTACATCACGTGGCTGCCGTCGTATCTGCTACGGGCGCGCGGATTCGACCTCGCGCAGGTGGGCTGGCTGGCGGCCCTGCCGCTGCTCAGCATTGCCGCTGGCGTGCTGGTCGGCGGCTGGGCGAGCGACGTGCTGGCGCGCCGCTGGGGGTCGCGTCTGGCGCGCCGTACCCCGGGGTTGATCGGGCTACCGCTGGCCGCGGTGGCGATCACCGGTGCGATCGCCACCCCGGAACCGGCGACGGCCGCGGTGCTGTTGGCCGCGGCGGCAGGGCTGGCGGCGCTGGGCGTGAGCCCAGGGTGGGCGGTGTGTCTCGAGATCGGCGGGCGTCACGCCGGCGTGGTGAGCGGGTCGATGAACACCTTCGGCAACCTGGGGGGCACCCTCAGCCCGATAGTCGTCGGCTGGTTTCTGCAGGGCTGGGGGTCCTGGGACGCGTCGCTGGTGACGGTGGCCATCTGCTACGTGCTGGCCGCCGCCTGCTGGCTGGCGATCGACCCGACGAAGCCGATCATCGACGAGCCGCTCGTGGTCGCTGGTCGCTAGTCGTTGGTCGTTGGTCCCGGAACCGGCGACCGCTTCAAAAGCGTTCGATGTCGAGGCTGCCGCGCTCCTCGGTGGCGGCGTCGCCCTTCTCGAAGTTGTCCCAGCGCGAGTCGCTGGTCGACGCGATGCCGCGGACCTTGAGCTCGAAGTCGCTCGGGTTGCTGCAGTGGACCAGCGCCTCGTTGTAGGTGATCAGGCCGGAGCGGAAGAGCGCCATCAGCGACTGGTCGAACGTCTGCATGCCGTACGACGTGTTGCCCTGGGCGATGACGTCATGCAGGTCGCGTGTCTTCTCCTTGTCGGCGATGTATTCGCGCACGCGAGCGCTGGCGATCAACACCTCGACGGCCGGCACCATGCCCAGCCCGTCGGCGCGCGGGATGAGCCGCTGGCTGATGACGCCGCGGATGACGCTGGCCAGGATGAGCCGGGCCTGGTCGCGCTGGTGCTCCGGGAACACGCTGATGATACGCGTGATGGTCTCCTGCGCATCGAGGGTGTGCAGGGTGCTCATGACCAGGTGGCCGGTCTCGGCGGCGAGGATGGCGGTCTCGATCGTCTCCAGATCGCGCATTTCGCCGACCAGGATCACGTCGGGGTTTTGGCGCAGAGCCGACTTCAGCGCCGAGGGGAAGTCGACGGCGTCGTAGCCGACCTCGCGCTGGTTGACGAAGCTCAGGCGGTCAGGATGCTCGTACTCGATCGGGTCCTCGACCGTGATGATGTGGGCTTGGCGGGCGCGGTTGATCGAGTCGATCAACGCCGCCAGCGTGGTGCTCTTGCCGCTGCCGGTCGTGCCGGTGACGAGAATCAGGCCGCGCCGTTCGGCGGCGAGGCGTTCGACGGCGGGCGGCAGGTTGAGCTCGGCGACGTTGCGGATCTTGGTCGGAATGACGCGGATGACCAGGCTGAGAAACCCGCGCTGACGGAAGACGTTGACGCGGAATCGCCCGAGGTCGGGATGGGCGTACGCGAGGTCGACCTGCAGCTCCTGGGCGAGCTTGCGGCGGCGCTGGTCGTCGAGCACGCTGTCGACGATGCGCTCCACCGTCATCGCGTCGAGCGGCGCGGCGCCCTCGAGCGGCAGGAAGTCGGCGCGCACGCGGAACGCCGGGGGCACACCAACCTTGAGCAGGACGTCGGACGCCTCGTTGCGGACCGCCTCGCTCAGGATCTCGTTCAGCTCCATCCTCACTCCCAACGCTTGTTGCCCAGCGCCGGGCCGTCCGATCGAGTCCCCTACGGGCGTCCCGCGCTGCTACGACGAGGCCTTGGCGGCCTTCTTTACCTCCGGCTCGGGTGCTGCCTCCGGCGTGCCTCCGCCGACACCGAACTGGGCTCGGAGCTGGCGGTCGATCTGCTCGGCCACCTCCGGGTGGTCCTGCAGGAACTCCTTCGCATTCTCCCGACCCTGTCCGATCCGCTCACCGCCATAAGAATACCAAGCCCCGCTCTTTTCAATGACTCCACGTTCCGTGCCAAGGTCGACCAGCTCGCCGCTACGGGAGATCCCCGCCCCGTAGAGGATGTCGAACTCAGCCTCTTTGAACGGTGGCGCCACTTTATTCTTCACTACCCGGACGCGCGTCCGACTGCCTACCACTGTCTCGCCCTGCTTGATCGCGCCGATCCGCCGGATGTCGAGCCGCACCGAGGCGTAGAACTTGAGCGCGTTGCCGCCGGTGGTCGTCTCCGGGTTGCCGAACATGACGCCGATCTTCATGCGGATCTGGTTGATGAAGATCATGATGGTCTGCGAGCGCGAGATGGTGCCGGTGAGCTTGCGCAGCGCCTGCGACATGAGCCGCGCCTGCAGGCCCATTTGCGGCTCGCCCATCTCGCCCTCGATCTCGGCGCGCGGCACCAGGGCGGCGACGGAGTCGACCACCAACACGTCGATGGCGCCGCTGCGCACCAGCGTCTCGGCGATCTCGAGCGCCTGCTCGCCGTTGTCGGGCTGCGCGATGAGCAGGTCCTCGGTGCGAACGCCGAGCTTGCGGGCGTACCCGACGTCGAGCGCGTGCTCGGCGTCGACGAAGGCGCAGACCCCCCCGAGCTGCTGCGCGCAGGCCACCGCCTGCAAGGCCAAGGTCGTCTTGCCGGACGATTCCGGCCCGTAGATCTCCACCACCCGCCCGCGCGGCAGGCCGCCGACGCCGAGCGCCACGTCCAGGCCCAACGAGCCGGTCGAGACGACCCGAACGTCGGGCGCGGCGGCGTGGTCGCCGAGCTTCATGATCGCGCCCTTGCCGAACTGCTTTTCGATCTGCGTGACGGCCAGATCGAGCGCGCGCTCGCGGTTGGCGTCGAGTGTTGCCATGCCTACCTCCTCCTAGCCAGCGGGTGCAGGCGACCCTCGCCCACACCGATCCTACGCGGTGACCCCAGCTCGATAGGCGGCCCGCCATCGGCTTGGCAATGGCGTCCGTACATCGAGTACATCGATCTAGCCTCCGAACGGGATCGTCCACAGCTTCGTATACACCGCGCCGTCGCGGCGCAAGTCGCTGCGGTAGGCGATCAACTCGGCGAGGTCGCAGGCGCCGAGCTCGGCCGTCTGCTGTGCCGCCAACAGGGCATTCAAGCGCTCCCATCCGCGCGGGCCGGTGACACGGCCGAGCGTGATATGCGGGTGGAACGGACGGACCTCCTTGGCGAACGCCAGCGGCGCCAACGCGTCGTCCACGGCAGCGGCCAACCTTGTCAGGGGTGGGCAGTCGAGCCCCGCCCAGACGACGCGCGGACGCCGGGCATGCGGGAAGACGCCGAGGCCCCGCACCGCGGCGCGCATGGGCGGCGTCGCGGCCAGGGCGTCGCGCAGGGCATCGCGCAGCGCCGGGAGCCGCGTCTCCGGGACGCCACCGAGGAACTTCACCGTCGCGTGCAAGCCCTCGTCGCGGACCCAGCGCACCGCGGCGTCGGCGCGCGCGAGCTCGCGCTGGAGGGCGACCAGCGCGGCGTGGATCTCGGCAGCGACCTCCACCGCCAGGAAGGTACGGACCTTGGCGTCGGGCGCGCTCACGCGCCCATCCTAGCGCATGCCGATCCCGATGCCGCGGGCTGCACCCGGGGTCGATCCCTAGCGCTTGAGGATCGTCGACTCGGTCGGATTCTCGCCGAGCTGCGTGCGCCGCACCCAGTCGAGCGCGATCTGCGAGGTCAGCAGCTTGATCCAGTCGCGCGTGCCCCAGAGCTGGTAGCGATGGCTGCGCGTGCCGTCCGGCCCGTCGAGGGCGATGTAGACGGTGCCCACCGGCTTCTCCGGCGAGCCCCCGTCGGGGCCGGCGATGCCGGTGGTGGCGAGCCCGAGGGCGGCACCGGTGAGGCGCCGCACGCCGCGCGCCATCGCTTCGGCGACCTCGCTGCTCACCGCCCCGTGCCGCTCGAGGATCGCCGCCGGTACCCCGAGGACGGACTGCTTCACCGCGTTGCTGTAGGCGACGACGTCGGCCAGCACATACGCCGAGCTGCCGGGCACGTCGGTGAGCCGGTGGCCGATCAGGCCGCCGCTGCACGACTCGGCCACCGCGATGGTGGTGCCCGCTCGGGTGAGCAGCTCGCCGACCACCGCCTCCATGGTCGTGTTGCCCTCGCCGTAGGCGTAGCCGCCGAGCCGCTCGCGCAACGCGGCGGCGGCCGCGCTGAGCCGTCGCTCGGCTTCGCCCGGCGGGGCATGCACGGTGACGCGGAGCGAGATCTGCGGGAACGCGGCGCGAAACGCGATGCGCCCATCCGCCGGATCCACCACCCCCGCCACCAGCTCGTCGAGGGCCGACTCACTGATGCCGAAGGTCTGAAAGGTATGGCTGCGGTACTCATCGCTGCCGCGGCGCAGATCGCGCAACCACGGCAGAACCTGCTCGGCCAGCATCGCCTTCATCTCGCGCGGCACCCCAGGGAGCACGATGCAGTGACAGACGCCGTGCTCGGTCGCGATCTCCAGGCGAAAGCCCGGCGCGGTGCCGAGGGCGTTCGGAACGATGGTCGCCCCGGTCGGAAAGAGGGCCTGCTTGAGGTTGTTCTCCGGCATGGTGCGGCCCATGGCCGCGAACATCTGGCGGATGCGGTCGGCGACGGACTGGTCCATCACCAGCGCGCGGTCGGCGACGCGCGCGACGGTCTCGGTCGTGAGATCGTCAGCCGTGGGGCCGAGGCCGCCGGTGCAGATGATCAGGTCGGCCCATTGGAGCGCCGTGCGCCACGCCCAGGTGATCCGGTCGGGGTAGTCGCCGACCACCAGCATGCCGACGACGTCGATGCCCACGCCGACCAGCACGTCGGCGATGTAGTTCGCGTTGGTGTCGAGCGTGCGCCCGGTGGTGAGCTCGTCGCCGGTGCTGATCAAGACTGCCCGCATCGCTCCTCCCGCGGCTCAGTTCAGCGCCGCCAGCACTGCCCGAGTCACCAGGTTGGCATAGATGCCCGACACGACGTCGTCCAGCACGACGCCCGGCCCGCCGGGGAGCGACCGGTCGATGGCGCCAGCCGGGTACGGCTTGATGACGTCGAGGGCGCGGAAGACGAAGAACGCGACGAGCGTGGCCGCCCAGGTCGGAGACATGAATAACGTCGCGGCGAGATACCCGACGATCTCGTCGATGACGATCACATGGCTATCGTGCTCCTGGAGCAGCACCTCGGCACGCCCGGCGATCCAGCAGGCGCCGAGGACCGCGGTCACATAGCCGGCGAGATACAGCAGCGTCGAGAGGTGCCGCACCGGGTCGAACAGCCACCAGTACAAAGGGAACGCGATCAGCGTTCCCCAAGTGCCAGACGCGACCGGAATGTATCCCGTATACGCACCCGACGCGACAAAGAGGATGAGACGGCGCATCCGAACGACGAGCGGCGCATCCTATGGACGCCCCGCGAGTGAGTCAAGAAAGCGCCGCGTCGCCCCGGCGTCAGCGCGCGACCAGGCGGCGGATCGCCGCCAAGCGTTGATTCTCCTTGCGCAACGAGACGATGTCGTCTTCGAGCTTGCGGAAGAGGCCGGTGATGTCCTCGAGCGCCGCGAGGGCGCGCTTCAGCACCGAGTTGGTGTTGGCGCCACCGATCGCGCGGCGCCGGCGGGGTGCGAGCTTGGCGCCGCGCTGGCGAGCGATGCGGTAGTAGTTGGCGGCGACGGTGCCCTGCTGGCGGCCGGTCTTGGCCGACAGACGGCGGAACGCTTCGGTGCGTCCGATCTGTTGATCGGCGACCATCTTCTCCACCTGCTCGAAGATCTCGGCGCCGATGCCGCCGCGTTTCGCGCGCTTCTTCTTGCGTACTTTCGCCGCCATGTAGAGCCCCCTTAATAGTGAATCACTGTGCAGTAACGTTCTCGTATCATCGACCAATTTGCAAATGCAAATAGCGCTGTCGAGGGATGAAATACATTCGGCTATGCACATCGTGTGTAACATATGCACGGCGGCGCCGGCGGCGCGCACGTGCCGCGGCGAGGAGCGACCCGCACGGTCTCGCCCGCGGCCCGCGTCTCGGAACGTGCCGGCGCCACACGGATGGGCTGGCGTCGCGCGCCACCTTTCTAGTAGATTCCGGGCGCCTTTCGAGGGTCGATCGCATGACTGACAGCACCGTCACCCGGCGCCTGGCCGAATGGATTGCCGGGAGCACGTACGAGGACATCCCCCGCCGCGTCGCCGACGAGGCCAAGAACCAGGTCCTCAGCATGATCGCCGCGGTGCACGCGGGGCACTTCAGCGACGCCGGCCGCTGCGTCAGCCGGACCGTGAAGGAGTGGGCGAGCGGCAAGGAGGCGACGCTCATCCCGTCCGGCGAGCGGACGGCGGTACATTACGCGATCGTCGGCAACGCCGCCTTGGGGAGCGCGCTGGAGTACGACGACTACCTGCTCGGCGCCCGGACCGGACCGTCCGCCGTGCTGACCGCGCTGGCGCTGGCCGAGAAGCTGGGGTCGAGCGGGCAGGAGTTCCTCCTCGCCCAGGTACTGGCCAACGAAGTGGGCGGCCGCGTCGGGCTGGCGGCCGGCCTCGGACCGCTCGACGATCAGGTCAACTCGTTCGTGCATCTGATCGGCGGCGCGGTGATCGCCGCCAAGCTGCTCAAGCTCGACCGCCAGCAGACCGAGCACGCCCTCGGGCTCGCGATGTTGCAGCCGAACTTCCTCCTCCCGGCCGGCTTCTACGGCTCGGAGGCGAAAGTCCTGACCGCGGCGTTGATCGCGCCGATCGGCGTCCAGGCCGCGGAGCTGGCGGCGAACGGCCTGCGCGGCGCGCACGAGGTGTTCGAGGGCGAGCACGGATTCCTACGCGTGTTCACCGGTGTGCCGCTCACCGGCGCGTTCAAGGGGTACGGCAAGGTGTGGCTCACCGAGTCGCTCGGCTACAAGATCTATCCCGGCAGCGTGTATCTCGGCGCGATCATCGACTGCGTGCTCGGCCTGGTTCGGCAACACCATGTCGATCCGCGCAAGGTGCACGCCGTCTACGTCGGTGCCGGGCCGTTGACCCTGGCGATGGACGCGCGCTCGGCTCCGTACGTGCGCGGCCCCGAGTCGCTCGCCACCACGCTCAACCACGCGGTGGCCTACAATGTCGCCGTGGCGATCGTCGACCGCGAGCTCTCCCCCCGGCAGTTCACCCGCGACCGCATCAAAGACGCGGCGGTGTGGGAGCTGGCGACCAAGGTCCGGCTCTCGCTCGACGACGACCTCGCGCGCCGAGCGCGTGAGCGCTCACCGCTGCGGAGCGCCGGCGAGGAAGGCGCGACCGCGCACCTGTTCGACCTCGAGTCCGTGGACTTGATCGGCTACAAGACCGCGTTCGGAGCCCGCGTGCGCATCGAGCTCGACGGCGGGCGCACTTTCGAGATGGAGCAGGAGGCGCCGACCGGGAGCGGCGCGCGACCGTTCGATGACCGGCGCAAGGCGGTGGAGGACAAGTTCCGCCGCGAGACGCGCTATACGCTGCGCAAGGAGCGCATGGAAAAGGCCATCGACATCGTCCACCATCTCGACGAGTCCAGTGCATCGCACATCCGCGAGCTGACCCGGCTGTGCTGCTCGGAGAAGGGCTAGCGGCCTTCTCGGCCTCGTGCGGCCGCCGGTCGCGGCCTGTAGTCAGGCCGCCCTTCGACAGGCGCAGGGCGAACGGTCCATCGAATCAACGGACGGAGGGGTCCGTTCGTGCTGAGCGTGTCGAAGCACCGGTCGCGCTAGGTGAGCGCCCACTCCTCGCCGTTGCGTCGCACCACACCCTCGCGCTCGAGCTTGCGGAGGTGGGCGGTGACCGACATGGCGGCCGCGGCGTGAAGAAAGGTGGGGACGTCGGTGTACATCCCTTCGACCAGGGTCGCGACGGTGCGCGGGCCGGCGCGCAGCCCGGTGAGAATCTGCTCGTCGCGCAGGGCGCGGTGCGCCAGGTAGGATTCGATCTTGTCGCGCGGGTTGCGCACGGCCGGCCCGTGCGCCGGGTAGATCACCGCGACGTCGAGCGCCAGCAGCCGACGCAGCGAGTCGAGATAGTCGCCGAGGTCGCCGTCGGGCGGAATCACGGTCGTGCCGGCGCCCAGCACCACGTCGCCGGTGAACAGGGCACGCTCCTCGGGCATGTACCAGCACAGATGGTCCCAGGCGTGGCCGGGCGTCCAGATCGCCTGCAGCGTGGCGCCGTCAGTACGGCGCTCGCTGCCCTCGTCCACCGCGTCGATGGCGCGATCGCCGTCGAGTTTGTCCCAGGGCTTCTTCGCAACCGTCAGCGGTCCGAAGCGTCGCTGCACGCTTTCCACGCCGCCAAGATGGTCGACGTGACCGTGCGTCAGCACGATTTCCTGCAGCGTCTCGCTGGCGCGGGTTTCGTAGAGGGCGCGTTCGAGCAGCGGCAGATATTGCGGCAGGCCCTGGCCGGTGTCGAGCAGCAGCGGCTGCCGGCCGGTGCCGACCAGGTAGGTGTTGGTTCCCGGGCCGGTGAACGGGCCCGGATTCTGGCCCAGCACGACCGTCACCCGCTCCGACCATACCGCGATGTCCGGCATATCGAGACCGATCATCGAGTCGGTCACGATGCGCGACGGCAGCTCGCTCATGCGCCTCGCCTAGCAGGGGCGGCGGCCGCGGCGCAATGCGCTCTGGGCCGTTACCCGTTGTCCGTTGTCAGTCGAAGGGGCGGTGAACGGACAACGGAAAACGGCTGACGGAAGACGGCCAACCCTCAGCGCGTCCGCGGCAGCCCGAGCACCCGTTCGGCGATGATGTTGCGCTGGATCTCGGAGGAGCCCGCCGCGATGGTCCGTCCGCGCGAGTACAGCATGAGGTGCGGCCATTTGCCGGCGTCGAGCACGTGCGGCGATCCCTTCAGCAGTTGGCTGTACGGGCCTTCGAGCTCGAGGGCGGTCTCCAGCATGCGCTGATACATCTCGCTCCAGAAGAGCTTCTCGATCGAGCCCTCGGGGCCGGGGATTCCGCCGCGCAGGGCCTTGGTGAGGTTGCGCAGCGCCGTGTAGCGCATCGCTTCGCCGTCGATGTAGGCGGCGGCGAGCTTCTGGCGCAGCAGCGGCTGGTGCGCGGCGGGCGCCGCCGAGGGGTAGCGCCGCGCCAGGGCGAGCAGCTCATCGAGGGCGACGCGTGACTGCAGCTGCCGGCTGAAGGTCAGGGTCTGGCGTTCGTGCATGAGGGTGGTGATCGCGATGTCCCATCCGGTGTTGACCGCCCCGACGACGTTGGCGCGGGGCACGCGGACGTCCTCGAGAAAGACCTCGTTGAAGTCGTCGTCGCCGTTGATCTGCTTGAGCGGGCGCACGGTGACGCCCGGGCTGTGCATGTCGAGCAACAGAAAGGTGATGCCCTTGTGCTTGGGCGCCTCCGGATCGGTGCGGACCAGAAGCATGCACCAGTCGGCATAGCGGGCGAAGCTCGTCCACACCTTCTGGCCGTTGACGACGAAGGAATCGCCGTCGAGCACGGCGCGCGTCGTCAGCGCGGCGAGGTCCGAGCCCGCGTTGGGCTCGGAGAATCCCTGACACCAGATCTCGTCGGCCGAGAGGATGGCCTGGAGATGGCGCTGCTTCTGCGCCTCGGTGCCGTGCGCGATCAGGACCGGACCGCCCATGGTGAGCCCAGCGAGATTGATGAGCAGCGGCGTGCGCGCCCGCGCCATTTCCTCCTGGAAGATGATCTGCTCGATCAGCGTCGCGCCGCGCCCGCCGTAGGACTTGGGCCAGTGCACGCCGCACCACCCGGCCTCGTGCAGTCGGCGCTGCCAGCGCTTCCCGTACGCGACCCAGGCGTCGGACGGCTCGGGCTCGGGGCCCGGCGGGTTGGCGTCCAGCCAGGCGCGCAGCTCGGCGCGGAAGCGCTCCTCGTCCGGCGTGTACGACAGATCCATGCGCTGCTCGCTAGTTCGCCTGGGCGCGACGGTCAATCCGCGGCGAGGAGCCCCAGCTCGGCCGCGGCGCGGTGGAGCGCGGCAATCGACTTGGCGTCGGCGATCTCGCCACTGCGCACCATCGCCAGCGCGTGCCGCAGCGGTACGCGGCTGACCGTGAGCACCTCGTCGTGATCGAGCGACTGGCTCGCCTCCGACAGCTCGCGGGCGAGGAACAGGTGGATGCGCTCGTCGCAAAATCCGGGCGTGGTCAGGACGGCACCGAGCGCCGTCCACTGCGCCGCGAGCAGCCCGGTCTCCTCGCGCAGCTCGCGCCGCGCGCAGGCCTCCGGCGCCTCACCCGCTGCCAGCGTGCCGGCTGGGACCTCCCAGATGAAGCCTCCCGCCGCGTGGCGGAACTGGCGGATCAGCGCGACGGCGCCGTGCGCGTCGACGGCGACGATCGCCGAGGCCCCCGGATGGTGGATCACCTCGAGGCTGATCGACTGCCCGTTGGGCAGCGTCACCTCCTCGAGGTGAAGGTCGACGATGCGGCCCTTGTAAATCTGCCGTGCACTGGCCATGCGGCAGCGCTACCACGCGGTGCGCGGAGCGCCAATCGCACGGTCTAGTGCGGCAGCGACGACGGCGGCAGCGCGAGCGCTGCCCGCGCGAGCGCGAGGCCCAACTCGGCGTGCGCGCGCGGTGCGAGCGCCAGCCGTGACTGCAGGCCGACGCGCCGCAGCTCGAAGAGCGCCGCCTCGACGTGATGCAGCAGCGGCCCGTCGAGGCCCGCCGCGACGATCTCGACGCGCCAGCGACCCGGCACGGCGCGCGTCAGGCGGCGCACGTGTTGCATCACCGCGTGCAGGATCGCGGCATCGACGGCGCCGGCGAAGGTGAACAGCCCCTGGGGCTCGCCGGCGACGCGACGCCACACGCGCACGGTGATCGTCACCGGGCGCGCGCCGGCCCACCCCGACCCGTTCGACCACCATCGTCCTTCGACCGTCTGTGCCATCTGCTGCTGAGCGTTCCTCTCGAATCGACCTTGGCGTGGCAGGAGCAACGTCGGTGCCACACGGGGGCGGCGGCGCTTGCCTACCGGCTGCGCGCAGTTCCGAACTGCGTCCTTCCGGCGCCGTGGCAATTCCGTGCTCGGCCGGCGCCTCGCTGCCGCGGCACGGAATCGCCGCCAGCGCAGCTGCGCAGGGGGGTGTTACGCGACGCGTCAAACTCAAAAGCCGATCGCGCAGCCGTCCTTGCGCGGATCGGATCCGCCCCAGTACGCACCGTTGGTCGGGTCGATCATGATCCCCTGTGCTCCGCCGAAGCCGCCGCGCGCGAGCGCCGCCGCCTCATCCTCGACCGCGTGACCCCGCCGAGCCAGCTCGGTGCCCACCCGCTCCGCCAGCCCGCGCTCCAGCGCGACGCGGTCGGTGTCGAGGTAGTTGAAGCGCGGGTGGTCGATCGCTTCCTGGATGTTGTCGCCGGCATCCAGCAGCCGGGAAACCACCTGGACGTGGCCCTGCGCCTGCATGTCGCCGCCCATGACGCCGAACGAGACCAGCGGCCGGTCGTCCTTCAGCAGCATGGCGGGGATGATGGTGTGAAACGGCCGCTTGCCGGGAGCGATGCAATTCGGATGTGCCGGGTCGAGCGAGAACCCGTAGCCGCGATTCTGCAGGGCGATGCCGGTGTCGCCAGCGACCATCCCCGAGCCGAAGGCGAGATAGAGGCTGTTGATCAGCGATACGACATTCCCGGCGGCGTCAGCGGCGGTGAGATAGACGGTGTCGCCGCTCGCCCGCACGCTGCCGGGAGCGACGCGCTTGCGGGCTTTCGCCGGATCGATCAGGGCGGCGCGGCCCTGCGCGTAGTCTTTCGACAACAGCTGTGCGGTCGGCACCGGCGCGCGCGCCGGATCGGCGATGTAGCGGTTGCGATCCGCGAAGGCGAGCTTGATCGCCTCGATCTGCAGATGCGCCACGGCAGCGGGATCCGCCGCGATGGCCGCCAGGTCGAAGCAGTCGAGGATGTTGAGGGCGAGCAATGCCGTGAGCCCCTGCCCGTTCGGCGGCAGCTCGCACACGCGGTGGCCGCGGTAGTCGGTGGCGATCGGCTCGACCCACTCCGAGGTGTGGGCCGCGAGATCCTCGAGCTCGAGCAAGCCGCCGTGCGCGTGCGAGCA
>Ga0335082_10002428_pt1 | contig 20040 bp, 16 predicted proteins | sample Lox_Sample_41_FD_206718 | JGI IMG/M metagenome (GOLD analysis project Ga0335082, IMG submission 206718) | Soil microbial communities from Loxahatchee National Wildlife Refuge, Florida, United States - Lox_Sample_4.1 | ecosystem: Environmental > Terrestrial > Soil > Wetlands | place: USA...
CGCATCGACGCGCTGCGCGCCGCCGACCCGATCATGTGGAGCGAGACCAACCAGATGTGGCTGGTCACCGGCCACCAGGAGGTCATGGAGGGCTTCGCCATGGGGCTGCCGCTCTCCAACCGCCGGCTGCCCGATACCGCGGTCGCCCATATCCCGCCCGAGGAGCGCGAGCAGTTGCTGCCGTGCCTGATGAACGCGACCCGCAACTGGCTGCTCAACATGGATTCGGAGGCCCACCAGCGGCTGCGGCGCCTGCTGGTGCGTGCCTTCGGCAAGCCGATCGTCGAGGGGTTGCGGCCGCACGCGCGGCGTTTCATCACCGATGCCCTGGATGAGGCCGCGCGGCGCGGCGACATCGAGTTCGTCTCGCAGATCGGCCGCGTGGTGCCGGCGCGCACGATCCTGCGTCAGCTAGGACTTAGTGACGATCTGGTGCCGAAACTGCATCGCTGGTCGGTCTCCCTCAATCAATCCGGCAACGTCAACGTCTCGCGTGAGGGACTGCTCGAGATCGAGGCCACGCTGCTCGCGCTGCGCGATGTGTTCCGGCCCGAGTTCGCCAAGCGCCGCGCGAACCCCGGCAACGACTTCCTCTCCGCGCTGGTCACCGCGCGCGAGGGCGCGGACCGCATGACCGAGGACGAGATGTTCGGCACCTGCGACATCGTGCTGATCGCCGGTCACGACACCACCGCCAATACCATGTCACTCGGGGTCGCGGCGCTCGCCCAGCACCCCGAGGCGGTCGAGTACATTCGCCAGCATCCCGAGAACGCGGCCAACGTGGTGCTGGAGCTCATGCGACTCGTGGCGATGTCGACTGCCATGTCGCGGCGCGTCGACGAGGACTTTACCTGGCGCGGTCACGAGCTCAAGGAGGGCCAGTACGTCATCCTCTTCCAGGGCGGCGCGAACCGCGACCCGAAGGTCTTCCCGGACCCGGATCGCTTCGATCCGACCCGACCGCAGGATCTGAACATGACCTTCGCTCCCGGTGCACACCACTGCATCGGCCACCTGCTCGCCAAGATGCAGCTGGGCGAGTTCTTCCCTGAGTTCGTGCGCCGCTTCGACTTCGAACTGCTGGACAAGCGCCTGGACTTCGGTCCGACGATGGCCTTTCGCGGGCTGGAGACGCTGCACCTGCGGCTGCATCCGCGCGCCTAGGCGCGCAAGAGGGCCGCGGTGGTTGTGCGGCACCCCAAAAGCGGTAAGCTAGCATACTGGGATCGGAGTCTTCTGCGGCGCTCTCACGCGCGGGGCACATGGGTATGCAGCAAGCTGCGGGCGGTCTGCGCGACCTGAAGGTCGTGGACCTGGGCGTCGGCATGGCCGCGGCGCTGGTCACTAAGTTCCTGCGCGAGGCCGGGGCCGCGGTTACGCGGGTCGAGCCTGCCGCTGGCGACCCCTTCTATGAGGTGTACCCAGCGTACGCCAGCTGGCGGCACGGACTGAGCCTCGATGCCGCGGCGGCGGACTCGGAGGAGGCGCTGCAGCGGGTGCTCGCCGAGGCCGACGTGTGCCTGCTCGGCGGTGAGGACTTCCCGGGGCTGACACGGCGCACCGACGCCGCGGCGCTGCAGTCGCAGCACCCGCGCCTGGTCGTGCTCGAGATCGAGGGCTATCCCGAGGGCACGCGGCACGCCGGTCGGCCGGCGAGTGACGTGCTGGTGCAGGCGCGCTCCGGGCTCGCCTACGAACACTATTCCAAGCGCCCGCTGCTCATGGGCTTCGAGCCCTCCAGCTACGGGGCGGCGCTGAATGGGCTCGCCGGGCTGTTCGCGGCGCTGCTCGAGCGCGAAAGCAGTGGCCGCGGACAGTTGGTGCGCACCTCGCTGTTCGAGGGCGCGCTCACCTGGCCGATGCTGCTGTGGGTCGAGGCCGAGCGGCCGACGCCGGCCTCGAAGTTCGTGATGCCCAAGGATCCGTGGCCGCTCATCTTCCAGTGCGCGGACGGCGTCTGGGTGCAGATCGTGCTCGGCTCGACCGGCTCCAAGGGGCGCATCTACCGCATCCTGCAGATCAACGATCCGACGGTGGACATCAACGACAGCGGGATGCCCAAGCCCACCGGCGATCCGAAGAATTTCTTCGGCGACATCGACGTGCTCGCCGCCCACGTGCGCAACTTCGAGAGTGCCAAGCTGCTCGAGGCGATCTGGGGCGCGGGTCTGCCCGCCGAGCCGGTATTGCCGCCGGGGGGCTGCTGGGATGATCCGCAGGTCGTGCACAACCAGATCATCGTGCGCGACAGCGACGGGGTGCGGCACGTCGGCCATCCGGTCTACGGCAGCGCCACGGCCGCGCCGCCGCGCCGCTGGCGCCGTGCCGGCAAGCTGCCACTCAGCGGCATGCGGGTCATCGACTTCGGGGCGTTCGTCGCCGGTCCCTTCTCGGGGGTGGTGCTCGCCGATCTCGGTGCGGATGTCATCAAGGTCGAGGCCACCGCGGGGGATCCGAACCGCAGCATCTTCCGCGCCTACACGGCGGCCAACCGCGGCAAGCGCGCGATCACCATCGATCTGAAAACGCCCGAGGGCGTGAAGATCGCGCAGCAGCTGTGCGCCGGCGCTGATGTGGTCATGAACAATTTCCGACCGGGCGTGTCCGCGCGCCTCGGCATCGACCCCAAGACGCTGCACGCACTGAAGCCGGAACTCATCGTGCTCGAGAGCGTGGCCTACGGTAACGGCGGCCCGCGCGCCGAGGGCGCCGGCTTCGATATGTGCTTCCAGGCATTGTGCGGCCACGACTACCGCGCCGGCGGTGTCGGCAACCCGCCGCTGTGGAACCGTACCTCGATGGTGGATTTCGCGGCTGCGTTGATCGGTGCGGTCGGCGTGCTGCAGCGGCTCTACGAACGCGCCCGCAGCGGCGCCGGCGCCGAGATCGGAGCCGGACTCATGAATACCGGCCTCTACCTGCTCTCGGAACTGGTGCAAGGGAGCGATGGGAAGTTCGCCGGCGCTCCGTCGCTCAATCACGAGCAGACCGGCTACCACCCCGCAGAGCAGCTCTACGAGGCGGCCGACGGCTGGATCGGCATCGCCGCGCGTGATGAGTCGATGGCGCGCCGCCTGATCGCCGTGCTGCAGCTCGGGCATGCGGTGACCACAGCGCGCGCCGGCTGGGGGCCGGAGGTCGCAGCGCTCATCGGCGCGGCGATCAAGAAACGCAGCCGCACCGAGCTGCTCCGGGCGCTCGATGATGCCGAGGTGTGGGCCGAGGAGTGCTGTACCTCGGGTGAGGCGCAGAACCTGCGCGATGAGGATCTACAGCGCCTCGGCGCCGTGGCCACGACACAGCACCCGCAGTTCGGCAGCGTGCGCCAGCTGGGACTGCTGGTGCGCCTCGCCGAAGTCCCCGGTACACCTTCCACGCGGCACGCGCCGCTGCCGGGGGAGCATACCGATGAGCTGCTCGCAGAACTGGGCCTGCCGCCGGCGCAGATCGCCGGTCTGCGCGAGCGCAAGATCGTGAAGTGAGGCAATGAGCGGCGAGCACGCGATCGAGCGCGAGGCCCTGCGGCTGCTGTGGGCGACACTGCGCCTGAGCCTGACGCCCGAGCTGCAGAGTGCACTCGCCAAGGACCGCGCCAAGCGTGCCGATGCGGCCCTCGCGCGCCTGGTGGCCGGCTACGCCCAGCTACCGCAGGTGCGCGCCGCCTACCGCGCCCGCTATGACGAGTTGCTCGCGCGGGCGCGTGCTCTCGGCGGTGAGCCGGCGGTGGGCGCAACTGACGAGCTCGCGGCGGCGGCGGACAACCCGCTGTTCGTCGGGATTCCCGCGGTGGCCGCGGAGCTGGAGGCGCGCGTGCTGATGCTCGCCGCCGCACACGACCCGCCGGCCGCTGCGCGCGCGAAGCTCGATGCGCTGGTGCGCGACATCACTGCGCTCGAGGCGAGCTGCCGGCAGGATTACGAGACGCGCGTTTTTGCCATGAAGCCGGCGCTCGGCGCGACGGGCGTCCCGGTGCGGGAGCTCAGTACTGCGACGCTGCAGGCGTATCTGCGAGCGCACCCGCGCGGGGGTGCGGCGCTGCTGGTGCGCCGCGTCCACGAGGTCCCCGGCGGTCGCTCCAAGCGCACCGTGATCGCGGAACTCGAGGTCACGGGCGCGCTTCCCGGTGAGATCGTGCTGCGGCTGGATACCGGGCGCGGCGTGGGCACGTCCGTCATCGACGAATACCGGCTGCTCGAGCGCGTCGCACGGCGTGGGCTGCCGGTGCCCGAGCCACTGTGGCTCGAGTCCTCCGCCGAAGTGTTCGGGCATCCGTTTATCGTCTTCCGGCGCATGCCGGGGGCGTCGGCGGGGGATCTGATCGAAGGGGCGTTCCGCAAGGAGCCGGGCACGGCACGCGCTCTGGCGCGAGTGCTCGGTGCGGTACATGCCGGCGGCGCGGCGCTCATCGAGGATCCGGGCGAGCGCGGCTCGGCGGTCGCCCACACCCGTGAGCTGCTCACCCACTACCGCGACTGGTGGCGCCTGAAGAAGCCCTTCCCCTCGCTGGTCATCGAGAGCGCCTTCCTGTGGCTATTCGGTGGACTCGAGCGCGGTCTCGGGCAGGCGAGCGTGGTGCACGCGGACACCGGCTTCCACAACCTGCTGCTTGATGAGCAGGGCCGCGGCTGCCTGCTGGACTGGGAATTCGCGCACTTCGGCGACCCGGCCGAGGATCTCGCCTCCTGTCGCCCGGCGGTTGAACAGTGCCTGCCGTGGGCGGACTTCATGAGCGAGTACCAGCGCCACGGCGGCGGGCCGGTGAGTGACTTCCGGCTGGATTATTTCTCGGTCTGGCGGCCGTTGCGCAACGCTGTGGTCTGCGGCACGACGCTGCATACCATGATGGCCGGAGAGGCTGACGACATCGACCCGGTGACCATCGGGCTCTCGACGTTTCAGCGCCTGCAGGCCGATCTCGCCAAGACACTCAGCGCACGCATGAGCGGGTGAGCCATGGCGAGTCAGGCGTCGGCCAATCCCGGAGTGTCGGATCTCGAGCGCCTGGTGGCACTCGAGGATATCCGCCGCCTCAAGGCGCGCTACTTCCGCTGCATCGACACCCGCGACTGGCCGGGCTTCACGGACTGCTTCGCCCCGGATGCGGTCATGGACGTCAGCGGCGAGCCCGAGCGGCTGATCAAGGACGAGCGCGGCGTGTACCGCGGCGCGGTCGCCATCGGCGCCTGGGGCGAGCGCGCCGCGGCGGGGATCCAGACACGCCACCACATCCTCATGCCCGAAATCGACCTGACCTCGGCCACCACGGCGAGCGGCATCTGGGCGATCGAGGACCGTTTCTGGTGGCCCGCGGGTGGTCCGCACCGCACGCTGCATGGCCTCGGCTACGAGTACGAGACCTACAGCAAGATCGCCGGCGCGTGGAAGATCCAGACCTCGCGCTTTCAGCGCCTGCGAACCGAGTACACCTGAAGAACCAGATCCGCGGGTGCCGTACCCGCGGCCGAAGGAGCCGGAAGATGAACGCCGCAGTTGCCCCCGACCTCAATCTCGCCGGGCTCGGCCCGCTCGGCGATGGCCTGTTGTCGCGCCTGAGTGCCCTGCGCGAGCACGACCCGCTGTTCTGGAGCGAGGCCTCGCACTGCTGGATCGTCACCGGGCATGCCGAGGTCATGGAGGGCTTCAGCGGCTCCCTGCCGCTGCTCAACGGCAAGATGGAGGCAGTGCTCGGTCGCGTGCTGCCCCCCGAGGAGTTGCACCGGCGCTTCCCGAACACGCTGCGCTACATGCCACGCATCCTGCCCAACATGGACGGCGAGGAGCATGCCCGCGTGCGACGGCTGTTCGTCAAGGCTTTCAGCCGCAAGATAGTCGAGGACCTGCGCCCGTATGTGCGCACGCGCGTCGGGGTGATCCTCGACCGTGCCGGGGCCGTGGGCGAACTCGAGTTCAATGAGGGCGTTGCGCGGCAGCTGCCGGGGGCGGTGATCCTGCGGCTGCTGGGGATGTCGGAGCAGTACCTGGAACGGCTCAAGGCCTGGACCGACGGGGTCACGCGCGCGCTGACCTCGTTCGATCCGCGGCCGGAATGGCTGGAGACCCTCGAGCGCGTGGTCACCGAGATGCTCGAGGTATTCACTGCCGAGATCGACGAGCGGCGCAAGCAGCCGCGCAGCGATTTCATCTCGGCGCTGGTGCATGCGGTGGACCAGGGCGACACCATGACCATCAATGACATGATCGGCGCGCTGATTCTCGTGATCATCGCCGGGCATGACACCACCAGCAACTCGATGACCCTCGGCGTGCGGGCACTGGCGCGTCACCCGGCGGCCTGGGCGGAACTGCGCGCCCACCCGGAGAAGAGCGTCGAAGCGGTTGTCGAGCTGATGCGCTACTCGGCCATGTCGGCGGCGCAGCCGCGGCTCGCGGCGCGCGACTTCGAGTGGCGCGGGCGCAAGGTGCGCCAGAACGACCTGGTCATGCTGATGGTGGCCGGCGGCAACCGTGACCCGCACGTCTTCAAGAACCCCGAACAGATCGACTTCGCGCGCGCCAACGATCTCTCGCTCACCTTCGGGCCGGGCCTGCACCACTGCATCGGTCACCTGCTGGCGAAGCTGCAACTCAGCGAGTTTTTCCTGGCGCTCACCGAGCGCTTCGACCGGGTCGAGATCCTGCGCGAGCCGGAGTTCGTGCCGAATCTGGTGTTCCGTGCCGTCACGCGCCTCGACGTGCGCTTCCACCCGCGGGCCGGCTAAGCCGCGGGCGGGCCCGTGCGGCGTTCGAGCCACGCCCCGAACATCTCGAACAAGAGCTGCTTATGTGCGGTGAGCCGGTGATCCCCCGTGCCGATGAGGTAGAGGTCGCCGGCGGCATTCCCGGCGGCCCGCACGAACTCGACACTGCGCTGCCAGGGGATGACTTCGTCGCGTACTCCGTGCACCAGCAACCACGGCACCCGCAGCTCGCTCGCGAGGCGCACGGGATCGTAGCTGCCGGCCTCCTCGAGCAGCCCCGCCCCGATCTCCAGATCGAGCCATTCACTGGTGAAGCGCCTGAGCCCGGTGCGGCGCCAGTCGGCGAGGGCGGTGGGGTCAAGCGTGCGCGTCAGCGAGGCGGGAAACTCGAGCGAGGGCGCGATCAGTACCAGACCCTCGATGTCCTGCGGCGAGCGCACGGCGTGCCAGGCTGCGACCGCCGCGCCCATCGAGGAGCCGACGAGCAGGATGCGCCGCGGCGCGCTGCGCTCGCGCAGCCACGCGGCGGCGGCATCGAGATCCGCGAGCATCCGGCGCATGGTCAGATCGCGCATGGCGCCGTCGGAGTCGCCGTGTCCGCGCAGGTCGAGCGCCGCCACCGCGCGGCCGGCGGCCTGAAAGCGCTCAGCGAAGTACAGCACTTTCTCGCCGCGCCGGTGCGAGCCGAGGCCGTGTACGAACAACAACGCCGGGGCCTGCGGGCCGGCCGCATACCAGTCGAGCGCGATCGACTGCCCGCCCGCGACGGGGAGCCGCAGCACCTCAGGTTCGCTCAAGTCGCCATCCCGCAGCGCACGCGCGGCGTGCGTTGCGCCGATCATACGGGCTGGCCTCGAACAGCCGCTCGCCTATTTCCGCGCATCACAGCGCGGGGGCGGGGGAGTTAAAGTGGGCACACGCCTCGCCGGCAAGGTTGCGATCGTCACCGGGGGCTCGCGTGGCATCGGCCGCGCGCTGGCCCGGGCGCTTGCCAGCGAGGGCGCGGCCGTGGTGGTCAACTATCAGGCCAAGGCCGCCGCGGCCGCCGAGGTCGTGGATGCCATCGCCGCCGCCGGCGGACGTGCCGTGGCCGTGCAAGCCGACATCGCCACGAGTGGCGCGGCTCAGGCGCTGTTCACGGCAGCCGAAGCACATTTCGGCCGGGTGCACGTACTGGTGTGCAACGCCGGGATCGCCGCGGTGGCGCCGCTGCAAGCGATCACGGACGAGGATTGCGAGCGCGTCCTCGGCACAAATACCCGCAGTCTCGTGTACTTGCTGCGTGCCGCCGCTCGCTCGCTCGCGGATCACGGTCGCATCGTCACGCTCTCCTCGACCATCGCCGCCTTCCCGCGGGCCGGGACGGCGCTCTACGCTGCGAGCAAAGCGGCCGTGCGCGCCCTTACCGAGGTGGCGGCTCTTGAGCTCGGGGCGCGCGGCATCACCGCCAACTGCGTGCTGCCGGGCATGATCGAGACCGACATGCTGGCCGCGCTGCCGGCGGCGCAGCGTCAGAGCGTCGCGGAGAGTTCGCCCTTCGGCCGGCTCGGCTTGCCCGAGGACCTCACCGGGCTCGTGACCTTCCTCGCGAGCGAGGAGTCGCGCTGGATCACCGGGCAGTCGATCCTCGCCAACGGCGGCGCACGCCGCTGAGCGCCGCCGCCAGCCTTACACCCCGCGCCAGCGTGGCGCGCGTTTTTCGGCAAAGGCGCGCGGGCCTTCGCGCGTGTCTTCAGCGTGGCGCCAGATGGTGTAGGCCGGGTAGGTGTGCTGGGCGCGCAGGGCCTGCTGGAGCGAGGGCTCGTCGAGCCCGCGCATCACGGTCTGCTTGGAGGCGTTCACGGCCAGCGGCGCGCACTTGAGGATCTGCTCGCACCAGCGCCGCGCGCTGGCCGCGAGCTCACTCTGCGGCACGACCTCGTTCACGAAGCCGAAACGCAGGCCTTCGGCGGCCGAGACCGGCTGCGCGCCGAGGATCATGCCCATCGCCTGCTTGAGTCCGATCTGGCGCGCCAGGCGGTGCAGGCCGCCGCCGAGTGCCACGGCGCCGACCAGGGGCTCGGGAAGGCCGAAGCGCGCGTTGTCGCTGGCCACGATCAAATCACAGGCCAGCGCCAGCTCGAAGCCACCACCGAGCGCGACGCCGTTGACGGCGGCGATCACCGGCTTGTCGAGGTCGAAGCGTTCGATGAGTCCGGCGTAGCCGCTGCGCGGGTAGCCGCCCGTGGCCAGATCCGAGGCCTGCGCGGCAGCCTTCAGATCGCTGCCGGCGCAGAAGGCCCGCTCGCCGGCGCCGGTGACCACGCACACCCGTGACTCGGGGTCCGCTGCGAAGGTATCGAACGCCGCCTGCAGCTCGGCGTGCATCGGCTTGTGCAACGCGTTCAGCACCTCGGGGCGATTGAGCGTGATGGTGTAGATGTGATCGCGCGCATCGACCTTGAGGAACTCGTACTTCATGGGGTGCCTCGCTACCCGGGATCCCGGACGCTCAACCTGCCGCTACAGCGGGCGGCCGCCCCACACCGTCGACCAGGACGGTATGGGAGATGGTGGCGGCGCTGCGCAACTCGGAGGCGGCACGGTAGCCCTCCGAGTGGTACCAGCCGCGGGCCGCTGCATAGTTCTCGAACTCGACCATCACGACGCCGGCGAGCGGCGCGCCCTCGAGGACCTCGTGTCGGCCGTAGGCGATTTTCACGCTGCCACCGGCCGCAGCCAGCGTGGGGCGGGCGGCCTGCTTGTAGCGCTCGAGCAGCTCGCGGTCGCGGATCGATTCCACGTAGAAGACGATGTAGGCGGCCATGTTAGCCCCGCCCGCGCATGGCTGTAAGTATCGCAGCTGGCAGGCCGGGGCCGGACTCGGCGTAGCCGCACATCAGGTCGAAGACCCCTGCATAGCGGCTCTGCAGCTCGCGCGCGCAGCTAGCCGCGTCGCCGATCACCACGAAGGCCTCGAGCATGGCATCGGGGACGAGCGTACCCATCTGCTGCCATTGGCCGAGCTTGGAGAGGCGCAGCATCTCCGGCTGGATGTCGCCCCAGCCGTGGAAATCGAGGACCGCCTTGTAGGCGGGCGTCGAGGCATAGAAGGCCACGTTGCGCCGCGCGGCGGCGAGTGCCCGTTCGAGCTGCTCGGGGGTCTCACCGCAGGCCACGAACGGCATGCCAACCACGCGAAACTGAGCGCGCGCCAGGCCACGCTCGGCGAGTGCGCGCTCGATCTTCGGCAGCGTGACCTCGCGCAGGTAGCGCGCGGTGGCGAAGCTGTGACACAGCAGCCCGTCGGCGACTTCGGCCGCCACCTGCGTCATCGCCGGGCCGACGGCTCCGAGCATGACCTTCGGCCGGCCATAGGTGCGATCCTCGGGGATGAACATCGGCGAGGTGAGCGTATGGGTGTAGAACTCACCCTGGAAGTCGAGCGGCTTGCCCTCATACCAGCAGTCCCAGATGGCATGTAGCGCGCGGATGAACTCGCGCATGCGCGGTGCCGGATGCGACCAGGGCATGGAGAAGCGCCTGGTCACGTGCGGCTTGATCTGCGAGCCGAGTCCGAGGGTGAAGCGCCCGCGCGCCAGGGAGTTCACATCGTGGGCCGCCTGCGCCACCACCATTGGCGTGCGCGCGAACGCCACCGCGATGTAGGTCATCAGCTCGACCTGCTGGGTATGCTCGGCCATGAGCGCGGCGAGCACGAACGGATCGTGCTTGGACTCGTTGGTGAAGAGTGCGTCGTAGCCGAGCTGCTCGAGCTGCGCGGACTCGTCGCGAGCCTGCGCCAGCGTGTTGATCATCGTGCTCACTCTCATCGGCGTGCTCCCTCGGGGGTTGCCAGGCGGACGCGGGACGGAAAGCCGCCCAGGCGCTCGCGCACGGTCGGACTGCAGGGGACACCCTCGCCGGGGGCGCCTGCGTAGTCGGCGTCCCAGGGCATGAGCCCCTCGAGCCCGTGCTCGTGCCGGACCACCTTGGCCATGATCGTCATGGGCGCGAGCGTGCGCGCCGCGGCGAGTAGCCCGCTCACGCTGCCATGGCGCTCGTGGTGTGCCGCCAGTTCGCGCAGGGTCAGCGTCGTCGGCGGCGTCGCCTCAGGCAGCGCCAGTTGCTGGCAGTCCTCGAGCGCCAGCCAACGCGTGGCCTGCACTTCGGCGGACTGCACCGCCAGCTGCTGTCCCTCAGGCAGGGCGCTGACGAAGAACCGGGTATCGAAGCGGCGCGCGCTCGCCGGAGGGGTGATCCAGTTGGACCAGTACACGAGCTCATCCACGGCGAGCGTCAGGCCGTACGCTTCCAGCAGTTGCGCGAGTGGTGGCGGCGCGTCCGGAGCCTGCAGCCGCAGCTCCTGCAGCGCACCTGCCTGGCCTGCAGTGCACGGGCGGCCATCGCGGGTGCGGGCAAGCAGGATCCCGCACTCCTCGAATGTCTCGCGGCAGGCGGCGATCAGCAGCGCGCGCGCCTGCGTGTCACTCAGGCACGCGCCGCCACTGTTCTGGCGCAGGGCGGCGAGGAGTGCTGCGGGGGGCGCGCTGCTGCGATCCTGCAGCGCGGTACTGGCGTCCTGCCTGTCGGTGCTTCCGCCGGGAAAGGCCCAGTGACCCGCGGCGAAGGGCTGCCCCTGCGCGCGCTGCACGAGCAGCGCCTCGGCACCGCGTCCGCCCCGACGCAGCAGGACGAGGGTCGCCGCATCGCGCGGCGCGCGACTGTCTCCCGTGGGCGCTTCCGTCACCGGTGAAATCCCCCGTGCGTGCTGGCCGGCTCAGCGAGACGCGGCAGCATGGTCTTCGCAGATTGTAGCGCACAGATACAGTATGCAAACTAAGTATCTGGGCGGCGCGCTATGATCCGCAAAATGGCGACCCGGCTCGAGCAGCACCCGCGCCATTGGGCGCAGCTGGCCCCCGCGCGCCCGGCCCTGATCTTCGGCGGCTCGGGTACGGTGGTCACCTACGCAGAGCTGTCGGAGCGCGCCGACCGCTGCGCCCAGCTGTTGCGGCGCCTGGGCCTGGGGCGCGGCGACCACGTGGCGCTGCTCATCGAGAACCACCCGAGCTTCCTGGAGGTGGCCTGGGCGGCGCACAACAGCGGGCTGTACTTCACCCCGATCAGCTGGCGCTTCCAGGTCGAGGAGGTCGCCTTCATTCTCGCTGACTGTGGCGCGCGCGTGCTGCTCGCCTCCGCCGCGCAGCTGCCGCTGGTGCAGGCACTGCGCGCGCGGCTGCCGCAGGTGCGCTTCCTGCTGATCGGCGGGGCTGCCGGCGGGCTCGATTCCTACGAGGCGCTGCTTGCCACCTGCCCGGCGGAGCCGCTGCCGGATGAGTCGCGCGGCTCCGACATGGTGTATTCATCCGGCTCCACCGGGCGTCCGAAGGGCGTGAAGCAGCGCCTGCCTGATCGCGGGATCGACAGGCCGAGCGCCATGTTCCAGGTCTACGAGCGCCGCTACGGCTGGAGCCCGCGCACGGTCTACCTGATGCCCGCGCCGCTGTATCATGCCGGCCCGCTGCGCTTCGCCATGACCATGCAGCACGTGGGCGCCACGCTGGTCGTGATGGAGCGCTTCGAGGCGCGCGCGGCGCTCGCTCTGTGCGAGCGCTACCGGGTGACTGACGCACATTTCGTCCCGACCATGATGGTGCGCATCCTCAAGGAGCCGCAGGCGCAGCGCTCTGCCTTCGACCTCGCCAGCCTGGTGCGCGTCATCCACGGCGCGGCTCCCTGCCCGCCACAGATCAAGCGCGCAATGCTGGCTTGGCTCGGACCCATCCTGGAAGAGAGCTACGGCGGTACCGAGGGCAACGGGTTGACGATGATCAGCTCGCAGGAGTGGCTGGCGCACCCCGGGTCGGTCGGCCGTGCGTTCGTCGGCACGATCCACATACTCGATGATGCCGGCCGCGAGCTGCCGCCGGGGCAGCAGGGGACGGTGTACTTCTCCGGCGGCCCGAGCTTCGAATATCACCACAATCCTGAGAAGACCCGCGAGGCGCACGATGCCCAGGGCCGCAGCACCCTGGGAGACATCGGCTATCTCGACTCCGAGGGCTATCTGTATCTCACCGACCGCCGCAACAACCTGATCATCACCGGCGGGGTCAACGTCTTTCCGCAGGAGATCGAGAACCTGCTCGTCAGCCATCCGCAGGTGCTCGACGCTGCGGTGTTCGGGCTGCCGGATCTGGAGATGGGCGAGAGCATCCACGCGGTGGTGCAGCCGCGCGAAGTGGGCGCCGCCGGTCCGCAGCTCGCGGCCGAGCTGATCGCGTTCTGCCGCAGCCATCTGGCGCACTACAAGGCGCCGCGCAGCATCGACTTCCGCAGCGAGCTGCCGCGCCACGACACCGGTAAAATCTATACCCGGCTGCTCAAGGCCGAGTACCTGGCGGCGCGCGCTGGCGGCCCCTGAAGGGCGGCGGGGCCGTGCTGCCCTCGGGCCAGCAGTCCCGCACGGGCGCGTGAGTTGTGTCGTATGCGTACATACCGTAGCATGGCGCACCTCTTGGCGGGCGCGCCGTTTCTGGGGAAAATCCGATCGTGCTGCAGGGCAAAGTCGTAATCGTGACCGGCGCCGGGAATGGCGTCGGCGCCGAAATTGCCAAGCTCGCAGCGCTCAGTGGCGCCAAGGTTGTCGTCAACGACGCAGGTGTGACGCCTGCCGGCGCGGGCCGTGACCCGGGCGTCGCCAATGCGATGGTCGAGACGATCAGGCGCGCCGGCGGCACGGCCATCGCCAGTGTTCGCAATGTCGCCGACTGGGACGACGCTCACGGCATCGTCCAGGACGCGCTCGATGCATTCGGACGTGTCGATGCGGTGGTGAACAACGCCGGTATCCTGCGCGATGGCCTGTTCCACAAGATGTCGCGCGACGACTTCGACAGCGTGGATGACGTCAACCTGCGCGGTGTGTTCTATGTCTCGCGCGCGGCCGCGCCGCACTTCAAACAGCAGCAGAGCGGGGCCTACATTCACATGACCTCGACCAGCGGCCTGATCGGCAACCTGGGGCAGGTCAACTACGGTGCAGCGAAGATGGGGGTCGCGGGACTTTCCAAGTGCATCGCGATCGACATGCAGAAGTTCGGCGTAACCTCCAATGCGATCGCCCCGTTCGCCTGGACGCGCATGGTGGCCACGATCCCGGCGACCCCGGAGAACGCCAAGCGGCTTGAGGTCAATAAGCGCCTGAAGCCCGAGCGCATCGCGCCGTTGGTGGTGGCGCTGGCGAGCGATGCCGGTCGCAAGACCACCGGGCAGATCTTCGGGGTGCGCAACAACGAGATCTACCTCTTCAGTCAACCGCGCCCGATCCGCACCGCGCACACCGCCGAGGGGTGGACTCCGGAGACAATCGTGGAGCGCGTGTTCACGGCCTTCGAGCCGAGTTACTTCCGGCTGGACAAGTCGAACGAAGTATTCACCTGGGACCCGGTCTGAGGCTGCGTGGATCTCGCTGCCCTCAAAGCCCATCGATTTGAGCCGAGGCGTCTTGCCTACAGTGCCAAGGACACCATCCTCTACGCCCTGAGCGTCGGGGTAGGGGATGACCCGCTCGACCCGCGGCAGCTGCGCTTCAGCTACGAGAACGGGCTAGCCGCGCTGCCGACGATGGCGGCCGTGCTGGCGCACCCGGGCGCCTGGATAGCCAACCCGACCTTCAAGGTGAACTTCCTGAAGCTGCTGCACGGCGAGCAGAACCTCACGGTCCACAAGAGCCTGCCGCCCGAGGGCGAGATCGAGGCGAACTACCGCATCGCGGGCGTCGTGGACAAGGGCGAGGACAAGGGCGCGCTGGTGTACTTCGAGAAGGTGTTGAGTGAGGCGCATGGCGGCGAGAAGCTGTGCACGGTCTCCTCGACGCTGTTCCTGCGCGCTGACGGCGGCTGCGGCAGTTTCGGAACGGCCCCGCCGCCACTGCCTGCCGAGCCGGTCGCGCCGCCCACCTTCGTCGCCGACCTGAAGACTACCGTCGGAGCGGCGCTTCTCTACCGTCTGAACGGTGACCTCAATCCCATCCACGTCGACCCGGCGGCCGCGGCCAAGGCCGGGTTCGAGCGCCCGATCCTGCACGGGCTGTGCACCTATGGCGTGGTCGGCTACCTGCTGACGCGCTGCGCCTGCGGCAATGAGCCCGGACGGTTACGCTCCCTCGGCGCGCGCTTCAGTGCCCCCGTCTACCCCGGGGAGACGATCCGGGTCGAAGGCCAGCGCGTCGCCGGCGGTATCCACTTTCGCGCCCTGGTCCCGAGCCGCGACAAGGTGGTACTCAGCCAGGGTTTTGCCGCTCTCGACTGAGCACCCCCGGGGCGCTGATTTGCGCTAAACGGTACGGTAGCGTACCATATTTGGGTCGCGCCAGACCGGGCGCGGGTGAGCCGCGAGCGCGCCATGATCCCCAGGACCCTCTTCAGCGACGAACACGAGATGTTCCGCGATGCGGCGCGCCGCTTCATCGCCAGCGAGATCACGCCGTATCACTTCGACTGGGAGAAGGCAGGGGTCGTGCCGCGCGAGCTGTGGCGCAAGGCAGGCGAAGCGGGGCTGCTGTGCCCCAACGTGCCGGCCGAGTACGGTGGCCCGGGGGCGAACTTCCTTTATAACGTGGTGATCACCGAGGAACTCGGCCGGGCCGGCGCCACCGGCCCGCAGTTCACGGTGCACTCCGACATGGTCGCCAGCTACATCCTGAGCTTCGGCACACCGGCACAGAAGAGTCAGTGGCTGCCGGGGATGGTCGCCGGCGAGCTGATTGGCGCCCTCGGACTCACCGAGCCCGGCTGCGGCAGCGACCTCAAGGCGCTGCGCACCCGCGCCGAGCGCGACGGCGATCACTACGTCATCAACGGTCAGAAGACCTACATTTCCAACGGCCAGTTGTGCGACCTCGTCGTGCTGGCTTGCAAGACCGACATCAATGCCGGGGCGAAGGGCGTGAGCCTGATCGTGGTGGAGACCAACCGCCCCGGCTTCGAGCGCGGTCGGCGACTCGAGAAGCTGGGACTGAAGGCGCAGGACACCTCCGAGCTGTTTTTCCGTGACGTGCGCGTGCCGGTCGCCAACCGCCTGGGCGAGGAGGGCGCTGGCTTCAAGATGGCCATGCACAAGCTCGCGCACGAGCGCCTCATCATCGCGGCGAACGCGCTGGCCACCTGCGAGGCGGTGCTCGAGTGGACCGTCAAGTACACGCGCGAGCGCAAGGCCTTTGGGCACCCCATCGCCGAGTTCCAGAACACGCGCTTCAAGGTTGCCGAGCTCACGGCGCTCACCCAGAGCGCGCGCGTATTCGTGGACCGCTGCATCGGGCTGGCGCTCGACAACGCGCTCGACAGCACCGACGCCGCCATGGCGAAGATGGTAGCAACCGAGCTGCAGTGCCGGGTCGTCGACGAATGCCTGCAGTTCTTCGGCGGCTATGGCTACACGCTCGACTACCCGATCGCGCACGCCTACATCGATGCGCGGGTGCGCCGCATAGCCGGCGGCTCATCCGAAGTCATGCGCGAGATCATCAGCCGCAAGGTGTTCGAGGGCTAGCGCGCGGCGCGAAGGAGATGCCTTGGATTTCAACCTGAGCGACGACCAGCGCGCCATCGCCGAGGCAGTCAAGCGCATCTGCGCGCGCTTCCCGGACGAGTACTGGACTCACAAGGACGCCGCGGCCGAGTTCCCGCACGAGTTCCACGCTGCGATGGCCGCCGACGGCTGGCTCGGCATCACGATGCCCGAGGAACTCGGTGGTTCGAACCTCGGGGTCACGGAGGCAGCCATCATGATGAACACGGTGGCTGCCGGCGGTGGCGGCGCGGCTGCCATGTCGACTCTGCAGATCAACCTGTTCGCGCCGCATCCCATCGTCGTCCTGGGTACCCCCGAGCAGAAGAAGCGCATGTTGCGCCCGCTCATCACCGGCGCAGAAAAGACCTGCTTCGGGGTCACCGAGCCCAATGCCGGCCTCAACACCACGCAGATCAAGACCTTCGCGAAGCGCGTCGACGGCGGCTACCTGGTGAATGGCAGCAAGATCTGGACCTCCACCGCGCAGGTGGCCGACAACATCATGCTGTTGACGCGCACCACGTCCTTCGAGGAGAGCGCCAAGCCGACCGACGGCATGACGATCTTCTTCACCAAGCTCGACCGCACCAAGATCGAGGTGCGACGTATTCCCAAGATGGGGCGCGCGGCGGTCGACTCGAATGCGATCTTCATCGAGGACTTCTTCATCCCCGAATCCGACCGCATCGGCGAAGAGGGCAAGGGCTTCTACTATCTGCTGCACAGCCTGAACCCGGAACGCATCATCGTTGCCGCCGGCGCGATCGGCATCGCCCAGGATGCCCTGCGCCGCGCCGCTGCCTATGCGCGCGAGCGCGTGGTTTTCGGCCGACCGATCGGGCAGAACCAGTCGATCCAGCATCCATTGGCGGAGAACTGGTGCGAGATCGAGGCGGCCTGGCTGATGACCATGAAGGCGGCCTCGCTGTATGACTCGAAGCAGCCCTGCGGCTCGCACGCCAACGCCGCGAAGCTCCTCGGCGGCCGCGTCGCCTTCCAGGCGGCGACCCAGGCCGTGCTCACCCACGGCGGCATGGGCTATGCCAAGGAGTTCCAGGTCGAGCGGCTGTTGCGCGAGTCGGTGCTGCAGCGCCTCGCGCCGATCAGCGAGCAACTGATCCTGTCATTCATCGCCGAGAAGGAACTCGGCATGCCGAAGTCCTACTGACGCGGAGCCGTACAGACATATGCCCGAGACCGGAATCCGATCCTTTGCCGCCTACGTGCCGCGCCTGCGTATGGAGCGCGCCGCCATCGCTGCCGCCCACGCCTGGGCCCTGCCGGGGCTGCGCAGCCAGGCCAAGGGCGAGCGCTCCTTCTGCAGCTGGGACGAGGATTCGATCACCCTGAGCGTGGAAGCTCTGCGCGCCTGTCTGCGCGGTGCGCCCGCCGGGCGCATCGGCGCGCTCAGCTTCGCTTCCACCACCGCGGTGTTTGCGGATCTGCAGAACGCAGCCTTCATAGCCGCGGCCGCGGGACTGGAAGGCGCGGGCACATCGACCCTCGATGCCTGCGGCTCGCTGCGCTCCGGCACCACGGCGCTGCTGCGTGCGCTCGAGGCCGCGGGGGCCGGCGATGCCGCGGTGGTCGCCGCCGATGACCGGCACGCCAAGCCCGGCAGCGTGCAGGAGATGCAGTACGGGGCAGGCAGCTGCGCTGTGCTCGTGAGCCGCGAGGCGCTCATCGCGCGCTATCTCGGCGGCACCTCGAGCGCGAGCCCATTCGTCGATCACTTTCGCGCCCAGGGCCACAAGTACGACTACCAGTGGGAGGAGCGCTGGATCCGCGACGAGGGGTATCTGAAGATCGTCCCGGAGGCCGTGGGCCGGCTGTTTGCCCAGACCGGGGTCAGCGGCGCGGCGATCGACTTCTTCTGCCTGCCTGCGACCATCGCCGGGGTGGCGCCGGCGGTGGCGAAGCAGCTCAAGATCCGCCCTGAGGCCGTGGTGGACAACCTGGCGGCGCGCTGCGGCGATACGGGCGCGGCGCACCCGCTGCTACTGCTCGCTGCGGCGCTCGAGGCCGCGAAGCCCGGACAGCGCATCCTCGTGGTGGGCTTCGGCGCCGGCTGCGATGCACTGCTGTTCGAAGCGACCGAGGCTCTCGCCAGCTACCGCTCGGCCGCGCCGGTGAGTGCCACGCTCGCCCGCGGCGTGACCGAGCGTAATTACACCAAGCTGCTGTCCTTCAGCGGCGAACTCGAGCTCGACTGGGGGATGCGGGCGGAGACCGATCAGAAGACCGCCCTCACGCAGCTGTATCGCGCGCGCGAGCAGGTGATGTCCTTCATCGGGGCGCAGTGCGCCGGCTGCGGCGCCATCCAGTTCCCGCGCATGCCCGCGTGCGTCAAATGCGGCTCCACCGCGCCCATGGCGGCCGCGCCGCTCGCGGATGCGCCGGCCAAGGTGGCCACGTTCACCGCCGATTGGCTGATGTTCTATCCCTCGCCGCCGTTGTATGTCGGGCTGGTGCAGTTCGACAACGGCGCGCGGGTGCTGATGGAGATGGTGGATGTCGACCCGGCCAACTTCGATGTCGGCACCCCCCTGCGCATGGTGTTTCGCGTCAAGGAGCAGGACGCGCTTCGTCACTACAACCGTTACTTCTGGAAAGCGGCCCCGCTCGGCTGAAGGAGACTGCAGATGGCAACCGGCATCAAGGACAAGGTCGCGATCATCGGCATGGGCTGTTCGCGCTTCGGCGAGCGCTGGGACTGCGGCACCGAGCACCTGCTGAACGAAGCGTTCCAGGAGGCGCTCAAGGATGCCGGTATCGGCAAGGAGCAGATCGGCGCCGCCTGGTACGGCTCCGCGCTCGACCGTGTCAACGTGGGTAACTCGGCGATTCCCGCCACCACCGCGCTGCGCCTGGAGGGCATCCCCGTGACGCGCGTCGAGAACATGTGCGCGACCGGGACTGAGGCGCTGCGCGGGGCGGCCTACGCCGTCGCCGCGGGTGCGGTCGACATCGCCCTCGCCATCGGCGCCGAAAAGCTCAAGGACACCGGGTACGGAGGGCTGCCGGTGCAGACCAAAGGCACCCTGAATGACCTCGTGATGCCGTACGCCTCCGCTCCCGGTGGCTTCGCGCAGCTTGCCGCCGGGTATCGTGCCAAGTACGGCGTGTCCCGCGAGGACCTCAAGCGCGCCATCGGCCGGGTGTCGTGGAAGAGCCACGTCAACGGCGCCAAGAATCCCAAGGCCCACCTGCAGAAAGAGGTCGACCTCGAGACCATCCTCAGGGCGCCGATGATCGCCGAGCCGCTCGGACTATTCGATTGCTGCGGGGTGAGCGACGGCGCCGCCTGCGCGATCGTTACCACCCCGGACATCGCCCGCGGGATGGGCAAGAAGGATTTCGTCACCATCAAGGCGCTCGCCCTCTCGCTGAGCGCGGGGCGCGAGGTGAGCACCGCCGACTGGGACGGCAGCTACGTGCGCAACACGCGCATCGCGGCCAAGAAGGCCTACGAGGAGGCCGGCATCAGGAACCCGCGCAAGGAGCTGTCGATGATGGAGGTGCACGACTGCTTCTCGATCACCGAACTGGTGACCATGGAGGACCTGGGCGTGTCCTCCGACGGTGGCGCGGTCAAGGATGTGATGGACGGCTTCTTCGACGCCGACGGCGGCCTGCCGTGCCAGATCGATGGGGGCCTGAAGTGCTTCGGCCACCCGATCGGGGCATCGGGGCTGCGCATGGCCTACGAGAACTACCTGCAGCTGCTCGGGCGTGCCGGTCCGCGGCAGCTGAAGAATCCCGTCTATGGCCTCAGCCACAACCT
>Ga0335082_10002430_pt1 | contig 20037 bp, 29 predicted proteins | sample Lox_Sample_41_FD_206718 | JGI IMG/M metagenome (GOLD analysis project Ga0335082, IMG submission 206718) | Soil microbial communities from Loxahatchee National Wildlife Refuge, Florida, United States - Lox_Sample_4.1 | ecosystem: Environmental > Terrestrial > Soil > Wetlands | place: USA...
ATGTGATGCGGGGGGTCCACAGCCAGAGTCTGCAGATCCCCCCTCGTCACGCCGTCACCCCATCACGTCCCCGCTCACATGTACCTCTGCCGCCCCCTGAACCTCACCCGCCCTTCCTTCATGAACCCGTCGTACTGCCTCAGGATCATGTGCTGCTGCATCTGCTGGACCGTGTCGAGCGCGACGCCCACCACGATCAGCAGCGCCGTGCCGCCGAACCGGAACGGAACGTTGAAGGCGTCGAAGATGAGGATCGGCATCACGGCGATCGCGGTGAGGAAGATGGCGCCCGGCAGCGTCACCCGCGACAGCACGTGGTCGATGTACTCGGCCGTGCGCGAGCCGGGCTTCACCCCGGGGATGAAGCCGCCCTGCTTCTTGAGGTTCTCGGCCAGGTCCACCGGGTTGAAGATGATCGCCGTGTAGAAGTACGTGAAGAACACGATCAGCACCGCATACAGCACGTAGTACACCCACGAGCCCGGCTGGAAGTACTCGGACAGGTCCTTGAGGGCCTGCACGTTCGAGAACTGCGCCAGGGTGCCCGGCACGATGATGATCGACTGGGCGAACACGATCGGCATCACGCCGGCCGAGTTGATCCGGAGCGGGATGAACGACTTCTGTCCCTCGCGGATCCGTCCCCGCCCCATCACCTTGCGCGGGATCTGGATCGGGATGCGGCGCGCGGCCACGGTGATGGCCACCGTCACCCACACCACCACCAGCATGATGAAGCCGAGCACGATGAGGCGCGGCCAGTCCACGGCGCCGGTGCGCAGGTACTCCATCGTCTTGCCGATCGCCGGCCAGCCGCCCTGCACGATCGAGAAGAAGATCAGCAGGCTCATGCCGTTGCCGAGGCCGCGCTCGGTGATCTGCTCGCCGAGCCACATCACGAACACGCCGCCCACGGTGAGCACGAACGCGGTGGTGATCCGGAAGCCCCAGCCCGGCACCGCCACCGCCCCCTGCACCACGCCCTCGATGAAGATGGCGATGCCCCACGCCTGGCCGGCCGCGAGGCCCACGGTGAGGTAGCGCGTCCACTGGGTGATCTTCTTCCGCCCCTCCTCCTCCCGCTGGAGCTTCTCGACGGTCGGGAAGACGGCGCCCATCAGCTGCCAGAAGATGCTGGCCGAGATGTACGGCATGATGCCGAGGGCGAACACCGTCGCGCGCGACAGGCCGCCGCCCACGAACATGTCGTACATCCCCAGCAGGCCGCCGCCCGACTGGCGGAAGAACTGGGTGAGCGCGTTGACGTCGACGCCCGGGACGGTGATGTGCGCGCCGATGCGGTACAGCAGCAGGCACAGGAGCGTGAAGAGGATCTTCTCTTTGAGCTCGGGGATCTTGAACAGGTTCGGGATGCGCGGCGCGGTCACCGGCTACTCCTCGATTCTCCCGCCGGCGGCCTCGATCTTGGTCCGCGCCGGGGCGGAGACGGCGAGTCCCTTGATCACCAGCCCCTTGGGCGCCTCGCCGTCGCCCAGGATCTTGATCGGCCGGTCGGCGTCGACCACCACGCCCGCCTCGGCCAGCGACGCCGCGGTCACCTCGCGGCCGGCGAACGCGCCCAGCGCCTTGAGGTTCACCGGCTGCGCGTCCCGCTTGAACGGGTTGGTGAACCCGCGCTTGGGGACGCGCCGCACCAGCGGCATCTGCCCGCCCTCGAAGCCGGGGCGCACGTGCCCGCCGGTGCGCGCCTTCTGGCCCTTGTGCCCGTGCCCCGACGTCTTGCCGTGCCCCGACCCGGGGCCGCGGCCGCGCCGCTTGGGCGGGTGCGCCGAGCCCGGCGGCGGCTGCAGCGTGTCGAGACCGACCCTCTCGACCTTGTCGGCCATCAGCCCTCCCGCGCCGGCGTCACCTCGACGAGGTGCCGCACCTGGTTCAGCATCCCGCGCAGCGACGGCGAGTCCGTCACCACCACCACGTCCTGGTGGTGCTTGAGGCCGATCGCCCGCAGCGTCCGGCGGTGCGCGGCCGGGTGGCCGATGCCGCTCCGGACCTGCTCGACGCGCAGCTTGCCGCCGGTCGTCCTGGCGCCCGCCTTGGCCTTCGCCCTCGCCTTAGTTGGCACGGCCCGGCTCCCCCTGGCGCGCCCGGTAGCCCAGCGACGTCGCCTCCACGCCGCGCTCCTTGGCGACCCGCTGCACGGTGGTGAGCTGCTTCAGCCCGTCCAGCGTGGCGCGCACCATGTTGTGCGGGTTGTTGCTCCCGAGGCTCTTGGTGAGGATGTCCGAGACGCCCGCGCACTCGAGCACGGCGCGCACCGGGCCGCCGGCGATGACGCCGGTGCCCGAGGTGGCCGGCTTGAGGAGCACGCGGCCGGCGCCGTGCCGGCCCACCACCTCGTGCGGGATGGTGGCGCCGGTGCGCGGCACCCCCACCAGCGCGCGGCGCGCGGCCTCGACGGCCTTGCGCACCGCCTCGCTGACCTCGTTCGCCTTCCCGGTCGCGACGCCGACGTGGCCCGCCCCGTCGCCCACGGCCACCAGCGCGTTGAAGCTGAACCGCCGGCCGCCCTTCACGACCTTGGCGACACGGTTGATGCTGATCACGTTCTCGATCAGCTCGCTCTCGCGGTCCCGGTCGCGGTCGCGGCGGTCCCGCCGCGGCGCGTCGCGATGCTGGCCCGGCCCCTGCGGCCCGCGCTGGCCCTGCGGGCCTTGCGGCCCGTGCTGTCCCTGCTGTCCCGGCTCCCTGGCCATCCGCTAGAACTCCAGTCCGCCCTTGCGCGCGCCCTCGGCGACTGCCTTGACGCGCCCGTGATAGGCGTAGCCCGCCCGGTCGAACACCACCTTCGTGATGCCCTTCTCCTTCGCCCGCTGGGCGAGGGCCATCCCCACGGCGTAGCCCCGCCCCACCTTGCCCTTGGCCCCCGGCTCGACCTTCTCCGAGTTGTCGGCGACGCCGAGCAGCACCACGCCGCGGTCGTCGTCGACCAGGTGGGCGTAGATGTGCTTCAGCGAGCGGTACACCACCAGCCGCGGCCGCTCCGTCGTGCCGCTGACCTTGCGCCGCACCCGCAGGTGCCGCCGGCGGCGGTGCTGGTCCGCCGACTTGGGCTTGCGTACCGGTCTCATGCTACTTGGTGGCCCCCGCCCCCGTCTTGCCGGCCTTGCGCCGGACGTGCTCGCCTGCGTAGCGGATGCCCTTGCCCTTGTAGGGCTCGGGCGGCCGCACCGCGCGGATCTCCGCCGCGACCCGCCCCACCAGCTCCTTGTCGCTCCCCGACACCTTCACCGTCGTGGGCTGGTCGGCCGTGATCTTGATCCCGGCCGGCGCCTTGAACTCCACCGGGTGGGAGTAGCCCACCACCAGCGCCACCCCGTACGGCTTGGTCTCGGCGCGGTAGCCCACGCCCACGATCTCCAGCGACTTCTCGTAGCCCTTGGTGACGCCCTCGACCATGTTCGCCACCAGGGTCCGCGTCAGCCCGTGCAGCGACTTGTGCCAGGTGTCGTCGGACGGCCGGGTGACGACCACCTGCCCGTCCTCCAGCTTCACCGCGAGGTCGCCCGGCACGGTGTGCGTCAGCTCGCCCCTGGGGCCCTTGATCGCGACGGTGCGGCCGGACACCGTGGCGGTGACGCCCTTGGGCAGCGGGACCGGCTTCCTGCCGATGCGGGACACGGCGCCCCCCTACCAGACCACGGCGAGCAGCTCGCCGCCCACGTGGGCCGTGCGCGCGTCGCGGTCGCTCATCAGCCCCTGCGGGGTCGAGAGGATCGCCATCCCGAGGCCGTTGCGGACCCGCGGGATCTGCCGCACGCCGACGTAGCGCCGCAGCCCCGGCGCCGACACGCGCTTGAGCTCGCGGATCACCGGCTCGTCGCCGTCGTGGTACTTGAGGTACAGCCGCAGCACGCCGTGGCCGCCGTCGTCCAGGACGCTGAACTCCTGGATGTAGTGGTTGTCGCGCAGCAGCCGCGCGATCTCCACCTTCAGCTTGGACGGCGGCACGTCGACCCGCCGGTGCCGCGCCAGGCACGCGTTGCGGATCCGGGTCAGCATGTCTGCGACGGGATCGGTCATGCTCATAGGTTCGCTCGACTCCTGTTCGACCGGACGGTCCGATCCACGGTCACCAGCTGCTCTTCCGGACGCCCGGGATCTCGCCCCGCAGGGCCAGGTCCCGGAAGCAGATCCGGCACAGGCCGAACTTGCGCAGGGTCGCGCGCGACCGGCCGCAGCGCTGGCAGCGGTGGTACGCCCGCGTCTTGAACTTCGGCGCCCGTTTGACCTTCTCGGTCCAGCACTTCTTGGCCATCGCTCCCCCCGCTCCCCCGCCTCGAATCAGCTCACGTCCACCGGCTGCTCGCCGTGGAACGGCACGCCCAGCTCCCGCAACAGCGCCATCGCCACGTCGTCGCGGCCCGCGGTCGTCACGATCGTGATGTCCATCCCGTGGATCCGCTCGACCTTGTCGAAGTCGATCTCGGGGAAGATCATCTGCTCCTTGATGCCGAAGGTGTAGTTCCCCCGGCCGTCGAAGCTCCGGGTCGGCAGCCCGCGAAAGTCGCGGATGCGCGGCACGGCGATGTTGATGAACCGGTCCAGGAACTCCCACATCCGCGGGCCGCGCAGCGTCACGCTCGCGCCGATCGGCATCCCCGCCCGCAGCGAGAAGTTCGAGATCGCCTTCTTGGCCCGGGTCACCACCGCCTTCTGCCCGGTGATCTGGCCCATCTCGGCCACGATCGCCTCGAGCGCCTTCGGCGCCTTGTGCGCCTCGCCGAGCCCCACGTTGAGCACCACCTTCACCACCCGCGGGATCTGGTGCGGGTTGGCGAAGCCGAACCGGCGGGCCAGGGCCGGCCGCGCCTTCTCGGCGTAGGTGATCGCCAGCCGGGCCGGCGGCGCCGGCTCGTAGACCGGCGGCGGGCCCTTGGGCTCGGCCGCCGGCTCGGCGTCCCTGCCCTTGCCGCCCTTCTGGCCCTTGCCGCCCTTGGGCTGCGGCTTCTCGCCCCTGGGCTGTTGCTCGCCCTTGGGAGGCTTGGCCGCCGCGTCGGGCGCCTCGACCTTCGTCTCGTCCGCCATGTCGCTTACCGGCTCCGCGGGATCGGCTCGCCCGAGCGCACCGACACGCGCTCGACCGTCCCGTCCTTGTCGATCCGCCGGCGCACGCGCGTCGGGCGGTCGTCCTTGGGATCGATCAGCATCACCTTGGAGGCCGCGATCGGCGCCGCGAACTCCACGATCTGGCTCTCCTCGCCCTGCTGCCGCGCCCGGCGGTGGCGCTTGACGATGTTCACGCCCTCCACCACCACCCGGCCCTTCTGCGGCAGCGCGCGCAGCACCTTGCCGCGCTTGCCCTTCTCCTCGCCCGAGATCACCACCACCGTGTCGCCCTTGGTGATGTGCAGGCGGGCGCGCGGCCGGCGCACCGGCTTGCCCTTGCCGCGCTCGAGCTTCCGATAGACCAGGCGCCGCATGCTAGAGCACCTCCGGCGCCAGGCTCACGATCTTCATGAACCGCTTCTCCCTGAGCTCGCGGCCCACCGGCCCGAAGATGCGGGTCGCCCGGGGCTCGCCCTGCTCGTCGATGATGACGGCGGCGTTCTCGTCGAACCGGATGTAGCTCCCGTCCTTGCGCCGCGTCTCCTTGGCGGTGCGCACCACCACGGCGCGCGCGACCTCGCCCTTCTTCACGGTGCCGGTCGGCAGGGCGTCCTTGATGGCGACGATCACGACGTCGCCCAGCCCCGCGTAGCGGCGCTTCGAGCCGCCCAGGACCCGGATGACGAGGGCCCGCTTCGCGCCCGAGTTGTCGGCGATCCTGAGGATCGATTCCTGCTGGACCACGACCGCCTCCTACTTCGCCCGCTCGACGATCTCGACGACCCGCCACCGCTTGGTCTTCGACAGCGGCCTGGTCTCCATGATGCGCACCAGGTCGCCGACGTGCGCCTCGTTGCGCTCGTCGTGCGCCACCACCCGGCTGGTGCGCGTCGACTGCTTCGTGTACAGGCCGTGGGTCACCCGGCGGCCGATCGTCACCACGACCGACTTGTTCATCCGGTCGCTCACCACCGTGCCCGTGCGGGTCTTGCGCTGCGCCCGCGGCCGCTGCTCGCGTGCCTCGCTCATGTCGCCTTCGCCTTGGCGGCGCGCTCGGCCAGCACCGTCTTGAGACGGGCCACCGTGCGGCGCGCAGTCCTCAGGTCCATCGGGTTGCCGAGCACCTCGGTCGCCGCCTTGAACCGCAGGCCGAAGTACTCCTTCTCGTATTCGGCCAGCTTGGCCTTGAGCTCCGCGTCGGTGAGCTCGCGGATCTGCACCGGGGTCAGCTTGGTCGTCGCCACGCTCCTACGCCTCCCGCTTCACGAACCGGGTGCCGATCGGCAGCTTGGCCGAGGCCAGCGCCAGCGCCTTCTTGGCCAGCGGCTCCTCGATGCCCTCGATCTCGAACAGCATCCGGCCGATCTTCACCGGGCACACCCAGCCCTCCGGGTTGCCCTTGCCCTTCCCCATCCGCGTCTCGGCCGGCTTCTTGGTGATCGGCTTGTCGGGGAACAGCCGGATCCACAGCTTGCCGCCGCGCTTCATGCTGCGCGTCATCGCGACGCGGGCCGCCTCGATCTGCCGGTTGGTGACCCACCCCGCCTCCAGCGCCTGGAGGCCGAAGTGGCCGAACGCCACCGTCTGGCCGCGGGTGGCCACGCCGCGCATCCGGCCCTTCATCTGCTTGCGGAACTTGACCCGCTTGGGCGCCAGCATGGCTCAGGACCCCGTGCTGTAGGTGCGGCCGCGGGCGTCTTCCACGACCTCGCCCTTGAAGATCCAGGTCTTGACGCCGATGGTGCCGAAGGTGGTCTTGGCGGTCGCGGTGGCGTAGTCCACGTCGGCCCGGAGCGTGTGCAGCGGCACCCGGCCCTCGTGGTAGCCCTCCACCCGCGCGATCTCCGCCCCGCCCAGCCGCCCGCCGCACTTGATCTTGATCCCCTGCGCGCCCATCCGCATCGCCGACTGCACCGCGCGCTTCATCGCCCGCCGGAACGAGATGCGCTGCGCCAGCTGGTGGGCGACGTTGTCCGCCACCAGCTGCGCGTCCAGCTCGGGGCGCTTGATCTCCTCGACGTTGATCCCCACTTCCTTGGTGGTGAGCTGCGCCAGCTCGTCGCGGAGCTTGTCCACCTCGGCGCCGCGCTTGCCGATCACCACGCCCGGCCGGCCGGTGTGCACCGTCACCAGCACCTTCCCCGGCTTGCGCTCGATGTGCACGTCGCTGATGGCGGCGTGCTGGAGCCGGGTCCTGAGGTAGGTGCGGATCAGCTCGTCTTCCTTGAGCAGCGCCGGGAAGTCGCGGTTCGCGAACCAGCGCGACCGCCACGGCTTGACGATGCCGAGCCGGAACCCATGGGGATGCGTCTTCTGTCCCACCGCTACTCCTTGGTCGCCACGAGAATGGTGATGTGGCTGGTCCGCTTCTTCAGGGGGGTCGCCCGCCCCATCGCCGCCGGCATGAACCGCTTCAGGGTCGGGCCCTCGTCCACCATCGCCGTCTTGACGAACAGCCGGTCCTCGTCGAACCGCTCGTTCGCGCGATCGGCCTTGACCCGCGCGTTGGCCACGGCCGACAGCAGCACCTTCCGCACCGGGACCGCCGCGCCCTTCTTGCTGAACTTCAGGACCGAGAACGCCTCGCCCACCGGCCGGCCGCGGATCAGGTCCACCACGAGCCGCACCTTGCGCGCCGACTGGCGCAGCGTCCGCTGGATCGCCCGGGCCTCGGTCATGGCTTGGCCGCCGCCGGAGCCGCCGCCGGGGCCGGCGCGGCGCCGCCCTCGGCCTCGAGCTTGGCCTTCTTGTCGGCCGACATCTTGCCGCTGTGGCCGCGGAACAGCCGGGTGGGCGCGAACTCGCCGAGCTTGTGGCCGACCATGTTCTCGCTCACGTACACCGGCACGAACTTGTTGCCGTTGTGCACGGCCAGCGTGTGCCCGACGAAGTCCGGCGTCACCGTGGACGCGCGCGACCAGGTCTTGAGCACCCGCTTCTCGTTCTTGGTGTTCAGCTCGTGGATCCGCTGCAGCAGCCGCGCGTCCACGAACGGGCCCTTCTTGACGCTGCGGGACATTTAGCGCGTCGCCTTTCCGCGCTTGTGGCCGCGGATGATGAGTTTGTTGCTGGCCTTCTTCTTGTGCCGCGTCTTCACGCCCTCCGGCTTGCCCCACGGGCTCACCGGCGGCCGGCCGCCGCTCGACTTGCCCTCGCCGCCCCCGAGCGGGTGGTCCACCGGGTTCTTGGCGACGCCGCGGACCTTGGAGCGCCGGCCCAGCCAGCGCGACTTGCCCGCCTTGCCGATGCTCATCAGCTCGTGCTCGACGTTGCCGACCTGGCCGATCGTCGCCAGGCACACGCCGCGCACCAGCCGCACCTCGCCGCTCATCATCTTGAGGGTGACCATCGCGCCTTCCTTGGCCACCACCTGGACGCCGGCGCCGGCCGAGCGGGCCATCTGGCCGCCGCGCCCCGGCTTGAGCTCCACGTTGTGCACGGTGGTGCCGAGCGGCACCTCGGCGAGCGGCACCGCGTTGCCGAGCCGGATGTCGGCACCGGGCCCCGCGTTCACCGTGTCGCCGATCGCCAGCCCGCGCGGGTGCAGGATGTAGCGCTTCTCGCCGTCGCCGTAGTGGATCAGCGCCAGCCGCGCCGAGCGGTTGGGATCGTACTCGATCGCCGCCACCTTGCCCGGGATGCCGAACTTGTCGCGGCGGAAGTCCACCCGCCGGTACATGCGCTTGTGCCCGCCGCCCCGGTAGCGGGTGGTGACGTGGCCCTGGTTGTTGCGGCCGCCCTGCGAGCGCAGCGGCTCGAGCAGCGATTCCTCGGGCGCCTTCTTGGTGATCTCCTCGAAGTCCGAGATGATCCGGAACCGCGTGCCCGGCGTGACGGGCTTGAACTGGCGGATGCCCATGCCCTCAGCCCTCGAAGATCGGAATCACGTCGCCCTCCTTGAGGACGACGATCGCTTTCTTCCACTTGGGACGGCGTCCCTGCCGCCCGCGGCCCAGGCCGCCGGCGCGCCGCTCCTTGGCGCGCATCTGCATCGTCCGCACGTCCTTGACGGTCACCGAGAACAGGTGCTCGATGGCGTCGCGGATCTCCGGCTTGGTGGCCTCCGGCGCCACCCGGAAGGTGTAGATCTTCCGGTTCTCGTACATCGCCGAGGACTTCTCGGTCACCAGCGGCTTGACGATCGCGCGGTACAGCGCCGGCATGGCCTACTCCTTCTTCCCCGGCTTCTTGCCGGACTTGCCCTTCTTCGTCTCCTTGGCGGGCGCCTTGGCCTTCTTCTCCGCCGCCTTGGGCTTCGCGGCCGGCTTCTTCACCTCGGCCCTGGCCGGCTTCGCCGCCGCTTTGGCGTGCGGCGCCGCCTTCTTCTCCGCCGGCTTCCGGGCCTCGGCCTTTGCGGCCTTCGCCGGCTTGACCTTGCCCTCGGCCTTGGCGCGCTTCGGCTTCCTCTCGCGCGGCGCGGGCGCGATGGCCGACGCCTCGCTGCCCGGCTCCAGCGTGCCCAGCGCCGGCTCCTCGATCACCAGCGCCTCGGCCTTGAGGATGTCGTAGGCCGACGCGTCGGCGTAGCGCATCACGGCGACGTTCTGGAGGTTGCGGGCGGAGAGCAGCAGGTTGGGGTTCAGGGCCTCGGTGAGGACCAGCACGCGGCGGTCCTCGATCCCCATCTTCCCCAGCAGCTCGGCGACGCGGCGCGTCTTGGGTTCCTCGAACGACAGCGGCGCGATGACGTGGATCGCCACCTCGCGGGCCCGCGCGTTCAGCGCCGAGCGCCGGGCCAGCCGGCGCAGCTTGCGCGGGATGCCGCGCCGGTAGTCGCGCGGGAGCGGTCCGAAGATGGTGCCGCCGCCGGGCCACAGCGGCGAGCGGATGCTGCCCTGCCGCGCGCGGCCGGTGCCCTTCTGGCGCCACGGCTTCTGGTTGCCGCCGGTGACGAAGCTGCGGGTCTTGGTCTGGGCGGTGCCCTGGCGCTGGTTGGCCAGGAACGTGGTCACGGCCTGGTGCAGCGCGGCCGCGTGGACCGTGCCGTCGAACGGATCGGCGGGCAGGCGCACGGCGCGCGGGCGGCGGGTGCCGTCCGCGGCGTAGGCCAGGGCCTCGAGCGTCGCGGCGCCCGTGGCCGGTCGGCGGGTGTCCGGCGCCTCGCTCACGCGCCCTCCTTCGCCACCGTCACGATGCCGCGCATCGGGCCGGGCACCGCGCCCCGCACGTACAGCAGGTTGTTCTCGCCGTCCACCTTGGCCACCAGCAGGTTGATCACGGTCGAGCGCTCGGCGCCCATGTGCCCGGGCATCCGCTTGCCCTTGATCACCCGCGACGGGTCGGTGCCGGCGCCGACCGAGCCGGGCTTCCGGAACCGGGTGTTGCCGTGGGTCGCGGGCCCGCCGCCGAAGTGGTGGCGGTGCACCACGCCCTGGAAGCCGCGGCCCTTGGAGACGCCGGTGACCTTGACCCGCTCGCCGGCGGCGAACGCGGCGACGGTCACCACCGCGCCGCGCTCCGGCGCCTCGCCCCTGGCGGGGAACTCGCGCAGCACCCGCGGCGCCGCCTCGAGGCCCGCCTTGGCGGCGTGCCCGCGCTCGGCCCTGGTCGAGCGCTTGGCCTTGGTGACGCCGAAGCCGAGCTGCACCCGGGCCGGCTGGCCCTCGCGGGCCGGCCGCACCTGCACGACCGGGCAGGGGCCGGCCTCGATCACCGTCACCGGCGTCGCGGTCCCGTCCTCGGCGAACAGCTGCGTCATCCCCAGTTTGCGGCCGATGATCGCGTCCATCGCTACTCCACCTTGATCTCGACGTCCACGCCGGCCGGCAGGTCGAGCTTGGTGAGCGCATCCACCGTCTGCGGCCGGGAGTCGAGAATGTCGATCAGCCGCTTGTGCGTCTTCAGCTCGAACTGCTCGCGGCTCTTCTTGTCCACGTGCGGGCTGCGGAGCACGGTCCAGCGCTGCGTCTTGGTCGGCAGCGGGATCGGCCCCGAGACCTGGGCGCCCGTCTTCTCGGCGGTGCGCACGATGTCCGCCGAGGCCTGGTCGATCACCGCGTGATCGAAGGCCTTGAGGCGGATGCGGATGCGGCCAGCCTTCACGGTGCCTACTCCAGGATCTTGGTGACGACGCCCGCACCCACGGTGCGGCCGCCCTCACGGATCGCGAACCGCAGCTGCTCCTCCATCGCGATCGGGGTGATCAGCTGGATCTCCATCTGCACGTTGTCGCCCGGCATGACCATCTCGACGCCGGCCGGCAGCTCGACCGAGCCCGTGACGTCGGTGGTGCGGAAGTAGAACTGCGGCCGGTAGCCCTTGAAGAACGGGGTGTGGCGGCCGCCCTCTTCCTTGGTCAGCACGTAGACTTCGGCGTTGTACTTGGTGTGCGGCGTGATCGAGGCCGGCTTGGCGAGCACCATGCCCCGCTCGATCTCGTTCTTCTCCACGCCCCTGAGCAGCAGGCCGATGTTGTCGCCCGCCTGCCCCTCGTCGAGCAGCTTGCGGAACATCTCGACGCCGGTGACCACCGTCTTCTTGGCGGCGCCGAGGCCGACCATCTCGACCTCCTCGCCGACCTTGATCTTGCCGCGGTCCACGCGGCCGGTGGCGACGGTGCCGCGGCCGGTGATGCTGAACACGTCCTCGACCGGCATCAGGAACGGCTTGTCCACCTGCCGCTTCGGCTCCGGGATCGAGGCGTCGATCGCGTCCATCAGCTCGATGATGTGCTTCGCCTCGGGGTCGTTGACGTCCTTGGCCGCCAGCGCCTTCAGCGCGCTGCCCCGGATCACCGGGAGCGTGTCGCCCGGGAACTCGTACTTGCTCAGCAGCTCGCGCACCTCGAGCTCGACCAGGTCCAGCAGCTCGGGGTCGTCCACCAGGTCCACCTTGTTCAGGAAGACCACGATGGCGGGCACGTTCACCTGGCGCGCCAGCAGGATGTGCTCGCGGGTCTGCGGCATCGGGCCGTCGACCGCGCTCACCACCAGGATCGCCCCGTCCATCTGCGCCGCGCCGGTGATCATGTTCTTCACGTAGTCGGCGTGGCCCGGGCAGTCCACGTGCGCGTAGTGCCGCTTGGCGGTGCTGTACTCGACGTGGCTGGTGGCGATGGTCAGGATCTTGGTGGCGTCGCGCCGCCCCTGCGACTCCGACGCCTTGGCGACCTCGTCGTACGACACGTACTTGGCCAGCCCCTGCATCTCGGCCACCTTGGTGATGGCCGCGGTGAGAGTGGTCTTCCCGTGGTCCACGTGTCCGATGGTGCCCACGTTCACGTGGGGCTTGGTGCGCTCGAACTTCGCCTTGGCCATGGTCGTTAACCCTTCATCTTGGTGATGATCTCGTCCGCCTTCGACTTCGGGACTTCCTCGTAGTGCGAGAACTGCATCGAGTACACGGCGCGGCCCTGGCTCATCGAGCGCAGGGTCGTCGAGTAGCCGAACATCTCCGCCAGCGGCACCGAGGCGCCGATGACGTGCGCGTCGGCGCGCTGCGTCATCCCCCCGATCCGGCCGCGGCGGCTGCTGAGGTCGCCCATGACGTCGCCCAGGTACTCCCCGGGCACCACGACCTCCACGTCCATCACCGGCTCCAGCAGCACGGGCTTGGCCTGGCGCGCGGCCTCCTTGAACGCCATCGAGCCGGCGATCTTGAAGGCCATCTCGCTCGAGTCCACGTCGTGGGACGAGCCGTCGATGAGCTCCACCTTCACGTCCACCACCGGGTAGCCCGCCAGCACGCCGTTCTCCAGCGCCTCGGCGATGCCCTGCTCCACCGGCCGGATGAACTCGCGCGGGATCGCGCCGCCCACGATCTTGTCCTCGAACACGAAGCCCGCGCCCTTCTCGGCCGGCTCGAGGTTGATCACCACGTGCCCGTACTGGCCGTGGCCGCCGGTCTGCCGCACGAACCGCCCCTCGACGTCACTCACCCGCTGCCGGATGGTCTCGCGGTAGGCCACCTGCGGCCGGCCCACGTTCGCGTCCACCTTGAACTCGCGCTTCATCCGGTCCACGATGATCTCGAGGTGCAGCTCTCCCATCCCCGAGATGATGGTCTGCGCCGTCTCGTGGTCCACGTGCACGCGGAAGGAGGGATCCTCCTCCGCCAGCTTCTGCAGCGCGGTGCCCAGCTTGTCCTGGTCCGCCTTCGTCTTGGGCTCGATCGCGACGTCGATCACCGGCTCGGGGAACCGCATCGCCTCGAGAATGATCGCGTCGTCCTCGACACACAGGGTGTCGCCGGTCTTGGTGTCCCGCAGCCCGATCACCGCCGCGATGTCGCCGGCGCGCACTTCCTCGATCTCCTCGCGCTTGTTGGCGTGCATCTGCAGCAGCCGGCCCACCCGCTCCTTGCGGTCGCGCACCGGGTTGTACACGTACGACCCGGACTCCAGCACGCCCGAGTACACCCGGATGAAGGTCAGCTTCCCGACGAACGGGTCGGTCATGATCTTGAACGCCAGCGCCGCGAACGGCGCGGCGTCGTTCGCCTCGCGGCAGGCGTGCGACTCGCTGTGGTGCTGGAGGTGCCCCTGCACCGGCGGGATGTCCACCGGGCTGGGCAGGTAGTCCACCACCCCGTCCAGCAGCGGCTGCACGCCCTTGTTCTTCGCCGCCGCCCCGCAGAAGATGGGCACGAGGCCGTGGCCGATCGTCGCCGTGCGGATCGCGCGGTACACGTCGGCGTTCGAGAGGTCGTGCGTGCCCAGGTACTTCTCGAGCAGCTCGTCGTCCGACTCCACCGCCGCCTCGATCAGCTCGTGGCGCAGCGTCTCCACGTGCTCCTTCATCGAGGCCGGCACCGGGCCCTCGAGGTACTGCTGGCCGAGCGACTTCTCGTCGTACACGATCTCGACCCGCCGCACCACGTCGATCACGCCGGTAAAGAGGTCGCCGGCGCCGAGCGGGATCTGGACCGGGAACGCCCGGGCGCCGAGCCGCTGGCGGATCTCGCCCACCACGTTGTCGAAGTCGGCGCCGGTGCGGTCCATCTTGTTCACGAACGCGATGCGCGGCACCCGGTACTTGTCCGCCTGGCGCCACACCGTCTCCGACTGCGGCTCCACCCCACCAACCGCGCAGAAGACCGCCACCGCGCCGTCCAGCACCCGCAGCGACCGCTCGACCTCGACCGTGAAGTCCACGTGGCCGGGCGTGTCGATGATGTTCACCTGGTACAGCGCGCCGTCGCGCTTCCACTCGGTGGTGGTCGCGGCGGACGTGATGGTGATGCCCCGCTCCTGCTCCTGCTCCATCCAGTCCATCGTGGCCGTGCCGTCGTCCACCTCACCCAGCTTGTAGGTGCGGCCCGTGTAGTAGAGGATGCGCTCGGTCGTGGTCGTCTTCCCGGCATCGATGTGCGCCATGATGCCGATGTTCCGCACGCGCTCGAGTGGTGTGTGCCGCGCCATAGGCTCCCGACGTCTGGTCAAGAAAAACGCGGGGCGACCGTTCGCGCGTACCCGCGCAGGTCTCGCTCCGCCGTCGTCCGAACGTTCCGGACGGGGACCGCTTACGGCAGCGGCCCTATCTTGTTCGCGCTAAGGGTTTACCACCGGTAATGGGCGAACGCCTTGTTCGCTTCGGCCATCCGGTGCGTGTCTTCCTTCTTCTTGATCGTGTTGCCTTCGCCCTTCGACGCCGACACCAGCTCGTTGGCCAGCCGGTCGGACATCGTCTTCTCGCCCCGCGAGCGGCTGTAGTCGATCAGCCACCGCATCGCGAGCGCCGTGCGCCGCTCCGGCCGCACCTCCACCGGGACCTGATAGGTCGCGCCGCCCACCCGGCGGCTCTTCACCTCGACCACCGGCTTGGCGTTGCTCAGCGCCTGCTTGAACACGTTCACGCCGGGCTGCCCGGTGCGCTGCTCGATCAGGTCCATCGCCGAGTAGAAGATCGACTCGGCCACCGACTTCTTGCCGCGCCGCATCAGGTTGCAAATGAACTTCGACACGGTCTGGCTGTCGTAGCGCGGGTCCGCCGGGACCGTGCGCCGGATCGTCCGCGGCCGCCGGCTCACTTGGCCGCCTTGGGCGCCTTCGCGCCGTACTTCGAGCGGCTCTTCTTGCGCTCGCCCACGCCCGCCGCGTCCAGCGTGCCCCGGATGATGTGGTAGCGCACCCCCGGCAGGTCCTTCACCCGGCCGCCCCGGATCAGGACGATCGAGTGCTCCTGCAGGTTGTGGCCTTCGCCGGGGATGTACGCCGTGACTTCGAAACCGTTGGTCAAGCGGACGCGGGCGACTTTGCGGAGGGCGGAGTTCGGCTTCTTCGGCGTGGTCGTGTAGACCCGCGTGCAGACGCCTCGCTTCTGCGGATTGCCGCGCAGCGCGGGCGCCTTCTCCTTGCTCTCCACCGTGCGCCGGCCCGTCCGGACCAGCTGATTGATCGTCGGCATAGCCCCCAGCACACCACACAAGAATAAACGCGCGGCCCACTTCGGCCGCAGACATGAAAAGGTAGTCGGCAGGCCAAAAAGGGTCAAGGGAGGCGGGGGTCTCGAGCGCCGAGCCCCGCCCCGGCGGACCGGGACGGGGCTCGGGTAAAGCCGGGGCCGGGCGGCGCTACCGCAGCCGCTTGATCTCGACCCGCATGTTCTGCAGCCGGCCCGCCCGGGTCCGGTTGGTGGCGACCGGGTGCTGCGACCCGTAGCCGACCGCGGTGAGACTCGAAGCCGGCACGCCGAGGCTCGTCAGGAACGCCTTCACCGCCTCGGCCCGCTGCTGCGACAGGCGCCGGTTCCGCTGGGCGTTGCCCATGCTGCTGGTGTAGCCCTGCAGCTCCCAGCGCGAGCCCGGCATGCCCTTGATCGCGGTCGCCACCCCCACCAGCGCCGTTCTCGCCGCCTGCTCGAGCGACACCCGGTTGGGACGGAAGTTGACGCCCCGCAGCACCTGGGACCGGCCCGTCGCCGGCAGCGGTGCCGCGCCGGCTTCCGGCGCCAGGTTCGCGGGCGGCACCGGCCGGGCGGCTCCGGGCGGGCAGCCGTTGGCGTCCACCTGTGCGCCCGCCGGGGTGTTCGGGCACCGGTCGAGGTAGTCCGGCACGCCGTCGTGATCGGAATCCCGCGGGCACCCGGTCGCATCCACCGGGCGCGCGTTGGGCGGCGTGTTCGGGCAACGGTCGAGGTTGTCGGGCACGGCGTCGCCGTCGCTGTCGATCGGGCAGCCCGCCCGCTCGCCGCTGGGATAGACCTGCACCCCGCGCGGCGTGTTCGGGCACTTGTCGAGATTGTCCGGCACGCCGTCGCCGTCGGCGTCCACCGGGCAGCCCGCCCGGTCGCCCGTCGGGGCCACCGCGGCGCCCGCCGGCGTGTTGGGGCACTTGTCGAGGTAGTCCGCTACGCCGTCGCGGTCGCTGTCCACCGGGCACCCCATCGCGTCCACCGCGACGCCCGCCGGGGTGTTCGGGCACTTGTCGATGCCGTCGGGCACGCCGTCGTGGTCGCTATCGGTCGGGCAGCCGCGCGCGTCCACCGCCGCCCCGTGCGGCGTGTTCGGGCAGCGGTCGGCCCTGTCGGCCACGCCGTCGCCGTCGCTGTCCAGCGGCGGGCCCCCGCCCCCGAGGAACCAGGAGAAGCCGACCGTGGCGGTCCCGGTGAAGATGGGGAACGGCGGCACGGCGGCGTGCTCGACCTGCTCGCGGGCCTCGACCCGCAACGCCATCCCGTCGCTCAGCATCCGGCGCAATCCGACGCCCACGTGGGCGCCGTACTTGCCGGTGAAATGCCAGTGGCCCCCCGAGGCGCCCGTGGTGCTCCACAGCACGCTGGTCACGCCGAACCCCGCCGTCACGAACGGGCTGGTGACGGCGTTGAGGTTGGGCGTCCAGGTCACGGCCGCGATGGGCTGGATGAGGGTCGCGGGGCTGCTGTAGAACACGCCCGAGCCGAGGCTCACGTTCCACTGGCTGTTGAGGTTGTAGCCGAGGCGGAGGACGCCGCCCGGCGCGACCCGGCCGGCGCCCTTGAGCCCGGGCATGCAGCACGTGATCTGGTTGTCGAGGTAGCTGGCGCCGACGCTGACCGTCAGCTCCCAGGTGCCTTCGCGATGCGGCCCGAACGGCGCCGCCGGCTGCTGCGCTGTGGCGACGGCCGGGATCATCACGGCCACCGCCAGCGCCCCCCTCACGATTCGGTCGCGCATCCGTTCTCCCGAATTCAAGCGGCCTCCCGGCCGATGGCAGATCCAGAAGTATGACAATACCAATACCGACCTGACGCGCCGGGCGCCAGAGAGGGGCGCGGCGCGGGGCGGTGCACCTCGACTCCGGCTGGGCCAAGGCGGGTCCGCCCTGACGCCGGACTGACGCCCGCGTGACGCCCGGGGGCCACACTGTCCACATGGTACTTCCTGCCCTGCCGGCCTTGCGCCGGTTGTCGAGCGCCGCGGCGTGGGCGTGGCTCGCGGCTTGCGCCTCCATGCCGGGGGCCCGCCCTGTCGCCGCGGCCCGCTCCGTCGCCCCGGCGCCCGAAGGGGCCCGTCCCTGCGTCGTGCCCGACAGCCTCCTGACTCGGCGCGACACGCTCTGGCTGCACGCCATGATCCTCGACCCCGGAGGTCGAGCGCTGACGCCCCAGGCCGACCTCCTGGCCCAGCGCGTCGCGTCGCGGCTCCGGCTGCTGCTCGGTGGCAACGGGGATTCACTCCCTCGCGGCGAGCCGGCGGTGAGCTGGCAAACCGACGCCACCGGCAACCTCGCTGTGATGGCGCACCGCGATGGCCGGGTGACTTGGCGGGAGCTTCTTCCGATGCCCACCCGCGACACCGTCGCCACCCACCTGCTGGCACGGGCCCTCGACTCGGTGGTCGCGCACCGGGAGACCGTCACGTGGACCATCGAGGCGGTTCGGGACTCGGTCCCGATCCGGCTGGGATTGTCGAGCTCGGCGGAGCCGCTGACGCCGCGTCTGCTCGGGCCCGGGTTTCCGGTCCTGCTTCTCCGCGCGCCGGTCGAGGAGCGGCCCACCCTGATCTCGCACGGGCCAATACGGTACCCGGTGGACCAGAAGTACGCGCTGGTGAACGCCCACCTGCTAATGGAACTGGTGGTGGACACGCTCGGGCGTCCCGAGATTCAGAGCATCCGTGACGCCGCGCCGCTCGACACCCCGCGGGCCACGCCCCAGGAGCTCCAGGATCACCAGGCGTTCGTCGCGGCGGCGCGTGCGACGCTGACCGGATCGCGGTACACGCCGGGCCGCATAGGCGGCTGCGCCGTACGCGTGCGCGTCGAGATCCCGCTCAACTTCACGATCGTCGGGCCAGGGCGCTCGCCTCCCTGACTCCGCGCCGGCGCGGGCTGCCGGGCGGGCCGCGCGGCCGTTAGCTTGCCGGGCGATGACGCCCGAGGTCCCGCCTCCCGCTCCCGATCCGTTCGATCCCGCGCCCGACGAGGTCCGCGCCATCGGCGCGGCCGCGGTGGACTGGGTGGCGCGGCACTTCGGCGAGCTGCGGCGGCTCCCGGTCGTCCCCGACGTCACCCCCGCCCAGTCCTTCGCCCGGTTCGCCGAGCCGCTGCCGGAGCTGCCGACCCCCTGGGCCGCGCTGTTCGAGCGGTTCGAGCGCGAGGTCGTGCCCGCCAGCTTCCACCTGCCGAGCCCGCGCTACTTCGGCCTGATGAACCCGACGCCGCTGCCGATCGCGGTGTTCGCCGAGGCGATGGCGGCGGCGCTGAATCAGAACGTCGGCGCCTGGCACCACGGCCCGGCCGCAACGGCGGTCGAGCGCACCGTGATCCGCTGGCTGTGCGACCTGGCCGGCTATCCGGCGGCGGCGTTCGGGAGCCTCGCGACCGGCGGCTCGCTGGCCAACACCACCGGGCTCAAGATCGCGCTCGCGGCCCGGTACCCGGACACCACCACCGGCGGGGTGTGGGGCCTCGAGAAGCGGCCGGTGCTCTACGCCTCCACCGAGGCGCACTTCTCGATCGCCAAGAGCGCGAACATCCTCGGGCTCGGCAGCGCCGCGGGCCTGCGCGCGGTGCCGGTGGACGGCGACTCGCGGCTCGACGTGGCGGCGCTGCGGCGGATGGTCGCCGCCGACCGCGCGGCGGGCCTCGACCCGTTCTGCGTGGTGGGCATCGCGGGCGTCACCAGCAACGGGGTCATCGATCCGCTGGCGGCGATCGCCGACGCGGCGCGCGACCTGGGCCTGTGGTACCACGTGGACGCGGCGTACGCCGCCGGCGGCCTGATGAGCGACGCGCTGCGCCCGCGCTTCGCCGGCATCGAGCGCGCCGACTCGATCACGATGGACCCGCACAAGTGGTGGTACATGCCCTACCCGTGCGGGGCGATCCTGACCCGCGACGGCGAGGCCGGCCGGCGCGCGTTCTGGGCCGACGCGGTCTACATCCCGCAGACCGACGACGCGATCGAGTTCCGCGACCACGGCCTCGCGGGCTCGCGGCCGTTCAGCGCGCTGAAGCTGTGGATGGCGATGAAGCTGGTGGGCCGCCGCGGCTACGGGCGGATGGCCGAGCGGCAGGTCGAGCTGACCGAGCGGTTCGTGCGCGAGCTGACCAGCGACGGGGAGTGGGAGGCCGTGACGCCCATCGACACCGCGATCGCGGCGGTGCGGTATACAGGGAAGTTGCCGGACGGCAAGGTGAGCCGTGGTTCCCGGTTGGACGGATTCCAGGACGAGATCGTGCGGCGGGTGCTGGCGAAGCGGCGGTGGTGGATCTCGCCCACGACGACCGTGGGCAGGCGGGCGATCCGGGTGATGGTGATCAGCTACCTGACGCGGTGGGAGCACCTCGAGGAGCTGATCGCGGAGCTCCGAGCGGCGGCGCGCCTGCCGTAGGACGCGGACCGGCTCCCGCGGCGCGGACCTGACGCCGGGCTCCTCCGGCGGCTCGACTCACGCCACGGCCGTCAGAACTCCCACCGCCATCGCCGCCACCACGGCGTAGGTCCTCGCGCAGGCGGGATCGCGGCGCCACTGGCGCACCGCCTGCCACGCGGCCCACGGGAGCGTGGCCGCGGACAGCACCACGAGCGCCGTCCTGGCCCACGCCGGCTC
>Ga0335082_10002432_pt1 | contig 20031 bp, 17 predicted proteins | sample Lox_Sample_41_FD_206718 | JGI IMG/M metagenome (GOLD analysis project Ga0335082, IMG submission 206718) | Soil microbial communities from Loxahatchee National Wildlife Refuge, Florida, United States - Lox_Sample_4.1 | ecosystem: Environmental > Terrestrial > Soil > Wetlands | place: USA...
TGGCGCTCGCCGAGACGCTAGCCGACGCGCTGCCGAATGGTCACGAAAAAAGTATCGTGCAAACCATGCTGCGCAGTCGTGTCCCTTGACAAAATCCAACGTCGTCATACACGGGATGACAGCGGTGAGATTTCATCTGCGTAGGTCCGGGAACTACCCCACCCGAGCAAAACCGGCTCGGATGGGGCACCCTGAACCGACCCTGTCGCCAAAGGCATGTGAGAAGACTGGGGCACCCAAATGTTGGGTCTCAAAGAGAGCGGCTGGGCACCCGTCCTGACACCCACCCCGTCGCCAAAAACGGGCGAGAAGGGTGGGGCATCCAACCTTAACCCGACTACAGTTCGCGCTGCACGATGAGTGCGGGACAGGGCGCCTCGGCCACAATGCGGTGTGCGTTGTGGCTGAAGTGAGAGGTCCACGGCTCCTTGGGATGCACGCTGAGGATGAGCAGGTCAATGGTCTCCTCAATCAGCACCTTGATGATGGCGACGACAGGATCGTAGTCGAACTCAACCCGCGTTTCCGCGGGGTAATCGCCGCGTGCCCGATAGGAGACCAGTTCGCGCAGCCGCGACTGGAAGTAGGGCGCGATGATAGCCTCCGAGTCCTGTGGATAAGGCGGGCGGGAGGGCATGGTGACGTGCAGCAAAGCCAGACGGGCATTGTGCTCTTCCGCGATGGTAGTGGCGTACTCCACCGCCCGGGCTTCGTCGGATTGCAAGTCGGTAGCCAGCAGGATTCGCTTCGGGTTCCAGGCCGCCTTCTCTCTGGGAACCGAGGGCCCGATGACCAGGACGGGACACCGCACGTGGTGAAAGATGCGGTCAGCAGCCGAGCCGATGAGCAGCTTACGAAAGCCCCGGGTGCCGTGCGTCCCCACGACAATCAGATCAATGTGGTCGAGAGCCAGAATCTGATCGACCACTTCCACAGCGGTTCCCACCAGTAGGCGCCGCTCGCACTCGATGTCGGCACACTTCCCGGCCTCCGCCATCAGCTTCTGTTCTGCATCCTCCAGTGACTCATGCCGGCCACGGCTCTGCACCTCCAGCCCCGGCTGTGGCGGCGGCGCCGGCGCCAGGGCGTGCAGCAGAAGAATTTTGGAATCGTAGTGGCGCGCAATGGACATGGCGTGATCGAGAGCAAGTTCAGATGCAGGTGAGAAATCGGTGGCGACGACGATGTTCTTCAGAGAGACTTCTGGATTGGCACGAACCGAAAGCATCTTGCACCTCCCCGGAAAGAGGACCGCGCCTGAGAGACAAGTGTCTCTGCCGGTTTGGCACACCCTGCTACAAACAAAGTATAGCGCTGCGTTTCACCGGCTGTCAGTGATGTGCGTCGCATGTGGCGCGGCGAGTGACTGCTCGATAGCGCGCTCCCTGGCTTGAATGGCGCTCGTGCTCGCTGCTCCCATTTTGGGACGCAAGCGCCGAGGTGCGTGTCGCTCGTCACCGACAACAGAGGCGGCGCAGTGATTCAATCTGTAAAAGGGAAGAGAAGCGCAATGGAAGAGAGCGTCTCCGGAAAGGAGAAGAGCAATGCAACTGCATCTGGAGACTGACGAGCTGAATCTGGTGGCAAATATCCTGATGGAGCGTATCGGCAAAGCATCGGCTCAGGCGACTCCATCCGGGGGCGGCCAGCCTGGTCAGAGGACGCGGCTCGGTCCGCAGTTTTACGATGGTCTGCTGGACAAGGTTCTGGCGCGGGACTTGCGGCTCGATACAGACGAACTTGAACAAATGGGCGAGATCCTCAGCGCGCAAAAGCGTAAGTTGACGGAGCAGATCGCCCGGCCGGAGCAGGCGGCGCGACTGGGCAAGATGCAACAGGAGTTAAAGGTGGTTGAGCGCGCCCTGGAAAGAATCAACGAAGCTTGTGTCATGTTCTGATGAGGTGCTGTCATCGAGCGCGGGACGGAGAGCGGTACACGGCGGCAGGGGGCAAGCCCGCCGAAGCGGCAATCCGGGGCTGCAATTGTTACACAATGTTTAACAATAAGGGCCCGGTCAGCGAGTATGCTGGTGTCATTCTCAAGGGGCGGTGGGGCTGCCGTATCTGTTAAAACGCGACTAGAGAGATCACGGCGTGAAGCTTGCCGATGCGCTGTTCGGTCGTCCCCTGGCGACCGAGGAAGAGAAGGCCGAGCGAATCGGAGCGCTGAAGGGCATTCCCATCTTTGGCCTGGATGCGCTGAGCTCGGCGGCCTATGGACCCGAAGCGGCGTTGACGCTGCTCATCCCGCTGGGCATGGCGGGAGCAGCTTACATTTGGCCCATCACCATCGGCATTGTAGTTCTGCTCAGCATCGTGTATGTCTCTTACCGGCAGACCATCACGGCGTATCCGCAGGGCGGCGGCTCGTATACCGTGGCGAGCGAAAACCTCGGGGACAAAGCGGGACTGCTGGCCGCGGCTGCGCTCATGATCGACTACGTTCTCACCGCGGCGGTCGGCATCTCGGCGGGAGTGGGCGCGTTGATTTCCGCCGTCCCGTCGCTGCAAAGCCAGACCCTCCGCCTATGTCTGATCATTCTGATTATCATCACCATCATTAATTTACGAGGTGTGCAGGAGACCGGCGGGGTCTTTCTCCTGCCGACGTACATCTTCATCGCCTGCCTTCTGGGGCTGATAGGGATGGGCATTTTCAAGACACTCGCCGCGGGCGGCCACCCGATTCCGGTGGTTGCGCCTCCGAAGCTGACGGGAATGACCGGCGTTATGAGCACCTGGCTTCTGTTGCGCACCTTTTCCAGCGGCTGCACGGCAATGACCGGCGTCGAGGCCGTCAGCAACGGCGTGATGGCGTTTCACGACCCGACGGACAAATACGCCAAGCGTACCCTGACGGTCATCATTGCGATCTTGATCGTAATGCTGTTGGGAATCGCGTATCTCGTTCCGGCCTACGGAATCGCGGCGACTGATCCCGGAAAGCCCGGGTATGACAGCGTGCTCTCGCAGTTGCTGGCAGCGGTTACTGGTCGAGGCGCGTTTTACTGGCTGAGCATCGGCTCGATTCTTGTCGTGCTGTCCCTGTCGGCAAACACGGCGTTTGCCGATTTTCCGCGGCTCGCGCGCGCGATTGCGCAAAATGGATATCTGCCGCACGCCTTTGTGATCCGCGGACGCCGCCTGGTGTTTGCGCAGGGTGTCTATGCTCTGGCCCTGCTCACAGGCGCTCTGCTCATCATCTTCCGCGGCGTCACCGATCGCCTGATTCCTCTCTACGCGGTGGGGGCGTTCTTGGCATTCACGCTTTCGCAGGCCGGCATGGTGGTGCACTGGAAGCGGGTGGGTGGACCGGGTGCGGTGCGGAGCATGCTGCTGAACGGACTCGGCGCGCTGGCGACTGGCGTCACAACGGTTGTGGTCTTGGTAGCGAAGTTTACCGATGGCGCTTGGATTACCGTTCTATTGGTGCCGGCCTTGATCCTGATGATGCGTGCAGTACAGCGCCATTACTCCGACGTGACGCGGGAAATCCAGGTGTCGACACCCATCCCCACGGGAAACCTGTCCGAGCCGGTGGTCCTGTTGCCCATCGACCATTGGACTCTGGTGGCAGAAAAGGCGCTGCGCTACGCCTGGACGCTATCAGCAGAGATTCGCGTGCTGCATGTCGAGTGCGGAGAGCGGACTGATGAGTTGCGTCACCAGTGGAAAGAAGTTGTGGAGGCGCCGGCTCGGGCGGCCGGTCTGTCCCTGCCGGAACTGGTCATCCTGGATTCTCCCTATCGCTTCATCGTGAAGCCTATCGTGGACTACGCGATTAATCAGCAGATTGCTCATCCTGACCGCAATATCACCATGCTGGTTCCGGAGCTGGTGGAGAGTCACTGGTATCACTATCTGCTGCATAACAATCGGCCAGAGGCCATCCGCGCCTTGCTGCTCTTCAACGGGAACCAGCGAATTACCGTGGTTTCGATACCGTATCACCTGCGCGCTTGAAGTCTTGATGACCGGCACTCACGGCCTGGGCTCCGGTTGGGAGAGGCTGTGAGTTAGAGGCGACACTGGCTATTGAATGCGGGCGAGTTCCTTGGCGTAGAGGTGGTTGCCGGGAAATTGGCTGGCCAGCCCGGCAAGCAGCATGCGCGCGGTCTGGCGGTCCTGGTCGCGCAAGGCGGCGACCGCCAGCAGCAGACGGGCAAATGGCGCCAGGTAGCGCCCCTTGTTGGCGGTGAGCCGCAGGCGCTCAATGCCTTCGTCCTTGTCGGTCTGGGCGCCGGTCATCTGCAGCAGCCAACGCACCGGGGCAGACTTGCTTCCTAGAAGATAGTTCTCGACGCCGATGGCGAGATAGGCGTCATAGCAGGTGGGGTCAACCGCGAGCAGGCGCTCGGCCAGCCCGCGTGAAGTCTTCATGAAGCTGAGACTGGCGAGATTGCGCTTTTCGACCATGGCGGCGTAGTCGCCACGAAGCCCGTTGGCCAGCACTTGCGAGAACAGCGCATTCTTGTCTTGCGGACTTTGCGCCAGGACCTTGTTGGCGAGATCGGTGCTCGTCGCCAGCTCCTTTTCGAACTCGGCCTTCACCACCGGGTCAGGAGTGAGCTTGCCGCGGTTCTCGAAGTTGCGGTCGTCGATGAACAGATCCGATTCCAGAATATGCAAGCGGTTGAACTCTGAGAACAGGTAAGCCGCAGCGTTGGACACATGGCCCAAGGGATCTTCGGGGTGGGCCGCCTGGTAGGCACGGAATGTGGCGTGCGCGCCGGGAAAGTCCAGGTTGTACATTTGCTGGTAGCCAAAATCGAGTTCGGCCGGCGACGCCGCATCCGTCGCGCAAGCACAGCTCGCGCTGATGAGCGTGAACAGCGCGATGACCAGCTTGGTCCTAATTCGGATTAGTGGAAGCGAACTCAATGTTTAACCTATACCCCGGTTGAGGCTGGTGGCCACAGACGCGTAATTCAAACCCGCAATTGCCGGCGGAAGTTGCGCCGTGTTCTCCGGCGGCCGATGCTCCAGGTATGCCGGATCAGGCCTTGCCGTCCTCTTCACATATTGATTCAGCGGCTGGACTGAAATTGTAAATTTGTTGTCAACAAAGGCTTCTACGAGCGGCAGGGTAAAAAGGCGCCCTGCCGGTTCCCAGCGGCCGGGGGCCTGTCCAGGGGCGCTCATCACAGCCAGTTAGGTCACACGTCACTGCGGTCCTGGTCATCTCCGCCCGATGATTAATGCGAAAGCTGGGGCCGCAATCCTTAAGCCTGGTAGGTGGCGATCATGCCGAACGAAGGCGCAAATCATTCTTTTTCCTTTGGAGACGCACTCTTCCTGTACCTCGAGCGCGAAGGGCAGCCGCTCAACATCGCTGGGATCAGCGTGTTCGAGGGCGAGATCAAGCTGGAGGATTGCATCGCGTTTATCGAGTCGAAGTTGTCCCTGGTTCCGCGTTATCGCCAGCGCGTCGTGTTTCCTCCGCTCGATCTCGGTCTTCCGAGCTGGGAGTTCGACCCGAAGTTCGACATTCGCAACCACATTCGCGAAGTGCAGCTGAAGCGCGGAACGGAGCAGGAGCTCAAGACACTTGCGGGAAAGATCGTAAGCACGCAACTGAATCGCGAGCGGCCGCTGTGGGATTTCACTCTGGCGCGGTTGCAAGGCGGGCGCACGGGAATCATTACCCGCATCCATCACTGCCTGGCTGACGGCATCGGCGGCGTAGGTGTGATGAACGTCATTATGGATGCGACCCCGACACCGCGTCCGCTCCCGCGGAAGAAGCAGCAGGCGAAGGTGGCAGCGCGGCCGGACCCAACCGCGGCTGTGCTGGACGGTCTGGCGAAGTCGTACCTCTCGGTGGTCCGCGGGGCGCTCACCCTGCAGTCGGGATTGCTCAACGTGGCCCAGGAGGCCATCGCCAACCCTGCGGGCCCACCTGCCGAGATGATTCGCCTGATGTCGGAGCTGGCGGCGCCTGCCGAGCGTTTGCCCTTCAACACCATCTGCCGCGGACCGCAAAAATTTGCCTGGGCCCAGGTTCCATTGGCTGACATCAAGGCCATCAAGAACAACTGGGGCGGCACGGTGAACGATGTTGTGCTGGCGACGGTGACGCTGGCCTTCGCCCGCTACGCGGAGCGGCGGGGTGTGGACTTGAAGGGAAGGTCGCTGCGAATCGTGATTCCGGTCAATGTGCGTGGGAACGGAGACGCGACGGAATTGGGAAATCAAATTTCCTTTGTGCCGGTGCCAGTCCCGCTCGACGTGCGCGATCCGCAGAAGCTGCTGTCAGTGGTGCGGGAACGAGCCGAGTGCTTGAAGCGCGCGCGCGCGGCCGAGTTTGTCGGCTTGCTCGGCGGCCTGCTGTCGGCCCTGCCCAGTGCTTTCTGGGCCAAGGTAGGACCGGTGGCCAGCCAACTGCCGATCAGCTTGTGCAACATTATCTGCACCAACGTGCCCGGCCCGCAGATGCCGCTCTACCTTATGGGCCATAAGATGCTGTCGTGGTATCCCTGGGTGCCTATCGGCGGCCTAATGGGCATCAATTGCGCCATCCTCACCTACAACGGCACCGCATACTTCGGCTTCACCGGCGACGTAAATGCCGCCCCGGACCTGGAGAAGTTGGAGAAGTTGGTGGCTCACAGTTTTGCTGAGTTGCAGGCTGCGGCAAACAAAGACGCCGATGCGGCACCGCTGCTGCAGAAGCGAGCACGGCCGAAGGGGACGATTCCACTGGTGCGAAACGGGCGACGCCCGCATCGCAACAAGATCGCGCTGCACGAGGCGTCTTCGTCGACCGGGGAGCCGGCTGCGCCAGAGTTTACGGCCCAAAGGAAGGCAACTTCAGCTGTGGGAGCATGACCGTCCGGGCCCGAGTCACCTAGAAATCCTGCGGATCTTTGCCATCAAGCTGTAGGCGACCGGTCCAGGAAGGCCCGCGCTTTCTTTAGAGCCTGGTGAAACTGGCCATCGATTCGTGGAAAACGCTTGCGTAACTTCGTCAGCAATTTGTGGGCCCAGACGTACTCGCCGGAGAGAAGCAACAACCCAATCAACAGAAACAAGATTCCCTGCAGAACCGGCAAAAAGAGGCCGGCGATCCCCAGCAGGACAAAACCCCAGCCGGCAATCAAAATCAACCAACGTTTGCGCCCCTGTTTCAACGTCGTGCTTTTCAAGGCCAAAATCGGAGAACGAACATTTTCGAGTTTACAAGCTTCAAGAACTTTTAGGCCGAGAACCAGGAACTAATTTAGGGGTTGCTTAGGGCATCGCGTGTGGCTTTGAGCGTATTGATCAGGGATTCGCGGGGCAGCTTGCGGATGATGGGTTCGATAATCCACCCCAACCCCAGGGGTATGTCACGGGTCAGCGAAATAGCCCGGCACTCGACGTACACTCCCCCATCCCGTTCTTGAAAACGCCAGTAGGAGTAAAGGCGCCAGAGAAACCCGTAGCCTGTATCTGCGGGCAGCACTTTCTCCATGGTTGTGCCCGGGTTTTCGACCTCGGCGATACGAGTGGTGTAGGAGCGGCAGAACCAGCGCTTGGGATCGAGGGACAAGTAATGCACTTCGTGGTCTGTGTCCAGGACCACAGTGATGATCTTCTTCTTCAACAACCGCAGGAAGATCCGGAAGTCATTGCCGTCGTGGCTAACCAGCCCAGAGTCCATCACCTCAGGCTTGTAAATGTTCTTGTGGTTGTCATAATCCTGAACGCGCGCCAGGGTCTGCTCCAGCGTCGCTCGCGGAATGAAGACGGCCCCAATCCAGTCATGGATCAAGCCGTTCGGGACTTCTACGGGACCGCTGCCCGACCAGAATTCGGCGACGATGTTGCCCTTGCTGACTTGCTGGGATATTTCGGAGCGGGTGTCTGACCACAGGAATGGCCTCTCGCCGCCCAGCGTGGGTTCCATGGCAGTTTCGGCGTCGCGGATGTATGCCTCGAAAGCCTGCAAGGTGCGGGGCTTCAACTGGACGATGTTGGCGACCTGCGCCATAGACTTCCGGCCTATTAGGAAATCGTGGGCCGAGCGTAAAGGCTTGTCAAGCCATCGGCATGAGCGAAACGCGGCCAGCGCGTCAATTGATTATGCCTTGGCGGCGCGACCTTTCTGGCGCCGCTTCGGCCTGCGCAGACGGGTTTCCAACTCGGAGATGCGAGAACGCAGTTGCTGCAATTCCTGATCCGGCTCAGTAGGCGTCTCCTTCGCGGAGCCCGTTACCAGATTCTTCACCATGTGCAACGGGGAAAGTGCTGCGGACTGCACCTCGCTGATGCGGCTGTGCACTGAGCTTTGCACCTTCTGGTAGGCATCGAAGGCCGACTTCAAGTACCACATAATGAACTCCTGGCCGACGCGGTCCGTGGCGACGATAAGTTGACGCAAGAGCTCGAGCGGCAGGCCGGTCGGTTGGTCGCGGGCATCTTCCACAATGATCTGCGTCAGGGTCACGCGAGTCAGATCCTCGCCGGTCTTGGCGTCCAGGACTTGCAGATCTTTCCCGTTTCGGACCATGGCCGCGATGTCTTCGAGATTGATGTACTGACTGCTGGAAGTGTCATAGAGTCTGCGGTTTGCGTACTTCTTGATGACGATCTTCTGCGGCTTCAAGGCTAGCGCCCTCGTTGTGCGGTGCCAATAAGTTTAGTCAGGCATTGACAATTTGTCTAATGAATACTAGAGTTCAGGTGAATGCTGCAACGCAGCAAAACGGGAGGTTGCTATCATGCCAAAAGCGGTAAAGTCCGGACAGGTGAAAACGCATGTTCCGGAGTCATCCCTGGTTTCCCTGGTATCGGGATGGGTACAGCAGGGAATCGAGAATCTCTTCGCCACACAACGAATTCTGGTTGACCTGGCGATGCGCCAGAACACCGGAGCTGTGAACTTCGTCCGGGAGCGGCTGGCTGAACCCGGATACTGTCCTGCAGCGACTGTGAGCGAAGTCGCGGGCGAGGGCCTGGCCAACTTCATTGAAGGGCAGAAGACGCTACTCAACCTGGTAAAGCAGCAATACGAGATCGTGACCACGGGGGTTAAGCAGCGCGTAGGTTTCACTCCTGCAGTTGCCGTGACCGATCTGGTGCAGCGCAGTCTCGATACCTTTGTCGAGATGCATCAGGACTTTCTCAGAATTGTTAACAAAGAGACTCATGCGTGGCTGACGGCGGTGAAGACCGGCAAGACCTATGATCCCGAGGGCCTGGTGGAGGCGGCACGTGACAGCTTCGACACCTTTGTCCGTGCGCAGAAGAAGTTCCTCAACGTAGTAACAGAGGAAACCACCAACGCGACCGGCGGGGGCAACGGTGTCGTACGGAAGATGAAGAAGACAGAAATCACTGAACTTGCACAGCAGGCAACGGATTCCTTCGTTGACGCGCAGAAGAAGCTGATCGAGCTGGTGGGAAAGCAGGTGAACGTAAACCTGAAGGCCGCGGGCCAAACGCTGGAGATGATCGCACCTTCGGCGAACCCGCTGCCCGAAATTACCCGCTCCGGAGTGAAGACCTTCGTTGACACCGAGAAGGCGCTAATCGACACCGTGACCAAGCACCGTTCCGAGACGAAGGCTGAAGTCCGGAGGAAGCGTCCGGTCCGACCGATCAAGGTCCACCTGGCGACGGCCTAGGGCGTGAAGTATCGGCGACGTGTAACGCATCTTCATCCTCAACCAGGGAGTAGGGTTGCACCTCGCTAACGTGCCGCTGCGCGGGCAGCGGCACGCCTTTTTTTTCCGCGAACAATTCGGGCCCGACGATCTAATCCCAGGAACCTGGCGGCCGGGGTACCGCCACGGGCAGGTCATGCACAAATCTCTGGCAACTTGCAGCGACTCCGGCTACACTAACCAACCGGAACTGGGCTCAACTGCCGGTCGGGCGCAGCTGAGTTGATGCTTCGGCTCGGTGATCTTGGGGCCGTAAGTGAGTTACTCGCAGGAACAGGAGATCTGCGCAACCGCCTATGGCCCCGTCGCGGAATGGTTTTCGGCAAGATCACGCGGTAGCTGAAATCACCATCTGGAAGGAAGCCCTCTTCGGCGCTGACCTTCTTCTGCTCCACGCATCCCCTGTTTACTATGGACTCGGCGTCCCGTACGGCGATGGCTCCGGCGTGGTCCTGGTTCCCGGGTTCCTAGGTACCGACTCCTATCTGACGCAAATGCGCTCCTGGCTGGAGCGGATCGGCTATCGCGCATATTTATCCGGGATCGGTCTCAACGCAGACTGTCCCAACATTCTGATCCAGCGTCGCCTGAATGAGAACATCGAACGGGCGCTGTTGGAGACAGAGCGAAAAATCCATCTCATCGGCCACAGCCTCGGCGGCATCATCGCCCGCTCAATCGCCAACCAGCGGCCCGGCGACATCGCCTCGATAATCATGCTCGGTTCGCCGTTCCGGGGTACAGTTGCGCATCGCAGCGTGCTGCGCGCCGCCGAGCATGTGCGCAGGCATATCATCGCCGAACACGGCCCCGGTGTTTTGCCCACGTGCTACACCGGCCGCTGCACCTGCAATTTTCTCGAGTCTCTGCGCCGTAAAGTACCCGCCTCGGTCTTGGAAACTGCGATCTATACCAGGAATGATGGTGTGGTCGACTGGCGGTACTGCGTGACAGGAAACGCGGAAAACGATTTCGAAGTTCCCGGCACCCACATCGGGTTGGCCTTCAATTCGTCCGCCTACAATATCATCGCCAATCGTCTGGCGCGGGCACACGCTGACGATTAGAGAGTTGTTTCGATCGGCAGGCCTTGTTCTGAGAAGTTCGTGACGACCATTCGCTCTTCTTCTAAGTCCAGATAGCACAGCACATCTGTCCCGATTTCTGCAACGAGCGCTGTCACAGGAGTGTTGTGACGTGAGCTGAGTTCCAAAATGGGAATCCACGGTGAAATATTCCCATTTTGTCACTGCGACAAGCGCCTTCTGTGTCTCAAACTGGAAGAGAAAAACACAGTTGGGTCCGGGCCTACGGACAAACCGTTCCCCCAGATGACAAGTCTCGCAATCCGACCCGACTGAAACTATAACTGTCGAGTTGCCCTGACAGGGGCGAGTCGCAAGGAGACTTTTATGCGGCGCTCATTTGCGTGCGTCTTTCTTATCTTCCTGGTACTCACCGCCATCACCTGCTTCGCACAACAAGACTTCATTGCTAAATACAGTACTTTTACCGCTTTTTCCTACCTCACGACGCCGTCGCTGAACCTGACCCAGCGCGGATTCGATGCTGACTTTGGCGTCAACCTTAGGACTTGGTTAACGCTGGGCGGCGACTTCAGCTACAACAGTGGTCATAGCTCCCTGATGACGAACGATCTGAACCTGGCCACCAAGGAAAAGCTGGCGCCGATTTTGCCGCTTCTGCCGCCGGGCTTCGTGTTGGCGACTCCGTACAACATTTCGACCTACACCTATGAGGCTGGGCCACAATTCAATTACCGCAGGCTGAAAAAGTTCACCTTGTTCGTGCGTCCGGCACTGGGGGCCCTGCACGCGAAAGTCACGCCCCAGCCCGGCGAATGCAAACAGCCCGAACTGAACTGCAGCCTGATACTCTCACAAATCGCTAACGGCCTGCTGAATGGGAAAACGTCGAGTTCGGACACGGTTCTGTTTTATGGTCTTGGTGGTGGGATCACCTGGGAGGCTACTCATTACTTTGGCATCCGTGTAGCCACCGACATCGTTCACTATGACTTCTTCTCGAACATACTGAATGGCGGACGAACCAGCGTGCGGGTCACAGTGGGAACGAAATTCAGCTTTGGAAAGAACATTTTGGCGAAATAGCTGAAGGGTGATTGGCTGACAGTCGCGATTCGTCCGGGGCGGTTGACTGCGCTTTAGGAACCGCGGCTGACGTCACTCGCCTCAAGAAACAAGGAAGACGCCTGTGCCCGCGCGGCGGATACGGCCGTGCGGGCAAGCTTGTGAATGTGGTCTGTCGCCCGCCGCCGCGGAACTGGAAAGTGCTGTTAACGAGGGGTACCATGCGAAAACTTGCTGCTGTAGAAGAGGCCAGGGCTATCATGACGGAGGGGATGGAGTGGGGAGTCTGGAGGTGGCTGACGGAGAAGAAGCGGGTACGGATGATTGCTGATGAGGCGCGGGCAGCCCTTGATGAACTGGAGATGAAAGTCAAGGCGGGCTGGGAGAGTGAGTACAAGGTCGCTTACAACTTGTTCGTGGGACAAGAAGACGCTCCGAAACCAGGACGCAGGCAGGCGAACAGTAAGAACAAAGTAGATCCTTCAAACGCCGACGCGAAGATCCTTGCGGCAGTCAAGCGTGTGATGGAGGCCGATGACGAAGCCTACAATGCGCATGAGGATGCGGAAGAAGCCTTCGCGGAAGCTGAGAGGCGGATGAGCACCAGTATGGCGCGTGACGCCGCACGTATGGCCCTGGTGGCCTACGACCGCCACGAGGAAGCCATTCGAAAAGCTGAAGCGCTGGCTCGTCCCAAGTGAAATCGGCTTGCCGATTTCGTCTTGCGAAGACCAAAGTGTCCCACGGATTTGACGCTTTTCCTGACGGAACCTGCCTGCAGCAAGCTTGATTGACAACACAAGGAAGTGAGCTTAGGCTTCGGGTTCGTCCGCAAACTGGCGATAGACGAGACCGCCGAGCGCCGTTTGACGAACCCGAGAACGCATGCAAAAACCTCGTAAAAGCTTCTGGCAAATCTGGAACATGAGCTTCGGCTTTCTGGGCATCCAGTTTGGCTGGGGGCTGCAGATGGCCAACATGAGCGCCATCTACGAGTATCTCGGGGCGCGCGCCGATCAGATTCCCATCTTGTGGCTGGCTGCTCCGCTGACCGGCTTGATCGTGCAGCCGATCATTGGCAACGCAAGCGATCACACCTGGACGCGACTGGGGCGTCGCCGTCCCTACTTCCTGATGGGCGCGATCCTCAGTTCCTGCGCGCTCATCCTGATGCCTCGCTGCTCCGCTTTGTGGATGGCCGCCGGCCTGCTCTGGATACTGGACACCTCGATCAACATCAGCATGGAGCCATTCCGAGCGTTCGTTGCGGACCTGCTGCCGGAGGAGCAGCGGACGCAGGGCTTCGCGATGCAGAGTCTGTTCATCGGGCTGGGGGCGGTCGTGGCTTCAGCGCTGCCGTGGTTGCTAACCAACGTGTTTCATCTCGCAGCCGAGAGCACTCGTCGTGCGATCCCGCTGACCGTCCGGCTGTCGTTTTACGTCGGGGCGGCAGCATTCTTCAGTGCTGTGCTGTGGACTATCGTGACGACAAAGGAGTACCCGCCGGAGGACCTCAATGCCTTTCGCGAGCGCAAGGGCGAGCACCGTGGCATTGTCGTCAGTGCCTCCGAGATTCTCACCGCAATGCGCGAAATGCCGTTGACCATGCGGCAACTGGCGCCCGTCCAGTTACTTACTTGGCTGGGGCTGTTTTGTATGTGGCTGTACTTTCCCGTGGCGGTGGCGCACAACGTATTCGGAGCTCCCGACCAGACTTCACTTATTTACACGAGTGGCGTGGAATGGGCCGGGGTCTGTTTCGGGATGTACTCCGCCGTGTGCTTCGTGTTTTCCTTTTTCCTGCCGTCGCTGGCAAAGACGTTGGGACGAAAGCACACCCACAGTCTTTGCTTGCTGTGCGGGGCGCTGGGCCTCATGTCGGTAGCTATCATTCACGACAAGAACCTGCTGCTGCTCTCGATGACGGGAGTTGGCATCGCTTGGGCGAGCACCCTCGCGATGCCCTATTCGGTGCTCGCTGGGTCGCTGCCTGCTGAGCGTACCGGTGTGTACATGGGCATTTTCAATTTCTTCATCGTTCTGCCGGAAATTATCGCTTCACTGGCGTTCGGCTGGATCATGAATCACATGCTGCATAATAACCGCCTCGCCGCTGTGATCGCGGGAGGAGTGTTTATGGCGATGGCGGCCGCGCTGATGCAGCGCGTAGTGGATCCTGGGGCTGAGCGCATCGAAGTCGCGGAAGCGCTAGGCAGTGAGGCCGTAACATGAGATCGCACCTGACTGAGCGCGGCGCATGAGATTTTCACGGTCCAGCGGAATCCTTCTGCATCCTACTTCTCTCCCGGGGCCATACGGCATTGGCGACCTCGGGCCGGCGGCACATCGCTTTGCCGACTTTCTGCACGATTCAGGGCAACGCATCTGGCAGGTTCTGCCGCTGGGTCCGACCGGATACGGGGATTCTCCCTACCAATGCTTTTCCGCGTTTGCTGGAAACCCCATGCTGGTCAGCCTCGATGCGCTTGCCGAGCGTGGTTATCTCGCCGCTCGCGATCTGAGCGAGCGTCCCCAGTTTCCCGCGGACAAAGTGGATTTCGGTGCAGTTATCGCGTGGAAGATGCCGCTGTTGCGCGCGGCATATCAAGGCTTCCGGCGAAGTCGTCCCGCCGGGCATGAGGACTTCGATGCATTCTGCCGCACCCATTCATCGTGGCTCGACGAGTATGCATTGTTCATGGCGTTGAAAGAGGTCCACAACAACGTCATGTGGACACGCTGGGAGCGTGAGCTGGCGTTGCGGGAGCCTGGGGCGATGGACCGCGTCCGCAGCGAGCTTTGCGAGGAAATCGAGTGCCACAAGTTCATCCAGTTTGAATTTGAGCGACAATGGCACGAGCTAAAACATCATTGCCGGCGCAATGACGTCCACATCCTGGGCGACATGCCGATTTATGTCGCGCTCGACAGCGCCGATGTCTGGGCCGATCCAGAATTGTTCGAGCTGGACGAACGCGGCCAGCCGAGGGTGGTTGCCGGCGTGCCACCGGATTACTTCAGCGCCACGGGACAGTTGTGGGGCAATCCCATCTATCGCTGGGAAGCACATGCCAAGACTGGCTACGGATGGTGGATCGCCCGCTTCCGTCGCGCCCTCGAGTTCCTCGACATGATTCGTCTCGACCACTTCCGAGGGTTTGAGGCTTATTACGAAGTTCCCGGCGGCGACAAGACTGCAGCCAACGGAACGTGGGTGAAGGGTCCCGGGGCGCCGCTATTCGAGGCGCTGCAGCAAGCGCTGGGTGAGTTGCCCATCGTCGCCGAAAACCTGGGCGTGATTACGCGTGAGGTTGAAGCGCTGCGGCATCAGTTCGAGTATCCCGGGATGGCGATCCTGCAATTCGCATTTGGGAAGGACCCCCAGGCGCCCAACTTCAAGCCGCACAATTACGAGCGTGATCTTGTGGCCTACACGGGCACGCATGACAACGATACCGTTTTGGGGTGGTGGAACAGCAGCGGGGCAGGCGACAGCACGCGCACGCCGGAGGATGTTGCGAAGGAGATGGAGTTTGCACGCTGTTATCTAAATACCGACGGACGGGAAATCAACTGGACCATGATCCGCACGCTCATGGCGTCGGTTGCCGACACGGTTTTATTCCCAGTGCAGGATGTGCTCGGCGTCGGCAGCGAAGGCCGCATGAACCTGCCGGGGACGCCCTCGGGGAACTGGCGGTGGCGAGTTCGGGAGGAGGCACTCACCTCCGCGATTGGCGCGCGCCTGAGACAGTTGGTCGAGACCTACGACCGGTGAGCAAAACATACACCCTTCTGATATTAGGGTTATCATTCTGACGCGCGGGAGAAGGCCATGTACTTCGAACAGTTCTATCTGGGATGTCTGGCACACGCCTCGTACCTGCTGGGATCGGAAGGCGAGGCTGTAGTTGTTGATCCGCAGCGTGATGTGGAGATCTATCTGGAGGCGGCGCAGAAACAAGGTCTCCGGATCCGCCACATCTTCGAGACGCACCTGCACGCTGACTTCGTTTCGGGGCATAGAGAGCTCGCGGCCCGCACCGGCGCGACCATCTACATCGGCAAGGCTGCTGGTGCGACGTTCCCCCACGTGGGTGTTACAGATGGTTTCGAGCTCGGCGTCGGCAAGCTATACATCAAGGCGCTGGAGACGCCGGGGCACACACCGGAAAGCATTTGCCTTGTGGTCTCGGACGAGGAGAAGGCACAGCAGCCGTGGGCGGTGCTGACAGGGGACACGCTGTTCATCGGTGATGTGGGCAGGCCCGACCTGTCGAAGACGCACACACCTCAGCAACTCGCCGGGCTGATGTACGCCTCGCTCCACGACAAGCTGCTGACCCTTCCCGACTGCGTGCTGGTGTATCCCGCCCATGGAGCCGGCTCGCTCTGCGGCCGCAACATGCGCGCTGAGCGCTCATCCACCATCGGCACAGAACGGCTCACCAACTACGCTTTGCAGATAAGAAGCCGGGATGAATTCATCCGGCAAATGACGAGCAACCTGCCGGCGCGCCCCGACTACTTCCTTGAAGATGCTGCAATTAACCGTGCCGGCGCCACACCGTTGAACGAGCTGCCGGAACTGAAGGCGATTTCTGCCACTGAATTGAAAACCATGTTGGAGGACGGAGCAATCGCGCTCGATGTCCGCCCCGGCGATGAGTTTGCCGCAGGCCACGTGCCAGGTTCCGTCAACATCGCGCTCTCCGGGCAGTTCGCATCATGGGCAGGCGCGGTGCTCGGGCTGTCATCGCGTCCTGTGCTGATCGCCGACACACCCGAACGGCTGAGCGAAGCCCGGCTTCGCCTGGCCCGGGTGGGAATCGAACATGTGGCTGGCTACCTCGAAGACGGAATCAACGGCTGGAAGCAGGCAGGCTTTGAACCGCAGCGCCTGCTACAGATCGCAGTTCATGACGTGAGCCGTCGCCTGCAAGACGGCGGGATCCAGGTGCTTGATGTGCGCCGCGAAGGCGAATGGGAAGCAGGCCACATTGAGGGCGCGGACTGGTATCCGCTGGACCGCTTCAAGGCCGCGCTGCCGCCATTGCAACCTGATACGACAGTGGCCGTGCACTGCAAGGGTGGTTATCGCAGTCTCATCGCGTGCAGTCTGTTGCAGCGCGCCGGACTTAGGGATGTCATCAATGTGATCGGTGGATTCGACGCTTGGGAGAATGCGGGACTTCCTATCGCTACGGCTGACGCGATGAGCACACCATCATGAGGGATGCTTTCCTCCGAATTGCTCTGCGCTTTACATTGCTGACTCTGACGCTGCCGGCTTCAGGGGCGCTGGCTTCGGCACAGGAAAACCCGAAAACTCCGGCTCAGATCGAGGCCATAGCTGACCGCATCCTCGGCCAGGCCAGGCAGCGTTACCAGATCCCCGGAGTGGTCGTCGGAATTGTGCAAGACGGACAAGTTGTCGTGAAGAAAGGATATGGTGTCAAGAAGCGTGGAACCAGCGATGTCCCCGAGGAAAATACGGTGTTTGCCATTGGGTCGGTCTCGAGAGCGCTGACCGCAATTGGAGCGATGATGCTGGTGGACCGGGGCAAGGTTCGACTTGACGACCCAATCGGTTCTTATCTGCATGGCTTGCCGAGCGAATGGGAACGAATCACAGTGCGGCAATACGTGACGCACACGAGTGGCATTCCGGACTTTCCCAAGTCGCCTAACTTTGAAGTTGCAGTTCGTAGGGCCTCCGCGCATCCGCTTCAATTTCCTCCCGGCACGCAACAGAAGTACACCAACGCGAACGTTGCCATCGTCGGGAAGTTGATCGAAGCCGTCAGTGGCCAGCCATACGAAGAATACATGGAGCAAAACGTCTTCAAGCCCCTGGGGATGAACTCTACGGGCAGTTATCGGCGACTTCTCAAAGGGGATCACGCGACAGGCTACCAGGGTGAGGGACCGAACCAGCACGAAGCCGAGCCGACTGTCACCGAATATGGAATTCCGTCCGGCGGACTGGTCTCCACAATCTCCGACCTCCTCAGACTCGACGCCGCTATGCGCGCCCAAATGCTGATGAAGCCCGAGACCTATCAGCAGATGTACACGAGAACGATCCCGCCGGGCGTTAACACACCGTGGCATTTCACTCCCGGCTGGCAAGCTCGTATGGCTGGCAATGATGACGTGATCGCAAAGAACGGCATGGTCGCCGGTTTTGCCTGCCAGTGGCAATTTGTGCCCTCACGCGGAATTGCGGTCATCATGATCTGGAACCTCTCCGCCAAGAACGACGACCTGTGGCCGCAAACAGCACAAATCCTGCGGCAGGGGTTTGGGGTTCCGACGCAACAGCAGGAAGCGTCAATCCTTAAAGCGACTCCTGAGCCGTAAGGTGCAGGGACTTGCTTCGGCAAAATGGGGCACCTGGCGTCCTCGCGGACAGAATCACGTGAGCGCGTGTCTCTTAGTATCCGTGCTCGCTGCTCTCGCCCAGCTTCACTTTACCGCGGAACATGCGGTAGATGAAGACGAAGTACACGAGGGCAAGAATCATGCCCGGTACCCACCACACGAGGCCAACGCTCAACCCGTGTGCTCCCGCCGCAGTGTTGTAGATAGTCAGGCTGTACTGCTGGCTGGTACTCGCCGGCAGCACGTTGGGATAAAGGGCAAACGCGGCCCCCACCAGCATGCCAGTGATGTACGCACAGGAGGCCAAGAAGGCTCCCTTCTCATTTTGCTTTCGTTGGGCGAAGAAGAGATACAACAGGCTTACGACCACAACGAGCGGTATGACGTAGCCGATCGGCCACTGGTTGTAATTGTCGAGCACCTGCGGGCGAACTGCCAGGGTTGCGACCAAGCTCGCACCTGTCAGCAGCACTTGTACCGGCCACAACATCGACGCAACCTTGCGCGCACGGCTATTAAACTCGCCTTCTGTCTTGGTCGCTAAGTAAAGCGAGCCGTGAACAATCAGCGTCACTAGTGCGACCACGCCACAGATCACGGTGTACCAGTCGAGAATGCCGTTCTGCTCGCCCACGCGCCAGTCGGTCCATAGAGGTTCGAAGAAGTAGCCGTCGGCGTTGAGCGGGACCCCACGCACGACGTTGCCCAGTGCCGCTCCGAAGAAGATGGCCAGCAGAATACTGGCCAGGCCAAAGACAGCGTCGAAGAAGCCTTTCCATAGTTTGTCGTCGATGTGTGTGCGCAGTTCGATGCCGATGCCGCGCAGCATGAGAAGCCACAACACCATCATCAGCGGCAGATAAAAACCGCTGAAGCTTGAGGCGTAGAGCAAGGGGAACGCGAAGTACAGCGTTCCACCGGCGGCGAGCAACCAGACTTCGTTGCCGTCCCAGACTGGACCGATGGCGCGAACTACGGTACGGCGTTCTTCGTCACTCCTGGCCAGGAACAGATGGAGCGCTCCCGCACCCAAATCAAAGCCGTCCAGTAACACGTAAACGGCGACCATCACTGCCACGATCATGAACCATAGAGTTGCCATAGCTATCGCACCTCCGCGGGAACGCCCGGAATGTTCTTGACCTTCTCCGGCACAGGCTCAGGGCCGTGCTGGATCTCGCGCAACACCAGAAACAGGAACAGCATGGAGAGCACGGTGTACATTCCGAGGAAGCCGAGAAAGCTGAACCAGCCGTTGCCGGCCGAGACCATCTTGGAGTAACCGTCCACGGTGCGGAGCAAGCCATAAACCAGCCACGGCTGACGGCCGAGCTCTGCGGTCATCCAACCTGCCGTATTGGCGATGTACGGGAAGGGCGTCAGCAATAGCAGGACCCAGAGCATCCAGCGGGCTTCATACAGTTGGTTGCGCCATAGCAGCAGAGCCGCGATGGCGGAAATCGCGATGAAGATGGTGCCCAGGCCTACCATGATGTGGTAGGCGTAGTACAGCAGTGGAATGTTGTCCGGCCAGTCTTCCTTGGGCACCTGGTCTAAGCCTTTCACTTCTGCGTTCCAACGGCGCCAGGTCAGGAAGCTCAGGGCCTTGGGAACCACGATTGGATTGTCCAGCCTCTGTTCCGGAACGTTCGGCTGTCCGAGGATGACCAGCGGCGCTCCGGGTTGTGTCTCCCACAGCGCCTCCATCGCCGCCAGGGTAACCGGCTGTTTTCTCGCCACCATGCGTCCTGCCCAGTCTCCGGTAGGGAAGAGTTGCAACGCGCTGAAAATCAGACCGGCGATGACGCCTACACGGACAAAGATGCGTCCCTGCCCCACGTGCTTCTGCCTGAGAAGGTAGAAGGCGCCGACGGCGCTCATGACGAAGG
>Ga0335082_10002434_pt1 | contig 20030 bp, 12 predicted proteins | sample Lox_Sample_41_FD_206718 | JGI IMG/M metagenome (GOLD analysis project Ga0335082, IMG submission 206718) | Soil microbial communities from Loxahatchee National Wildlife Refuge, Florida, United States - Lox_Sample_4.1 | ecosystem: Environmental > Terrestrial > Soil > Wetlands | place: USA...
GTCCGGCGTTTCTTCGCCCCTTTCGCGGTTCTCCGTCTGGCACGTTCCTCGTCGTAGCGGTCTTCGTCAGACATGCCCCAATCGGGAAGGATTACAAGACGTGGAGGAAGTCCTTTGCGCTTCCGATGCTCCTCTGAGGATTTGACTTCGAGGTAGATGTCGTCCCGGTCCTTGAGCCGTTCACTGAACTTACGTTGAAATCGGTAAGCCCATCTGGCGTCATCCTCGACAATCTTTTCGAAGTTATCGAAGAACTCTCGGTTGGCGTACACGCGGGCGATCTCAACGTCGGATCGTGCATGTTGGATGAGTTCGCGTTGAAAGAAAGGGATTGATTCCAGTTTCGCCAGGCCGGCAATTAGCTGATCAAACGAGTGATTGAGTTCGGTTATTTGCTGGAAAAGATGGAGTTTCATACGGAGAGCCCTCCATCAGAGGTGGGAGCGGCATTGTCTGGGCGAGCGGGTAGAGGGTAAAGCAAACGTGGTGGAGAACCAAGGGGTGAAGCAGTGGAGTCGCGAAAGGCGTCGGACGGGATCGTCACCTCACGGTTGAGTTGCACACAAATCGGGAAGTGGGTAACTTCTGTTGCAGCCATTGTTGCACCTCAGACGTGCACCTTGGTTAGGGGCGCGCTCGTGTTACAGCACAAGTGCGCCCCGAAATTCTACTTACTGGGCCTATTTCGCTTTTTACGACCACCCTTTCCCCAGTAATGCTCTGCTTTGTATTTCTTTGCTTCGACCAGATGCTCTTCTGACCAAAGACGAACCTTCATGCCGGCAAGAGACTGCAGTGGAGGAGTGGGTATCTTTCCTTCGTGCATCCAGCGATATAGCGTCTCTGCCCCAATCCCAAGAATCTTGATGACCTTGGCAGTCGAGTACGTCTTCATTTATATAATCGAATACCCTGTTCGATTTGTCAAGAAAAAAAACAACACCCGGACGGCATTTACTCACCGGTCCGGGCCTTGAAGAGAGTATCTCATTTTGTGCGAAAGCGAATCGCGAGTTATGCATTGACTCCGAATAATGATCTTGTGAAAGATCGTCGCGGTCGTCGTGATGTTGATTGCGGTACATAAGACTCCGGCGCTGTCCATAGCTTTTATGGCCAGCAGCGAGGCCCACACCTGCGGTTTTAGAAAAGCTTGAGAGATATCACTATACGATACAGCGCCAAGTTCCCATAAAGTGCGAACTTGTAGTATAATTGTATAGCCATGGAATCGCCAAAAGACTCCATACCAGCTCACCGCGCACGTCTCAGCGCGGTGCTCCGAGCCGCAAAGGAAGTAGTGTCGGTTGACGTTACGTCTCGGACACTCGGAATCAACAGACGTGCCGCTGCCAAACTTCTGTCGCGGTGGAAACAACAGGGTTGGCTCCGGCGGATAGGACATGGGCTTTACGTACCTGTGCCTTTGGACCTAGCTGCCAGCGTACAGGTTATCGCAGATCCCTGGGTCCTCGTACCAACGCTCTTCAATCAATGCTACATCGGCGGCTGGACCGCCGCCCATCATTGGGAACTTACCGAACAGCTTTTCAATGAGACCCTTGTTTTCACGACACGGCGGGTTACAGAAAAGCGCGTGCTCGCCCAGGGTGCGGTTTTTGTACTACACAACGTGAAGCCAAAACGGTTCTTTGGATTAAAAACGCTGTGGCGCGGTTCCGTCAAAGTCTCTATATCAGACCCTGCGCGTACTTTGGTCGATATGATCGCCGCGCCTGACCTGGGCGGTGGCATCGACCACGTAGGGGATAGCCTCAGTGCGTATCTCGCTACGAAAACCGCTGATCGTGATTTGTTGATCCGGTACGCGAACCAATTTAATAACGGAGTTGTCTTTAAGCGTCTCGGATATCTTGCAGAAACGCGCTTGCACGATGACAAGCTCGTAGCCGAGTGTCGCTCACGATTGACTCAAGGTTACGCCAGGCTTGACCCTGCGCTCCCCAGGAAAAAGCTGTCCACCGCCTGGCGACTCTGGTTGCCGTCTGCTAGGAAAAAGGCAGCCCCATGATCGACCGGCGTGAAATCCTCGAAGCCGCGTCGTCGTTTTCGCTGCTGCCTAGCATAGTAGAGAAAGACTACGTCCTGGGCTGGATGCTCGCAGGCATCAACGCGCACGAAGAGCTTTCTGAAAGCTGGATCTTCAAGGGTGGCACATGTTTTAAGAAGTGTTACTTTGAGACCTATCGCTTCTCGGAGGACCTGGACTTCACAGTTCGCAATGAAGATCAACTAGATGAAGAGTTCCTGCGAGGCTCATTTGAAGAAGTCATCGCGTGGATAACGGACCAATCCGGCCTCACAGTTCCCGTCGATCTCCTGGAATTCGATATTTACGACAACCCGCGTGGTCGGCCCAATTGCCAGGGCAAGGTCGCTTACCGCGGGCCAGTTTCTCCAACCTCAGGCGGCTGGCCCAAGATCAAGCTCGACCTGACCGCAGACGAGAGGGTAGTCCTTCCCTCGGTGTGCCGTGAGGTATTTCATCCGTATAGTGACCGGCCCGAGGAAGGCATATGGGCGAATTGCTATGCCTACGAAGAAGCGTTCGGTGAAAAACTGCGGGCCCTGGGAGAACGGACGCGACCACGCGATCTATACGATGTAGTGAATCTCTATCGCCATACGGAGAGCCGACCGAGCGCTATCGTTCTGCTCGATGTGCTTCGACAAAAATGCGCCTACAAGGCGATCTCAGTTCCCACATTCCAGACACTCGTGCCTCATCGCCTTGTACTTGAAGGAATGTGGTCAGACATGTTGGCACATCAGCTTCCCGTCCTTCCGCCCCTCAACGACTTTTGGGACGCCTTGCCGGAGATTTTTGACTGGATGATGAGCGGAGCGCCGATACCGCAGCGCGCCGTTATCCATCGCGATCCCGGCGAGGTAGATATACGAACGCGTCTCTTGCCAATCGGCGTTCCGGTCCCCTCCCGTTCCATGCTTGAGATTATCCGGTTCGCAGCAGCAAACCACCTGTGCGTGGATCTCGCCTACGACGGGAGCGTGCGCCGCATCGAGCCATACTCTCTTCGGCAGACTGCAGAGGGAAATTTCATTTTGAAAGCGGTTCATAGGGCTTCCGGCGAGGATCGAACATATCGGGTGGACCGTATGCAGGGCGCAACTGTGACTTCAGAGGTCTTCGCTCCGCGCTACGCAGTCGAACTGACGTCAACTGGTCCGCTCTCGGTCGCTCCTTCGACGGCCCAGCCGCGCATGCCACGGATGCGCTCCGCCGCGAAAACCAGGCATCAAGGACCGACCTACGTGTATCGATGTACAGTTTGCGGAAGGACATTCAACAAAAAACGGATGGACGGTGCCCTCAATGCTCACAAGAATCGTCGCGGAGTGCTTTGTTACGGGCGGTATGGCGTCTATGTGAGAACAAAATACTAAATTTTGTTCTCAGATGTTCTCAACTCCGTCGCGGACGAAAACCCGAACGGACGCGTAAATTGATGATAGTGAATGGCTTAAGTGGAAGTATTGGTGAACCGGGGAGGACTCGAACCTCCAACCCGTTGATTTCTCTAGGTGTGTCGCAGCTCTTTGTTTTCAAGCTTTTTCCTGTGTCTTCTATGTCCGTATATCATGGTGTTTGGGGGATTTTGTTCTCAAGTTGTTCTCAGGCTCTGAGGTGACCCCCTAAACTGTCACAAAATCTTTGGGCACACTTTCCGCTTTCTAAAAGTGTTCTTGCATCTCCTAGTAGGCTAAAGGGTCCCGCATCATCCGTGCCACTCTTTTGCGGTTCACCTGCACGCCTCGACGGTGAAGTTCTGCGGCGATCCGCCGATAGCCGTAGCGACGACTATGTTCCAGAGCGATCTGTTGAATCAATGACCGTACTTCTGTCTCCTCCTCTGCCGGCTCCCGTTGTCGCAACGACCGGTAGAAACCTCTGCGACTTACCGCTACCAACTGACACATGTGCTCGACACTCAGCCTGCCTTGCAATGACATCAGCTCTTGGATGTGTTCGTAGATGTCTTCCCGCCAGAGCCGCTGCTGCGCTGGCGTCGAGCCTCTACTTTTTGCAAGGCACCCCTTCAAAAAAATCCACCTCCATCGCCTACTCGGCGAGCAAGCGCTTTAGCTGGAGGATTTCTTTTCGCTGGGCTGATGCATGTGTACTCGGGCGCGCCGATTCTTCACCAGGTTCAGCCGCCTCGAGTTTAGTGCGCCATTTGTAGAGGCATCGTCGGGTAACGCCGAGATCCTTGGCTAGATCATCGACGCTTTCACAGGTTTTCATCCGCTCTACGGCTGCCCGCTGAAACTTCCGGGAATATCGCTTTCTTCTCTCCACTGGTGCTTCCTCTCCCGGAGAGTGTGCCCATCGCGACTGTGACAATTCAAGGGGTCATTCCAATCTGACCCACTAATCAAAAGGGTCGGACGAAGTCGTTCCACTGAGCACAGTGGCAAAAACAGAGGCAGACGTCTTTGACCGAAAGGTCGGATGGTCGATAAGTCACGTAGAGCAGGGTACCCTTGATAACACTCAGCGGAAATCCCCGACTCATTCGTGTGCGACGGGCTTTGTTGAATGGGCTCAGCCCTCGTCAGCATGCCGTTCTACTCCAGAAGATCCTCGGGTTCAGCGACAAAGAGGCAGCACTTGCGGCGGGCTATTCTCCAAGTGTGGCCAGAAATACAAAACAGAAGCTTTGGGCAAGATCATTCATGCTCAGCGAATTTGCGCGCCTTAAGCGGAAGATTGGATCGGGAAGTACGGACGATTTGGATTGAGATCACCTGTGTGTATGGCTCGCTCAATCGGTATTCGTCGAACGAGCTAGTTTTGGAACTGAATTACAGCAACCGAAAAGCCGCCAACCTCTACGCTGTCCGATTGCAGTGACAACAATCTTGAGTTGATTGCACCCGTCCCAACATCGACGTGAGTTTCTGTACCGTTGTGTGCGCCGGGGATTTCCACTTGAAGCGCGCGATCGCGCTTATTCACCAGCAAGAGCTTCCGCACTCCGTCGGCGCCGACAAACGCCTGCGCAACTAGGTAAGCAGATTTAGCATCTGTTGCAACGCAACGATCTCCGGGATGGAAATTCTCGCGCAACGCCTTCAATACTGAATAGCGGGCATTGGGCTCCCCTGTCTGCCAATCGAGCATCGTGACGCTCGGAAATTGTGTGGGGTACCCCACGAGTTGGGAAGAAGATAAAACATCAATTCCTTGGCGTGCAAGATTGATATACAGATACGCGAACATTGCGCCACAAAGGTTCCAATAGGATTTAGGAATCATTGCGGCGTCCGTAATTGGTGCGCCCTGCCCGATGTCCGCGGGCAAAATACAGCCGACTTCGTTAATGGCAGTTTTGGTTTGTGGCGATAACCTTTTTCGGATCGCTTCAATAAATCTTACGGAAGTCAGAAATTTATCTGCTTGGTCGAAGAACGTATATTGCTGAATAGCAGGCGTCTGATCGGCGGTCGGTACCGCGTAGAAGTGATACGAGATCCAATCAAGGGGCGTATTCGGCCGGTGGTTCTTCGGATCCAGAAAATATTCGAAAAATTCTGGCCTACTCGAAGGTTCTGCCAAAGACATTCCCACAAACTGTGTTTCGGGAAGTTCCTTGTGGACGGCCGCAACGATAGCATCATAGATATTCGTGTAATTTTGGGGCGAGAGTGCGTGCTCGTATTCCGGCTCGTTCAAAACTTCCCACAGCGCAATCTTGCGCCTGTGCCGAGACGGATGAAACGCGCCAAGTTCGTCGGCAAATCCGCCTTTCGCATACCAATTTGCGACACGAGCGTAGTAGTCAGCGACTTCTTTTCCAGTCGGGTCTCGAAGCTCCTTTCCTTGTTCATAGCTCCAAACCACCTCGTTGGGATCATCCGGAAATTTGATCGGCGCTTCCGTTCGAAACATCCACTGAGGAATTGTGCTGAAATTCAGCATTACGGGATGCTCATCTGTCGCCTCCAAGAAATCCTCGACAAGTGGATCGATGAGTGAAAAATCCCAAAAGGTCCTCTCTTTAGTAGGAGCATTCAATTCCGCCACACCCAGGCGCGGGTAGGGATACCACGGCACAAATCGAACGTAGTCGGCCTTCAGGTTGCGCAAGGCACTCCACGCCGAATCGTGAATTGAGGAATCCCGGCGCAAGGGCGAATTCACGACAACTTGCAGAGTTGCAGTGGTTTTCAAAGAGTATTCAGTTTTTTTCCAATCAATGGAGACTGTAACTTTTGGTTCTTGAGAATGTCCTGAAGCGCAAAAGAGAGTCGCAAATACTATTGCGCTGGCACCGGCGCGCAATCTGCACGCCACCAATGTCCAATGGTCCGTCATAGATACACCTAATATTTTTCTGAAGATGGGGGCCAAGTATCGGTGCGGAAAGGCGAGGCCGGAAGACCATCTTTGTTGAACAGATTGCAACGCGGGCTATCTCCCCAAGCGTAACGCACGGCAACAGGCGCGGGTGCGTCAGGACTAGAGACGACAACAGTGTTCCCATCAATACGCGCCTTCGCCCAGTGAAACTTCCGATCGGCACCTGCAATTGCGAATCCCTGTAACTCGCCGCCGCGTGCTTCTAGTCCAGCGCCAACATGCTGAAAACTAATTCGCACTTCGTTCCCTATCGTTTTCGACGATTCAAACATTGGGCCCGAATAGACAACTGGCTTTTCATAAATTGTGCCAAACGCCCACATAGCGAGCCTTTGACCGACCTCCAATTTCTTGTGAGGATGAACGTCGCTTGGATCGCCAACATCAATCGTCACTGCCAAGCCTGTGTTGGGAACCGTTTTGGACGTCATTAGCTGCGCCTCACGGAGCGTGGCCCAATCGGATTCGCTTGGTTGCTCGGGCGTTCCGCCGTGATTCGGCAATTGGACGATCAGAAAATTCATGTTGGGAGAATCCGAGTCTTCTCGCCAGCTCTTAATCATTGTCGTCAGAAGCCTTCCATATTCGGTGGCGTGCGGAGCGTTGCTCTCCCCCTGATACCATAGCGCGCCGCGGACCGAATATCGCATCAATGGTGCAAGCATGCCATTGTAAAGACCGCCCGCTGGAATCTGCCCCTGTGCACCAGTAATTTCAAGCGTGAAGCCGGAAAGTGAATTCAGTGTGAACGGCATCACCACGCCCCAGCCTTCTTGCTTCAAATCCTTAAAAAGTATGCTGACTTCTTGCCATTCGGAAGTTGGCCGCGGAAGTACGGCTGAGTAGTCATCCCAATCGTAGACTGTCGGCTGCAGTGACCGAAATCGAAAGGCTGCATTCCCTCTCATCCAAAAGCGAATTCCAGAAAATGAACTGAGATCCATTCCAGAGTTATCCGCTTTGTAGTGCGCGACAAACATGGAGTTCTCTGTGCCATCCAACTTGCCGTCGACTCTCGCCAGAAATCCTTTGCCGCCTTTTCCGGGCGCCGCTAGATGAAATCCAAATTGCGGTGAATCGTCCCATAGATAGGAGAAAGAGCCGCCAGTCAAAAGCTTGGAAGAGCCGTCGTCAAAACTCGCCAGAGGAACTTTTTTTTCGTTCCCAGTAGCGGGTATCAATTCGAAATCGTCAAGTTCCAGCCAAAACGGCTCTCGTTCTTCGGCAAATTTGTGATCAGGCGGCGCTTTGTGATTCCATTTGTCGAGGATGGATTGAACGCCCGCCTCCAAAGGAGGTCCGCCTTGCGGTATCCAGTTTTCGATGCTGCTTCCGGGCCAAGCGCTTTGAATAATTCCAACAGGAACCCCGAGCTTACGATGAATATCCTTCGCAAAGAAGTAGGCTACTGCCGAGAAATTCTTCACGCTTTCGGGCGTGCATGGCTTCCAGTGAGTTTCGGGAACGGCCCTGATGGAAGAGGATGAGACTCTCCTCGGAACGACGAAAAAGCGAATGTCAGGATAGTTCGCCTGAGGAATTTCTGTTTCTGCGCCTTCCGCCCCGGAAAGCGCGAATGCCATGTTGGATTGACCGGAAGCGATCCAAACTTCTCCAATCATCACATCGCGAATCTTGAGTTCCTTCTTACCTTGAATCAGCAGCTGAAATGGTCCACCCGCCGGGACCGCCGGGAGGCGAACGTCCCAGGCTCCCTTGGCGTTAGCCACTGTGTCTGCGGACCGGCCGACAAGTGTGACGACAATGCGCTCGCCTGGGTCCGCTGTTCCCCAGACACAAATTTCGCGCCCTTGCTGGAGGACCATGTGGTCGCTGAAAAGAGCGGGCATCGCTGGGTCAGCCGAGCAGCGAGGAGTGCCAAGCAGGTAAGCCAAAAATAGAAAAACGATAGCAGCAGACGAAGTGCTCGAGAAATTAATATGGGGTCGAATCATTTTTCTTCGATGATTGCCAAGTCCCAGGGCTTGAGCTCCACGTCCTGGGAAGGCGTAATCCTCGTGTCGGAAAGCAGATCTGTTCCCGCTTTGTGCGGATAAGCAAATCTGGCAGGCACACTCGAATAGTTCAGGTAGTAGTGGATAGCTCTGCCATCCCGGTTTGTTCCGTGTTTCACGCGCACGTTAGTGGGCAAGGATTGATCCGCCCCGGCAATACCTGCAATTTTCAGAACATCTAGCAGCACCTTTTCCTGTAATGCATCGGTCAGGACGGCGCCCTCATACGTGAATGTCCCTTTGCCAAACTGATTTCGCGTAATCGCAGGAAATCTTTCGAAGAAAGGGTGATCGTATTTCGCCAAAGGCTTTGCAGTGTCAAGAATTAGCATGTCCGCCCATTCGGAAGCTTTGTTATCAGCTCCTGTGCCAAAGGGATCATCTTTTAGGGGCAGTGGAGCTTTCAAGCTGGAAAATTCCTGGTAGTGAAATCCGGCAGCCTCGCGAAGTGGCCCTGGGGCCGTGATCCAACGAACCGTGTCAAATTCATTTGCAAATCCGCTCTTGAATGCGACGACGAGATGCCCGCCACCGTGGACATAGTCGGATAGTCTCTTCAGCTGTTCGTCACTTGCGACATAGAGTGGCGGGACAACAATCACAGAGTATTGAGAAAGATCCTTGGTATCCGGGAAAGCAAAATCGACTCCGACGTTCAATCGGTAGAGTGCGACATACATCTGGCGCATGACAAAATCGTAGTCCACCTGATCACTGAACGGCATGAATCGGATTCCATACCGAGAATCGTTACTGTAAAGCAATGCAACTTTGTTGCTGCGCTTAAAATTGACGATCCTGGGTCCGATTTTCTGGAGTTCGTGCGCCGTGCGCGAAACCTCTGAGTACGCGCGATTGGGTTCAAGGTCATGCGACAGCACACCCTTCCAGTAGGTTTCCTGGCCATTGTGAATCGAATGCCAATGCCAGTATTCGACCATGTTCGCGCCATTTGAAAGGTGTGTGTACACGTCGAGGCGAAGCTGACCGTCGTACGGCGGAAATTGGTCCTTTGCATCCCAACCAATCGTCTGTGCATTGGTCTCGGTTATGAGGTAGTTCGTGTGTTTCAAAGAACGCGCGTAGTCCCCAGGAAAGCTTGAACCAATGCCGTCAAAACTGTCTTGCGTCCCGTGGTAAGGGTTCACGGCAACCAGATCGAGCGTACGACTGACATCCAATTCATTTACTTCGGGCCTCGGCGGGCCCGCGAAATCGTGCATTACAAATTGATCAGGGCGCTTATACTCGTTGACGATGGACGACTGCCACGCAAGAAAATCCGTGGTGAGCCATTGTGAATATCGTTCCCATTCCAGTTTCCAACCGGGGTTCAAGATCCCTTCGCGAGGTGGGATCTCCGACCAATCATTCATCCGCTGTCCCCAATAGTTCAGCCCCCAGGCGGTATTTAGCTCTTCCACATTCTTGAATTTCTTCTTGAGGTATTCGACAAAGCCGGCCTGTACGTCTGGATTTGCCGCACCTGCTGAAGAAGTTTCATTGTCGATCTGAAACCCAATGATCGCTGGATTGTTCTTGTAGTGCTCCATGATCTTACGAATCACTCGTTCGCAGTATTTGCGATACGTCGGACTCGCCAGATCAGTGTTCTGACGCATTCCGTAGGTAACTGTTCTGCCATCCAGACGCTTTACAAAAATCTCCGGATGTTCCTTGTACATCCACGCAGGCACGGAATAGGTTGGCGTCCCCAGGATTACCCGAATTCCAGCTTTGTGCATACGCTCCACAACACGATCCATCCAGGCAAACTCAAAATGACCGTCCTGCGGTTCCCACAATCCCCAGCTGGATTCGCCGATACGCACAACGTTGATACCCGCTTGCTGCATCATCTCGACGTCTTTGTCCAATCGTTCGTATGGCATGTATTCGGTGTAGTAGGCGACGCCATATAGAACGGTGTCCATCTTGTTTGGTGCAAAGGCATCTTTCGTTTGTGCCTGCAACTGCGGAAGCGGGATGGAAATCACAAGAAATAGAAGTAACGATCTAGTTTTGCTCATTTTGAGTTCCCACATGAATTTGTTTCTATCGCTCCCCGATCAGGAGAGCCGCAGGAGGGCACTTTAGTCCCAAAGAAATCCTTACCGCCGTTGTTCGGAATTTCCTTGCCGGAATTGATGGCCGGAGAGCCGCGTTTCAATCTAAAGGCAGGAAGTGACAAATGGTCCTTGGATTGTTCGGCAGCCGCCGTAAACATGGGGTCTGAAGTCAATGCGTGCACATCTTCCGGCACCTTCATGCTGAAATACATGTTGGAATCAAAGGAATTCCCAGTGCTCCCGCCATATCCTGGACTGAACTCGTAGGATTCTTCAGGAGTTACAAACAAAGACGAAGCAAACACGAAATCGCCGCCCGAATAGAAGATGTTGTTGTAGAACTTGGTGTCGCTAGCCCAGCCGGACCAATCTGAGAAAACAAGGAGGCTTCCCTTCTCGGTTTTGTCGAGATAGATAGTGTTGTTGTGGATGAGAGTGTTAGCGGTTGGGCCTGCAAAATTCACAATTTTCCTGTGATCATTGCGGCTGATGTTGTAACGGACTATCGTGCCCGTATTTCCAATGTTGTATTCGGGTCCTACGCTGCCATCGTTGCATACCAAAACGAAACCGCCTTCGTTGTCGTGGCTATAGTTATATTGGATGATAGTGTTGCGGCTGTTCCAATCGGAATCGAAACCTTCGCTATCGTGCTTGCCTTTCGTTGCAAACGCTTCGTTGTTCTGGATGATTGTGTTGTCTGCGCTCCAAGCCCAAATCGCGACATTATTTCCTTTTGAGCGTTGATTAGCGTGACCGACGATGTTTTTCTCGACCAAGGCACCATCCGTCGCAACCACCACGATGCCATCGCCGCCAATGTTCTCGAGCCTGTTGCCCGCGATAACGACCTTCAAACTTGGGTACCACTTTTGCCTCCCCCAGTGCGTGGACCAGCCCATGATCCCGTTGCGATCTACGCGCTCAAGGCGATTGTTCGCAATTCTCAAATCTACGAAGCGGCTGGGCTTCGAATCTCCGTTGCTCGTATAGATGATCCCGCCGTTCTCTTTCATGTCATCCGTACCGTTCACATCGTGCACAAACAGGGAGCGCAAATAGATGTGTCGAGCTTCTCCGAAATTCTCTGTCGCTACGTGCACGCCGCGTCTCACCGCTTCCCCTGAGCCGGTATTGGTAATTTCCAGTTCAGAAATTTCCCAATATTCCTGATTCTTCAGAAGCACTGCGTCTTCCACCAATCCGGCTCCTTCAATTCGCGGTCTCGCGCCACGTCCGTACCCAGACAGTAGAATCGGATGGCCTGGAGTCCCAGAGCCTTTGGGCCAAAGCTGTCCTTTCCATGCCGAGCCAGCTCTTAAGAAAATGTGATCTCCCGGCTGGAACACTGTTCCATTCACCTTTGCTAACGTCTGCCAGGCATCGTCGGGGCGGATACCAGAGTGATCGTCTCTCCCGTTAGCCGAATCCACATAGAACTGCCGGCTGGGAAGGCCACCTTGGGCGTGCCCTTGCGCATGTACTGCCATTGCCAGTCCAAGCAAAAGCGGCGTCACTGTGCGTCTCACCTTGTTCCTCATCTGAATCAAAAACGGAACCACATTCGTCTCAGTCAGGAACTGACATGCTTCCTTGACAGTGGCGCGATTAGAACCGAAGTTTCAGTGCAAACTGCAGATTCCGAGGACTGCTCACCGTACCCGTCACTTTTCCAAAAGTCTGTTTGTCCGTAAAGTCCGCATTCGGATTGGCAAACGAGGGGTGATTTAGTGTGTTGAACGTTTCGAAGCGGAACTGAAGCGCCACCTGATCTTTAATGGGGAACTCCTTGAACAGCGACATGTCTAGATCAAAGTATCCAGGCCCGCTGAATGCATTGCGGCCCAGCGTGCCCGGACAATTCGGATTGGAGGGATCACAGACCGGAGCCGCGAACGCGTCCGGGTCAAAATATTGGCCAGTCCGCCCGTAGGTCGGGTTGCTCAAATGGGGATCTCCAATCAAGTCTGGGCGAAGGCCCGGGTAGTTTTGGTTGTTACCATTAAGGACAATGTTGTAGGGCAAGCCGGAATGAATCTGCGCCAGAGCATTGAGCTGCCAACCTCCAACAATGTAGTTGGTCGCTCCACTAGCGCTGTTGAAAAACCTGCGTCCTCTTCCGAATGGCAGTTCATAAATCATGCTGCCTGAAAAATTGTGGGTAACGTCGTTGCTGGAAAGTCCACGCTCATCTTTCAGATCATATGCATTCTGCGGTGCATCGTGGTTGCGGCCCAGGTTGAATGGTGCCGGCCCGTTGTCAATTCCACGCCCGAAGGTATATGCGCCGACGAAGCTCATGCCGTTCGAATAGCGTTTGTTGAGCTTCACTTGCAGTGAATTGTAAGAGCTGTTCCCCACGGAATACTGCGCCTGGATATGCCCTAGCAGCGTGCTTACCGCGTTGTTCAGATTTATGTCGCCAACACCATAGGGCAATTTGCGCGCCTGCGAACCAACGTAGGCCACTTCGACGCTCATGTTTGGAGCCACTTCGCGCTGTATCGTCAGGTTGTAAAGCTGCGAGTAGCCTGTGCGGAAATTCGGGTCAACGTAGAACACGGACTGGCTTGTGGAATTCGTGATCGTGGCAGGATCGATGCTTCCACCCGAAGCGGGAAAATGAATCGTCGTATCGCGCGGCACGCCTGCATCCAGCGTATATGTTGGGAAGCCGGTGCTGTAAAACGCATTGATGTCGTTGAAGAAAAACTGCTGATTATTGAAGGGATAATTTTTCGTAAGCACGTCGCTGCGCGCGTCGTTTTCAGGAGAATAATACACGCCATATCCCGCACGAAGCACCGTCTTTGCATTGAACTGATAGGCGAAACCCACACGAGGGCCGAAGTTGTTCTTGTCGGCGTTTACAAGAGCCTTGGAATTTCCGCCGCGATCAGCAACCAGGATCATCCCGGTCGTGGGATCGAAGTTAGATGAGTTTCCATTCGCTTCGTAATAGGGGTTCTGATATTCGTAGCGTACCCCATAAAACAAGGAAAACTTGCTCGTAACCTGCCACTCATCCTGAAAAAATCCATGCAGTTCCCAACTCTTGGTCTCGGGGTTGGTGAGTTGCAGGCCGATATTCACGGTATAAGGCAGTCCCAGCAGTAAGTCCGCCAAATCGGAGCCACCATTTCCAAAGAACGCATTGGGATCGTAGTAGGAATACGTCGGATCGCTCGTGAAACTCGTGAAAGCGCCTGCATAGTATTGATAGCTCGTGGGGAATAGAGAAAACGCTGGATGGGAGCTCATGTTGCGATATTCGCCGCCGAATTTTAGCTGGTGCTTGCTACGAGTAATCGCGATCGTGTCTATGATCTGGTAATTCCGGTCCAGAAACGTCAGCGGCTTATAGCTTGATCCACCTGTAACATAACCTGTACCCAAATAGAGATATGGAAAGCCCATAGTGGCAGGGAATTCGCTCAAATTGATGTTGCCCGCACCGTACTGATTGGCGGTGTCTTGTCCATTGAGCAAGCTCAGTTGCTCCAGCGCAAAGTTGTTAAAGCCGAAACGGAACTCGTTTACGAGGCTCGGCGAAAAGAAATGCGTCTCGCCGATGGAAAACGCTTGGTTCCGGGAATGCGTGTTGTCGCCAGTATCGGTTCCCCCACCGCCAACTGCGGTTATTTGTCCCTCAAATGGATCTGCCTGCGTTGAGTGGAATTTTGCGAAGTGGTATTCCGCTGATAGACGGTCCTTGGCTGAGATCACATGATCCACACGCACATCCACGTTGTCACCATTGTAGCGGTACGTGTTGTTATAGATGCTGTTGTCGTACCAGCCGTTGAAGTCACCTGGCAGGCTCGGTGTTGGGAAGAAGTTCTGTATGACTGCCTTGCCCGCCGCGCTGACGCGGTCCGCCGGAATGACGTTTCCCGGAAACTGCTGTGAATAGAAATTCTCCGCATAAAACTGTGGGTCGAAAATAGGAATCTGATTTCCGGTCAAGGGATCGATGAGTCCGGAAAGATCTGCGTCGCCGTTCGGCAGAAACTTGATCATTTGTGTCGGCGGCACGGCACTTAGATACGAACTCGCGTTCCCCAACCGGTTTCCTTCGTAAGATACGAAGAAGAACGTCTTGTCCTTGCGAATCGGCCCACCGAACGTTCCACCGAAGTTGTCGTGATGCAGCTCCGACGGCGTTGTCGAAAAATACTCTTGAGCCGCAGTCTGCTTTGGCCGATAAAAAAAGTACGCATCGCCGTGAAATCCGTTTGTGCCCGATTTTGTCTGCAACAGAATTACTCCGCCGGCAGCGCGGCCGAATTCAGCCGCATAGCCCGACGTCACCACCTTGAACTCCTGCATCGCATCCACGCTCGGCGTCACGCTTGCGTCATTGTTACGGTTCCCCGTCACCTCAATGCCGTTCAGCACGATCGAGTTTGCGAATTCACGCTGGCCATTGACCGAAATGTTATCCGCGTTGCCTCCCGCGCCGTGAACCACACCAGCAGTCAGGAACGCGAGGTCTAGGAAATTACGTCCATCTAGCGGCAGGTCTAGAATCTCTTTGCTTTCAATGACCTGCCCAGTATCCACGCTGTGGACTTGCAGCACCGGCGTTGAAGACGTAACCGTAATTGTTTCCGATGCCGTTCCAACAACTAAAGCGAAGTTCAAACTAATTTGCTGGTCCACAAGAAGTTCCAAGCCAGGTTTGGACAATGTCTTGAATCCTTGTTTGGAGGCGGTAACCGTGTAGACTCCGGGGGCGAGGTGACCGAGCGTATATGCTCCGTTTTCGTCGCTTGAAACTTCTTGGAGAATTCCTGTGGCTTCGTTCTTCGCTGATACTGCGGCTGCTGCAATGGCAGCCCCGGAGGGATCCGTCACCATTCCGCGGAACGAGCCTGAAGTAGACTGCGCATTCGAACTCGAACTCACGAGCGCAAGGGCCAAGCTTGCTAGCAGAACGCCGCGCGCCGCGCTCCAAAATGGCAAAATTGGTCTGGGGCAATTTTCGTTACGCACAAAACCTCACTTTTTGATCTTTATGGCGAGTGACTGACCCTGATTCTCTGCAGATGGTTAACTGTATCTTCCTATCGAAATTTCAAATCAAGGTAATCGACGTTACTGCTGACGTTAAGAGCCCGACCTCCTTCTGCAAAATTGCATCAACGTTTTTAGAATCTACCACTTACATTCCGAGGCTCATGCGCACGAAACCCTTCGATCTGTTGGCGGGGTCGCTTCTTATTAGCTTAAAACATGCGGACGGTAGGTCTGTGACGGCTTGGGTGACATAGCGGGGCTGAAAGCCCTTCGCGACGAGCCACATTTGAGGTATCAAATTACCGCAGATAACGTAGCAAATAACCGTTAGCCGACTGCGTTTCTGCCTTGTTTTCATAGGATTGACTGAGAGCAGGTGGGGTGCTAGTGTCCGATGGTCCCAACAAAGTTCAAAAGGTCGTTTGAGCGTTATTTTCTATGGGCACAAAGGCTCCCACCTTACAAACCGCCGGTGCTGGCGTTTCTCTGTTTGAGAAACGCGAAGAGCTTCGGCGCATTCTGGAAAGCAAGCATTTTGCCTCTGCTCCCAAGAAAACCCGCTTCATGGAGTTCGTTACTGAGCAGACCCTCCTTGGGAACGGGGAAAAACTCAACGAATATTTGATAGGAGTAGAAGTCTACGACCGGGGCACAGATTTCGATTCCCAAAAAGACCCCATTGTGCGCGTACAAGCCCACGAGATCCGGCGCCTGCTCAAGAAATATTACGAGGAAGACGGGAAGGACAGCCCGTTCCGCGTTGATCTGCCGTCGGGCCATTATATTCCGGTCTTCAGCAGGGTTTCCGCAGATTCGTCAGCCGTCGTCGCAGATCAATCGCTTCCGGTTCGCCCCAAACTTCCCAAGTCCAATCACTTACATCTCATCATTACATTCCTCCTCGCAGTAGCATGCATTGTTCTTGTTGCCCTGGTCATGCGGTCCGGACACGCCAGTGCTCCCGCAGTCTCCCGCGCTGCTCTGCCCCAGGAACTGGCCTGGTTCTGGCAGCCGTTTCTGCCTCCTGCATCCGCGCCGCTCATCGTCATTCCTAACCATCCTTTATTAAGGGCAGCCCATGACGGAGACAGCGCTCAAACCCTTGCGGGCGGCCATGACATACCGAAGGCCGATCTGCCGGAGTTTCGCGACACGATTCATTTCCGCGAGCTCAAACGATTTCGTTTCGTTTCATCTGTGACAGACTTCACTTCCATCGGCGAAACCCTGGGCCTCCTGAATCTCTGCCAAATGTTTTCCTCGATCGACCAAAAGTGTCGCGTCGAGCAATCCCGGCTCGCGACCATTGAAGAAATCAAACACGAAAACACGATCCTGCTCGGCGGTAACCAGGCCTGGAGCGGGCGAGTATTCCTGAACGAGGAGGGCTTTCGATTTCAGAGCGGCGTGATTCTTAACAATAATCCTAAGCCCGGCGAGCAGGCCATTTACAAACCGGAGTTCGATTCCGTCACTAATCAACTCACGCGAGACTATGCCTTGATCTTGCTACTGCCAAACGAGCGCAAGGAAAACCGTGTTTTGTTGGTTTACGGTATTTACACGCAAGGCTCCCAGGCGGCGATCGAGTACATAACAAACCCGGAACGAATGGCCGAGCTCCGGAAAGCCTTGCAGGAAGTCTCCCCGGATCACGAGACCGTTCCGCTGTACTTCCAAGCTCTATTAAGCACTCGCGTTGAAAATGCGATGCCTGGAGCCACATCCCTCGTCGCAGTTCGCGCAATTCAGAATTGATTGCTGAGAGATTCTGGGATCACGCCGCCATCTCATCACGGGAGACTGCATACAAACATGAGCGAGAACTCCATGGTGGGCCATGAATTCACAGTGGGACTCTTCGGAATCGGACTCGACACATATTGGCCTCAATTTGAGGGATTGCACCAGCGGTTGATGGGATACACGCTGCGGGTAGCCGAACGTCTAGCCAACACTGGCATCCGAGTTGTCAATTTGGGCTTGGTGGACTCTCCGGAAAAGGCTGAGTCTGCAGGCCATTCGTTCAGGCAACAAGACGTCGATCTAATTTTCCTCTACGCGACCACCTACGCACTTTCGTCTACAGTTCTTCCGGTTGTCAGGCGCGCGAAAGTTCCCGTGATCCTTCTCAATCTTTCACCCACTGCGGCAATCGACTACAAATCATTCAATCAAATGGCTGACCGAACGAAAATGACGGGAGAATGGCTGGCCCATTGTCAGGCTTGCCCTGTGCCTGAAATCGCGAATGTATTTCGCCGTTGTCGGATCCCGTTTTTCCAGGTCACTGGAATTCTTGAAAATGATCCAGTTGCATGGAATGAGATCACTTCGTGGATAGAAGCCGGTCGAGTTGCTCACACTATGGAGCACAACCGACTCGGAGTGATGGGCCACTACTACGGAGGAATGCTTGACGTCTATTCTGACCTCACTCAGCATTCCGCATATTTCGGAGGCCACATCGAAATACTCGAAGTAGATGAGCTAGCAGACTTGCGTAGAAAAGTCTCGGGCCAAGAGATCAGCGATCGAGTTCAGTATTTTCATGACACATTCGATGTTCAGCCAGACTGTCTACCCGCCGAATTGGAACGCGCAGCACGCACCTCCGTGGCGCTGGATCGTCTGGTCGAGATCCACAAGTTAGGTTCCCTCGCCTACTACTACAAAGGCATACAGAGCTCTGAAAATGAGGACGCCATCAGTTCTATCATTCTGGGCACCAGCCTTCTTACGGCGCGAGGCATACCGGTCGCCGGCGAATGTGAAATCAAGAACGCGCAGGCCATGAAAATCATGGATTGCTTTGGAGTCGGCGGTTCCTTTACGGAATACTACGCCGTTGATTTCGACGATGATGTCATCTTGATGGGCCACGATGGACCGGGACACATTGCGATTGCTCAGGGCAAGACTAAGGTTCGACCTCTCAGCGTCTACCACGGCAAAGTTGGACGCGGTCTTTCCGTCGAGATGTCCGTCCAGCACGGTCCCGTAACGCTGCTCTCTATTGTGCAAACGGCAGATGGAAAGCTCAAGCTACTAGCCGCCGAGGGCGTTTCTGAGCCAGGTCCGATTCTCGAAATTGGCAACACGAATAGTCGCTACCGCTTCCCTGCAGGAGCTAGAAATTTCATGAACACCTGGAATGCCGAAGGCCCAGCGCACCATTGCGCCATCGGCATCGGCCACATCTCTGGCAAGCTAAGCAAACTTGGTCAACTGTTGGGAATAGAATGCACTGTCATAAGCTGAGTTTCTATGAAAGCCACCGAGTCGTTATCGAAGGAGTTCCGTCCTTTAAGATACCGGGCCGGGCCATTCACCAGAACGATGAAAAGGTGTACAGTGTTTGTCGAAGCTGAAACAAATAGGGCATGCGACATCGACGCTGCGCAGTGTGCGAGCCACGTTTGCAACGGTTCTTCGATCGGCCGTCAAACGGGGATACCTCGAGAAAAATCACGCTCACGGAGTCTGCATTCGCGAAGCGGACTCAAAAAAAAGAGCGGCGGTTTTACTCGCTGGAACAAACCCGCATGCTGCTCGGCACCCTGACCGAACCATGCGCATCGGTGGTATCGATTGCGGTTCTGACCGGCCTGAGGATCGGCGAGATCCTCGCGCTTCGTTGGAAAAGAATCGATCTGCTCGGTGCGACCCTCGAAGTAGCGGAGACTTATTCCTCGGGCGAATTCGGACCGCCAAAGACGAAGAGCAGCCGACGCGTAATTCCGGTCAGCTCAGCCCTTCGTCGTGTGCTGGAAGACCAACGCGCACGTACAAATCCGGCGAGCCCGGAGGAGCTGGTCTTTCAGACCCCGATGGGCACTCCGCTCAGCGACAAAAACCTGTACAACCGGGAGCTCGCCCCGGCGTGCGATCGGATTGGGCAGCCACGGATCTCGTGGCACTCGTTCCGTCACACGCACGCGACGCTTCTGCATGCAAATGGCGAATCTCTCAAGACCGCACAAGCTTTGCTTGGGCATTCGGATCTCGAGACGACGCTCAACGTGTACACCCACACCGTTTCCGACTCGCAGAGGCGTGCAGTAGAGCGAGTGGCGGGAGTTTTGTTCTCAGATGTTCTCAGCTCCGCGAGGTCCGGCAGTTCCGCGCGGACGGTTAAACTGATGAAAGTAGAATAGTTAGAAGAAAGATTTGGTGAACCGGGGAGGACTCGAACCTCCAACCCGTTGATTAAGAGTCAACTGCTCTACCATTGAGCTACCGGTCCGCTGCGTAACCCTACCATTTTACACAGGCCTCAAAAATTTGTCGAACGCCCAAAACACCCAAAACACCAAAATCTAGCGCAGCAGATCTTCCAGCTTCACCCGCGCGTCTGTTTTTCCATCGCGATATTTCACAATCACCCCAGCGTACAACGAAAGCCCGTGTTTTTTGCCGATGGGATGCGTTACTTCGCGCGAGCCCGGCACTACAATCGCTCCTTCCGGAATCACCAGCGGCTCGCCATCCTTCGCGGTGTACACCGCATCGCGCACCACATCG
>Ga0335082_10002435_pt1 | contig 20026 bp, 18 predicted proteins | sample Lox_Sample_41_FD_206718 | JGI IMG/M metagenome (GOLD analysis project Ga0335082, IMG submission 206718) | Soil microbial communities from Loxahatchee National Wildlife Refuge, Florida, United States - Lox_Sample_4.1 | ecosystem: Environmental > Terrestrial > Soil > Wetlands | place: USA...
CATCCGTCTGTACTTCGATCCGCAGCAGCGCGACGTGCGCGTGCTGCTGATGCACGGCTGGCTGGTGACCTGGCCGCGCTACGACGGCGAGACCATCGTCGCCACCGGCAAGGTCGACCGGTTTCGCGACCACGTCGAGGTCATCGTTCTCGACCCGGGCAGCGTGACCGTGCTCGACCCGGTGCCCTCGCCGACCCCGACCGCCGGGCCGTCGCCTACCCCGGGCGAGGTGGAGGAGCTGCGCGAGAAGGTGCGCGAGCTCGAGCAGCGCCTACACGAGCTGGAGGGGCGCTAGGCGTGGACCTCGATGCCGTCGACCTGACCGACCTCGACCGCTTCGCGGCCGGCTTCCCGCACGAAATCTTCACCGCCCTGCGCCGCGACCGGCCGGTCTGGTTCCATCCGCCGACCCCGCACACCCCCGGCGGCGAGGGTTTCTGGGTGCTCAGCCGCTACGACGACATCGCCGCGGCGGCATCCGACGCCGCCTTGTCGTCGGCCACCGGCGGCGGCCGCGACGGCGGCGGCACGTTGATCGAGGATCTGCCGGCGGGCTTTGCCGCCGGGGTGCTGCTGAACATGATGGACGACCCGCGCCACCGGCGCTTTCGGCGCCTGGCGACGCCGGCGGTGTCGCCGCGCACGTTGCGCGAGGCGGAGGACGAGCTGCGGGCGCGCACCGCTGTCATCCTGGATGCGACGCTGGCGCGCGGCCACTGCGACTTCCTGGTCGAGGTCGCCGCCGAGCTGCCGCTGCAGATGATCGCCAAGCTGCTCGGCATCCCGCAGCGCGACCGCCACCAGCTCTTCGCCTGGGCCAATGCGACGCTCGACTACGACGACCGCAACTTGGGCGATCAGAGCGACAAGGTCCTCGCCGCCAACGCCGCCATGTTCGAGTACGGAATCCGTCTGATCGCCGAGAAGCGGCGCGCGCCGGGCGACGACATGCTCTCGGCCGTCGTGCACGGCACGGTCGAGACCGACGCGGGCGGATCGGAGCCGCTCACCGATCTCGAGCTGCAGATGTTCTTCAACCTGCTCATCGCCGCCGGCAGCGAGACGACGCGCAACTCGATCGCCACCGGCCTCATGGCGCTCATCGAGCACGGCGATCAGTGGCGCGACCTGGCCGCCGATCGCGCCCTGGTGCCGAGCGCGGTGGAGGAGATTCTGCGCTGGGCGTCGTCGACGGCGTACAACCGGCGCACCGCGGTCAGCGACGTGCGCCTACGCGACCACACCATCCGCGCCGGCAACAAGGTCACCCTCTGGTGGCCGTCGGCCAACCGCGACGAGCGCGTCTTCGCCGCTCCGTTCCGCTTCGACGTGCGCCGCGCGCCCAACCCGCACCTCGCCTTCGGCCACGGCGCGCACTTCTGCCTCGGCGCCGCCCTGGCGCGCCTCGAGATCCGCGTCGTGCTCGAGGCCCTGCTCGATCGCTGCGAGCGGGTGGAGCTCGCCGGCCCGGTCGAATGGACCCGGAGCAACAAGCACACCGGCGTGCGCCACATGCCGGTGGTCCTCTGCGCCCGGCAGCGCTGAGCCCGACTAGCGCATCCCCATCAGGACGACCGCGCCGCCCGCGACGATCAGCGCCCCGCCGGCCAACACGCTCACCCCCGGCCGTTCGCCGAAGACCGCCACGCCGATCAGCTGGACGACGACGAAGAGCACGGCGATGTACAACCCGAACAGACGCCCGAAGTCGACCGAACGGTTGGCGTTGACCGTGAAGCCGTAGGCGACCAGCAGCACGCCGCCGCCCACCAGCGCCACCCAGCTCGAGCGGATCAACCCGTAGCGAATCGCCGCGTCGCCGCCGATCTCCAGCACCGCAGCCAGAGCCAAGAATGCCAGCGTCGCCCCCACGCCCATCACCGCCCTCCTTCCTTCGGACCGTTATGTTCCAGAGCCTGCCATCCAGCGAAACGTGCGGCCGAGGCCGTCGTCGAGGGAGGTGCGCGGCTGCCAGCCGAGCAGTCGGCGCGCCTTGTCGATGTTCCCCACCCGACAGCTCCCGGCCGTCCAGTCAGCCGCCTGGTGCTCGGGCGCCAGCGCCCGCCCGGCGACCCGCTGCATGCGGGCGATCAGATCGTTGACGGTCGTCGCCGCGCCGCTGCCGACGTTCACCACCTCGGCGCTCACGGGGCTGGTCAGCGCGGCGAGCGTCGCTTCGACCGCATCGTCGACGTACACGTAGTCGAGCGCCTGCAGCCCGTCGCCGTAGACGATCGGCGGCTGGCCGCGCAGCAGCCGCTCGAAGGTCTTCACGATCACCGACTTGTAGCCCATGCCGGCGAACTGCCGCGGCCCGTACACGAAGAGATAGCGGAGCGCGTTCCAGGCGACGCCGTGCTCGGCGCCGACCGCGCCCAGCAGGTGCTCGCCGCACAGCTTGGAGATGCCGTAGATGGTGCGCGGCTGCGGCCGCTCGTCCTCGACGAACGGCGGCCCGCTCATCCGCCCGTAGGCATAGAGCGACGAGGTGAAGATGATCTTCCCGACCCCAGCGCGGGCCGCCGCGTCGAACAGCGCGTAGGTGCCGTCGACGTTGCTGCGCAGCACCTCCAACGGCGTGTCCTTCGACTGGTTGTGCTTCTCCGCAGCGAGGTGGAACAGCCAGCGGACGCCGCGCAGCAGCGCGGACAGCCGCGCGGGATCGTCGGTCCCGAGCGTGTACGGAACGATCTCCACCGCGTCGAGGCCGCCGAGCGCGGCGCGATCGCCATAGCGCAGGCTGTCGAGCACGACCACGCGCGCCACCCCGCGTGCGAGCAGGGCGCGCACCAGGTGCGAGCCGATGAAGCCGCAGCCGCCGGTCACCATCACGGCGGAACCCGCGAGATCAGGCGTCGGCATGTCGATTCGCGCTCACGCCGCGACCGGCCGGGCCCGTTCGATGATCCGCACCGCGTCGACGCCCGCCGGCAGCGTCCCGAAGGCGAGCCCGTGGTCGCCGGTGAGCCGCGACGCGCAGAACGCGTCGGCGACCGCCGGCGGAGCGTGGCGCACGAGCAGCGAGCCCTGCAGCGCCAGCGCCAGGCGCTCGACCAGGCGCCGGGCGCGCGACTCGACGCCCTCGGCCGTCCCCAGCTCGCGGCGCAGCGCGTCGGCGAAGGCATCGAGCCGGCGGTCGCCGCCGTGGGCCCGGTCGACCTCGGCGAAGAACGCCTCGACCACTTCCGGGCCGCGCGTCATGGCGCGCAGGACGTCGAGACAGATGACGTTGCCGCTGCCTTCCCAGATCGAGTTGAGCGGCGCCTCGCGGTAGAGGCGCGGCATCAGCGACTCCTCGACGTAGCCGCTGCCGCCGAGGCACTCGAGCGCCTCGGCCGCGTGCGCCGGCCAGCGCTTGCACGTCCAGTACTTGACCACGGCGGTGGCGATGCGGGCGAAGTGCTGCTCGCCCTCGTCGGCGGCGCCGGCGTCGTAGGCGCGCGCCAGGCGCATCATCGCGGCGGTGGCGGCCTCGGACTCGACGCACAGATCGGCGAGGACGTTCTGCATCAGCGGCTGCTCGACCAGGCGCTTGCCGAACGCCGAGCGGTGCGCGGCGTGGTGGGTGGCCTGCGCGACGCCGTGGCGCATGCCGGCGGCGGCGCCGATCACGCAATCGAGCCGCGTGTGATTCACCATCTCGATGATGGTCGGCACGCCGCGCCCGTCGGGACCGACCATGCGCGCCCACGCGCCGTCGAACTCGACCTCGCTCGAGGCGTTGGAGCGATTGCCGAGCTTGTCCTTCAAGCGCTGGATGAAAAAGCGGTTGCGCGCACCGTCGGGCAGCCAGCGCGGTAGCAGAAAGCAGGACAGGCCGCGTTCGGTCTGCGCGAGGACGAGGAACGCGTCGGACATCGGCGCGGAGCAGAACCACTTGTGCCCGGTGATCGCGTACTCGCCACCCGGACCGCCAGCGCCGAGCGGCTGCGCCCGGGTGGTGTTGGCGCGCACGTCCGAGCCGCCCTGCTTCTCGGTCATCGCCATGCCGCACAGCGCGCCGGTCTTCTGCGCGGCGGGCACGCAGCGGGCGTCGTACTGCGTCGACGTGAGGCGCGGCTCCCACTCACGCGCCACCTCCGGCTGCGCGCGCAGCGCCGGGACGGCGGAATACGTCATCGAGATCGGGCAGCCGTGCCCGGCCTCGGCCTGCGCGAGGACGACGAACAGCGCGGCGCGCGCGGCGTGCGCCCCGGGGCGCGGCTCGCGCCACGGCAGCGCGTGGAGGCCGTGCCCGACGGCGAGTTGCATGAGCCGATGCCACGCCGGATGGAACTCGACCTCGTCGATGCGGTGCCCGTAGCGGTCGTGCGTGCGCAGCACCGGCGGATAGGCGTTGGCCTGCATGCCCCATTCGATCGCGTCGCCGCCGGCGACCGCGGCCAGCCCGCGCACGCGGTCGGCCGCCCACCCGCCGCCCTCGCGCTCCAGCGCTTCAGCCAGAGCGCGATCGCAGTCGAACGGGTTGTAGTCGCGCAGCGGCGGCGGCTGATTGAGCACCTCGTGGGTCGGCATGCCGCATCCTTGGCGCGGGACGGACGCGCGAGTCAACCGGGGCGGGAAAGGCTTTCAACGCAGAGGCCACAGAGGGCGCAGAGGGTACGCAGAGGTGAAAGGCGGGGGCGGGCCGTGCCCAGCGAACCGACGGCTCGGAGTTCAGCGCGGCGGCCAGATGGGCACGGCCCGCCCCTCGCCTTTCTCTGCGAACCTCCTGCGTCCTCTGCGACCTCTGCGTTGAGAAGTCTTACCACCACAGCCGCATCGCGGTGGGGCCGCGCAGGACGATCGAGCGCTTCCATTCGCTCGGGGCGCGATCGCCGTCGAGGTCGGGGAAGCGGCGCAGCAGGCTGGCGATGGCGATCTGGGCTTCGACGCGCGCCAGCGCGGCGCCGAGACAGAAGTGGACGCCGTGGCCGAACGAGAGATGGTGATTGTCCCGACGGCCGAGGTCGAGCCGTTCGGGATCCTCGAAATGCGCGGGGTCGCGGTTGGCGGCGCCGAGCAGCAATGCAACGACGGTGCCCTTGCGGACCGGGTGGCCCGCGATCTCGCAGTCGGTCGTCGCCACCCGGTCGGTGGTCTGCACCGGGCTGTCGTAGCGCAGAAACTCCTCGACCGCGGAGCCGATGAGCGACGGGTCGTCCTGCAGACGCCGGCGTTCGCTCGGATTGCGCAACAGCGCGAGCACGGCGTTGGCGATCAGGTTGGTCGTCGTCTCGTGGCCGGCCCCGAGGATCAGCATGGTGAGTGACAGCAGCTCGGTTTCGTCGAGCGTCTGGCCCTGGTCTTCCACCGCGGCCAGCGCGCTGAGGAGGTCGTCGCGCGGCGCGTGGCGCCGCTCGGCGAAGATCGGGCGCATGTAGGCGGCGATCTCCGCGAAAGCGCGCTCGGCGGGCCCGAAGCCGTCGACCGCCTGCAGCGGGTCGAGCAGGACGGCGAGCTCATCCGACCACTGCTTGAAGCGCGCGCGGTCGTCGATCGAGATCCCCAGCAGCTCGGCGATCACCGTGACCGGCAACGGATAGGCGAGGTCGTGGATCAGCTCCATCGCATGCCGGGGCGCGGCCGCGTCGAGCAGCTCGTCGACCAGGAGCTGAATGCGCGCGCGCAGGTTCTCCACCACCCGCGGCGTGAACGCCTTGTTGACCATGCGGCGCAGCCGCGTATGGGCGGGGGGGTCGAGCATCAACAGTGTGCCGAAGACCGCGCGGTTGAACTCCGGGCTCAGGCCGCGGAACGGCTGCAGCCGCTGGAACACGTCGGCCTGGGGACGGTCGACCGAGAAACGCGCGTCGCCGAGCACCGCGACGATGTCGTCGTAGCGCGGCAGCAGCACCGTGCTGCCCAGCAACCGGCTCACGTGGACGCGCTTGGCGCGCAGCGTGCGGTAGAACGGGTACGGGTCGGCGCGGAACTCGGGGAGGAACGGATTGAACCCGCCGAGCAGCGGCTTCGCCAGTCGCAGCGGCCACTCCCAGCGGACCAGCGTCTGAACCAGGCGCAGCACGCCTGCCGGCGTAGCACTGGCGGCGCGGCGCGAGCAACGCGCCGTCACTCCCCGGGGTCGATGGTGCGGTCGAGGTGGATCCAGAGGATGCGCGAGGCGCGGAAGATCAGCGGCACGAACGGCAGGAAGCACAGCGCCGCGACACCGACCATCGCCTCGAACGACAGGCTGGGCGCAACCAGGTACACCGCCAGCGCCCAGCCCGCCATCACCGGCAGGGCGAGCACGTAGCTGACGTACATCGCGCCGGTGAAGTAGCCGGGCTCGCGCTCGAACCGCAGGCCGCAGACGGGGCAGGCGGGATGCATGGCGAGGCGGCCGCGAAAGATCCGGCCGCGCTGGCAGCGCGGGCAGAGGCCGCCGGCCGCCGCGGCCAGGCGGGCACGCAACGGAAGGCGTTTGAAGGGCAGCACGCGAGCCATGGCGCCGGAGGACTGTACCCCATCGCGCCGGGGCGTGTCAGGCCGTGCCGATTCGTGGTAGCGGAGGCGCCAACGGAGGGAGCCGTATGCTGGTTGTCGCAGGCACCGTGAAGGTGAAGCCCGAGACGCGCGCCGAGGCGCTGCAAGCGGCCATCAGGATGGCGAAGGCGACGCAGGCCGAGCCCGGATGCCGCTCGTACGGCTTCTACGCCGACGTCGCCGACCCCAACACCATCCTCATCTTCGAGCAGTGGGAGAGCGAGGCGGCGCTGCTGGCGCACTTTCAGACCCCGCACATGGCGGAGTTCAATGCCGCCATCCCGCGCTTCCTCGCCGCCCCGCCGTCGATCAATCGCTACGACGTCGGCGCGGTGGTCAAGCTGGTGTGAGCCGCGAGCGCGGCTGACAGCTCGGAGAAGAAGTCGCCGAACTCGTCGGCGTGGACGGCCGGACGACCGGACAGGAAGAGGTCGAGGCCAGATCCGATCGTCGTGTTGGCGCCGACCAGCCAGGGGATGGTCCGCGCCGCGTCGAGCCGCGCCTGCAGCGCGGTGGTGTCGACCGCTTCACCGCGCGCCGCCTGGTCGAGCAGGTCAAGCCCCAACAGGCCGGCTTGACCGTAGAGCGACAGCTTGCGCGCCGGGTCGGTCAGCTCGCTGACCAACCGGGCGTTCGGCACCGCGTGCGCCAGATCGTCCGCGGTGGCAGCGAAGGACTGCAGCAGCGTGCGCAGCGCCGCCTCGCTGGCCGGCGACTGGCTGGCGAAGAACGCCGCGGCGCGGTCGGCCAGCATGGGCGACTCGCGCTCGTCCCCGATCAGGGGATGGCTGCGGAACTGGTCCGCCAGCCGGGCCAGGACACGGCCGCCGGCGGCGCTGCCCGCGACCCGAGTGAGCGCCTCCTGCAGCGCCGCATCGGGATCGTACCCCTCGCCGTCGGCGAAGAAGCGGCCCGCGGTCCACAGCGCGATCTTGCTCGCTTCGGGCTGCAGCATGGTGTTGAGCAGGACGCCGTCGACGGCTTCCCCGATCCCGGCCTCGCGTTCGCGGTACGGAGAGAGAAACAGCTCGTGGCTCAGCAGCACGTCGTTGACCGGGAAGTTGTCCCAGACCACCAGCGGGCGGGCCACCAGGTCGTGGAACGCCGCCGCGTCCGCCACGGTGAGCGGGTTGGCGAAGACGTGCGGACCGGTCCAGAGGATCGCGACGTCGGCCGGCAGCGCGGCGTAGGCGGCGTACGCGGCCGAGGAGGACACGGCGAACGTCCCGTCGAACGGCGTGCGATCGGCGCGGACGTCGTCCGCCGTACCGGCGTAGTAGTTCGAGATGAAGCACAGCCGGGTGTCCGCATCGCGGGCGCGCAGGAAGCTCAGGGTGTCGGTCACGATCTGCACCTGGACGCGCGGATCGGCGGCCGCGCTGCTGGCGACCAGATCGTCGAACAGCAGACAGAAGTCGCGCACGCCGACGTCGAACAGCGTGCCGAGCTTCCGCTCCAGCGTGGCGTGGTCGTCTCCGCTCGGGTCGAAGCCGGTGCCGGGCGACAGCGCGAACACGAAGCGCACGCCGATCTCGTGCGCGGTGCGGACCAGCGCGGCGAAGTGATCGATCCACTCGTCGGGATACGGATCGCGCCACTGGCTGCGGTGGTACGGGTCGCTTTTCGGCGCGTACACGTACGTGTTGAGGCCCGCCTGCGGGAGGAAGCGCAGCAAGTCGAGGCGTGCGTCGAAGTCGTAGAGCGGCCCGTAGAACCCTTCGATCACGCCGCGCGTCGCCGGCGCCGCGGCGCCGCTCGAGCCGCCGTTCCCGCCGTCGCCGCATCCGGCGCCCAGGGCGATGACCGCGCCGAGCGCCAGGCAGGCGGCGACGCGCCGCGCGCGATTCCCCGGTCGCATCGGCTCACAGCGTCGGCAGCGACGGCAGGCTCGACGGCGGCTCCGTCCAGCCTTGCTTGGCGAAGAACGTCTGCAGGGACACGGCGATCCGCTCGGCCAGGCGATCGGCGTCACCCTGGACCGTGGCGCCCAGCTCTTTGGCGCCCGCCGCGGCGCCGGCCACCTGCACGGCCGCGCCGGCGCCCATGGTCACGGCGGCGCCGGGCAGTGGTGCGCTCTCGGCGCTGGCCAGGAACTCGAGCAGCTGCCGAGCCGAGCCGGCGTCGACGACCTGATAGAGCTGCACCTGGGCGCTGACGCGCGACTGGCCCTGGTGGAAGCCGATCGCCATGCGCCGGACGCGGCTCCCCTCGTCGACGTCGGCGAACTGCCCGGCGACGCCCAGCCAGGTCGGCGGCGGACTCTCGGAGCGCGTGGCGCGCTGCGCGCTCAGCCCCATGGCCGTGATGCGCTGCACGAGGCCGGCTGCGAGGAGGTCGGCGACCTGATGGCCGAGCGCGACCTGCTCCTCGTCCTGGTTGCCGCCGCTGCCGCTCAGCCGCTCGCGCAGCCGGGCGAGCGGGCCGCCGGGATCGAGCTGCACCTCCGACGAATCGACGGCGAAGTCGTAGACGTACACCACCGACGGCTTGGGCAGGCCGACGGCGCTGGTTTCGCGGTTGGATTGAACGCGCGACGGTGCGCACCCGGCGAGGAGCGCGAGCAGCGCCACCCGCAGCGCGGCGGCGTCCAGCGGAAGGCTCCGGCTGGTCCTCCGGCGCGCTCGACCGGTGAACATCCGAGGCGCGGCGATCGGCACGGGGTGTACGGGCTCGCGGATCAGAACCGTGCGTACCAGGGTGGCGGCTCGGGTCCCGTCCGCTCGAGCAGCACGCTGCGGTCGCGCAGCAGCGTGCCGTCGGCGCGGTGCAGCCGCGCCACCTCGATGTTGTAGTTGCTCAGCGCCTCGATCTCGGCCCGTTCGGCCTGGGTGAGGCGGTCGGTGAAATCGATCAGGTCCTTGGTCGTCGCCAGCCCGACGTCGTAGCGCGCCTGCTGATTGCGCACGTTCTCCTCGGCCAGCTCGCGCGCGATGCGCGTCGCCTCGATGCTCTTCAACAGCGCCTTGAGGTTGTTCACCGACTGGGTGATCTCGAGGGTGACGTTCTCCTCGAGCTGCGAGAGCGAGAGGCGAGCGCCCTCGGAGTTGACCTTGGCCTCGGCGTAGCGCGCCTTGGCTTCGGCGTTGTCGAACGGCACCTCGAGCACGGCGCCGAACTGGTACTGATAGAAGCGGCCGTCGGTGAGCAGCTCGAGGGAGCGGTTGTACCCGCCCAGCACCGTCGGGTTGGGGTCGAACGCGATGCCGGGGAACGCGCTCTGGCTCGGCAGGTTGGCGTTGTTGCCACCCAATCCGTTGGTTCCCACGCCGCCGACGAAATCGAGGCGGGGCAGGAGACGGTTCTCGGCGATCTTGCGTTCCACCTTGCGGCCGTCGACGTTCAGTCGTGCCGCCACCAGCTCGGGGCGCTCCTTGTACCCGACCTCCAGGCTGCGATCGAGGTCGAGCTCGGCGGGAGCGACGCCGGGTTTGTCGGCCGGCTCGATCATCAGCAAGGCGTCTTCGCTGGCATCGCGCGCGTTGACCAGGGCGCGCAGGTTGTCGCGCGCGATGCGTTGCAGCGCGCTCGAGCGCACCAGGTTGGCCTCGCGGCGCGCCACCTCGGCCTCGGATTCGAGCACCGACGTGCGCGGCAGCGCGCCGACCTTGAAGCGCCCCTCGTTCTGGCGCAGCAGCTCCTTGGCCAGGTCGAGGCCCCGTTGGTCGACGTGGACGTTCTCGATCGCCAGCACGTACACCCAATACGCCTGCTCGACGCTGGCGATCAGGTTGGCCACCTGGGCCTTGTACTCGTAGAACGCCTGCTCCTCGTTGATCTGCGCGACGTCGACGATGAGCAGCGCGAAGCGCCAGCCGAAATCGCGCAGGAGCGGCTGCGTCAGCGACAAGCCCAGCGTGGTGGCGTACTGCGGGACGACCTGGTTGACCAGGCTCGGGCTCGACGAGAGGCGCGCGTTCGTCCACTGCAGGCTCAGGCGGCCGCCGGTGAGAAACTCCTTGCGGACCCCGAGGTTCCAGTCGATCTCCTGGCCGAGCACGTCGGGGGTGGTGAACAGGTTCACGCTCGTCCCGGGCGTCGGGCTCACCTCGGTGAGCGTCGTTCCCGGCGAGAGCGAGCGGTTCTTCCCGCTGTTGCCGAACGCGGCCGGATCGAACTGCGCGTACGCCTGGCGCACCCGGGCGGTGGCGGCGATCGGGCTCAGCTCCTGGACGCGCAGGCCGGTGTTGTTGCGCAGGGCGAGCGCGATGCACTCCTCGAGCGTGATCGGGCGCGGCGTGACCGAATCGGTGAGCAGACCGTAGTGCCCGGCCTCGCTCTCGAAGCTCTCCGGGCGCACCGTGGTGCTCCACTGGTTGCGCAGGATCTTCGCGTAGTCGGGCACCTCGTCGAGTAGGCGCACGCGCACCGGGGGCGTGGGGGCGGGCTCGGGCGGCTCCTCCGCCGCGACCACTCCGGCCGCGACGGCAAGGCACACCGTCAGCACCATGCGCACCACCACCATGATCGCTCCTCGCCGAATGTTGACCGTTGCCCTTAGCACGGTGGGGAGGGCCCGGTCACGCCGGCGTGCGGCCGTTGGCGACGCGCTGGCGTCCGAGGCGCGCACTCAGCCAGGCACGCAGGCGCGTCACGACGTGCACCCGCCCGAGGTCGTCGAACAGCGAGTAGGCCACCGGGGTCATCAGCAGCGTCAGCAGGAGGCAGAGCGTCTGGCCGCCGATGATGACCTTGGCCATCGCGGCGCGGCTGCCCGAGCCCGGTCCGCGCCCGAGCGCGATCGGGATCATCCCCGCCACCAGCATCACCGTGGTCATCAGGATGGGGCGCAGGCGGACGTGGTTCGCCTTCAGGATGGCGGCATCGCGTGCCATCCCCTGCGCGCGCAACGTGTTGGTGTAGTCGATCTGCAGGATGCCGTTCTTCTTCACGATGCCGAACAGCATGAACAATCCGAGCACACTGTAGATGTTCAGCGTCTCGCCGAGCATCAGCAGCGACGCGAAGGCAAACGGGATCGACAGCGGCAGCGCCAGCAGGATGGTGATGGGATGGACGAAGCTTTCGAACTGCGCCGCCAGGATCATGTACATGAACACGAAGCTCAGCGCGAAGGCGATGAGGAAGTTGCTGCCGCTCTCGCCGAGCGACTTGGCGCGCCCGCCGAAGGCGATGCCGTAGGTCGGCGGCAGGTCGAGCGACGCGACGATGTCACGCACGCGCTGCACGCCGCTGCCGAGTGCCAGGCCATCGAGGTTGGCGACGATGGTCACCTTGCGCTGGCGGTTGTAGTGGTCGATCTGCGCCGGGCCGCGCTCCTCGCTGAGGGTGGCCAGGTTGGCGAGCCGCACCAGCTCGCCGCTCGGCGTCGCGATCGACACGTCGCCGATCGCGCGCGGGTCGCTGCGGTTGCCGCGCTGGGCCCGCAGCCAGACGTCGATCTGGTCCTGCTCCTCGCGGTAGGTGCTGATCGGCTCGCCGCCGATGAGCGTGCGCAGGGCGGCGGCGACGTCGCGCACCTTGATGCCGAAGATCGCGGCCTTGTCGCGCGCGATCTGCACCCGCAGCTCGGGTTGGCGCACGGAGAGCGTGGTGTCCACGTCGACGATCCCGGGCGTGGCCCGCATCTGCTCCATGATCGCCGTCCCGTAGGTGTCGAGCTTGGCCAGGCTCGGCCCGCTGAACTCGAACTCGAGATCGCTGAAGCGCTGGCCCCCGCTGACGAAGAGGTTGACGTTCTGCACGCTGCTGCGCAGGTCGGGATAGGCGGTCATCATGGCGCGCGCCTGTTTCATGATGTCGGTCTGTGGAATGTCCCGCTCCTCGAGCTCGGTCAGGCGCACGTACACCGAGCCGGTGGTCACCGGTCCCTCGCCGGCGCGCAGGCGCCCGCTCACGTCGCCGATGGTGGTGAGCAGGTGCGCCACGTGCGGGAGCCCACGCAAGCGGCCCTCGATGTCGCGCAGCGTCTCGTCAGTCCGCTCCAGGCTGAAGCCCTCCGGGGTCTGCACGGTGACCTCGAACTCGCTCTGGTCGTCGTGCGGGAGGAAGTCCTTGCCCACCGCCTTGAACAGCGGCACGGTGCTGCACATCACCAGCAGCGAGACCACCACGATCACCCAGCGGTGGCGCAGCGACCAGCTCAGCACGGCGCCGTAGGCACGGTCGATGGCGGCGTAGACGCCCTGCGTCGCCTGGGCGTGCCGGGTCACCTTGAGGTAGCGCGCGCACAGCATCGGGGTGAGTGTGAACGACACCACCAGCGACACCATGATCGCCACCGCGACGGTGATGCCGTAGCTGTTGAACAGGCGGCCGACCTGCCCTTGCATAAAGGCCACCGGCAGGAAGATGACCACCAGCGAGAGCGTCGTCGCCATGACCGCGAGGCTGATCTCGCCGGTCGCCTCGCTGGCCGCCTGGCGCGCGCTGACGCCCTTCTCCTCCATGTAGCGGAAGATGTTCTCGAGCACGACCACGGCGTCGTCGATGACGATGCCGGTCGACAGCACGAGCGCCAGCATGGTGACGTTGTTGAGCGTGAAGCCGAGCCAACGCATCACCGTGAAGGTGGCGATGACCGAGGTGGGAATGGCGATCGCCGCGATCAGGGTGGCGCGCAGGTTGGAGATGAACAGCAGCACCGTGAGGCTGACCAGGATGCCGGCCAGCACCAGGTGGAACTTCACCTCGTCGATCGAGCGTTGGATGAAGCGCGACTGATCGCGGATGAGCTGGATCTGGATGTCGGGCGGCAAGGTCGGCTGGATCGCTTCCAGGCGCTTCTTGATCGTGCCGATGACCTCGACGGTGTTGGTGCCGGTCTGCTTGCGCACCACCAGCGTCACCGCCGGCTGCCCGTCGAGGCGGGCGAGGTTGCGCGGCTCGACGTAGGTGTCCGCGACCGTGCCGAGATCGCCCAGGGTGAGCGGCCGGCCCTGCGCGCTGGCGACGATCAGGTCGCGGAAATCGACGGCGCGCTCGACCCGCCCCATGGTGCGCAGGACGAGCTCCTTCTTGCCCTGGTCGACGCGCCCGCCCGGAATCTCGATGTTCTGCGCCCGGATGGCGGCCTTCACCTGGTCGATCGACAGGCCGTAGGCCGCCAGCCGGTCGGTGTCGAGCGCGATGTTGATGGCACGCTCCAGCCCGCCGATCAGCGTCACCGAGCCGACGCCGCGCTGGGTCTCGATGTCTTCCTTGATCTGCTTCTTGGCGATCTGGGTGACCTCGCGCAGGTCGCGGTTGCCGGACACCACGATGCTGAGGATCGGCGTGCTGCCGAGGTCGAACTTCGCCACCACCGGCGAGTCGGTGCCGGGCGGGAGCTGCGAGAGCACGGTCGACACCTTCTCGCGCACGTCCTGGGCCCCGGCCTCGCCGTTGCGCTCGAGATGGAAGAACACGATGATGCTCGACAGGCCTTCGCTGGTCGACGAGCTCAGCTCGTCGATCCCCTCGATGGTGTTCAGCGCCTCCTCGAGCGGTTTGGTGACGCTGCTCTCCATCTCCTCCGCGCTGGCGCCGCTCAGCGTGGTGGTGACGGTGACGATCGGGAAGTCCATGTTGGGATAGAGGTCGACCGCGAGCTGCCGGTACGAGAACCATCCCAGCACGACCAGGAGGGCGATGAACATGGTCGTGGCGACCGGGCGCCGGATGCACAGGTCGACGATTCTCATGACGTTGCCCGTTGTCCGTCATCCGTTGTCCGTTGCCCGGTGACCGCCAACGAACAACGGACAACGGGAAACGGGAAACGGGAAACGGACAACGGCGACAGCATCAGCTGTCGCCCTTCCTGACCGACACGGCCATGCCGTTCTCCAACTTCGCCAGGCCCGAGGTCGCCACGACGTCGTCGGCCTGCAGTCCCTCGACGACTTCGATCATCCCCTGTTCGTCGCGGGTGCCGACGCGGACGTGGCGCTCGTTGGCGACGTTGTCGCGCACGACGAACAGCTTGGTCACTCCGGCGAAGCTGACCACGGCGGTCTCCGGCACCACCATGGCCTGGTCGTCGGCGCGGGTGACGATGCTGGCGCTGGCGAAGAAGCCGGCTTTCAGCTTGCGCTCGGGGTTCGGTACCTCGGCCTCGACCGAGATCGAGCGGTTCTCGGCGTTCGCGGCCGGGCTGATGCGGACCAGCCGGGCGTCGAACGCGGTGTCGGGATAGGCATCGACCCGGATCTGCACCGGCTGGCCGACCGCGATCTCCTGCGCGAAGCGCTCCGGGACGTCCCCGCGCAGCTTGAGCGGATCGTCGGCCACGATGCCGAACAGCGGCGTGCCCGGCCGCACGTACTCGCCCACCGAGACCAGCCGCTTGATCACCGAGCCGGTGAGCGGCGAGCGCACCCGCTTGTGGCGGAGGTTGACGGTGAGCGAATCGCGCTGCGCTTCGGCCACCGTCACCGCGGTCTGCATCGACTCGTACTCCTGCGGCGAGATGATGTTGTTCTTCAGCAGCTCGCGGCCGCGCGCCTCGTCGGCGCGCGCCTTGGTCAGCCGCGCCTCGATCTCGCGCAGTTGCGCCCGCATGCTGTCGTCGTCGATGTCGAGCAGTACCTGGTCGTCACGCACCTGATCGCCGAGATCGGCATGCAATGCGGTGACTTGTCCCTCCACCTGGCTGGACAGCGTCACCTCCTCGTTCCCGAACAGCGTGCCGACAAACTTGAGCAACCGCTTGGTCGGCCGCACGGCGACCGGCACGACGGTGATCTGCAGCGCCTCCTGCGCCGGCGCGGTCACGGTCGTGGCGGCGACCGGCGCGTCGCCCGATTTGGCGCAGCCGGCAAGCGCCGCGCACGCGGCGACCGCCGCGAGGGCGCGGCCCACCCTGCCCGTTGCGCCGCTCATCCCGCTGACCTCTTGGCGGCAACGGTGCGGCGCCGCTCGACCGCGGCGGTGCGACGCGACGTGGCGTGCGCACCCGATGACCGCACCCCGCCCAGAAAGACCTGCGCGACGAACCGCGCCAGGTCGTCGACGCGCGCCGACTCGTCGCGGTAGAGACACACCGAACGGATCATGCCGAACAGCATCTCCACGGCGAGGGGATCGACGCTGGGGTCACCGAGGTCGGCGGCGAGCCGCTGGCCGACCGTCGACACGAGCTCTTCGCGTCCCTTCTGCCACTCGGCGCGTTCGGTCGGGTCGAGCTTGGCCTCGTGGCGGTTCACCAGGACGAAGAAGTCGCGCCGCTCCCAGAAGTAGCCGATCAGCGTCCGCGCCAGCGCCTCGATGGTGCGGTCGAGCGGCGCCGTCTGGCGCAGCGTCTCGTCGATGGCCTCCTGCATCCCCTCGAGGCCGTCGACGATGGTGGCGAAGTAGAGCGACTCCTTGGAAGGGAAGTACCGATAGAGGGTTCCCTTGCCGACCTTGAGGCGGGTGCTGATCTCGTCGATCAGCACCTCGTGGTAGGGCCGTTCGGAGAAGACCTCCGCGGCGCAGCGCAGGATCGCCCGCCGCGTCTCCTCGATCTTCTTTCTACCTCGCATGGACGCGAATTCCAGAACTGACCGGTCAGTTCTAACATTGGGAGCGGCCCAGTCAAGGTGGAATCGGCGCAGCCGGGGTCAGCCGGCGAGCGTCAGGACCTGGTCGAGCCGGGGCACGCTCGGGCGCCCGCCGAGAACGCCGCAGGCCAACGCCGCCGCGGCGCTGGCGACGCGCAGCGCCCGCGCCGGGGCCCAGCCCTGCAGCAACCCGTACAGGCAGCCGGCATGGAAGAGGTCGCCGGCGCTGGTGCTGTCGACGACCGGGACGCGGAACGCCGGCACGTAGAGGACCTCGCCGCCGAGACAGGCGAGGGCGCCGCCGGCGCCGAGCGTCGCCGCGGCGAACCTGGGTCCGCGGGCGGCCATGCGGCGCAGCGCGGTCCGGAGGTCCGCGGCGCCGGTGTACTGGCGCGGAAAGCGCTCCGAGACGATCGCCACGTCGGTGAGCGCGAGCAGGGCATCCGTCCGCGGCCCCGGTTGGTCGACGTCGAGCATGACCAGCGCGCCGGCGTCCTTCGCCCAGGTCGCGGCGAGCACGGCGGTATCGCCGTCGTCCGCGTCGAGCAGCAAGGCCCGGCCGCCGGCGAGCATCGCCCGCTCGAGCTCGTCGGCGCGCAGGGCGAGCGCGTCGGGCCGTGCCCACAGGACGGTGCGCTCGCCGCTCACCTCGTCGACCAGGATCACCGAGGTCTGACTGCCGACCCCGACGCGCGTGCGAGACGCGCTCAGGTCGATCCCCTCGCCGGCCAGCGCGGCGCGCTGCCGGCGGCCGCCTTCGTCGTCGCCCAACGGTCCCACGTAGGCAGTGCGAAGCCCCCAGCGCTGCAACGCCACCAGCGCCGTCGGCACCTGTCCGCCCGGCATCTGCGCGTAGGCGCGCAGGCGCTGCTTGGCATCAACGCGCGGCGGACGCGGCACGACGCAGACGTGGTCGGCAGTGTTGAAGCCGAAGCCGACCACGTCAAAGCGTGCCGCGGCCGGGAGGCGCAACGGGAACACGTCCTTGCGCGGTGCCATCAGCCAACCGGTGGAGCCCGACGCGCGGGCGCGCCGTTCGGCGTTCGCCGTTCGGCGTTCGGACGGCAGCCTGCCTGCCGTACGATCGGCACAGCAGGAGGCTGATCGAACGCCGAACGCTGAACGCCCTTGCTCACCGGCCCCCCGCTGCGACCGGCGTCGGTGCCGCGTTCCCAGCCCCGGGTTGGGACAGCGCGTCGAAAACGCGCGCCGCAGGCGCGTCCGAAATGATCCCGGTGACGGCAATGCGCAGCACCGGGTGTTGCGGGCTCGTGGTCGGCACGCGCACCACCGCCGAGAAGGGACCGGGGGGAGCGGCGGTCGCCGTGCCGATCGAGAGGATCGCCCCCGGGATCCCGTCGGTCGCCTCGGCGAGCTGCAGGGCGAGCTGCGACGCGTCCGACTCGGGCGCGCCGAGGTGCACCGCGTCGCTGCCGGTGCGCAGCGCCACGTCGCGCAGCGACGCGGCGCCCGGTGGGACGACGCCGAGATAGACCTGCGCGGGGTCGGCGACCACGTCGAGCACCACCTCGCCGCTCATCGTCAGCATGACGGCGCGCTGGGTGGGGTCGTTGCTGTACACCGTCACCGTCCGCCGCTGCGGCCCGTACACCGCGCCGGTGTCGAAGCGCGCCTGCACCGAGCCGGCGGCGCGCGGCGCCAGCTCGTTGCCGCCGACCAGTTTCGCCTGCGTGTCGCAGGCCGCGCGCATGTTCAGGATGCTCAGATCGGTGCCGCCGGCGTTGGCGAACGCGAAGGTGTGCTCGACCGCCGTGCCTTGGGCGACGCGGCCGAAGTCGTAGCTGGTCTCGGCGAACGCGAGCTTGGGCGGCGCCTTGGGGGGTTCGGTGTCTTCGCAGGCGGCCAGCACCAGCACGAGCATGGCCACCGCGCAAGGGCCGAGCGCGGTGCGCAAGGCCACGCCGAGGGGAGCGCGGATCACGGCAGCAGCGCGATGGCGCGCAGCGGCCCACCGGAGCCGCCCTCGATCTTCATCGGCAGGGCGATCAGCGTGGCGCCGCTCGGCGGCAAGCGGTCGAGGTTGGCGAGGTTCTCGAACCCCGGCTTGTTGGCGCCGTTGATGATCTGGTGGACGATGAAGTCCTGCGACGGGCCGTAGTCGATGCTGGCGGTGTCGACGCCGATGGCGTTGATCGCACGCTCGCGGACGAGGAACTCCGCGGCGTCCTGCGAAAAGCCGGGAAAGTGCAGGTTGACGGTGTCGCCCGGAACGTCGGTGCCGAGGTAGCGCTTCGCGTCGGGCCAACGCGCCGCCCAGCCGCTGTCCATCACCACGATGGCGTTGGGCGGAATGCGGCCATGCGCCGCTTCCCACCCGCGCAGGTCGTCGACGCTGAGGCGATAGTCGCGGTCTCGCGCGGCCTGGGCGCTGACGTCGACGCGCACGATGGGGCCGATACCGGCCGTCACCGGCACCTGGTCGGCGGTGGCGTGATCGCGCGCGAAGTGCACCGGCGCGTCCATGTGGGTGCCGCCGTGCTCGGCGGTGCAGAAGTTGTTCGCCGCATACCAATGGCCGCCGCTCTCACCGTTCGAGACCACCTCGAGGGTGAAATGCTTGGCCGTCGGCCAATAGATGGTCTCCGCGCCGAAGCCGTGCGTGAGGTCGACCACCTTGGCGGGATCGACGTCGATCGCCAGCGCCCCGCGCGCGGCGACGCCCACCAGCATCGCCACCGCCACCCGGAGCGCGCGCGTCATGCCGCCCTCATAGTGCAGGCCGGTGCGGCGGGCAACGTGCGGCGCTCAGCGCTTGCCGCGCTGCTTGCGCCGTCGCTGCGCGCGGCCGCCCTCGGTGGGCTCGGGTGCCGGCGCGCCGACCAATCGCGCCGGCAGGAGCTGGCGCAGGTTGATGCCCGCCCAGATCGCGAACGGAAAGAGCTGCGTGTCCCAACTCTGAAAGAAGGCGTCGAGGAACTGGTAGACCCGCGTGGCGAACGGGCTCCACATGCCGGGGAAGGTCACCGAGTAGAACGCCTTGATCCCGACCACGATGTCGGCGACCTGCAGGATGAGGGCGACCCCCAACGCCAGCGCGAGCTTGCCGAAGCGCGCCCGCCAGGTCGGCGCCGGCGTGGCGAGCATGAGCGGGATCAGCAGCACCAGGTTCGCCATCACCCACTCGGCGGGGATGCCCTGCGGCGGAAGCTTCTCCTGCTGGAACAGCGTACGGTGGAAATAGAAGATCGCGGTCGGGCTGCGCTCCGGGCTGATCAGCAGCTCGGTGGGGTGCTGCCACAGCGGGTCGGTCGAAAACTCCGTCAGCCACACCCCGACCCGCGCCGCGCGCAGCAGGAACTGCGCGTAGGTCGGCGCCAGGGGCTGCCAGGCCGCGTACGTCAGCCCGAAGTACACGAGCAGGCGAGCGAGGAACCGCCACGGGTCAATGCGCTGGCGCATCGGCGAATCGCGTCGCCCAATAGAGCCACAGGGCCACGGCGACACAGACCACCAGCGCTTGCGCGACGTACACGTGAGTCTCGTGGAAGAGCTGGTGGAAGTAGAGCCCGATCAGAAAGAGCACGCACACGCGGACGACGTTGACCGCTTGGATCACGCCGATGCCGATCGCCGTGCCGATCCAGCGCGCGCGCCAGCTGGTCGGGTAGGCGTAGACCGCCGCCAAGTAGATGCTGGTCGGCACGGCGCCCGAGCACGCCGGCGCGATGTCCACCTCGAACCCGCCGGAGCTCATGATCGTGCCCATCTTGTTCACCGGAAAGCCGCCCGCCCAGCCGATGACCTTCAGCACCCCGTAGCTCATCCACGCCGACAACTCGGCGAGCCCGGCCCCGATGTCCACCACTTGCAGGATCGGATCCCAGGTCAGCACGAAGAAGAACGCCATGATCAGGAACAGGAAGATCCCGATCACTCGTACGCTGACCCAGTAACTCATGCCGCGGCCGGTGCGACCGTGGCTAACGGTGGCCTGGGGTCAAGTCAAGGCGCGGCGCGGCGCGCCCCGCGCCGTTCGGCGTTGTCCGTTCGGCGTTCTGTCGACGCCCTGCTCCGCCGACCGCGCTGCAAGCAGGCTGAAGACCGAACGCCGAACGCAG
>Ga0335082_10002436_pt1 | contig 20020 bp, 20 predicted proteins | sample Lox_Sample_41_FD_206718 | JGI IMG/M metagenome (GOLD analysis project Ga0335082, IMG submission 206718) | Soil microbial communities from Loxahatchee National Wildlife Refuge, Florida, United States - Lox_Sample_4.1 | ecosystem: Environmental > Terrestrial > Soil > Wetlands | place: USA...
TCCGGTGAACGGGCGAATCGGACGAAACGGCGCCGGCTTCTTCCCGTCCCCGGCTGCGTGCTGCAATGGAGTCGTGCCGTGGTGCGTGAGCTGCAACCGATTCCTCACGCCCTCGACGGTCCGCCCCGACGCCACGTGCCCGCGATGCGGGCAGGTGGTCGAGCGGGGGTTGGTGCCCGGGTTCACGCGTCCGGCTGACGAGCCCCCGCCCGCGGTGCCCTGGCATCTCAAGCTGTTGGGCGTGGCGCTCGCGATCTACCTGAGCTTCCGCTTCTACCAGCTGATCGACTGGTTCATGCACCGCTGACGCGGCTCTCGGCGCCTACCGCGAACGGTCGTCAGTAACCTTCGCGTCGCTGTTTTCTGACGACCGCTCGCATGCGCGAGCCGGGGGTCACTTCTTGCACGTGGTGTCGGGATGACCCGACAGACCGTCGCGCACGAACGCGGCGTAGCCGCGCTGACCCGGCGGCTGGAGATGGAAGCCGTCGAACACGAACCAGTCGTCGTGACAGCCCGAGAAGTTGTGCCACTCGAGCACGTGCGCGTTCTTCCACCGCTTCACGCCCGCGTGGAGCGTGTTGTTCACCTCGCTCTCCCAGAGGCGGGGGACGCGTGCGGTCAGGAAGTACACCTGATGGCCGGGGCCGATGGTCTGCATCATCTGGTTGAACAGATCGTCGGTGATGCGCCCGTTCGTGCCGAGGCCGATCACGATCGTCTTCGGCAGTGCGAGCAGACCCTCGTAGTCCTTCACGATCGTGATCGCTTGGTAGAACTGGCGGCTCTTGATCGCGTCGACGGCGATGCCTGGAATTGTCGTCTGCAGCGCGTTCTTCGCACCCAGCATCACCGAGTCGCCGATCGCGAGGATGTGGGCGGGAGGTTGGGCAGGGGGCGGTTTCGTCGTCGGTGTCGTGCCCCGCCGCGTCTTGCCCTTGTGCTTCCCGGTGGTCTGCGCCGGCGCGACCGGTGTGGTGGTGCGACCGAGGATCTGGTTCAACGCGCTCTGGTCGACGCTCGCACCGTTGTCGGGCCCGCTCGACAGATCGATGCCGGGGATGCGCTCCACTTGTGGTTTGGCGCTCGCCAGACCTGCGCCCAGCATCAGCGTCGCGCACGTGAGTGATCCGCCGATCACGAGGCCGCGGCGCGTGAGCCGGCTGCGGCGTTTGCCCTGCGCGCCGCGCCACGTGTCGCGGTAGCGCCCGATCGCGCCGTGGCGGATGGGCTGTTCGATGTACTGGAACGACGCTTCGGCGGCCGCGAACGAAAGCGCGAGCCGCGTCGCGAAGACGGGCCAGCCCGCGAAACGGAACGAGAGGAACCAGATGCCGACGCGGTGAATGTCGAGGCCGGGCCGCGTGATGCAGAAGATCGGGTAGTGCCAGAGGTAGAGGCTGTACGACCGCACGCCGACGTAGCGCAGTGGCCGCCATCCGAGCGCACGCCCGACGTCGGACGCCGGGTGCACGGCGGCCGCCACGACGAGCAGCGTGGCGATGTCGACGAGCAGGAAACCGCCGCGGAAGACGGCGAGGTCGTCGTGAATGTTGACGGGGAAGATGAAGCCGTGCCAACCGATGATCGGGTGGAGCACGCCGAACATCGCGAGCAACGCGAGCAGGCCGAACGCGCCCGCGGCGTCGAGCGCGACGCGCGCGCCCGGTCCCGGCAGGCCGCGCAGCCGGTACGGCGCGAAGAAGAACGCGAACGCGGAGCCGAGCAGGAGCCCCGACATGCGGGAGAACGTGCCGTAGTAGGCCCACTCGATGCTGTACTGCGCAAACACGCCGAGCGCGATCGTCGACACGACGGTCATCACGAAGATCGTGCCGAGCATGCGGGTGCGCCCGAGCTTCTTGAGGCCGAACACCAGCAGCACCGGCCACGCGAGGTAGTACTGCTCTTCGATCGCGAGCGACCACAAGTGCTTGAGGAGCTCGGGCCGGCCGGCCTGCGCGATGTACGAGCGGTGGGCGAGGATCTGCCACCAGTTGCTCGTGTAGGTGAGCGCCGCGATGACGTCGGAGCGGAGCATGCCGATGGCGTCGGGCAGGAACAGCAACGAGTACGCGGTGACGACCGCCAGCAGCGTCCAGAGCGCGGGGAGCAGCCGGCGCGCCCGCCGCAGGTAGAACTGGCGATACGACACCGTGCCGCTCTCGCGGCGTTCGGCGAGCAGCAACGACGTGATGAGGTAGCCGCTCACGACGAAGAACACTTCGACGCCGAGGAAACCGCCCGGGGCCCATCCGATCTCGTGGCCGCCGACGAGATAGTGGTGAAAGACGATGACCGCGAGAACAGAGATGCCGCGCAGGCCGTCGAGGCCGGGCAGGTAGCGCAACGAGGGTTGCGTCACCTCGAATGGCGCGGGTGGTCGTTCGACGGTCTCGGTCGTGCTCACGAGTGGCGCAGGTCTCGAGGCGACGGAGGCGAGGAGGGTGGCGAGGAGACGGCGGGCTCTTTCTTCCTCGTGCGGCCCCGGGCACGGCCGCCGCGAATCCCGGGCAGTCTAGCGGTGAGCGTCCGCGATTCGCCGCGGCTGCGGCGCGGCAGAACCTGGCGAAAATGCTCAGCTGCGTAGCGTGCGACCTGCGTGTACCCCGGTCGGCGCGCCGTCGACCACGAAGACCGAGCCGTTCACGATCGTCGCCCGGTACCCGGACGCGCGCTGAACGTACCGTCCGGCACCGGCCGGGAAGTCGTGCACGAACGCGGGCAGTTGTAAGGCGAGCGCGTCGAGGTCCAGCACGTTGACGTCGGCGTACGCGCCGGGCGCGAGCACCCCGCGACCCTCGATACCGAACAAGGTGGCGGTATCCGACGTCATGCGCCGCACCGCGTCCTCGATCGTGAAGCGTTTCGTGTCGCGCACCCAGTGCAGCAAGAACCACGACGGCAGAGACGCGTCCATGATCAGACCCACGTGCGCACCGGAATCGCCGAGTCCGATCGCGACGCGCGGATGCCGGAGCAGCTCCTCGACCGCGTCCATGCGCTGGTTGAGGAAGGGGTAGTTGAACAGTGCGGTGCCGCGCGTCTCTCGTGTGATGCGCACGAACGCTTCGGCAACCGTCTGGCCGTGGCGCTGCGCGTGCGCGGCCAGCGAAGTCTCCGGGTCGGCCGAATAATCGATCGCGTCGGCGGTGAGCACATACACGCCGTTCCAGTCGAGGGGTGGCGTGTTCTCGTTCGCCTCGGCGACAAGCGTGGCGCGGCGCGCGTCGTCGTCGAGCGCGGCGAGGCGATCGGCGAGGGTGAGTGCCTGCAACGATTGCCAGCCGGGCGCGCGGTCGAAGAACGTGCGGTGTTGCAGACCGAAGAGCAGCGCGATGCCGCGCGTGGTGGTCTGCGGCCGTATCTCGCCCCCGGCCGCGGCCTCTTCGTCGACGAGGTCGAGGATCACGCGGTACAGCTCCGGACCCGCGTTGCTCTGCGCGAGACCGAACGTGACGGGCCGGCCGGTTCGCCGGTTGATCTCGGCCATCCAATGGATCTCGCGGCGCGTGTTCTCGTGGTTCTTTCCGGCGCGCTCGAAGCGGGGCGCGACCTCGTACACGCCGGCGCGGTGCCGTCCGAGCACGTCGGCGATCGCGTGCAGCTCGCGCTCGTCGGCCCACGTTCCCGGCACGAAGCGGCCGTCGGGCACCTTGTGGAGCAACGTACGTGAAGTCGAAAAGCCGAGCGCACCCGCGGTCATCGCCTCGTCGACGAGCTCGCACATGGCGGCGATGTCGTCGTCGGTGGCGGGCTCTTCGTCGAGTGAGCGCTCGCCCATCGCGTAGTGGCGCAGCGCGCAGTGCCCGAGCATGCCGCCGACGTTCACGCCTTTGGGCAGCGTGTCGAGCGCACGTAGATAGTCGCCGTAGGTCTCCCAGTTCCAGGCGAGGCCGGTGAGGATGCTGTCGGCCGGGATGTCCTCGACCGACTCCATGAGCTCGGCGAGCCAGCGCTCCTCACCGGTGCGGACGGGCGCGAACGTCACGCCACAATTCCCGAGCACGACCGACGTCACGCCGTGCCAGCACGACGATGTCGCGTCGGGATCCCACGCGATCTGCGCGTCGAGATGGGTGTGGATGTCGACGAAGCCGGGCGTGACGTACGCGCCGGCCGCGTCGATCTCGGTGCGCCCTCGCTCGGTGATCGGGCCGATCTCGGTGATGCGCTCGCCGTCGACCGCGACGTCGGCGAGCCGCGCCGGTGCGCCCGTGCCGTCGACGACCCTGCCACCGCGAACCACGAGATCATGCATAGGACCGACCTTAGGGCGCACGCCGGTACCCTTGCTGCGTGGCGTCGACGGTTCCCGACTCGGTCGAAGCGGTGCGCAAAGGCCTCGCCGACAACGACTACCTGGCCGACGAGGGCCTCGCGACATCGATCTTCCTCGCGCTCCGGCTGCAGCGCCCGCTGCTACTCGAAGGCGAAGCGGGGGTCGGCAAGACCGAGGTCGGCAAGGTGCTCGCGCGCTGGACGGCCGGCGAGCTCGTCCGGCTCCAGTGTTACGAAGGCATCGACTCCGCCCAGGCCGTGTACGAATGGGACTACTCGCGCCAGCTGCTGCACCTGCGCGCGCAGGAGGCGCGCCACGACGCGGTCGACGAAGACGAGCTGTACACCGAGCGATTCTTGGTGAAGCGACCACTGCTGCGCGCGCTCGCACACGAGGGCGACGTGCCGCCCGTGCTGTTGATCGACGAGATCGACCGGGCCGACGACGAGTTCGAGGCGTTCCTGCTGGAGTTGCTCTCCGACTGGTCGATCTCCGTGCCGGAGCTCGGCGTCGTGCGAGCGGAGGTGCCGCCGATCGTCGTGCTCACGTCGAACCGGACGCGCGACGTGCACGACGCATTGAAGCGCCGTTGCCTCTACCACTGGATCGCGCATCCCGACTTCGAGAGGGAGCTCGCGATCGTGCGGATGCGCGCGCCGCAGGTGCCCGACGCATTGGCGCGCGACGTTGCAGCCGCGGTCGAGGCCATGCGCGGGCTCGAGCTGTACAAGCCGCCCGGAGTCGCCGAGACGATCGATTGGGCCGAAGCGCTCGCGACGCTGGGCGCGGCGCGACTCGACGAGCGGGTGGTCGACGCCACGCTCGGAACGATCCTCAAGTACCGCGAGGATCAGGAGCGTGTGCAGGCGCACGGGATCGCTGATCTGGTCCGGGCCGCGGGCGCGCGTGATGCCTGAAGCCGAGCGCATCGCGGTGGCGTTTGCGCGCGTGCTGCGCAGCGCGGGTCTCGACGTGCCGATCGGTTCGACGTTGATGTTCGGCGAGGCGCTCGCATGCATCGGAATGACCGCGCGCACCGACGTGTACTGGGCGGGACGCGCCACGCTGTGCCGCCGGCCCGAGCAGATCGACACCTACGACCGCGCGTTCGGCGCGTTCTTCGCCGGGATGCGCTTTGCCGACGAGCAGCGCGCGGAGGCGGAACCCGAGGAGATCGTCATTGCCCTCGACACGCCCGACGCCGATGCCGCGCCGGCCGGCGAGCCGCAGCCCATCGACGCGCCGGTGGTGACGGTCCGGTACAGCCCGCGTGAAGTGCTCCGCGAGCGCGACTTCGCGGAGTACACGCCGGCCGAGTTCGCAGAGGCGCGCCGTCTCATGGCCGATCTTCGCCTGCTCGGCGCGATGCGCCCGTCGCATCGCACGGTGCCGGCGCGGCGGCTCGGGGCGGGTGGCCGGCCCGACGTGCGGCGCACCGTGCGGCGCGCGCTGCGTTCGGGCGGCGAACCGATCGAGCGCGCGTTCCGCGCGCGGGGTGAGCGCGCCCGCCGCATCGTGCTCCTGCTCGACGTGAGCGGCTCGATGGAGCCGTACGCGCGCGCCTTTGTTCGCTTTTTGCATGCCGCCGTCGTGAGCCGGTCGCGGGTCGAGGCGTTTGCGTTGGGCACGCGCCTGACGAGGGTGACGCGCGAGCTCGCGTCGCACGATCCCGATGCCGCGATCCGTGCCGCGGCGCGTCGGGTCGTCGACTGGTCGGGTGGCACCCGTTTGGGCGAAGGGCTGCGCGCGTTCAACGACACATGGGGCGTGCGGGGCATGGCGCGCGGCGCAGTCGTCGTGGTGTTCTCCGACGGGTGGGACCGCGGCGATCCCGACGCACTCGCCGAGCAGATGGCACGGTTGTCGCGCGTGGCCCACCGGATCGTGTGGGTCAATCCGTTGAAGGCCTCGCCCGGGTACGCGCCGCTCGCACGCGGGATGGCGGCCGCGCTGCCGTACGTCGACGATTTCGTCGAGGGCCATTCGCTCGCTGCACTCGAGGAGTTGGTCGGGGTGATCGCGCGATGAAAGAAGTGCTCGACGACATCGAACGGTGGCGCGCCGCGGGGCAACGGGTTGCGATCGCGCGCGTCGTCGGCACCGAGGGCTCGAGCCCACGCGACCCCGGCGCCACGATGGTGGTGAGCGAGACGGGTGAGGTGGCGGGATCGGTGTCGGGCGGTTGCGTCGAGGGTGCAGTCGTGGAGACCGCGCTTGCCGTGCTGGCCGGTGAACGTGAGCGGGGGATCGTCACCTTCGGATACTCCGACGACGAGGCGTTCGCGGTCGGGCTCACGTGCGGCGGCACGATCCATCTGTTCGTGGAGCCTCTCGACTGGTGATCTACGAAGCACTGCGAGACGCGCTGCGCGCGCAGGAACCGGTCGCGCTCGCGACCGTCGTCGACGGTCCCGAGCTCGGTGCGAAGCTCTTGGTCCGGCCGGGCGCGCCCGCGCTCGGATCGTTGGGGAACGCCGACTTGGATCGCGTCGTCGCCCGTGACGCGCTCGGCGAGCTCGAGGCCGGTCTTACGTCGACCCGGCACTACGGGGCGCACGGCGAGGCGCGCGAAGACACCGTCAGCGTGTTCATCGAGTCGTTTGCGCCGCCGCCCCGCATGATCATCTTCGGCGCGGTCGACTTCACCGCGGCACTCGCGAAGGTCGCGAAGGTGCTCGGTTATCGCGTGGTGGTGTGCGACGCGCGCGCGGTGTTCGCCACGGTGCAGCGGTTTCCGATGGCCGACGAGGTCGTCAACGATTGGCCCGATCGTTACCTCGCGAAGGTGGGTGAGGAGCTCGGCCCCCGCGACGCGGTGTGCGTGCTCACCCACGACCACAAGTTCGACGTGCCCGCGATCGCGGGCGCGGTGAAGACGCGGGTCGGGTATCTGGGCGCGATGGGCTCGCGCCGCACGCACGAGGGCCGGATCGAGCGGCTGCGGGAGGCGGGCGTCTCCGAGTCCGACATCGCCCGGGTGCGGTCACCGATCGGGCTCGACGTGGGGGCGCGTACCCCCGAGGAGACGGCGATCTCCATCTGCGCCGAGATCATCGCGGCGCGCACCGGGCGCAACGCGCAGTCGCTGCGCGACACTGCGGGCCCGATTCACTGAACTGAGGAGCCGCCCGTGGATCTCGGGATTGCCGGCAAGCGCGCCGCGGTCGCGGCCGCGTCGAAAGGGCTCGGGCTCGGCGTCGCACGAGCACTCGCAGCCGAGGGCGTGCACGTTGCGATCTGTGGGCGCCACCGCGACTCGGTCGAGGCCGCGGCCGCCGCCATCGGTCACGACACGGTGCCGCTCGTCGCCGACGTCGCGCACGTCGCCGGCGCGGTCGGCTTCGTGCACGACGCGCAGGCCGCCCTCGGGGGCATCGACATCCTCGTACCCAACGCGGGCGGTCCGCCGCCCGGCGACTTCGCGCACACGACCGTCGATCAGTACCTCGAAGCGTTCGAGCTGAACTGTCACGGCGCGATCGCGATGTGCTACGAGACGGTGCCCGCGATGCGCGCACAGGGGTGGGGGAGAGTGGTGGCCATCACGTCGATCGCGGTGCGGCAGCCGATCCCCACACTCATCTTGTCGAATACCGCGCGGGCCGGCCTCACCGGCTTCCTGCGCACGCTCGCGCGTGAGGTTGCCGGTGACGGCGTGACGGTGAATTCGTTGCTGCCGGGATTGCACGCGACCGAGCGCGTCACCGCGCTGCATGCCGACCCGACGGCGGCCGCTGCAGGAATCCCAGCCGGTGCGATCGGAGATCCCGACGACTTCGGCCGCGTTGCCGCGTTCTTGTGCTCGCAGGCCGCGTGGTACGTCACGGGCACTGCGATCCAGGTCGACGGCGGTGTCTACGGAGCGCTGCTGTGATCCGCCACGTGTCGGTGATCACGTTCGTCGACGACGTGAGCGAGGCGGAGGTCGCGGCGATCGAAGCCGCGCTCGCCGAACTCCCTGCCCGTCTCCCGCAGCTGCGCGCGTACACGTTCGGGCGCGATCTCGTGCTTGCCGACACGAACGCGAGCTTCGCGGTCGTCGCCGACTTCGACGACGTCGCCGGCTACGAGGCGTACCGCAGCGATCCGGAGCACCGGCGCATCCTCGCCGAGCTCATCCAGCCGCGGATGTCGGCGCGGGCCGCGGTGCAGTACGAGATCAGCTGAGCGCGCTCGCCGCGGTTTCCTTCGCCCAGCGGTAGTTCGGCTTCCCGGCGGGCGTGCGTTCCACGACGTCGACCACCACGAGATGGCGCGGCACCTTGTAGCCCGCAAGCGAGGTGCGGCAGAACGTGCTGAGCTCGTCGAGCGTCACCTGGTGACCCGAGCGCGGCGCAACGACCGCGCTCACCGACTCACCCCAACGCTCGTCGGGCACGCCCACGACGATCGCGTCGAACACATCGGGGTGGCTCTTCAGCACCGCCTCGACCTCTTCGGGGAACACCTTCTCGCCGCCGGTGTTGATGCACTGCGAGCCGCGGCCGAGCACGTTGATCACGCCGTCGTCCTCGATGACGGCCCGGTCGCCCGGGATCGCCCAGCGCTCGCCGTTCAACTCCATGAACGTGGCCGCAGTTTTCGCCTCGTCCTTGTAGTAGCCGAGCGGCACGTGCCCGCGCCGCGCGAGCAGGCCGATCTCCCCGACGGGCGCGACCTTGCCTTCCTCGGTGATGACCGTCGTCCACTCGTTCATCCGAAAGCGCGGACCCTTCTCGGTGACATCGACCGCGCCGTTCGCGCCCGTCTCCGACGCGCCGAACGCGTCGACCACCATGACGTTCGGTGCGCGCTCGTTCATCTCGGCCTTGATCGCGGGCGAGAGGATCGCACCACCGGAAACCATCGCGAACAGTGAGGGCGGAACCGAACGATGCGCGAGCGCGTCGACGAGTGGCCGCGCCATCGCGTCGCCCACGAGCGAGATCACCACGACACCTTCGCGCTCGACGAGATCCCAGATCTCGTCGGCGTCCATGCGATGGCTGGTGTTGAATGCAACCGTGTTGCCGCCGAACAGACCGACGAACATCGACCATTGCGCGTTGCCGTGCATCAACGGCGCGAGCGCGAGCGACACGCTCGCGGCCGCGGTCATGTTCTTCGTGATGTCTTCGGGGCGCTCGATGCCCGGGCCGCCGTAGTTCCCGCCGCCCATCGCCGCGAAGAAGATGTCTTCGGCGCGCCACATGACGCCTTTCGGCATGCCGGTGGTGCCGCCGGTGTAGAGGATGTAGAGATCGTCGGGTGAGCGGGGGAGAAGCCCCTCGCGCGCCGGCGACGCGGCCGCGAGCGCGGCTTCGTAGTCGGTCGCCGCGAGCTCTTCGGTCATGACCCCCGAACCGTCGTCGAGCTGCACGAGGTGTTGCAGCTTGGGCAGGCCGGGCAACACCGACGCGACGTGCGGACCGAACTGCGCCTCGAAGACGAGCGCGACGAGATCGGCGTTGTCGAACAGGTACCTCAGCTCCTCCACGACGTAGCGGTAGTTCACGTTGATCGGGACGGCCCGCGCCTTGTAACAGCCCAGCATCGCCTCGGCCCACTCCGCCCGGTTGTACGCGTAGATGCCGACGTGCTGACCGGGGTGCACGCCGACGTCGCGCAGATAGTGCGCGACCCGATTCGCCCGCTCGTCGAGCTCGGCGTACGTGAGGCGGCGGTCGCCCGCGATGATGGCGATGCGATCGGGTGCCGCGTCGGCGACGCCCTCGAACAGATCGGCGAGGTTGAATTCCATGGCGTGAGCGTACCGATCTAGGGTCGGCACGTGGCCGAGACCGTGTGGACCACCGAGGCACGCGCGTACGCGGGCGGTGCCGTGGCCACGCCGCACTACCTCGCGTCGGCCGCCGGCGCGGCCGTGCTCGCCGACGGGGGGAACGCGCTCGACGCTGCATTTGCGGCGAACTTCGTGCTCGGCGTGGTGACGCCGTACATGTGCGGGTTCGGCGGCGATCTGCTCGCCATCGTCTGGGACGGCGCCGTGCACGCGTACCGCGGTGTGGGCCGGGCGCCGGCCGGCGCGACCTCGGCGTTCGTGCGCGACCAGTCGGGGTCGGCGACGATGCCGGTCGTCGGTCCGCACACCATCACCGTGCCGGGCGCAGTGGACGCGTGGTTCACCCTGATCGAGAAGTTCGCGACCCGCTCGTTCGGGGAGCTCGCGACGCGCGCGCTGCACTACGCCGAAGACGGATTTCCCCTCACCAAGCGCGGCGCTTGGTTCTTCGCGCGCAGCAACGAGATCTACGACCACTTCGCGCTCGGCGACTTCCACGCGTACTACGGCGATCCCGCACCCGGCGCCTGGGTGCGCCAGCCCGAGCTCGCCCGTACGATCCGCGCGCTCGCGGCCGACGGTCCCGACGTCTACTACCGCGGGCCGATCGCGGCGGCGATCGCCGAGCGCGTGCAACAAGCCGGCGGGTGCATGACAACCGACGATCTCGCGCGCTATCGCGGCGCATGGGTCGAGCCGTTGCGCGCGACGGTGCGGGACGCGGAGATCCTCGAGATGCCGCCGCCGACGCAGGGCGTGACGGCGCTCGAAGCGCTGCGGATCGTCGACGGCCTCGATCTCGGTGTCGACGGACCCGATCGCCAGCACCTCCTCATCGAGGCGATGAAGCTCGCGTTCGCCGACCGGTTCGCCTACCTCGGCGATCCCGACGCGATGACGGTTTCGCCCGAGCGCCTGTTCGCCGACGACTGGATCGCGGCGCGCCGATCGCAGATCGATCCCGGCACCCCGCGCACACCGGCGCCGCACACCGAACCCGACGGCGGCACGATCTACCTGTGCGCGGCCGACCGCGACGGCATGATGGTGAGCCTCATCCAGTCGAACTTCCTGAACGCGGGGTCCGGTCTACGTGTGCACGACTGGGGTGTGAACCTGCACAGCCGGGGATCGGCGTTCGTGCTCGACGACGCGCACCCGAACGGCATTGGGCCGGCCAAGATGCCGTTGCACACGCTCATTCCCGCGATGGCGCTCCGCGACGGCAAGCCGTGGCTCGTGTTCGGGACCGAAGGCGGTCACGGGCAGGCACAAACCCACCTACAACTCATGGTGCACATGCTCGTCGACGGTTTCGATCCCCAGCGCGCGATCAGCGCGCCCCGCTTCACGATCGATCCCGAGACCGGACGCGTCACGATCGAGGACCATTTCGACCCCGCGTGGATCGACGCGCTCCGGGCGCGCGGTCACGACCTCCAAGTCGTGCAGGGCTACCGGCACGGCCCCGGCATCGCGCACGCCATCGAGTTCCGCGCACCCGGCTACCGGGCCGGATCGGATCCCCGCGCCGAAGGCGGCACCGTCGGTCTGTAGCCCGTACGCTGCACCTATGGCGACGGCGTCGGGGCGCATCTGGACGATCCCGAACGTGATCTCGCTGGCGCGACTCGCGTGCGTGCCCGTCTTCTTGTGGCTGCTCGTTTGGCGCGATCCACCCGCTCCGATCGCGGCCGGCGCGCTGCTCGCCGTACTCGGCGCATCCGACTGGGTCGACGGGTACATCGCGCGGCACTTCGACCAGGGAAGCGAGCTCGGCAAGATCCTCGATCCCACTGCCGATCGCGTCCTGCTCGTTGCGGGTGCGATCGCGCTGCTCTACGAAGACCTCGGTCCCGCCGTCAACGTGATGATGTGCATCGTGCTCGCGCGCGAGGTGCTCATCGCGGCGGCCGGTCTCACCCTGGCACTGGCGGGCGCGCGCCGGATCGACGTGGTGTGGGCGGGCAAGGCGGGAACGCTCGCCTTGATGTTCGCGATGCCGCTGTTCCTCCTCGCCGACAACTCGTCGGGCGCGATGCAGATCCTGGCCGCGATCTGCGCGTGGGGCTTCGCGATCGGCGGCATCGCGCTCGGTTACTACGCGGCTACGCGCTATGTCCCCGCGGCGCGCGCCGCGCTTCGAGAGGGTCGGTCGGCTCGCACGACCGCGGAGGTGCACTCATGAAGGCGGTGATCCTGGCGGGCGGCGAAGGCACGCGCTTGCGCCCGCTCACGAGCAACCAGCCGAAGCCGATGTTGCCGATCGCGAACGTGCCGATGATGGAGCACATCGTGCGGCTGCTCGCCAAGCACGGCTTCGACGACATCGTCGTGACGGTCGCGTTCCTCGCCAATCACATCCGTACGTACTTCGGCGACGGCTCCGACTTCGGCGTACGCATGCTCTACGCGACGGAAGAGTCGCCGCTCGGCACTGCAGGCTCGGTGCGCAATGCGATGGACGTACTCGACGAGACGTTCCTCGTCGTCGCGGGTGACGCGCTCACCGACATCGATCTCGGCGCGGTGATGAAGGCGCACCGCGCGAGCGACGCGTTCGCGTCGATTGCGCTGAAGCGTGTCGAGAACCCGGTCGAGTTCGGCATCGTGATCACGCGCGAAGACGGCACGATCGAGCGCTTCTTGGAGAAGCCGACGTGGGGCGAGGTGTTCTCCGACACGATCAACACGAACATCTACGTGCTCGAGCCCGGCATCTTCGATTTCATCCCGCCCGACGAGGTCGTCGACTTCTCGGGCGACGTCTTCCCGGCCGTGTTGGAACGTGGCCTCCGCCTCGTCGGCCACGTCGTCGACGGCTATTGGGAAGACGTCGGCACGCTCGAGGCCTACCGCCGCAGCCACGACGACGTGCTCGACGGTCGCGTCGCGATCCAGATCCCGGGTTTCGAGGTGCGCGACGGTGTGTGGCTCGGCGAGGGGGCCGACCTCTCGCCCGACGCCGAAGTGCACACGCCCGTGCTCGTCGGAGACAACTCGCGGGTCGAGGGGGGCGCGGTATTGCGCCCGTACACGGTGCTCGGCGACGACGTGGTGGTGAAGGCGGACGCGGACATCGAGCGCTCGGTCGTACAGAACCACGTGTACGTCGGGCCGTCCGCCCGGATCCGTGGTGCGGTCATCGGGCGCGCGAGCGACGTGCGCGAGGGCGTGCGGATCGAGGAGAACGTGGTCGTCGGCAACGACTGCTTCATCGGCGACCACGCCATCGTGAATCCGTCCGTCAAGATCTACCCGTTCAAGAGTGTCGAGTCGGGTGCACTCGTCACCTCGTCGATCGTGTGGGAGAGCAAAGGGGCGCGCACGCTCTTCGGTCGGCGGGGCGCGCGGGGTCTCGCGAACGTCGACATCACCTCGGAGGTCGCGGTGCGCCTCGCGCAGGCGTACGGCACGTCGTTGAAGAAGGGCTCGATCGTCTGCACGAGCCGCGACACGAGCCGGTCCGCGCGTGCCCTCAAGCGCGCACTGATCGCCGGCTTGAACCTGAGCGGCGTGCACGTCATGGACCTCGAGCTGTCCACGGTGCCGCTCACACGATTCCAGGTTCGCAGCCAGCGCGCGCAGGGCGGGATCAGCGTACGGCTCGCGCCCGGTGATCCCGACACCGTCGAGATCCGCTTCATGGACGAGAACGGCGCCGACATCGACGAAGGTGGTCAGCGGAAGATCGAGCGTCTGCTGTACCGCGAGGATTTCCGCCGTGCGTTCGCCGGCGACATCGGCGACATCGTGTTCCCGCCTCGCGCGCTCGAGTTCTACACGGCCGCGCTCGAGGCGAGCGTGCACGCCGAACGGCTGCGGCGGCGTCCCTTCAAGGTCGTGATCGACTATTCGTTCGGGGCGACATCGATCGTGATGCCGAACGTGTTCGCGAAGATCGGTGCGACGGTGCTCGCGGTCAATCCGTACGCAACGACGAGCGAAGCCGCGCAGCACGACGTGCACTACGACCAGCGGGTGAAGCTGATCGGTGATCTCGTGCGCACGTCGGGCTCCGACCTCGGCTACGTGTTCGATCCCGACGGCGAGACCGCGACGATCGTCGACGACCAGGGGGTCGCGCTGACGGCCGAGCAAGCGCTCCTCGTGCTCGTGAAGCTCGTGTGCGAACACCGCCCGGGCGCGCGGATCGCGCTGCCCGTCTCGGTGAGCAGCGAAGCCGAGCGGCTCGCCGTTGCGCACGGCGTGCCGATCACGTGGACGAAGCTCTCGGCCGCGCACCTCATGGAGGTGGCCGGCAGCGGCACGGTCGACTTTGCCGCGTCGCAAGAAGGGGGCTTCATCTGGCCGTCGTTCCTGCCGGCCTACGACTCGGTCGCGACGCTCGCGCATCTGCTCGACCTGCTCGCGGCCGACGATCGTTCACTGTCGACGGTGCTGGCCGAAGTCCCGCCGTCGCACGTCGCGCACGAGATGGTGCCGACGCCGTGGGAGCGCAAAGGCGCGGTCATGCGCGGGATCATGGAGGGGGCGAAGGACCTCCCGACGGTCCTCGTCGACGGCGTGAAGATCCTCTACCCCGACGGCTGGTCACTCGTGTTGCCCGACCCCGAGGTCGCGGTCACGCACGTGTGGGCGGAAGGTCCGAGCGACGTCGAAGCCCGCCGCCTCGTCGCGATCCAAGCCGGCCACGTCGCGGAACTCACTCGCTAGCGCGTTCCGCGGAGATTCCGTACACGCCGTGACCGGAGCGAGTGGAACGAGCGCAGGTGTTGTTTCTGGGTCGCGCTCGCTGCGGGCCGGGATACCCGGCCCGCGGCGCTCGCCGCTCCCGCCAGTGCACTTCGCTCCCTCCGGTCGCTGCGTGCGCGGCGGCGTGTACCGTTCTCGGTCATGAACTTCCCGGAGGATCTTCGCTACAGCAGGGAGCACGAGTGGGTGCGCGTCGACGGTGAGATCGCGCGTATCGGTATCACCGACTTCGCGCAGGACAGCCTGGGCGACATCGTCTTCGTCGAGCTGCCCGGCGTCGGGCTCGATGTGGTGGCGGGGGCGAGCGTGAGCGAGATCGAGTCGACGAAGTCGGTCTCGGAGGTCTATGCGCCGGTGAGCGGTGTCGTGCGCGGCGTGAACACGGTGCTCGGCGACCAGCCCGAGCTGGTCAACCAGGACCCCTACGGCCGCGGCTACCTCTTCGAGATCGAGCTCAGCGATCCGCAGGAGATCGACGGCCTGCTCGATGCCGGCGGCTACCGCGCCCTGGTTGAGGGTTGAGGGCCGGATCTCACCCTTCCGTAGAGGTCGAGGTCGCATTGTGGGCCGTCGACCTGCACCGATAGCCTTCCGCCGTGCTGTGCGCCCGCTGCGGTCATCAGAACCCGGACGACGCGCGCTTTTGCTCATCGTGCGGCGCGGCGCTGACGCCGGGCGAGAACGAGGAGACGACGCTCACGCTGTCGGCGGTGGAAGCAGCCGACACCGAAGACGAGCTGGAGCGTTACCTCGACGGGCTCGCACCGGGTGTCGGCCTGTTCGTCGTGCGCCACGGGCCGGAGAGCGGTTCGTCGTACCGGCTCGACCAGCCGTCGACCGCGATCGGACGTCATCCCGATTCCGACGTGTTCCTCGACGACATCACCGTGTCGCGCCGGCACGTCGTGGTCGAGCGCGACCCCGAAGGTTACGTGCTGCGCGATGTCGGGTCGTTGAACGGCACGTACGTGAATCGCAAGCGCGTCGACGAAGCACGCCTGAAGTGGGGCGACGAAGTGCAGATCGGGCGGTACCGCCTGACGTTCATCGTGGGCGGGGAACGCCCGGATCGGGAAGGCTGAACGGTGGCGAAGCGCGCGCACTCGTCGATCGGCGACGTGCTGAATCAACTCAGGGACGAGTTTCCCGACATCACGATCTCGAAGATCCGTTTTCTCGAGAGCCAGGGCTTGATCGATCCTGAACGGACGCCGTCGGGCTACCGGAAGTTCTACCCGGCCGACGTCGAACGGTTGCGGTTCATCCTGCGCCAACAGCGTGAGCACTTCCTGCCGTTGAAGGTGATCAAGGATCGTCTCGACGAGATCGACAAGGCCGGCGGCTTCGCCTCGCCCATCGGTGACGAAAGCGGCGACCGCCAGCTCGATCTCGCCACGGTCGACGCGCTCTTCGAGGAGACCCGGCGCGCGCAGCAAGAGGCCGAGGCCCGCCAGGCGACCGGGCTGATTGCCCGCGACGACGACGGCCCCGAAGATCTTGCGCTTGCCGAGAGCGGTGTCAGCCTGACCCGGGCCGAGCTGGCCCGGGCGAGCGGCCTCACCGACGACGAGCTCGGCAAGCTCGAGGAGTTCGGTCTGGTCACGCCCGGCCAGACGAGCCGCGACCGCGTGCTGTTCGACGAAGACGCGCTCGCCGTCGCGCGCGTGTGTGCGGGGTTCATGCGCCACGGCATCGAGCCGCGGCACCTGCGCATGTACCGCGCGTTCGCGGAACGCGAAGCGAGCTTGTTCGAGCAGGTGCTCTTGCCCTACCGCCGCCAGCGCAACCCCGAAGCGCAGGCGCGCACCACCGAGACGCTTGGCGAGCTGGCCGGGCTCGGTCGCCGCCTGCGTACTGCATTGTTGCGCCAGACGATGCGGCGCACGATCACCAGCTGAGCCGGCACGCTGCGTGGCTGCGACCGTCCTGCTCGACGAGGCCTCGATCGCGACCGAGGTCGACCGGCTGGGTCGGGAGATCGCGCGTGATCATCCCGACGGCGTTGTGCTCGTCGGCGTGCTCAAGGGTGCGCTGATCTTCCTCGCCGATCTTGCCCGCGTGATCCGAGACGTCGACCTCGAGATCGACTTCATCTCGATCTCACGCTTCGCGCCTGACTCCGGTCGGGTGAAGATCCTGCACGACCTCGACATCGACATCGGCGGACGCGATGTCGTGGTCGTCGAGGACATCGTTGACACCGGCCTCACGCTCGCCTACCTCGTCGGCCAGCTCGGGGCCCGAGGGCCCCGGCGGCTGTCGACCTGCGCGATGCTCGACCGGCCCCGCCGTCGGATCGTGCCCCAGACCCTCGATTACTGCGGCTTCGAGCTCGGCGACGAGTACGTGCTGGGCTACGGCCTGCACGTTCGCGACCTCTACCGCAACGTGCCGTTCGTCGCCGTGGCGGAGCAAGACGTGGTGCTCGCAACGCCCGACGCGTACGTCACCGACTTGTACCGGCGCGGGGGAAGCGCCTGAGAATCCCGGTGGTAGGGTGATTTCGGCCGACGGAGGACGGACCGGAGAACGGACCGGAGGACTCGTGATTCGCCTGTCGTTGATCGGGGTTCGCGTCGAAGTGCCGACGAATCAGCCGATCGTGCTGCTGCGCGAGGAGCAGGGAACGCGCTTTTTGCCGATCTTCATCGGCTCACCCGAAGCGACCGCGATCGTCTACGCGCTGCAAGGCATGGAGACGCCCCGGCCGATGACGCACGACTTGTTCAAGACCGTGCTCGACGACCTGTCGGTCAAGCTCGACAAGGTCGAGATCACCGAGCTGCACGACGGCACGTTCTACGCGGAGATCGAGATCGACCGCGACGGGGAGAAGTCGCGGATCTCCTCGCGGCCGTCGGATGCGATCGCGCTCGCCGTCCGGTACGGCGCCGAAATCCCGATCTTCGCCGACGAGGCCGTGCTCGACGAGGCCGGCGTGCTCTTCGAAGCCGACGAGGAAGAGCAAGAGGTCGAGCAGTTCCGCGAGTTCCTCGACAAGGTGACCCCCGAGGACTTCGTCTGATTCGGCCCGATCCGGGCACCTGAGGGCGAGAGCCGGCGCTCTCCACCTGCGATCCAGGTTCAGGTTTACGGTTCCCCTCGGTGTAGTTACACTCTTGTCAGCAGTCGCCGCCGGGCGGGCGGCCAGCTCAGAGGGGGCGAGGGAGTGTTTCGATGATCGAGCAGGGGTACCGCGGTCCGCAGGTGTGCAAGATCGTGGGGATCACGTATCGGCAGCTCGACTACTGGGCGCGCACCGATCTCGTCCGGCCGTCGGTGATGGACGCGAACGGCAGCGGCACCCAGCGTCTCTACTCGTACCGCGACCTCGTCGAGCTGAAGGTCGTGAAGCAGATGCTTGACGCCGGCATCTCGCTGCAATCGGCGCGCACCGCGATCGAGTACCTGCGCACGCAGCTCGGTGCCGATCTCGGGTCGGCGCATCTCATCCTCGAGGGCTCGCGCACCGTGCTCGCGCAGACCGACGATCAGATCGTCGACCTGTTGCGCCACGGTCAGGGTGTGCTCAACGTGATCCCGCTCGGCCAGGTGGTCACCGACATCGACACGTCGCTGCGCGAGGTCGGCGCGGCGGTGCAGCTCACCTTCGACACCGCGCCGGCGGCGCGTTCGGTGTCGCGCTGAGGAACGACTTGCACGACGAGCTGCTCCCGCACGACACGGTGCGCTTCGCGCACAACTCGGAGCGACAGTTCGCGAAGTTGCTCGACTTCTACGGAATCGCGTGGGAGTACGAGCCGCGAACGTTCACCCTCGAAGTCGACCGCGACGGCAATCCCGCGCAGGCGTTCACCCCCGACTTCTATCTCCCGGCCTACGACCTCTACATCGAGATCACGACGCTCAATCAGCGGCTCGTCACCAAGAAGAACCGCAAGGCGCGCCGGCTCGTCGAGCTGTATCCCGACGTGCAGATCCGCGTGCTCTACCAGCGCGACTACCTGCACCTGTTGGTGAAGTACGGACTCGAACCGCCGTCGCAGCACGTCGACGCAACTGCGGCCGACGAAGGTGCGCCGTTGCCCTTCGATCTCGGGCGCCGCGCCCGACCGCACCCGACCACGGAGTCGACGGCCGCCGAGAGCGCCTAGTCTGCGCGGCGTGCAGCTGAGCCCACTCGACGCGCGGCATCGCGCTCTCGGCGCCCGCATGGTGCCCTTCGGCGGATGGGAGATGCCGCTCCAATACGCCGGCGTCCTCGAGGAGCACCGCGCGTGCCGCGAACACGCAGTCGTGTTCGACGTGTCGCACCTCGGCACGCTCGAGTGCGGGGGAGCGGGCAGTTTCGATCTGTTGCAGTGGCTGTTGACCAACGACCTCCGCAAGATCGCGCCGGGGCGCGCGCAGTACACGCATCTGCTCGATCCCGACGACGCGCACGTGGTCGACGACATCATCGTGTGGTGGGTCACCGACGACGAGTTCTTCGTGATGCCCAACGCGTCGAACACGGAACGCATCGTGCGCGCATTCGAAGAACGCGTCTCCGGCGATGCGACGTGCACCGACATCACCGCGACGCGGGCGGTGCTCGCGGTGCAGGGCCCCGAGGCGCGAACGCTGCTCGCGAAGGTGCAACCGGAGGCGGCTGAAGTTGCGCGCTTCGCCGTGGCGCGCGTCGGCGACCTGGTGGTGGCGGGCACCGGCTACACGGGTGAGGACGGCGTCGAGCTCCACGTGCCGGCCGAGCAAGCGCCCGCGCTGTGGGACGCGATCTGCGCGGCGGGAATCGTGCCCGCCGGGCTCGGCGCGCGCGACACGCTGCGCCTCGAAGCCGGCTTGCCGTTGCACGGTCACGAGCTGGGTCCGGGCATCACGCCGTTGCAGGCAGGGCTCGGCTGGGTCGTCGGCTGGGACAAGGACGACTTCCGCGGGCGGGCGCCGCTCGCGACCGAGAAGGAGCGGGGGATCGCGCGCCGGTTGCGCGGCCTCGCATTCGATGGTCGCCGGCCGGCGCGAGAGGGCGCGGTCGTACAGCGCGGCGGTGTCGACGTCGGTGTGGTGACGAGTGGCAACTTCTCGCCGACGCTCGGTCACGCGATCGCGCTCGCGTTCGTGCCGCCCGACGTCGCGATCGGCGACGTCTTGGAGGTCGACGTGCGCGGCCAGGTGCTCGAAGCGCGCGTGGTGCCGCTCCCGTTCGTGAAGCCGTGACGATCCGTGACGCAACCGTTGACGATCTCGACGAGATCCTGACGCTCGTAAGCGAGCTGGCC